>OHZS01000003.1_pt1 | contig 120291 bp, 77 predicted proteins | sample 1580521 | NCBI WGS metagenome assembly OHZS01 (sample SAMEA3882503, study PRJEB24775) | human gut metagenome | biome: human-associated habitat; feature: intestine environment; material: feces | place: Netherlands | collected 2009/2010
ATTCTTGCGTGCCTGTGGTTTGCACAGGGTTTGCACAAGGCTCAAAAAAATCAAAACAGCAGAGCCGTTCTATGATGTTCAGGGTGCTTCGATGAATTCAATTTTACCGATTGATGCAACTTATTTTTTCAACGTTGAGCCCACTTGAAAAAGTACCATTCGCCACTTTTTACCCTCCCCCGGACTGTCTGAAAAGTCCCGGCGAGAGTTGAAAAGTCTGTACCCCACTACAGGGGCGGCAACGAATTTTCAATCCTCACTGGGGGTACTTTTACTTTTAAGACAGTCTCCCCCTGGTCGTTACTGACTGAGAACTTATCAAGCCATGTGATTTGTGTCTTAGAAGCGGCTGACGTAAAAAACGAGGGCTGTACGCAGTCAAGGTCTATGCAAGTCTGAACGGTCGTTTGAACATCTTCCGATGATGCCGTTGCCTCAGTGTCAAAGATTGTCAGACACCACCAATGATTGTCGCTTGCGCCAATCAGAGCGGTCGCGGTCATTGCAATGACTTGTCAAAGCCCCCCTCATAACAGCTCCCTGTGATTCTCAGAGCGGTCGCGGTCATTGCAATGACTTGTCAAAGGCCCCCTCTCATAACAGCTCCCTGTGATTCTCAAGCGGTCGCGGTCATTGCAATGACTTGTCAAAGGGACTGTGATCTGAACGAGACGTAGCGGCGGCGGATGATGCCGTGGCGGCCCACCTCAAGGATGAACGGCATGGAGGAGAGGTCGAAAGTGTCAAGGAGGGTCCTGGCGAGGTTTGGGGCAGAGACCATCATCTCATCAACGTTCACGTCCAAGGTCCTTAGACCGAGGGAGTCGGCGGCGGAGAGTTCGGCCTTGCAGACCGGACAGCCTTCGGTGTGGAAGACTATGTAGCCGCCTTTTCTGCGCAGACGGTTCCATCTTTTCGTCCAGTCACGGAGGGAAAGAACGTTCCGAGGTTGGAGTAACGTATTATCAATGTGTGCATCAGCATTTGTCCCAGCCTGTTCCCGGGAACGATCAGACGCTTGGTTACGGTTGTTAACGTCATCCTGTTCATGAAGACGATCAGGCTGAGCGAGGGCGTATGGCTGAGATTCAGCGGAAGAAATCCCGAGAATGAGGTCCTTGGCCTTCGGGAGTTTTGAGCCGACCGGGGTGCGGGAAAGGAGGTCACTCATCATGCGGGCGAGGCCCACGACCTTGAGGGTGTCGTCGGGGGTGTTCCAGATCCCGGGACGGGAGAGGATATATTCATTGATGAAAGGGAGGGTGCCTTCCTTGCTTGGTTCGTCGCGGCGGGACGTGAGCCAATAGAGGAGGTCTCCCTCAAGGTGTTTGAAGGAGAGGGTGTCGGCTTTAGACAAAGTACGATCTTCCAAGGCTTTGGCCATTGAAAGGATTCGGGTTATGCCCGGGCGCTTCGGTGGTTGGTGAGTCTTGTCGAACCAACCGGGCTGACGGTGATGCCGCTTCGACAGGCTCAGCGACCGGTCAGACTCATCGTACGACGCGAACAGCTTGTCCATCAGAGCGGCGGAGGCGGAGCTGCCATATTCATAGTCCACAAAGCCGGGGAGGACGACATCGAGAAGGCTTTCAAGTGCGGCACTGTCCAGCCCCCTGCCGATTATGGTTCCGTCTCTATCGACCAAAAACATTCTCGGAGTCTGCAGGACTCCGTATTTCATCTGGTAGTCTGACGCCACCTCAGGATCCCAAAGGTTGAATAATCTCATCCTCGGGGCATTGATGTTCATCCGGTCGGAGAGCCACTGCCGCCAACTTTCCTTGTCGCCACCGGTATAGACCGCATAAAAATCCACAGGCCAGTCCCTGGAATCCAGCAAAGGCCGAAGCCTCATCATCTCCAGCTTACATTTGGCGCAGTCGGTGTCATAAAAAAGCAGCAGACGGTAGCGATCCGAACTGCCTCCAAACGCGACGGAGTCCCCTTCAAAACTCTCCATCACAAACGAAGGAGCCGGCTCACCAAGAAGCGACTGACGGTTGAAGTCAGCGAATATCCTGGCGTTGAGCAGCACCTCTTCCCCTCCCATGCTCACAAGCCCGGATGTGAACCATGTGTCGGTAAGATGGACAGCCACCCCTTCGTCACCCATAAGGGTCGAGTTAAGATAATGCTCGTAGGCCTTGAGGGCGATGTGCTGGCGCAGAAGCGAATCCTTGGCGGAGTCAATCAAGAGGTCGCATTCCTCAATCTTTACGCCAACACCCTGCGGCTCAAGAATTTGGAAATATTGCTCCAGTCGCTTGTCAAGTTCCTTCAGACGCGTCGAATCGACCTGCCCGGCGCATGGAAGCGACTGCAGAAGCCCAAGAAAAAGGCCAATGAATATGACCACCCGGCGACTCATCTTTCCTCCGGCAGCACGACCCCCTCAGGAATGAACTGCGACAGATCGCCATGGTGACGAACCACATCCCTCACCGCCGAAGAGGAGATGTGGGAATATTCCTGAGCGGTAGGGATGATGATGGTGTCCACTTCGGGAGCCAGATGGCGGTTCGCGTCGGCGATCGCCTGCTCGTTGTCAAAATCGGTCATATTCCTCACTCCCCTGACAATGTGGCGGACTCCGAGCTCTCGGCAGATGTCAACCGTAAGCCCCTCATAGTGAATGATTCTAACGCCATCCATTCCACGGGTGGCCTGACGGATGATGTCCTCGCGCTGCTCCATCGTGAAGAAGCCGCGCTTGTCCTGATTGATTCCCACGGCCACTATGACCTCGTCAAAAATCGTCAAGGCTCTGGTAAGAATGTTCAGATGACCTGACGTGAACGGGTCGAACGACCCAGGGAACAATGCTATACGATTCATTTTAAATTCTTTGAATATAGTCGGCCATCAAGCCGGACTATAGTTGCCAGTTAATCGGAGTCTTGCCCTCACCCACAAGGATCTCGTTCGTCCTGGAGAAGTGACGGCAGCCAAAGAACGCGCCACGTGCCAGCGGGGACGGATGCGCCGCCTCCAGCACATAATGCCGCGAAGTGTCGATGAGTTCCTTCTTGCTTCTGGCGTAATTGCCCCACAACAAGAAAACAACCCCGTTGCAATTATCTGAGACATAACGGATAACGGCATCGGTAAACTGCTGCCAGCCTATTCCGCTGTGCGAAGCCGCCTCACCTGAACGTACAGTCAGGATCGAGTTCAGAAGCAGCACACCCTGACGCGCCCACTTCTCAAGATTCGGACGGCCGCTCATCCTGACGCCGAGGTCATCCTCAATCTCCTTGAATATGTTCTTGAGGGACGGCGGGGCTGGGACATTGTCCGGGACCGAGAAGCTGAGCCCCATCGCCTGGCCGTAGCCGTGGTAGGGATCCTGCCCCAGAATCACGACCTTGACCTGATCGACAGGAGTCAGCTCGAATGCCTTGAATATCTCTGGTCCCGGAGGAAAGATCACCTTCCCCTGTGCCTTCTCCCCGTGCAGATAACGCGCAAGCGCGGCAAAGTAGGGTTTCTCAAACTCACCTTGCAGCGCCGCTTTCCAACTTTGTTCTATCCTTACGTCCATAACGATGTGTCTGACAATCCCGATAATGAACTCTGCCACACCTTTACGACAGGACGGGCTGTTTCTCAGGGATTCCTTAACGACCGCTAAGATAGAAATTAATCTTTGAATATGTACGAAATCACGTCGTCAATGTTCTTGACATAGTGGAACGACAGCCCTTCTACGTATATCGGCTTGATGTCCTCGACATCCTTGCGGTTGTCCTCGGAGATGACAATCTCGGTGACCCCGGCGCGCTTCGCGGCAAGGATCTTCTCCTTGATGCCGCCGACAGGAAGCACACGGCCCCTCAGGGTCATCTCGCCGGTCATCGCGACTCCGGCCTTCACGGCCTCGCCACGCAGGGCGGAAACCATTGAGCTGACCATGGTTATACCTGCTGACGGGCCGTCCTTAGGCACGGCTCCTTCCGGGACATGGACATGGATGTCCTTGGCTCCGAACTCCTCGGATGTCATTTTGGCAAGCTGAGGATGGGCCTTGATGTACTGGTAGGCTATCGTGGCGGACTCCTTCATCACATCGCCAAGGTTACCGGTCATCGTCATGTTGCCCTTTCCGCCGCTGACAGAACTCTCCACGAACAGAATCTCACCTCCCATCTGCGTCCAGGCCAGTCCTGTCACGACTCCAGGAGCCTCATTGCCTTTCTGCAGGTCGTGGAAATTGGTCGGCAGTCCGAGATATTCCTTGAGATGCTCCTTCTTGATGACGGTCGGGTAGGATTCGCCAAGGGCTATCTTCTTGGCTGTCACACGGGCGATCTTCGCGATCTGCTTCTCAAGGCCACGGACACCGGACTCGTGTGTATATTCATCAATTATTTTCTCCATCGCCGCCTTGTCGATGCGGAGCTCCTTCTTGCCTATTCCGTGTTCCTCCAACTGTTTAGGCACGAGGTAACGCTTGGCGATCTCCATCTTCTCTTCGGCAAGATAGCCGGTGACATTGATCAGTTCCATCCTGTCGAGCAGGGCGGACTGGATCGTGGAGATGTTGTTCGCCGTGGTGATGAACAGCACGTTCGAGAGGTCGTAGTCAATGTCCAGATAATTGTCGTGGAACTCAACGTTCTGCTCAGGATCAAGCACTTCCAGAAGAGCCGAGGACGGGTCGCCCTTGTAGTCGTTGCCGACCTTGTCAATCTCATCCAGAACGATGACAGGGTTGGATGTGCCGGCCTTGTCGATTCCGTTGAGGATACGTCCCGGAAGAGCTCCCACATAAGTCTTCCTGTGACCACGCAGCTCAGCCTCATCGTGCATGCCGCCGAGGGCTATCCTGACATATTTCCTGCCCAGAGCCTTGGCGATTGACTTGCCGAGGCTGGTCTTGCCGACTCCCGGAGGCCCGTAGAGGCACAGGATCGGGGACTTCATGTTTCCTTTCAGCTTGAGGACGGCAAGATATTCAATGATCCTTTCCTTCACTGTGTCAAGGCCGTAGTGGTCGCTGTCCAGCACCTTCTGGGCATGCTTCAGATCGAGGTTGTCCTTTGACATCTCGCCCCAAGGCAGGTCGAGCAGAAACTCTATATAATTATATTGTATGCTGTAGTCCGGAGAGGAAGGATTGTACTTTTCAAGCTTCGCGAGTTCCTTCTCGAATTGCTTGCCGACGGCCTCCGGCCATTTCTTTGTCTTGGCTTTGGCGCGGAACTTCTCGAACTCTTCCTCCTCGTCCATCCCGAGTTCCTCCTGGATGGTACGGAGCTGGTTGTTAAGGTAATATTCCCTCTGCTGCTGATCGATGTCACTCTTGACCTTCTGGTTGATCTCCTGCTTGATCTTCAACAATTGAATCTGGGTGTCAAGCACCTGCAGAAGTTTCATCGCCCGAAGGGTGATGTCATCGATTCCAAGCAGCTGGACCTTCTCCATGAAGTTCTCGATCTCCACGGTCGTGGCGATGAAGTTCACAAGGAAGGCGTAGTTGTCGATTGACTTGAGAGCCCCGATGGCCTCCTTCGGAGCGAAGGACGAGGACTTTATGATGACGGCGGCCTTCTCCTTGAGGGATTCGGCGATCATCTTGGTGCTGCTGTCGTTCTCCGGGATGATGTCATCGATGTACTTCACCCTGGCGGTGATGTATGGTTCGTATGACACGACTCCCGCCATGCGGATGCGCTTCACACCTTGGATTATGGCCGTGATCGTGCCGTCAGGCATCTCGAGAACCTTCATGACACGGGACACGGTTCCATATTCATAAAGATCCTTCTCGCTCGGCTCCTCCACCGTGACATCCACCTGCGGGACAGCCCCGATGAACAAGTCGCGCTTCTCCGCATCCTTGATCAAAGTCATTGATTTCTCGCGTCCTATGGTCACCGGATAGACCATTCCCGGGAAAAGCACCGCGTTCCTCAAGGCGAGGATCGGCAGTGTGTCAGGAAGGTCACCAGCCTCCACCTTCATCTGCTCGTCACCCTGCATCACAGGGATTATGTTCACTTCCGCGGTCCCGGCCGGGAAGAAAATGTTCTTATTGTTCTCTGTGTTCATAATGTTCAGCTTAAAATGCACACCAGACCCTTTCTGCCAATTTGGCAGGATTTCAAGAGTCTGAAGAGCATCCGGGAATATGGTCAATCACCGTGCCAAAGAAAATATAGCAAATAATTTATGTATATGATTTTGAATATTAAAAAAATAAGTCTATTTTTGCATCCCAAACGAACTTTGGGGGTTATTATGGTAAATCCTAATAAATATTAATAGATTATGACAAAGGCAGAAATCGTGAATGAGGTTGCAAAGTCAACCGGAATCGAAAAAATCGCAGTACAGTCCGTTATCGAGGCGTTCATGGACACCGTAAAGGGTTCCATCATCAGGAAAGAGCCTGTGTACCTCCGCGGATTCGGCAGCTTCATTGTTAAGCACAGAGCGAAGAAGGCAGCCAGAAACATCACCAAGAAGACAACTATGACCATCCCTGCACACGACATCCCGGCCTTCAAGCCAGCAAAGATCTTCGTGAACGCAGTCAAGGAGGAAAAATAATTTTTAAACTTCTTTTATTATGCCAAGCGGAAAAAAGAGAAAGAGACATAAGATGTCGACGCACAAGCGTAAAAAACGCTTGCGCAAGAACAGACACAAGAAGAAGTAATTCGCTTCTGTGCCTGCCATTTTAGCAGTCTGCTAGAAGAAAAAGGCTGACCGGAAGTGCCGGACAGCCTTTTTTATTATCGTTCAAGAAATAAGAAGCTGTTTTGAATTGTTTGAAATGTTCTTTGAGGTGAAAAAATCTTCATTTTCTTCCCGCTTCTTCAGTCAGATAGCACCGCTATCTTCCTTGGAAGAAGCGGTCGAAACTGAAGTTTTTCACTCTCAACCCAGCGCCCGAACCGAGGGCAATCGAACTTGTTCGGATTGCCGAGGTGAGCAGCAGGGAAAGAGCTTGCTCTTACCCTTCAAACAAACAATTCAAAACAGCTTCTAAGTTGGCAAGACGCCAAGTTATCATCACCATTGTTATTTCCTTATGGAGTCAGAAAAATCTGAGAAAGATTTGATTGTCGATGTCACATCGACCGAAGTTCACATCGCGCTGATGGAAAACCATCGGCTGATTGAACTCAACAAAGAGTCCAGCAAAGGGCACAGTTTTTCCGTCGGGGATGTTTACCTGGGGAAAGTGAAGAAGATTCTTCCTGCGCTCAACGCTGCCTTTGTGGACATCGGAGACAAGAAGGAAGCGTTTGTTCATTATCTGGACCTTGGGTTCTATTTCACGTCGTTCGACGAGTTCGTGCGCAAGAGCAACCCGAACACGGATCTCGGCGGACTCTACTCAAGCATCCCTATCGGACCTATTCTTGAAAAGGAAGGCCGGATCGAGAACGTGCTGAAGCCGGGCCAGATGATGATAGTGCAGATCGTCAAGGAACCGATCTCCACGAAAGGGTCACGACTGACCGCGGAAATTTCATTGGCAGGACGCAACATTGTACTGATTCCCTTCGCGGAGAAGGTGAGCATTTCCCAAAAGATTTCCTCCAAGGAGGAGAAAAGAAGACTTGAGACCCTTGTCAGGAGCATTCTCCCAAAGAACTACGGGGCGATCATCCGCACAGCCGCGGAAGGCAAGAACGCCGCCGTGCTGGTGGCCGAGCTGAAGTCCCTGATCGAGAAATGGGAGTCATCCTGGAAGAAGGTAGCCAAGTCGAAAGGTATCCAGCTGCTCTTCACTGAGTACAGCAAGACCACCACCATCCTCAGAGATCTCCTGAACGATTCGTTCTCGAACATCTACGTCAACAACGAGAATGTCTATGAGGAGACAAAGAAGTATATTTCCTTGATCTCTCCTGATCAGGAAAAGATTGTGAAGCTGTACAACGGCAAGGATCCGATCTTCGACCATTTCGAGGTCACAAGGCAGATCAAGAGCTCGTTCGGCAAGGTGGTGCCGATGAAGCAGGGGGCTTATCTGGTCATCGAGACGACCGAGGCACTGAATGTGATCGATGTGAACAGCGGTATCCGCGCGAAGACCGACAATCAGGAGGAGAACGCCTTCGAGGTCAACAAGATCGCGGCGGAGGAGATCGCCAGACAGTTGAGACTCAGGGACATGGGCGGAATCGTGATCGTGGATTTCATCGACATGGATTCCGGTGAGCACCGCAACGAGCTGCACAAGTACATGCAATCGCTCATGGAGACCGACAGAGCCAAGCACAACGTGCTGCCTCTCACCAAGTTCGGTCTGATGCAGATCACCCGGCAGAGAATCCGTCCGGTGACCGAGATCAACACCGCCGAGGTCTGCCCTGTGTGCCACGGCACCGGCAAGATTTCATCAAGCGCTGTGATCGACGAGCAGATCGAGCGGAACATCGCCTACAACGTGGAGCATGGCAAGACCGATCTCACGCTGAAAGTCAGCCCGATTCTCGGGGCTTACCTCAAGCGCGGCGCCACAATGCTCTCGGACAAATCCTTCCTCGGGAAATGGAAGAAGAAGTACAAATGCCGGATCAACCTCGTCGAGGTGACCGACTACACAGTTCTGCAGAATGAACTTTATGATGAGAAAGGGGACAGGCTTTAGTCCCCTTTTTTCGTTTATCACATCGAGCATTCGCTTCGACAGGCTCGGCGACCGCAGAAACCGGCTCGCCTGGTTCGTGAGTTTGTCTGGCCACTGCCGTCGAGCCTGCCGAAGCACATTCCACAACCATGATGCCTATCTGGCAAAACGGCGGACAAGGGCGGCGAGAATAACAAGGGCAGCCATGAGGGTGGAGATGCGGCCGATGAAATCTCCGTGGATGGTGAAGAAAGTCCGTTCGTCACTTAGTCCGACCTTGCCTTTCAGAACCTCCGGCTGCCACCAGGACGTGTGGGAGACCACTTTCCCGGACGGATCTATGATGGCGGAGATGCCGGTGTTGGCGCTGCGTGCGATCCAGCGGCGGGTCTCGATGGCACGGAGGCATGAATATGACAGGTGCTGCACGTAGCCCGGGGTGTCGCCCCACCAGGCGTCGTTGGTGATCACGGCCAGAAGACGGGCGCCATTGCGGACATATTCAGTGCAATACTCGCCGTAGACAGACTCGTAGCAGATGGCGCAGCCGACAGGGATTGTCTCTGACACAGTAACATTACCGTCCGGAATATCCCCGCCGTAAAGGGTTTCCCTACCAATGACAGATGAACCTACAGAATCAGCAGCGTGGGAATATTCATTGAAATGCAGCGGTCCGGGCTTCTTCTGACCGATGCAGCGCCCCATCACACCGCCGAGCCAATCGTCTATCCTACAGAAGAACGCTGGGTAAGGTGTCATCTCCACCCCAACGACCAGCCTGCTTTTGTGGAACAGTTCCGGAAAGCTGAACGCGTCCAGCATCAAGGCCGAGTTGTGCGATTCCATCCAGACACCGTCACCGGCACGGCGGGCGGTGTAGGAAGGCCTCAAAGCCCTTTTCAGATAGGTTCTTGAAGAGGCCCCGACCAGCAGATTAGCGTTCGGATGTTCCTCAAGAAAGGCGGTGAGCCTCTTTACTGTCGGGCTTGAGGACGGGTCATTCGTCACCACGTCGCCGGTGAATGTCTCCGGAGCCACCAGAAGCACGGGAATGCTGTCAGGAATATTTTCAAACTGACTGATCAGCAACTCGTTCTGTTCCTCCTGCGTCATTCCTCCGAACTTGTTGTACGGATCGATGTTCGGCTGGGCGATGATAACGTCAAGGGTCTCCTCACAAGGCTCCGGCTTCAGGAACGAAGACACGACCGGAGGGGCGACGAACAAGGCCAGGGTCCCAAGCAGGGCCGCCGACTTCGCCTTCCGGTTGAATGTCATCCAGCGTCCGCAAGCGAGAGACTCCAGAATGCCGAACACACTGAGGTTCGCCGCCCAGACGAGGAGCGAGCCGCCGAGTGTCCCGGTATATTCATACCACTGGATCCATCCTGTCGTGCGGGCGAAGGCATTGCCCAGCACAAGCCAAGGCCAGCTGATCTGCGCGCTCGTGAGATACCACCGCTCCCAGGCGATCCAGGCAAAGGCGAGGAATAGGTAAGGAAGCGCGCCGCTGAGCCATTTCCTGCTCCAACGGAACAGCCCGAAAACCAGCGACATCTGAAGGGCGTTGGCAAGGATCGCGAATATCCCTCCGCCGACCGTGGCGTTGCAGACCCAGAAGGTCGTCGCCGCGTTCCACAGCACGAAGCACAGGTAGTGCCACCAGCAGAATCCCTTCATCCCGTCCCCGGTGGCAATGTCCTCCGCCCAGAGCAGAGGCACGAAAGCGACCAACGACAGCCAACCCGTCCCAGGAACCAGGAACGGAACACTCAGAAGCGCCGATGAGATCACCAGCAGCAGCAGTATCGTCAACTTTCTAGGCATAGCAACCGCAAAGTTATTTAATTTCAGTATTTTTATCCAACTCTCCGAAGCCTTAATCGTTTTACATCGCGCTAGTCATGGAAAAGAACCAGAAAAAACGACACAACCCCGCTTCTCCGAAGAGCGCCCGTGAGCAGAGGAGTCGCTTCCGCTCACGAAATGACCATCAGAGGGAGCACCCGTGAGCAGAGGAGTCGCTTCCGCGCACAAAGGGCCTTCTGAGGGAGCCCGTGAGCAGAGGAGCCGCTTCCGCGCACGAAGGGCTATCAGGGGGAGCGCCCGTGAGCAGAAGAGTCGCTTCCGCGCACGAAAGGCCTTCTGAGGGAGCGCCCGTGAGCAGAGGAGTCGCTTCCGCGCACGAAGGGCCATCAGGGGGAGCGCCCGTGAGCAGAGGAGTCGCTCCTGCGCACGAAAGGCCATCAGGGGGAGCGCCCGTGAGCAGAGGAGTCGCTTCCGCGCACGAAGGGGCATCAGGGATGACACACGGATCAGAACTTGAACTCCAGACCTAAGGTGACGACGAAACGGTTGTCATGAGGCACCTTGACCCCCTCCTTCACCTCATAGCGGTGAGTCATCCGCCAGAACGCGTCGACGCGCAGGATTCTGAATATGTTCGTGACTCCGACTCCCATCTCGACATAAGGACGGTTCAGTTTGCCCATCTTCTCCGGGAAAAGCATCACGGCCTCGGCATCCTCCGCCCCGATGATGCCGTTGTTCTCTTTCCTGACCGTGCCGTATGCCGCCCTCAAGGAAGCCACTTCCCTCCACTGCAGACGCTTCAGCAAAGGAATCTTCCCGAGGAAGAATCCCTTGAAGTTATGCTCCCAGAAAACTGTGACCCACAAGTCAGAGGCAAACTCGTAGTAGTCCATGCAGTTGAACGAATACCGTGAGAATGTGTACGTTCCGTTACCTTCATGGAGTTTGAGCATAGGGTACGGGACTTGTCCAACGACAGTCCCGACATTCATGTCGAACCGGGAAAGTCCAACAGGTGGAAGCGGCAGGACGTAGTGGACGGTAAGCTCGGGTCGGAAGTAGGAATATTCATTCTTCCCTATTCCCTTTGTGGAACCGATCAGATCAAATGTCACCACCGGATACTTCGAGTAAAGATAGTTCTTGTCAAAGACCCCTCTGGTGACAATCTCGTCCTTGGAGAAACGCAGCTGAAGATGCGCCTGGTTGTAACCCACCGAATTGAAGACCTTCCCGTCCGAGGAGGCCATCGGCACGAACGGGTTCGAGAATATCCTTCTGCTTTCCAGCGATAAGATCATGTTGAAGTTCTGCGACCATTCTTTCTGCCAGGAGAGGGAATAGTCATTCACCATGCTCATCTTCTGACTGTTGGCCTTGGCCAGAATCGAAGACATGAGGTTTCCGCTGCCATAGACCGACGGACCCTTGCCCAACTGCATCACATCATGCTTGTACGAGACCGTCAACTTGTTGGTCGGCTGGTTGTCGAACATGAGCTCAACCGTTCCGCCGCCCTTCGGCGTCTTGTCCTTGAACCCGTAGGCCGCATAGCCCATGAAACGCATCTTCCGGCTGAAATGCTTGGTGGTGCGGACTCCGAGCTGCAACCTGTCACCCTCCAGATCGTTGAAACTGTAGACGGACGAGTACGGTCCGAAACCTACGTACCTGGTGTTCAGGAATCCGTTGACAATCATCTCGGCCAAGGCGTAGACATCCTTGTAGAGTGGCACGTTCTTGATGGAGTCAACCATGTTGTAGATGCCCTGCTCCTTCGCGCTCAGCGGATAAGGGCGGACACTCTGCCAATAGTTCTCATCGTTGTTGATGACATCCTTGCCGGCCTGCACCTGGGCGTTGATGTCCTCCTTGTCTTCCTTGTAGGTGGTGACGAAATCCGGATTGGAGTAGTCTATCTGCCTGTTTCCCAAGAATGTGACTATCTTGGATGAATCCCGCATTGTGGGCGAGAAATCCACGTACATCCTGTCCTGCTTGTAGAACCATGTCGAGTCGGGCAGGCGCCTGTTCTCCACATCAATGGTCATGTCCCTGACCCAGTTAACGTTGGAACCCTTCTTAAGCCGCACATGAATATCCCTGAGCGCGTATTCCTCCGCGTCAATGGACATTTCTCCGTCGAATGTGGGAGAGGACACCCACTTTGAAGGATGGAAGCGGATCTTGTAGGTCTTGCGGCCTTCGATCTTAAGGCTGTCAACCAGATAGTAGTTGTAATAGGTCATGCCCGAGGAGGACAGCGGTGACGGAATCTCCACCTGGAAGATGTTGATGAAGTTGTCGTAGAAGTTCGTCTTCACGTACATGTTGCCTGTGAACTGGGCCAGCACCGGATTGTTGTCCACACCGGAGATCCTGGTCGCCTTGATGAGTTCCCTGTTTGAAGGAGGGTCCTTCCTGTGATAGTACTTGGACGTCGTCTCTGAAATCAGGACCGGCAGGAACGACATGCCGGACACAACAGAGGTGTCCATGTAGTCATAGACGAACTTGAAGTCCTTGGGAAGGAATTTGCTGATCATCGGGCTTTCAGGATTGGTGACATCCAGTTCCATCTTCGTGTAGACATCGCAGCTGTACCTCGGACGCTTCTCCGGGTTGTTCCTCACCTTGGCCTCGTCGATCTTCCGCAGGATCGAGCGCATGTAGCGGTCGTCCGGTTTCACCACGGCGGCGGCAAGCTCGTCATGAATTGGCTTAAGCCTGAAGTTGATCTCGTTGAAACTCCGCCTGTTGACTTTCATGAATTGCTCCTCGTAGCCAAGGATGGAGGCGGAAAGCACACTTAGCGTGTCTCTTGTCTCCAAAGAGAAATAGCCGTCCATGTCAGCGGAGACTCCGACGGTCGAGTTCTTGAAATATATTCCCGCAAAAGGAATTCCTTCACCTGTGGACGCGTCCACAACACGTCCCTTCACCTTTGTCGCCTGCGCCGAAGCGTCGGGAAGAAAGTGGATGGTCAGGAGTGTGGTAACAGACAGGATTCTGAATATGTGCCTTAAGTCGAATTTCATTGCTTGGCCTGAATGGAAGGAATCACCTGATCCTGTCAATCTTCAACTGCTGGATCTTGTACCGGTCGCCGCAGTTGCTGACAAAGATCGTGACCTCGAAAACTTCACCGCCTGCGTTCAGAAAGCCCAAAGCGTACTTCGAATTGGATCGCGACGCGGTGTGGCTGATCTCGAACGAGCGAGGTGTGTGATTGTCAAAAAAGGCCTTGAGAATCTGCTTCGCCTGCTTCTTGCTGGAATCATTGGTCGTGGACATGATCGTGATCTCAAGATTGTCGTCGAACCAGACAGACAATCTTTCGGCGTCCCCCTTTCCAAGATACTTGGCTATCGGCACAAAGACATCATAGCTGTCAGCGGCGGCATGGCCGTTGACGCAGGACAGCAGCACGGAAACCGCTGTGAATATCTTTGCAAAGACTTTCATGACAAGGGTAGGTTCTTTACAAATTCCGAGCCATTATTTTATAGAACCTTTTTTGAAAAATTGAAGCGGCTTTGTTATTTTTGTACCAGATGTTAGGGAACATGAAAATAATAAGTTGCCTCAGATAAGAAGCTGTTTTGAATTGTTTGAAATGTTCTTTGAGGTGAAAAATCTTCAAACAAACAATTCAAAACAGCTTCTAAGACCCGAAATCTGGTAAACAACTCATTCCGCGGATATTTGCGTGCAATTATCGTAGCATCCGTGCGATAAAGTAAAAGTTGGTCTATTCACAGGTATTTTCCCTTGCTTGATAAGATAGTCGTAATGAGAAAAAATTCTTAACTTTGACAAGTTTATACGTTGTGCGATGCATAATAGCGAAAGATATCCATATCTGACTTGCATTGATTCTCAGGCGCTGTTAGACCAATGTGAGAAAAAAGAAATTAAAGACGGCCTGTCTGTTTTGACTCAATACCTGCATAACCGTAAATACTTGAGCCCGGCAGGTCTGAATGAGGCATTGTCATTTATGGCTGAAGAGGTTCTTGATAAAGAAGGATGCGGCAAATTGGCTCTTAAAGATGATCATTTGGAACTTTTCTTCAAGGAATTCTTCGAAGTTCCTTTTCCCGAACCCGAAACGCCTAAGTTCTCGTTCATCGACCTTTTTGCTGGTATGGGAGACGGTATCAATCCGCGTCGTCTTACTCCTCGTGAGTGTGCCCGTCTTATGGGGTATCCGGTGGTAAAAACAATGAAGAAGAAAGTATGAGCGATATCTTTAACTATGCTGTTTCGCAAGTAAACAGATCAAGAAGGGCTTTTTGTCGCTTTATAACTGCGAATGATGTCAACCTGACTTCTCATCAAGCCGGCTTTTATGTTCCGAAAGAAGCGGAATCTTTACTGTTTGATGTTCCAGGGGAACGTGGTTCAAACAAAGATCGATTTGTCAAGATTCGTTGGCAGGATGATATAAGAATTGTTATACTGGTAGAAAATCTGTTGGCAATCACTTACTACTATCGTTAACAGTACAGATTTCGGATGTACCAGATCTCTAACAGGAGGGTGGGGGAACAGGAAAGACTGTGAACTTTCTCCTTTTGTATGATTGAGACTTCAAAATGGTTTTTTTGAAAATATGACAAAAATAGTTTTTGCGACGGGCAACCGTGGGAAGCTGAGGGAGGCTTCCGAGATTCTGGGGGAGGGGTTTGAACTGGTGACTCCGGCGGATTTCGGGATCACGGAGGACATTCCGGAGACGGGGGAGACGCTTCAGGAGAACTCGCTCCAGAAGGCTCGGTACATTTTTGACAGGAAGGGGTGCGACTGCTTCGCCGATGACACGGGGCTGGAAGTGGATGCCCTCGGCGGAGCGCCGGGGGTCTACACGGCGCGCTATGCGGGGCCGTCAAAGGACTTCAATCTGAACATGGACAAGGTGCTGGCCGAACTTGCTGGACTGGAGGCGACTGGGCGGGAGGTCAGCCGCAGGGCACGCTTCCGCAGTGTCGTGACGCTGATCCTGAACGGGGAGGCGCACCGGTTCGAAGGTACGATGGAAGGCACGATCGCCCGTGAGAAGTCCGGGCGGGGAGGCTTCGGCTACGATCCTATATTCATACCTGATGAATATCCCGGGCTCACGGCGGCGGACATCACCGAGGAGCAGAAGAACGAGATCTCGCACCGTGGCAAGGCTCTGCGGGCGATGGCGCAGTGGCTTAACGGGCGGCAAGAATAAGCTGCCGGAAATGATGCAAGTTATTGCCCGATGCGCGAAAAGGCTGAACTCATAGTCATCGGCCACACCAAGGTCGGCGAGAATTCCATCGTCCTGCACACGATCAGTCGGGAATATGGAAGGCGGGGCTTCCTTGTCAAGGTGAGTCCCAAGACGGCGATGGCTCTTTTCCTGCCCTTGAATATTCTTGAGGCGGAGGTCACCCGGAACCCGAAGTCGGATCTTTGGTTCGCCCGCAACTTCGTCAGCGTCAACCCTCTCGTGGACGTGCGCGGGAATATTCATAAAAACACAATGACCCTCTTCATGAGCGAGGTGCTGTTCCGTGTGATAAAGGATCAGACCAACGAGGAGGGACTTTCCGAGTGGTTGAAAAGGTCGATACTGACGCTTGACGCGCTTCAGAGCGACTTCGCCAACTTCCATCTTTGGTTCCTGCTGGAACTCTGCGCTGTCCTCGGTTTCAATCCGGACACAATTGACCTCGCCCCTTTCGCCGGCAAGCATCTTGACCACATCAAGTCTCTTCTGACCAGCTCTTTCGGCGAGGCGATGCTGCTTCCTTTAAGAGGTTCCGACCGCAACGAGATCGCCGAGTGCATCCTGAAGTACATCGAGCATCACACCGAATCGGCCGTCAACGTCCGCTCGTTGGCGGTGCTCAGAGATATTTACGGGTAGGACTTAGAAGCTGTTCAACTTCGCGGTCGAGCGTGAGTCATGCTTATCAGTTGTTTGTTCTTTCCCCAACAAAGTTATAACTTTGTTGGAACAAGTCGTAATTATGGGTTCATTCATCATAGAGGGCGGGTATGCCCTAAGCGTTTCGATTCGCCCTCAGGGAGCGAAGAATGAAGTGTTGGAGGTCATTCGCACCGGAGTCTCCTTGATGATCGCCGCGATGTCGGCGGACGGTGTCGGTGTCATCGGCGGCGTGGAACAGACTGGCAGGGGCTACGAGGACATTGACGGCCGTCTCAACGCCTTGGAAGTCAGGACAGAAAGACAATACTAAACTGAACACGTGAATGGGACTCAGGTTGGCGCTATCAATATTCATCACGGCAGTGGCGTCTTTGCTTTGCTCCGTTCCCGCATGGTCGGACGGGACTCTTTCCTGCATGAAATGCCTGAATGTGGAGGACGGCCTGTCACAAAGCATGGTTTACTGCATACATCAGGACAGCCGTGGCTTTATGTGGTTCGGCACTCAGGATGGCCTGAACCGTTACGACGGACATGAGATAGTGGTGTTCAGAAGGAATCCGGATGATCCTCAATCTGTCGGAAGCGACAACTATTTCACCATTTTCGAGAATGATGACCATAAGCTTTGGCTTGGCACTTTCAATGGGGTGTTCATATATGATCCTCGGCTTGAGAAATTCACGTTCTTTGATGCCCATACCGAGGAGGGCAAGGCTGTAGGCGGCAAGGCTAGAAGCATCTGCAGGGATCGTTCGGGAAATGTCTGGATCGCCTGCCAGAATGGTGAGGTGTTCAGATATGACTCTGAGGGTGGACTTGTGGAATTCAATCTTGAGAAATTACTCGGCATGGACGCCACTGTGCCGATCAATCTCCGACGTATAGAGACGGATTCCAAAGGAAAGGTCTGGGTGGCGACATACGGGAACGGTGTGTTGTGCCTTGATCCGGAGGCCTCATCCGTGACTCGCTTCGTCATCAGTGAGACTGACCCCGAAATGAACGATGTGAACACATTGTACATTCTCTCGGATAACAATATCCTTTTGGGCACTTCGGCCAAGGGGGTTCAGTCGCTTGACTGCAAGAGCGGGAAAATCACTCCTTTTCTTGAAAGAGAGCCTGTCAGCGGGAACACTCTTTTTGTCCGCCAGATCATAGGATGCTCCGACAAGATGATCTGGATAGGCACGGAGTCCGGGGTGTATGTCTATAATATGAAATCATCCAGAGTCTCGTCGTTGAACCATACCTACGGAGACCCGTACTCATTGTCGGACAACGCTGTCCATTCGATTTATGAGGATCGGGACGGAGGAGTTTGGGTAGGGACTTATTTCGGCGGGGTCAATTATATTCAGAAATCGCCGGAGTTCGAGAGATTCTACAATATTCCCGGAAAGAACACCATTGGCGGCAAGAGGATAAGTGAGTTTTGTCAGGGTGATTCCGGAATGATGTGGATAGCGACCGAGGATGCCGGATTGTTCAGCTTCGATCCAGGGAGCAGGTCGTTTTCAGCGGTCAATGTCCCTGCCGGGAACATCCATGCGCTGATGTATGACAGCGGCAGACTTTGGGTCGGGTCATTCGCCGAGGGACTTTTCATCATGGACACATCCACGGGAAGGATCCGTCGGCTGGGAATGTCATCCGGTCAGGCTGGCATGAAGAACAACTCAATCTATGCTGTCTTCAAGGATTCATGGGGAACAGTCTGGATCGGGATGATGTCCGGACTCTATCGTTATGTGTCAGGGGAGGACATCTTTGAGGAAGCAGGCCCTGACGGGCCGTCTGACGTGCAGGTGAATGACATCGTTGAAGACGCGGGTGGCCGCCTGTGGTTTGCCACTATGGGTGAAGGAATATATTCGTACGACAGGCAGACAGGTGTTTGGCGGCGTTACATGAATGTGTCCTCGTCGTACGGTACTTCCGGAAGTTATGTCGCCTGCCTTTTGGAGGATGGCCGCGGAAGGCTGTGGGCCGGCACCGAGGGGGACGGTCTTTGCCTGTATGACAAGGACACGGATTCTTTCTCATCGGTCATCAACACCAGGAACGGTCTTTTGAGTGATGTCGTGTCCTGTCTTGAATGTGACCGGAGCGGAAACATCTGGGGAGGCACCAACAAGGGGCTTTTCCGCATGGATGCGGTGACTTTCGGAGTGAGGACCTATACCCATTCCAACGGTCTGCCGTCAGACCAGTTCAACTACAAGTCATGTTTCATGGACATTGCGGGGAAGATGTATTTCGGCAGCATAAACGGCTTCGTGTCTTTTGTTCCTGAGCGGATGTCCAAGGAGAACCGGAGGCCGGAGGTCTGCATGACCGACCTTCTTGTGAATAACCGGAAGGTTAGACCGGGAGATCAGTACGGACTGCTTGACTCTTCGATCATGGACACAAAACGTCTTGTCGTGCGTCCGGGTATCAAGAACTTCACATTGTGCATGACGGAGATCAACTATGTGCCGGCGCACAACACAAACTGGTACTACAGTCTTGAGAACTGGGACAGGCAGTGGATCCCCGCCAAGATGCCGGCCAGGGTGACATATTCAAACCTTCCGGCAGGAAAGTACGTCCTTCATGTCCGGGCGGACAACATTGACTCGACCGACGCCGCATCCTTGGAGATAGTGGTCAAACCTCCGTTCCACAGAACCACTTTCGCTTATGTGATGTATTTCGTCCTCATGACATGTGCGTCGGGTGTCGGTTTCTCTTTGGCCAAGAGAAAGATGGAACGAGAGAAGGAAGAAGGCGAGCGGAGACGCAATGAAGAGAAGGAAAGGGAAATCTACAAGGCGAAGATAACGTTCTTTTCAAACATAACCCACGAGATAAGAACACCTTTGAGCCTGATGAAGATGCCTTTGGAAGAAATCATCAGTCATCGGACAAAATCGGATGCGGATTATGACAACCTGCTTATCATAAGGGACAACACAGACCGTTTGATGAATCTGGTGAATCAGTTGCTTGATTTCAGGAAGGTGAATGGCAGCGGGATCGAGCCGCAATTTGTCCGCGCGGATTTGACCAAGGTCCTCGGGGGAGTGGTTCATAGGTTTCTTCCGTCCGCCAGACTGAAGGGCTGTGATCTGGAAAGTGACATCCCTGAATCTCTTATGGCGGATGTTGACGTGGAAATGTTTGTCAAGATTGTGAGCAATCTGCTTTCCAATGCCCTCAAGCATGCCGACGGCCACATCTGGATCACCATGGCGCAGGTGGCGGACAGTTGTGAGATTTCCGTGACCAATGATGGCGACAGGATTCCTCCTGAACTTTCGGAGAAGATATTTTCTCCGTATTTCAAGGTGGATGAGAATTCCGACGGCTTTGGAATAGGTTTGCCTTTCGCCAGATCAATGGCTGAGATTCATAAGGGAAGCCTGGGGTTGACGGATGGGCCTGACGGGATGACCCGGTTCACAATAACACTGCCTCTTGAGCAGGAGAATGCGTTCAGGTGTCTGGATAATGTTCTTGAGGCGCCTGAAATCGTGACGGGCGGTTCATCGACGGATTCTGAAAAGACTCTGCTTCTTGTTGAGGACGATATGCCGTTTGTGGATTTCATAACCAGACATCTGAGCGGGAAATACAATATCATCAAGGCGGGAGGCGGGAAGCGCGCTCTTGAGATCTTGTCCAATAACCATGTCGATCTGGTGCTCTCGGATGTGGTTATGCCCGGCATGAATGGAATCGAGCTTTGCAGGGCGATCAAGGGCGATCCGCGTCTCAGGCATATTCCTGTGATATTCCTGACAGCGGAGGTCTCTCCTCAGTTCAAGGCCGACGCCGCGTTGGCTGGTGCGGATGACTATCTGGGAAAGCCGGTTTATATGGACTTCCTCGTCAGCAGCATTGAGAACCAGCTCAGGAACGGTTACGTTTCCGAGACAATAAGGAACATCGGAGAGACTGAACCAAGCAATCTTGTCTATACCAAGGCTGATGAAAGTTTCCTGAACGCTTTGACGCAACTTATCAACGACCATCTTGAGGAGGCGGACTTGGATGTCAACAAACTCGCTTCATTGATGAATATGAGCCGTGCCACACTTTACAGGAAAGTGAAGGAGTCTCTCAAGGTGACGCCTAATGACTTTATTCGCGTCGTAAGGCTCAAGAAAGCGGCGGAACTCTTGCGGCAGAAAGAGTATCGGATAAATGAAATCGCCTACATCACAGGCTTCAGTTCGTCATCATATTTCTCACGGTGCTTTTATCGGCAATATGGTGTACTGCCAAAGGATTTCTGCTAAGAAAGCCCTCTGGGGGAGTGTTTGGGACACGATTTTGATATTTTATGAAACGATTTTGACCCGTTTTGAGACGGGTTTTATCTTTTTTTGCACACAGAAATATCAATGAAAATGAAACCACTGAAGACCATTGTCTCGCTTTGCATGCTTTGGCTGGCCATGGCCGGTTACGCGAAAGCTGACGCCACGCTGAATGAACCCATCAGTTTTTCAAGTGTAACCGTTGAGGATTCATTCTGGCAGCCCAGAATTAAACGGCTCTCCGAAGTGACCGTCCCGTTTTGCCTTGACCAGTGTGCCAAAAAGACGCACAGGGTCGATAACTTCGCCATAGCGGCGGGGGTAAGGGAAGGTCGTTTCGAGGGTCTTTTCTATGACGATTCCGATTTGTACAAGATGATAGAAGGTGCGTCCTATTCTCTTCAGAACACTCCGGACAAGGTGTTGGAGTCTCAATTGGACAGCATCATCGCCTTGATCGCCGGAGCGCAGGGAAAGGATGGCTACATCAACACCTACTACACGTTAAAGATGCCTGGCAAGCGCTGGACTGACATGGACAAGCATGAGATGTACTGTGGCGGGCATCTTATCGAGGCTGGCATCGCCTATTATAAAGCCACAGGCAAACGCGTGCTGCTGGATGTGGCCGAAAGATTCGCGGAATATCTTGTCTCGGAATTCGGTCCCGGCAAAAAGGATTGGGTTCCAGGGCATCCCGAAATCGAGCTTGCCTTGATCCGCCTTTATCATGAGACGTCCAAGAAAGAATATCTGGATCTGGCTCATTTCCTGTTGGAGGAAAGAGGCCGCGGCAAAGCCGACTGGAAGGCGTATGACTATTATATTGACAAAGTTCCTGTCGCGGAACTTAGCAAGATCGGAGGCCATGCAGTGCGCGCGATGTATCTGCTTACCGGAATGGCTGACTATTCGGCGACTTCCGGAGACACTTCTTACATCGCCGCTTTGGACAGGCTTTGGGATAATGTGGTGAAGACCAGGATGTATCTGACCGGCGGGATCGGCTCCTCGCGCCGCAATGAAGGCTTCACCGAGGACTATGACCTGCCGAACAAGGACGCCTATTGCGAGACCTGCGCCTCCGTCGGAATGGTGATGTGGAACCAGCGCATGAATATGCTCAAAGGGGAGTCCCGGTATGTGGATGTCTTGGAACGCGCGATGTACAACGGCGCGCTTGCGGGAATATCCTTGTCCAGCGACAGGTTCTTCTATGTCAATCCTTTGGCTTCGGACGGCGATCATCACAGAAAGCCTTGGTACGGCACTGCCTGCTGCCCGAGCCAGATCTCAAGGTTCCTTCCGTCAGTCGGTGGCTACATCTATGCCCGGTCGGATGATGCGCTGTGGGTCAATCTTTATGTGTCCGGCAAGGTGGAGACGGAGATCTCAGGCGTGAAGACAACATTCAGCCAGAAAACCGAATATCCTTGGGACGGAACTGTCTCGATGACAGTCTCTCCGGAGAAAAAGACCGCTTTCGCCGTCAGACTTCGCATCCCTGGCTGGTGTGAGGAATATAATGTCTCTGTCAATGGAAAGAAGGTCCGGTACGTTCTGGACGGAGGCTATGTGGTGCTTGAAAGAAAATGGAGGAAAGGCGACCGGATTGTCTTTGAAATGAATATGCCGGTGAAGGTTGTCACCTCCGATCCTAAAGTGAAGGCCAACATTGGAAAGCGCGCCATACAGAGAGGTCCGATCGTCTATTGCATGGAGCAGGTGGACAACGCTGGTTTTGATGCCATAAGGCTCACGTCGGATGATGTTTTCCAGTGCGTGTTCGAGCCGGAGACACTTGGTGGAGTATGCACGGTCACAGCCTCTTCAAACGGGCGTTCCGTCAGGTTTGTCCCGTATTACGCATGGGACAACAGAGCTCCGGGCAAGATGAAGGTCTGGGTGGAATACGAATCAAACACTATTGACAAACAATCAAGATTGCGGCCGACCGCTTATCAGGAACTGCCTTTGGGAGCGGTCAAGGCCGAAGGCTGGCTTAAAGAGATGCTGCTCAGGCAAAGTAACGGGATGACATCCCGGATGGATGTCCTTTATCCTCAGGTGATGGGGGACAGAAACGGATGGTTGGGAGGAGACGGAGACCAATGGGAAAGAGGGCCGTATTGGATTGACGGTCTTCTGCCGCTGGCGTATATTCTTGATGATCAGGATTTGAAGGACAAGGCCAAGCCGTGGATAGAGTGGGCTTTGGCAAGCCAGCGTGAGGATGGTTTCTTCGGCCCGGACCGGGACTATCCCTACGAGAGTGGACTTCAGAGAAACAATTCACATGACTGGTGGCCAAGGATAGTGGTCCTGAAGGTTCTGCAGCAGTATTGGTCGGCGACAGGTGACGAAAGGGTGATTGATTTCATGCGCAGGTACTTCAGGTACCAGCTCGCGACATTGCCTGAGACACCTCTTGGCAGGTGGACTTTCTGGGCGGAATACAGGGCCTGTGACAATCTGAACATGGTGCTGTGGCTTTATGATGTCACCAAAGAGTCTTGGTTGATTGATCTTGCCGGCGTTCTTCATGCTCAGGGACACGATTATGTCAAGATGTTTCTGGAAAGTGACGACCTTCACAGACTGAGCACCATCCACTGCGTGAATCTTGCGCAGGGCATCAAGGAACCGGTGGTTTATTGGAGGGTGGATCCGGATCAGAAGTATCTGGACGCTGTTGACAAGGCGTTCTCGGACATCCGTCAGTACAACGGTTTCCCGAACGGAATGTTCGGCGGTGACGAGGCTCTTCACGGCAACAATCCGACGCAGGGCTCGGAGTTGTGCTCGGCGGTTGAGCTGATGTATTCTCTGGAAGAGATGGCGAAGGTTACCGGTCGGCTTGAATATGTTGACCATCTGGAACGTATCGCTTTCAATGCCTTGCCGTCCCAGATAACGGATGACTTCACGGCGCGTCAGTATTTCCAGCAACCCAATCAGGTCATGGTGACCAGGTGTATTCATAATTTTGACATCAACCACGGGAACACAGACCTTGTGTTTGGCCTTTTGACCGGCTATCCTTGCTGCACATCGAACTTGCACCAAGGCTGGCCCAAGTTTACCCGTAATCTTTGGCTGTCGTCTCCTGACGGAGGTCTTGCCGCTCTGGCATATTCCCCGTCCTCCGTCAGAAAGAGCTTCTCCGGGGTTGATGTCTTGATTATGGAGAAGACCCGTTATCCAATGGACGGAAGGATTGATTTTGAGGTTTCTGTCCCATCTGGTGGCAAAGTGTCGTTCCCTTTGCATCTGCGCGTTCCGTCATGGAGCGTCAGACCGAGCCTGACAGTCAACGGAGAACCGGTTTCTGTCACGGTGGGCAGCATGGCTGTCCTGGACAGGGAATGGTCTGACGGCGACCGTGTGGTGTTGGATCTTCCGATGGAGGTGTCTTTGAGTGAATGGTATGAGAATTCCGTGGCGGTGGAGAGGGGCCCGCTGGTGTACGCTTTGAAGATGAAGGAGAAGTGGGTCAAGTGTGACATTGGGGAAGAGAATTCCATTTATGGCAATGACTATTGGGAGGTGCTCCCGGAATCTCCGTGGAACTATGGAATAATCGATCCCGCCAAATCCTCCCTGTCAGATTGCTTTGAGGTGAAGGTGGATGAGAAACTCCTTGACAGTGAATGGTATTGGAATCCTGAGTCGGCTCCGGTGTCAATCATGGTCAACGCCAAACGGATCCCTTCATGGACTCTCTACAACAGTATGGCCGGCCCGCAGCCTTACAGCCGCATGTATGGCCCGGACACCAAGGATGTCCCGGTGGAGCGCATCACGCTGATTCCATACGGATGCACTACTTTGAGAATTTCGGAGTTCCCCGTCATCAAGGAATAAATATAGCAATTAATTACCAATCTTATTTAATCATTTATGAATCCAAAACAAATCAGAGTCGGCCTTTTGTCCTTGCTGGCGCTCTTTGCGATGGCACTTGATGTGTCTGCGCAGAAGAGGACGGTTTCCGGACACGTCACTGACACAGAGGGAGTTCCTATGGTGGGTGTAGGAATTCTGGTCAAAGGAGAAGGGCGAGGTGTCATTTCGGGCCAGGACGGAAGCTGGTCCATTTCAGTATCTCCTGAAAATGTCCTTGAGTTCTCTTTGCTGGGCTTTCAGACACAGGAGATCACGGTCGGAGACAGGACTGTCATTGATGTCAGACTGGAATTGAAGGCCAATGAGCTTGACGATGTCACTGTCGTGGCTTTCGCGAAGCAGAAGAAGGAGAGCATCATCGCTTCCGTCTCGGCGGTTAATCCTAAGGAACTTAAAATCCCTTCAAGCAACCTGACGACGGCTTTGGCCGGACGTGTCTCCGGAGTGATCTCATATCAGGTCAGCGGAGAGCCGGGCCAGGACAACGCCCAGTTCTTTGTCCGTGGAATCTCGTCCTTTGGAGCCTCGGCGAAGAAGGATCCGCTTATCCTGATTGACAACATTGAGATGTCGTCCTCTGATCTGGCACGTCTGACCACTGACGACATCGCCAGCTTCTCGGTGATGAAAGACGCCACGGCGGCCGCTCTTTACGGCGCCCGTGGAGCCAACGGTGTCATCCTCATAACCACCAAGAGCGGAATGGAAGGCAAGGCGAAACTGAATTTCCGTTACGAGACCTCCATCAGCCAGCCGACCCGTGAAGTGGAGTTCGCTGATCCCGTGACTTACATGTCGCTACACAATGAGGCGGTCAAGACCCGCAATCCGATCGCTCCGGCTCCATATTCACAGGAGAAGATCGCCAACACCAGACTCGCGGACCGCAACACGAATGTGTTTCCGGCGACGGACTGGTACGATATGCTGTTCAAGCCGGCCACAGTCAACCAGCGGTTCAATTTCAACCTCAGCGGTGGTGGCCAGATTTCGAATTATTATATTTCCGGAGCCTACACCCGTGACAACGGAGTGCTGAAATCGGACTCGAACAACAACTTCACCAACAACATCAATCTGAACAAGTATGTGCTGAGGGCCAATTTCAACGTGAATGTGACGAAGAGCACCAAGGTGACAATCCGCCTTCACGGAGCGTTCGATGACTATCAAGGGCCGCTTCAGGGCGGAAGCGAGCTTTACGAGATGGCGATGAACGCCAACCCTGTGGCTTTCCCGGCTTTCTACCGCACTGACGACGGTATTCTGGAGCCGCGCAAGCACACGATGTTCGGAACGAACGATGACAACACTTATGTGAACCCGTACGCGGAGATGGTCAAGGGGTTCAAGCAATATTCATCCTCGACCATGCTCGCGCAGGTGGAAGTCCGGCAGGATTTCAGTGAATTGATAACCAAAGGCTTGTCGGGAAGGGTGCTTGTCAACACAGACCGGTATTCCTATTTTGATGTCCGCCGTGAGTCAAAGCCTTATTTTTATTCTTTGGCCACATATGACAGGGACAACGGTTTCTATACCGTCCGTTCCGTCAACGAAGGCAGCAACGCCCTGTCTTACACGGAAGGAGCGAAGGATGTCAATTCTTCCCTCTACATGGAGGCGGCCATTGACTATGCCCGTAAATTCAAGGACAGGCACAATGTTACAGGACTTCTGGTCTACACAATGCAACAGCGCCTTTACGGCAACGCCGGCTCACTTCAAAAATCTCTCCCTTACAGGAATATGGGACTGGCCGGCCGTTTTACCTACGACTATGACAGCCGCTACTTCATGGAGGCGAACTTTGGCTACAACGGTTCGGAGCGCTTCAACGCCAAGCATCGCTGGGGGTTCTTCCCTTCGGCCGGTCTGGGCTACATCATCTCCAATGAGAAATTCTGGGAGCCTCTCAAGAACACGGTCTCTTTGCTTAAACTCAAGGCCACATACGGTCTTGTCGGAAATGACGCCATAGGCAACGAAAGGTTCTTCTATCTCTCGAATGTGGATCTCAACAGCAGTCTCCACGGCATTTCGTTCGGCACGACCATCAACACCACGAAACCGGGGGTGTCCATCTCCCAGTATGCCAATCCGGAGATCACTTGGGAGATTTCCCGAAAGATGAACCTCGGTGTCGAACTTGGACTGTTCGATGACCTGAACGTCCAGTTTGACTACTTCACGGAGAACAGAAGCAATATCCTTATGCCGCGCGCCTATATTCCTTCAACCGCAGGCTACGAGGCGACCATCAGCGCCAACATCGGCGAAGCTGTGGGACATGGATGCGAGGTGGCTGTGCAGTACAATCATTCCTTCGCGAACGGGATGTGGATTATGGGCAACGGCAACTTCACCTACGCCACCAGCGAGTACAAGTTCTACGAGGAGCCCGACTATGCTGACACGCCTTGGCTTTCCCACAAAGGCCGCTCGCTCGGTCAGGTCTATGGCTATGTCGCCGAACGTCTGTTCGTTGACGATGCCGAGGTCGCCAATTCTCCTCTCCAGAATTTCGGAGGAAATGTCCCGACCCAGGCCGGTGACATCAAGTACAAGGACATCAACAACGACGGCATCATCAGTGAGCTGGACAAGGTGGCCATCGGTTACCCTGTGACCCCGGAAATCATCTACGGATTCGGTGTCTCCCTTGGCTACAAGGGATTTGACCTGTCCTGCTTCTTTCAGGGTTCAGGCCGTTCCTCCTTCTGGATAGATCCCGCGAAGGTCTCTCCTTTCAAGGGTGGCCAGCGCGCCTTGATGAAGAGCATCGCGGATGATGTCTGGACCGAGGAAAACCGGAACATCCGTGCTTTCTGGCCACGTCTTTCGGAGGAACAGAACGCCAATAACAGCCAGGTCAGCACGTGGTTCATGAGAGATGGCTCGTTCCTGCGCCTGAAGTCGGCGGAGTTCGGCTACACGATTCCGGACAAACTCTCAAAGAAGCTGGGAATTAATATGACACGAATATACTTGAGCGGAAGCAACCTTCTTACATTCAGTAAATTCAAGTTGTGGGATCCAGAGATGCAGGGCAACGGTCTCGGCTATCCGATCCAGCGTGTATATAACCTTGGTGTTCACGTCACTTTCTAATACCGACGAAAAATGAGAATGAATATTACACATAGAGCGAAGGCCGCGGTGATGGCTGTCCTGACATTATTCTTCACGGCATCCTGCGATTACCTTGACGTGGTTCCGGATGACATCCCGACTCTGGACCATGCGTTCGAGGACAAGGCGCAGGCCGAGAAATATCTCTACACTTGTTACGGCTACCTGCCGGAATACATGAGTCCGGCGAAGGACCCGGCTATAATGGGTTCGGGAGAATTCCTTTCCTACACAACCGGTAACGGGGCTATCAGCCTCTACAATCTGGCTCTCATCACAGGCGGGCAGAACATCAGCGCCCCGATCTGCAACAATTGGGAGACTGACACATGGTACTATTCCCCGTACCAGGCCATCCGTGTCTGCAACACTTTCCTTGAGAAAATCGACGAGCCTTTTGACCTTGACAACATCACCAAGACCAGATGGGTGGCCGAGGTGAAGTTTCTCAAGGCCTACTACAACTATTGTCTGATCCGGATGTACGGCCCGATAGTGATCCAGGACACAAACCATGATGTCAACGCCGAGCCTGACGCCGTCCGGGAGTACCGCACTCCTTTCGATGAGTGCATCGACTATGTTGTAGCCCTTCTGGACGAGGCCACCCCGGATCTTCCGTTGAGGATCGAGAAGGAGACGGAGGAGCTAGGCCGTGCCACACAGGCTATCGCCAAGGCTGTGAAAGCCAAGGTTCTTGTCATGGCCGCTTCGCCGTTGTTCAATGGTAATCCTCTCTACGCCAATATCGTGGATGGACGAGGTGTGCGTCTTTTCCCGGAGGCCGGAGAGAAGGCCGAGAAATGGAAAAGGGCGGAGGCCGCGCTCAAGGATGCCATAGAGACTGCTGAGTTGGCCGGGAACGACCTCTACACGCTCCGGACACATGCATATTCCTTGAACCAGGAACTTGAGAAACAGTTGGAGATCAGGTACAAGATCTGGGACGCGTGGAACACCGAGACGGTCTGGGGCTACACCCGCACCAGCACGTTCGCCCTGCAGTACAACTCAATGCCCCGTCTTACCGCGGACGCGTTGAAGAACTCTTATGTGAAAGGTGGGTCTCTGGCCCCTACATCGTTCGTGGCTGATCTCTACTACACCGAGAACGGGGTTCCGATGGCAGAGGACAAGACATTCGACTACGAGCATAGGTTCGATCTCCGCGCGGCGGACGAGTCGGAGAAATGGAAAGTCTCCACCTCTGTGGACGCAGCCACCGGAGAACCTTTTGTCACGGCCAGGATGCACTTCAACCGTGAGCCACGTTTCTACGCGTCGCTGGGATTTGACGCGGCCCTTTGGTGGGGCAACGGCAAGTATGACATCACAAAGTATGACGAACTTTACAAACTGGCCGCCAAGTTCTCGCAGCTTCAGGGACAGACATGGGCTTCGTTATATTCAGTGACAGGCTATTTCGCCAAGAAGCTTATCGCGCCGGAGACGACGTTCAACGCTTCAAGTTTCTCCACTGAGCCGGCTCCATTCCCGATCATCCGCATGTCCGATCTCTATCTGCTCTATGCTGAGGTTCTCAACGAGGTCTATGGCCCTACGGATGAAGTGTTCGTCTATCTTGACGCCGTGCGTGCAAAGGCAGGCCTGAAAGGCGCCAGAGAGTCGTGGAGGAACTATTCCACCCAGGCCGCCAAGGTAGAGACAAAGGACGGCTTGAGAAGCATCATCCAGAGAGAAAGGATGATAGAACTCGCCATGGAGGGGCAGAATATGTGGGACATCCGCAGATGGCTCCGCGGAACCGAACTTTGGAATGGACAGACGATGGTCTGGAACGTCAATGAGAAGGCTCCGGCCGCGTATTACAATCAGGTGCCGGTCACATCCGCGCACAAGAAGTTCTCCCAGAGAGACTATCTCTGGCCTATCAGCCAAAGGCAGATGTCAATCAATCCAAAACTTCAGCAGAACTACGGATGGTAAATCTAATCACGATGAATATGAAAAGAATAATATTACTGATGTTTTCCGCCGCTGTGGCGTATTCCTGCGCGGATCAGCCGATTGGCTCCATTCCGATGGATTCCGAGGCTCCGGGGCAGGTGTCGGACGTTAAGGTCACGAATGTTCCGGGCGGGGCGGACCTCTCCTATAAGATTCCTGAAGACAATGATCTTCTTTACGTGAAGGCCACTTATGAGCTGGAAAACGGCACCCAGTCCAGCGTGATGGTGTCGATGTATGAGAACACTTTGAAAATCAGAGGGTTCGCCAAACCGGAAGAGCGCAGGGTGATGATAACTACGGGAGACAGGAGCGGCAATGAGTCGGAGCCGGTCTCAGTCTCCATCTCTCCGATGCGCTCCCCGATCTTCGATGTGCTGGAATCAGTCAGGATGGAAGGTACTTTCGGTGGAGTCAGGTTGGCTTGGAAGAACGAGACCAAGAGCGCCCTGGCGGTGACTCTTCTGAAAAAGGCGGGCTCGAAATGGGAGGAGATCAACACCTACTATTCAGATGCTGACGAAGGACGGCAGGCTGCCCGTGGAATGGATGCCGAGGAGGCTGAGTTCGCTGTGTTCATCAAGGACAGGTGGGAGAACGTCTCGGACACGGTGACCGCCACCCTTACACCACTTTTCGAGGAACAGTTCCCGGTTGGGACCTATAAGAAATATGCCATGGCCGGTGACAGCGAGATTTCTTACGGATGGGATCTCGGATTCGCTTTGGACGGGAACACGACACAGGCTTACGGCTGGTTCTCAAAACCATCTGTCGAAGGTGGAGTCTGGCCGGCAAGATTCACGGTCAGGATCGCCGGAGGCGCGTTGGTCAGCCGTGTCAGGATAATCCAGCGCCATCCGGAGATGTGGGAGAACGGTAATCCTAAGAAATTCAACGTTTATGCTACCAACAATCCGTCTCCGGACGGAAGCAATGACGGATGGACGCTTCTGAAGACATTTACATCCGTCAAGCCATCCGGTTACGATTCCGGACAGTATTCGGATGAGGACCGCTACATCGCCCAGAACGGGGAGGACTTCGAGTTTGACCCGGAGAAGGTTGCCAAGTATGAATATTACCGGTTCGAGTTCGTCGAGAACTGGGGTGGAGACAACACCTTCATCAATCTGTATGAAATATTCTTTTACGGAAAACTCTAAAAGGAATCGAATATATGAACTTAAGAATATTATCGGCTTCCGCCGCCGTTGTGGCTTTGTCCTTGGTGTCCTGTTCGAAAATGAATGACCTCCACAAACCATATCTTGAGAAAGGGGAGACGGTCTATGCCGCCAAGGTGGATTCCGTCAAGGCTCTTGTCGGGGTCAACAGTCAGGTACTCGACATTTTTGTTCCGGCCAACAGGGTCAGTCGTGGTGTTGTCAGATGGAATCTCGGCCAGGATTCGTTGGAGTTCAGTCTTCCGGCGTCACTGGTGTCACCTGTCAGAGTTGTTGTCCCTGGGCTTGAGGAGGGAAACTATACCTACGACATCGTGACTTACGACTCCTACAACAACAAGTCCCTCGCTTATGAGGTCACAAGCAATGTGGTCTCAGAGGAAACCATGGCCGCGCATAAGGACATGATGACCAAGTCTTTGTACTATTCTGAATATGACGCCTGTCTGAAAAAGATAGCCTCGATGTATCCAAAAGCCAAGATCAGCAACGCCCAGAACTTCGGTGGAAGCGCTTGGTTCATGTGGGAGTGCGACCCTCTTCCGGGAGCCAAGGTGGTGTTCCGCTACATCAATCGGGACAATGTCTGGACAACCAGGGAATTCGCAGGAGAGAACATAAAGAAGAAGGCATGGGAGTCTTCCCTGAAGGATGCCCTATGCGAGCCGAAGGACCAGGTCGTGTTCTACTACCACACGGTTTACGAAAACCTTGGTTTTGTGCATAAGGTGTCACACCGGGTTGACCTTGGCGAGGAGTACGCGGACCGGTGGTACGACTACGAGGCCGAGATCAGGATTGACAGTTACTCCTACCCGGAGGCTTCTGACAATTGGTAATGGGTAGACGAGCATGAAAGGTCGAATCAATCTACTTTGTGTCAGCCTTCTTTCGTTGTTGCTCTGCAATTGTGGTGGATCCTCTTCCGAACCGGAACCTGTTCCGGCTCCGGAAGGGGACTACATCAACCGGGAGGAGACATTCGGATCCTATCAAGGGTGGAGATTCAGGTGCAAGGTGTTGGCTGAAAGCAGGACGGTCGAGAAATTCGGTGGCAGACTGGACTTCATGAAAAAGGTTGACGGCCTTATGGAGAAAGCCAGCGAACGGTTCCGGGTCAAAGGCATAAATGATTCCCAAGGCAACAGGGTTCTGTTCTACATGTCTGAATTCGAGGTGTTTGACGGCAGGTCTGGCGACCGGCTCAACGAGCCGATGCGCGGCAATGAATCCTATGATCTGAAGATAGTGATCAATGCGACCGCCACCTCCTCTGACAAGTCTGGAGGTTTTGTCGGCTCTCCTTGCCTTTCCATCGGACTGGACAGATCCGAGCCGTTTTCCGACGAGTCCCTGATGGATCTGGTCTATTGTCTGGGGCTTTCAAGAGGTGTCGTCGCGCTGGATGAGGTCGAGATCCACAATGGCTCTGTCAACAACCCTGTCAACGGTCAGGATTTCTATGCTGTCCCATGCATAATGAACGACAGGAAATCCACCTCTGTATGGTCGGAATATTCCAAGTCCGTGATCAACGCCTCTGGCGACAAGAGAGTCGCCGCGCACAGGGATTATCTGCCTTCAGGCTTCAGGGCTCAGGTGTTGACATCCGAAGGGCAGGTGGCGAAGGACGCTGTCCTGCGTTTCTATCCTGTGTATCCCGGCAGCGGGAAGGTGGATGACACCCCGCTCTTTACCGGCTCGCTGTCTGCTACCGGAAACTATGTGTTCGCCTCGAATCCGTTCCTCCTTGACGAAGGGCGTAAGGAAGTGTTCAATTATTTGGTAGAAGTTGTTTACGAGAGGTATAAGTTCTATTCATGGATGCCGGTTTACGAGACAGAACAAGCCTGCGTCTCGGATCCCGGAATGTCATATACCTACAAGATCAAGCTTCCGAAGATCGATGAGAACACTTATTATGTTCCAGATGGTGACTATGTTGACAGGAATGTCGAGTTTGACCGTCTTCAAGGGTGGAAATTCCGCTGCAAGGTGTTTGTGGAGAAACAGACGATGGCCGACCACGGTGGCAGAATGGAGGTTCTCAAGAAGATGGACAAACTGATGAAGGATGCGAGCGCATATTTCCAAGTCAAGGGTATAAATGACGCCGGAGGCAATCAGTTCCATTTCTACATGACTGAAATGCTTCCGTTCGAGGGGCGTTCCTCGGCTTTGATGTACGACAAATCCGGAGAGTCGGATCTCAGTTACGATGTCCGGGTCATAGTCAACGCTCATGCCGCCGACGGTGATGTCTCCGGAGGCTGGCTGCCGGCTCCCTACCTTTCGGTAGGCCACGATTTCAGTGGCCTGTTCCAAGGCTACGCCGTGGACGCGTTGGTGCACGAGTTCGGGCATTCCAGAGGCATGATCGACTTGTATGCCACCGAGGTGAAGGAGGCTTCCGGCAATCCGATCACCGGAGAGACTTACAAGGCTCAGAAAGGAATAATGAACTACCCTTACGGCGAGACCGTGTGGACAGAATATTCCAAGATGATGATCAACGCTTCCGCGGACAAGAGAATCTGCATAAAGCACCATACCTTCCTTTCGGAGACCTTCAATGTGAAGGTGGTGAAGAAGGACGGCTCGCCTGTAGCGGGGGCGTTGCTGAAATTCTATCCGGTCGAGGGCTATAGCTACAAGGTTACACCGACCCCTCTATACGAAGGTGAGACCTCCGGCGAGGGAATATTCCGGTTCCAGTCGAATCCTTTCATAAAGCCCGGTCAGAGCGACAGAGGCAACAACATATTCAATTTCTATGTCGAGATTGAATATGACGGTGTCAAGACCTATCGCTGGATGCCGATCCATGACGCTGAGCTTGAATATGGGACAAACGGCAGCAACACACTGGTGTTCAGTCTGGATTAACAGGACTTGTCACGGCCTGACATATTCATTTGAAAACATTTTAGTAACATGAAAAAAATAACCTGCATCATCTTAAGGAATCTTTTCGGTCTATCTCTCTTTTCTCATCAGTCATGTGCCACCGGCACACTCCTTCTTCAAAAAAAGATCTATCCTCGAAAATCTTCTCTTAATCTGAAGCAACTTATTTTTTCATGTTCCTTAATCTGGGAGATGGTAGTGCGGCATCAAAGCAATTTTCTTCCATATACGGTCGAAAGCCGATGCCTATTACGAACCTTGGAGCAAGGCCATAACCGGCGAGTCGGGCAACGAAGGCTATATGGCATAAAGAAAGAGGGTGACTTTTAAGTCCGAATGGACTTTCTAGTCACCCTCTCGCTTATGGTATCAGGATCTAATTCTTCTTTCTGACGATCCAGGTCCCCGAATTTTCAGTACTTTCGACTGATTCGTATCCTTCTGCTACCCAGTTGGCAGGTTCGCCATTGATAGTGTCGCCGGTACTTGCTGCCGGATTGAATCCCACGAAGGTTCCTCCCTTTATGGTGATCTTGCATCTTGCTATTTCCTCGTCCATACAGTTGATAAGATACTGAGCACTAGCACCATCTGCCGCCTTAAAGATTCCTCCGTTTATTTCAAGTTCGGCGTGGTCATATTGATCCATCGGCATAAGGTAAATCGCAGGCGAGTTATTTCGGCTCTTGTCGGTTCCTGAAACGAATGTGCCATCGTTTATTACCAGTTTTCCGTCCCAGACTGTAATAGCTGCAGCAAACTCGCTTGACTTTCCGCCTTCGATGCGGATGTCCTTACTGTCGATGGTGAGCGTCTGCCCTTTTCCATTTACGAGAATGGTTTCATCGCTGTTTTGTCCACCACGAATTATGCCGTTACCGTTTATGACGTTAGTTCCGTTATCCTGGCAGAAGTGCAGGAGAGGCATTTGGAGGTCGCCTTCCATAAGAACGCCATTCGCCATAGCAAGCGTGAAATCCTTCTGAATCTTTAGCTGGTTCCTCGGTGCGACAGGGTAATCGATTGTAATGGTCCCATTATTCTCAACAGAAGAAACGGCATCGATGAGCTTAGTCTCGTTAGTTATGACCTTATATGCGAGAGGAGATTCGTTGGTTTCTGCATAAGAGTATGTCGACGGTACATAGATCTTTCCGGCATCGTCTGAATACTTTCCTCCGTAGATGGTTATGGCTGCATTTTCCAGAGCAGGGTAGTCGCAGGCCTTGTCGATATAGACAGTCTTGCAAGGCACGTTCGTTCCGCTGTCTGGTACTTTGCCGACGCGATCGCCTCCTGTGGTGATGATCTCAGCATCGTTAATGACGATGTTACCTCCGCGACTAAGGATGCCGACTCCGTTCTCAATGTTGATTTTTGCAGCATTGATGGTGATGTCGTCCTTCCACGGAGCATATATACCGCAGGCTACGTTAGCAGCTTTGGCCGTGTATCCGTTAATTACAGGAATGCCACTTTTTGATGACTTATCGATAATTATCGTATTGCCTTTATCACGAGCCTCAGTTGTATTCGCATAGTTGATACTTCCATTACCGGCTATAACCGCGTTATTCGTAGCAGTGAAAGAGCCGCCGTAGATGGTGATGGTGCAGCCGGTCGCCGTGCCTGTGCATACAGCGCCCTCGACAGAAGTTACGGTACAGTCGTTGAGGTATATTTTAGCGCCTTTAGCGTGGGAGTCTAATTTGACTCCGACAAATTTCTTCGAATCGATGGTTCCGTTCTTGAGACGTACTTCGCCTTGCTTTACGATGACGGCACATTCGCCTTCGTTCTCAGAAGTGATGCTGTGTCCGTTAAGATCCAGAATGAGTTCTGCATGCCTAGGTAGTGTATTTGTTATCGTAAGAGGACCTTTGACTTCGCTTTCTAAAGTGATGGTAGACTTCTTTCCGGTATTAATTACAGTCGCGATAGCCTCTTCGATGGAACCGAACTGCCTGCCATTTATAGATGCTACGCTTTTGAAAGTCTTGGCGCTTTCTGTCTTGATGAGTACGGTCGAGTTCTTCTGGATGTTGCAGTCACCTAAGGTCTTCTGGAGTAATACTATGGATGTACCGTCGGACTTGTGAGCTGTTATAGTAAGTTCCTTACCCGAAAGGTCTACCGGAGCTGTGGTGAAGAAGGCCCTAGAGTATTCGCCCTTATCGAAATCAAATCCAGCTGCGGTTCCAAGGGTTAAAGTTAACGAAGTGCTGTATTTGTTACCGCTAATTGCAGAAGTAGTGGCGTCAAGAGTGCAACTGCTTGTAAAGAGTGGATCTGTCGTAGAGAGGGTGAGTGATGTTATGCCCTTAGTCTCTTCGGTGAAGAGATGCTCTACTACTATCCAGCCTACCTGGTTCTTCAGATTGAACTCCAGACTGTTGGCTCCGCTTGCCTTTGTGGCTTTCGCACAGGCATAGTCGTAATATTTTAGCATCGCAGTACTGTTCTTCACATCTTGCCTCTGGCCTTCGAATGTCATCGGAATGGATCTGAAATCGGAAGTGATGACGAAGTTATAGGCAGGAATGAAGGCATAGTAGTTTATGCCGTCCATAAGTTGGAATCCTTTGCTTTCAAGCTTGGATGAGGCTCCTACGGGTGTAATGGTGCGAAGAAGTGCTGCATCTGACTTTCCTTTATTACCTTCTCTTCCGAATACGACCACGTTCTCATTAGATCCCCAAGAGAATTTCAGGGCATTATTATCCCAGCTAAGGGACTTGGTCTGGAATGGTAGAGCCGGTTGTTCGATGGTGGCGAAGATGCCTTCGTCTTCAGGTTCCGGTTCGAGATTCGATGTACATCCGGCCAATGTCGCCAGTGCTGCGGCGATGATTAAAACTTGTCTTTTCATCTTGCTGCTGTTAATTAAATTTCAACTGGTGCATCGGGGTCTTCTCCGGTCACATTTCCGGAAGTGCAGAAGACACCGGCCACGTTGATGTCGACCAGTTCGACTTCCGGCTTTACATAATTGATCTGTACCTGTTTTTCTCTGTTCGCCTTCATAATAATGATAGACTTGTGCCGACTGTCCCGCACCGGCTGTTAATAATTGATTCAATAGGCAAATAATACGATGTGGAACACCGTCAGCCGCTTGTGCAAATATCGATGGTAGCGTGTCTTCCGTAGCCGTGGCGACATTGTAAATGGTTGACACAAAGTGTTATATGCCCACCTATTGCTTGTACTTTACGCAAAGGCGGGCGCTAATATATATATATATATATAATTCTCCAAATTTTTTTCGGATTTTATCCGGAAAAACAAGAAAAACAAACGGCCAAATATTTACCAACTTATTTTTCAACGCTTACTAATAATTCTGTATCTTTGTGCTTTGGTTATCCGCTGGAGATAAGGTTTGTTTTTCAGCGGTCGCTTAGTCCGCGAAAGGAATATGTTTTCAAAGGAACTTAAAGAAGAATGCGGGGTGTTCGGTGTCTGGGGCGTGCCCCACGCCGCCGAGGTGACCTACTACGGCCTCCACTCGCTTCAGCATCGCGGCCAGGAGGGCTGCGGAATCGTCTCGGTCAACGATAATGGAGAACTTCACCGGGTCAAGGGACTCGGGCTCGTGACCGAAGTCTTCAACACCGAGAATCTCGGTTCTCTGCACGGTGACATGGCGGTCGGCCATGTGCGCTACTCCACACACGGCGGAGGCGGCATAGAGAATGTCCAGCCTTTCCTCTTCAGGCACAACAGCGGTGACTTCGCCCTTGTCCACAACGGCAACGTGGTCAATTCCGCCCAGTTGAGAAAGTACCTGGAGGATCGCGGCAGCCTTTTCCAGTCCACATCCGACAGCGAGATCCTGGCCCACCTCATCAAGAAGGAGCCGGTCGAAAGGAACAGCCCGAGAATCATCCCTATCATGGAGGCCCTGAATATGATTGAAGGGGCTTTTGCGTTTATGGTGATGACCAACCACAGGATCTATGCGATGAGGGACAAGTACGGCCTCAGGCCTCTGTCCATCGGGCGCATCGGCGACGGCTATGTCCTCAGCAGCGAGACCTGCGCGTTCAGCGTCGTGGGAGCGGAGTTTGTCCGCGACGTGAAGCCGGGCGAGGTGGTCACGATCGACCACCACGGCATCAGGAGTCGGAAATATTCAGACTACCAGCGTCATGCGATGTGCGCCATGGAATATATTTACTTCTCCCGCCCGGACAGCGACATCGAAGGCCGTAACGTCCATTCTTTCAGGAAAGAGAGCGGAAAGATCCTCTACCGGGAGTCGCACGTGGACGCGGACATCGTGGTCGGGGTTCCGGACTCCAGCCTGAGCGCCGCCTCCGGTTACGCCGAGGCGAGCGGACTTCCTAACGAGATGGGACTCATCAAGAACCGCTACATCGGCAGGACTTTCATCCAGCCGTCGCAGGAGATGAGGGACAAGGGCGTGAAGATGAAGCTTTCTCCTGTGCGGAGCATCGTGAAGGACAAGAGGATAATTCTGGTGGACGACTCGATAGTCCGCGGAACCACGTCCCTGAGGATCGTGAGGATGCTGCGCGAGGCCGGAGCGAAGGAGGTGCACATGAGGATCGCCAGTCCGATGATCAAGAATCCGTGCTTCTACGGAGTGGACATGTCCACCCACAAGGAACTCCTGTGCTATTCAAGAAACCTTGAGCAGGCCCGTCAGGCCATCGAGGCCGATTCGTTGGCATTCCTTTCCGAGGATGGTCTTTTCGAGGCCGGCCACCGCAGTGACCTTTGTCTGGCCTGCTTCAACGGCAACTACCCGACCGCCCTCTACTCCAGCATCGAAGAGGTCAACGAAGAGCATAAGTTTTAGAAGTCTTTCTGATTTGCTATAGATTCCCTTGACGTTCCCGGTGAGTTTCGCCGGGTCGTCAGCGTAGGGGATGCTCCCGGACGCTTATTCCATCCGGTTGTTTTCGTATTTGATTTTAGTTTAGTAATCATAAGTCCACTTGAAAAAGTCGTTTTTGAAAAAACATGTGCCACGCAGATACTTCTGTAAGGGGGAGACTGGCAAATGGCACTTTTTCAGCGCCATATGCATGTAGGCCTTGCAAATGAAGCTGGCAGCAGTGTGAATTGATCTGCTATTTTGATTTTTGGCGCCTTGTGCAAACCCTGTGCAAACCACAGGCACGCAAGTATGGCTCTGGTAATGCTGGGAGGCCATAGTGTGTGGCTGACCCCCATATTCAGAGAGAGGGTCAGCCACAGTGATAGCGGATTGAATACCGTCGGTGGCGTTTTATCGTGTCCGTGGTTTGTAAATGATTGGCATTCTTTGCGGATAATGCCCTTGGAAGCTGTTTTGAATCATTTGAAATGTTCTTTGAGGTGAAAAATCTTCAGACAAACAAGTCAAAACAGCATCTTAGTCATTTTTCTGATTCATTTGATTCCTACTATGTCGAAATGATCACGAAATGATCAGCGGGTTCACACCTACATGGTATCCTCAGAGGCGCGGAGTGGGGCAACACGTTCCCGGAGGTTATGGACATCTCGTTCAGAATTGCAAGGTCAAAGGCTTCCGATGTGGGCGGGGAAGGGGAATCACGTGCAAATCTGTTCCGGGCTGAAGGATAGGGGATGCCCCGCAAGGCCTTCAGGGCTGAATCCGCCAGGACTCGCGGGAACAGAATTGCAGCGGATTGCTGTTAGGGATGGATGTGGGTGCAAATCCATGGAAGAATCATTACAAGAATCATTACAACATCCAGAAGGGGTTGTCGTTATCGGATTTTAGTTGTAACTTCGCAGAGTCGGTGATCGCTCTGACAACATCTGGCCTTGGTGAGAGATTCCATACCATGGCCTTAATGTTTTTCAGGTGATGCGGTTGCTGGATTTCAGGGATTTATATAATACAAAATACACTATGGCAGTTGATTACGAGAAGGCGGGCGTGAGCCTTGAGGCGGGCTACGACGTTGTCCGCAGGATCAAGAAGCACGTGGCGTCGACCGACAGGCTCGGCGTGATGGGAAACATCGGGGCGTTCGGAGGAATGTTCGATCTTTCAAAACTGAACATCAAGGAGCCGGTTCTGGTCAGCGGGACGGACGGAGTCGGTACGAAACTCAAGCTGGCGTTTGCGATGGACAAGCACGACACCATCGGCGTCGACGCCGTGGCGATGTGCGTCAACGACGTTCTGGCCCAGGGTGCGGAACCGCTTGTGTTCCTTGACTATGTGGCCCAGGGAAAGACCCGTCCGGAGGTCGTGGAGGCGATTGTCGCCGGAGTTGCTGACGGATGTCGTCAGGCCGGATGCGCCCTCGTGGGCGGCGAGACCGCCGAGATGCCTGGAATGTACGAGGACGGTGAATATGACATCGCGGGCTTCACCACAGGTGTCGTGGAGAAATCCAGACTCATCGACGGCACGAAGGTAAAGGCCGGGGATGTCCTCGTTGGAATCGCCTCCACGGGAGTCCACAGCAACGGATTCAGCCTTGTGCGCAAGATCTTTTCCGACAACAATCTGGATCTCTTCAAGGTTTATCCTGAACTGGAGTCCGACCAGCCGCTCGGCATTGTCGCCCTGACACCGACCAGAATCTACGTCAGGCAGGTGCTGGAGGTGATCCGCAACTGCGACGTGCACGGAGTGGCCCACATCACCGGCGGCGGCTTTGACGAGAACATTCCGAGAATCCTCCGTGAAGGCCAGGGCATTGAGGTTCAGGAAGGCTCATGGACGATCCTTCCGATCTTCCGTTTCCTGGAGAAGTACGGCAACATCCCTCACAGGGAGATGTTCAACATATTCAACATGGGTGTCGGAATGGTTCTGGCGCTTGACGAGTCCGAGGCTCAGAAGGCCATCGACATCCTCGCCGCCCACGGCGACAAGGCCACCGTCATCGGCCGCGTGACCGACAAGCCGGGCGTGGACATCCGCCTGCTTTAGCCGGTCTTCGACGAATCTTTTGAGTTTTTTGCTGCAAGGAATTTGAAATAGAAGGATTTGGTTGAAATGATTAAAGCTTCAGAATTATGAAAAAATCATTTGCTAAACTGACCGCGGCCATCGGCCCGGCACTGCTCTCGATGCTCGGATTCTCCGGCTGTGAAGACAACATCTGGAGTAATCGTTGTGAGTACGGTGTGCCATCCTGTGATTTCAAGGTCGATCTGACGGTTTTGGACGAAAGCGGAAAGGGAATCAAAGGCATCCGTGTCGTCCCTTCGGAACGGTTGACTTACGAAAAAGACACTCTCTTCACCGATGAGAACGGAAAGGCTGTCGGTGCTTATGATGGGGTGTGGCCGATGAATGAGGTCAAATTCTATTTCGATGACGTTGACGGAGATGCCAACGGCTCTTTCAAGCGGGACAGTCTGACAGTCAAGGCGGAGACTCTGAAAGGCGGTAGCGGGAATTGGTATCAAGGCGAGTTCGCTCTTAAAGGCACAAAGACTTTGAAGAAGGAAGAGTAACGGATGGACGGACTTTCGCTCAGAAGAAGAATCGCGCTTGACATCGCAAGGTCGATGCGCAAGTCTCAGGAGGAGGAACATCCTCTGAGGCAGCTCTTCTGGGGATGTACGCTCCGATGCAACCTCCGTTGCCAGCATTGCGGAAGCGACTGCAAGCAGGTCGCCGCCACTCCGGATATGCCGAAGGAGGACTTCTTCAAGGTGCTGGACTCCATCGCCGCCAAGACGGATCCCCACAAGGTTTTCGTCATCATCTCCGGCGGAGAGCCGACGATGCGCGCGGACTTGGAGGAATGCGGCAAAGGAATATATTCCCGTGGATTTCCGTGGGGAATGGTTACGAACGGCTTCGGGATGACGGCGGAAAGATTTTCTCGTCTCCTCGGAGCCGGTCTTCATTCGATGACTGTCAGTCTGGACGGTCTGGAGGAGAACCACGATTGGCTTCGTGGGCGTGAGGACAGTTTCACGCGTGCCGCTGAGACGATCAGGATGGCTGTCCGGTCAGGAATAGCCTTTGATGTCGTGACGTGTGTAAATCGTAGGAACTATTCGCAACTTCCTCAGTTAAAGGAATTTTTGATCGGACTTGGGTTGAAGGAATGGAGGCTTTTCTCCATATTCCCGCAAGGCCGCGCCGCCCTGAATCCGGATCTTCAGCTTCCGCGGGAGATGTTCCGTGGGATGCTGGATTTCATCAAGGAGACCAGAAAGGAGGGGAGGATCAAGGCCGGTTATGGCTGCGAAGGCTTCCTCGGGCCTTATGAGGGTGATGTGAGGGATCATTTCTATTCCTGCCAGGCCGGTGTGACTGTCGGTTCCGTGCTGGTTGACGGTTCGATCTCCGCCTGCACGAGCATCCGTTCGGACTACCACCAGGGCAACATCTACGAGGATGATTTTATGGATGTCTGGGAGCATCGCTTCCAACCTTACCGTGACCGGAGCTGGATGCGGAAAGACGACTGCGCCGACTGCAAGTACTGGAAATGGTGCGAGGGCAACGGAATGCACCTCCGTGACTCGGACGGCAAGCTGATGCTCTGTCATCTGAAGCGCATTATGGAAAGATAACCCCGTACCATTCTCGCCACAGGCGAGGTAAGTTCCTCTCACGAGGGGAGGGATTCGGGGAAGGGGTAACGTGAATAAGTGCGGTGGGCAATCGCCGCGTGAACGAGAGATAATTTTTTGCGAGGTAATTGCCTGCCTGCGAGAAACGTATATTATGCGAGCTTTAATCAGTGTAAGTGACAAGACGGGTGTCGTTGATTTCGCCCGGGAACTCGTGTCGCTCGGATGGGAAATCCTTTCCACCAGCGGCACAATGAAGATGTTGAAAGAGGCAGGTCTGCCTGTGACCAGTGTGAGCGATGTCACGGGATTCCCCGAGATCTGCGACGGCCGTGTGAAGACCCTTCATCCTAAAATCCACGGAGCCCTTCTCGCCCGCAGGGATATTCCCGATCATCTGAAACAATTAGAGGACAACGGAATCGAGAAGATCGACCTCGTCTGCGTCAACCTTTATCCGTTCCGTGAGACGATCGCCAAACCGGATGTCACGATGGAGGATGCCGTGGAGCACATCGACATCGGAGGCCCGTCAATGCTTCGCAGCGCCGCCAAGAACTGGGCCTCGGTCACAGTGGTAGTCAACCCGGAGGACTACGCCACTGTCATCTCCGAGATCAAGGCAACCGGTGACACGACTCCGCAGACCCGTCTCAAACTCTCGGCCAAGGCCTACACCCACACCGCTGAATATGACAGCGCGATCGCGACCTATATGCGCGCCCAGGCCGGTCTCCCAGAGAAACTTTTCCTTGAATATGACATCTGCCAGAATCTCCGCTACGGTGAGAACCCTCACCAGCAGGCCAAGTTCTACAAGACCCTGAAGCCGGTTCCATATTCATTGGCCACCGCCGAGCAGTTGAACGGCAAGGAACTGTCTTACAATAATATTCAGGATGCCAACGCCGCCCTGAACATCGTCCGCGAGTTCGACGAGCCTTTCGCCGTGGGGCTCAAGCACATGAACCCGTGCGGAGCCGGCCTCGGAACCGATGTCGTGGATGCGTGGAAGAAGGTTTACGAGGGAGACAAGACCTCCATTTTCGGGGGTATCGTGGCGTTCAACCGTGAGGTCAACCTTGAGGTTGCGCAGCTGCTCAAGCCGATTTTCCTTGAGATCGTGATGGCTCCGTCATTCGCACCTGATGCCCTTGAGCTTCTCCGCGCCAAAAAGAACCTGCGTGTCCTTAAAGTGAATATGGAAGGTTCGGTCAAGGAGCAGATGCAGTGTGTAAGCGTCAACGGGGGACTTCTGGTTCAGAATCAAGATCTTACAATCGTACCGGTGACCGCTTTGCAGACTGTGACCGAGGCTGTGCCGACCGAAGGGCAGATTGTCGATCTGAATTTCACCTGGAGGATTGTCAAGCACGTCAAGTCCAACGCCATCACCGTCGGCAAGGCCGGAATGATCTACGGAGTGGGAGCCGGCCAGATGAACCGTGTAGGTTCCGCCGAATTGGCTCTCAAACAGGCCGCCGCCACTTTGGCCGAGGAGGAAACCTCTAGGACAGGCGTTGCCGTTGACCCTAAGGAGGCCGCTCGCAAGGCCGGTCTCGTTCTGGCTTCCGACGCGTTCTTCCCGTTCGATGACTGCGTGACCCTGGCCGCTGAGTACGGCGTGAAAGCCATCGTGCAGCCTGGCGGATCCGTCCGCGACGAGGATTCCATCAAGAAATGCGACGAGCTTGGCATCGCCATGGTCTTCACCGGAGAACGTCATTTCAAACATTAATATCATCTTCGTGGCAGATAACTGTTTGACAATCAAGCAAAATGCCATACTCGTGGTTCCGAAAACAGAACCGGGAAGACGACGATTTCGTTGAAAGTCAGCATGTTATCTGCCAAGCCTTTGTTATCAGTGAGTTAGCCGTTTCCCTTTGGTGGATTCCGACTAAAGAGAATGCTTGAAATAATTGAATATTAAATGATTAGTAAGCGTGAATAATTGATCTCTATGCGAGTATTTCATTTCGAATCAACGAACAAGAGTGACGGCAAGACCATAATGCTGGACACTCTGCTGTCCAAGAACGTGCTGGTTGTCGGTAGCGGTGGCCGCGAGCACGCCATTGTGGACGCTTTGAGCCGCTCCAGACGTGTCGGCAAGATATTCTGCGCTCCTGGAAACGCCGGGATCGCCGCCCAGGCCGAGTGTCTTCCTCTCAAGGAGACACAGATTCCCGAACTCGTGGAGTTTGCGAAGGAACACGGTGTTGACCTGACGGTTGTGGGGCCGGAAGTCCCTCTCTCCGCCGGAATCGCCGATGCCTTCGAAAAGGCTGGATTGAGGATATTCGGACCTTCCGCCGCAGCCGCCCGCATCGAGTCCAGCAAGGATTTCGCGAAACGGCTGATGGAGAAGTACGACATCCCGACCGCCTCCTTCAAGACCTTCGACAACTACGATGATGCCATTGAATATGTCAGCAGACACACCTTCCCGATTGTCCTGAAATATGACGGGCTGGCCGCCGGCAAGGGAGTCGTCATCCCGGAGACCTTCTCCGACGCCAAGGTGGCTCTGAAGGATATGCTCCTTGACGACAAATTCGGCAAGGGCAAGGTCGTGGTCGAGGAATATCTCACCGGCCCCGAGTTCTCGTTTATGTGCTTTGTGAACGGGAAAGAGGTTTTCCCTCTGGCCATCGCCCAGGATCACAAGAGGGCGTTCGAGGGAGACAAAGGCCCTAACACAGGAGGTATGGGAGCATATTCACCGGTCCCTGTCATCACCACAGAGGATGAGGAATATGCTCTTGAACACATAATGAAGAAGACTGCCGCCGCGATGGTCGCCGAGGGTTGTCCGTTCAAGGGACTGCTTTACGGTGGCCTGATGAAGACTCCGTCCGGGATCAAGGTGATCGAGTTTAACTGCCGTTTCGGAGATCCTGAGACAGAGGTGGTTCTGCCTCGTCTGGAGTCTGACATCTACGACATATTCTCGGCCATCGCAGATGGTGGGATGTCTGTGAACGCTCCGGAAGGGACAGATTCCGTGGAGGGCGCAAGGCTTTCATCCGCCGAGCTTATGCCGGAGATCAAGTGGTCTTCCGAGCAGACTCTCGGCTTTGTGATGGCTTCGAAAGGCTATCCGGGTTCTTACGAGAAAGGCTTTGCTATCACTGGTTTGGATGATGCCTTGGCAGATCCGTCAGTCAGGATTTATCAGATGGGAACCAAGGAGGTTACCGATCCGGAATCCGGTGCCAAGTCTCTGGTGACTTCCGGTGGCCGTGTCCTGATGGTGGTTGCCTCTGGTGAAACCCTCCGCCAGGCCCGCGACAAAGCCCTCGCCGCCGTCCGTAAGCTTCACTGCGACAACCTCTTCTACCGTGCCGACATCGGGCATCTTGTCCTTTAATTAAAACTCTTGCTTCTTCACCGCTTGCGGTGAAAGCAATTTCCCCCAGACTGTCTGAAAAGTCTCGACTAGAGTTCTAAAGTCTGTACCCTTATACAAGGGCGATAACGAATTCTCAATCCTCTGAGGTGGTAATTAGACTTTCAAGACAGTCTCCCCCGAGGGAAGGGATTTAGGAAGACGAGAATGCCACTCATCAATAAACGGTATAAAGAGAAAGCAATTCCCCCAGACTGTCTGAAAAGTCTCGACGAGAGCAGAAAAGTCTGTACCCCACTACAGGGGCAACAACGAATTTTCAATCCTCGGAGGGGGTACTTTTACTTTTAAGACAGTCTCCCCCGTTGGAAGTACCTGCGTGGCATATTTTTTCAAAAAAAGACTTTTTCAAGTGGACTCATTCTTTGAAGTGAAAAACTTCTCCAGGACAAGTTCCTAACATACGCCAATTTTTCGTAAATTTGGACTATGAAAAGAATCATGCTTACCGCAGTGCTGTCACTGCTTTGCGCCGCGATGCTTCCGGCGCAGACCAAGATTATGTCCCACAGGGGCTTCTACGCCCATTCGGGCTCTTTTGAAAACACATTGACGAGTCTTGCCGGCGCTCAGAAACTCGGCGTTGAGAGCGTCGAACTGGATGTGCACCTTACGACTGACGACTCGCTCGTGATCATGCACGGCCCGATGATCCCTGGGACGAAGTACAAGGATATTCAGAAACTTGACTACGCCACCGTCAAAAGATGCGTCCTCCCGAACGGCGACCATATTCCTTCATTAAGGGAATATTTCACCCAGGCGAAGCGCACTCCGGCGCTGAAGTTGTTCCTTGAACTCAAGTCGCATCCGACTCCGGCGAGGGAAACCCAGCTGGCGGAGAAGGTCATCGCTCTCTGTGATGAAATGAATATGTACGATCAGATGTGCTTCATCTCTTTCAGCGAGCATCTCTGCGACGAGGTCCTGCGTCTGCATCCGGGTGCTGAGGTGATCCCGATCACGTCCAGGAAGACATATTCAGTGAAAGAACTCAAGGACAGGGGCTACGCCGGTGTGTCCTATAATTATAATGTGGTGATCAACTCCGCCCACTATCTGGACGAGGTGCACGCGGCCGGACTTCAGACGGTCCTCTGGCCGGTGAACAGTTACGATCTTGCGGACTTCGCGATGAGGCACGGTGTCACCTACGTCTCCACCGACCAGCCGCAGGGCATGAAACGCCTGATGGACTCCATCCGCGAGTTGAGGTGGAAACAGGAGAAGAAACTGATCTGCTTTGATCTGGACGGAACACTGACCCAGCACAAGACCCCGTTGACCGCAGCCAACAGGGCGGTTCTTGACACGCTGGCCAAGCGCTATGAAATCATAATGGCAGGAGGCGGGAACTGTGCGAGGATCTACAAGCAGATGGGTGAATATCCAATCACAATACTTGGTAACTATGGTATGGAGGAGAGCCGCATTGTCGACGGCAAGTTTAAGATGGTGATGGAAGAGAAGGCTCCGATAGACAGAAAGTTCTTCCAGAAGAACTGCGACTATCTCAGGAAGAAATATGGCTACACGGACTACAAGGGTGATCCTCTTGAGTTCCATGAGTCCGGTATGGTGACTTTTGGCCTTCTCGGAACCAAGGCGGACAAGGCGGACAAATTGTCGTTCGATCCGGATAAAATCCGCAGGCGTGCCATGTTCCCGGAGGTCAAGGAGATATTCAAGGATTATTCCGTGTTCATCGGCGGCACGACGTCGTTCGATATCACGCCTAAGAGGTATAACAAATTCGACGCTGTGCTGCGTTATGCCGCCGAGCATGGCTACTCGTTTGATCAGATTCTCTTTGTCGGTGATGATTTCGCGGATGGCGGCAACGATAGCCAGATTCGTCTCGGCGGCATGGACTACATAAGGATCGACGACTACACCCGCCTCCCGGAGAAGCTGGAATTCCTGTTTTAGGAAGCGGCGTGTCATCTGGTGCGCCTCCTGTTCAAAGCGTGGCGCTTAATGCTTTGATTATTAGCCATAAAAACAAACTCGTGGTGCCGGATTCAGTACCACGAGTTCTTTTATTATGTTGATAGTAAATCAGTTATTAGCCACGCTTCCGTGTCACTTGACCGTCTTAGGAGCCTGACCGGCCACCTTTGGCCAACCAGGGTTCTGGTAGATTACAGATGTCTCAAGGTCGGTCTTGTCGCCGGAGGCAGTCTGGCGGAACGCACTCTGCGGAAGCGGACTGAGATAGTGGGCAGGTGTGAAGTTGTAGCCTCCGAAGACTGAATTGTTCACCTTGGAGATCTGGTAAGGCCTGATGTAAGGCCCGCTGACCACCTTGTCAGACATATTCCCCGTTCCTCCGTCCACATCGACAATCACAAGGTCTTCCCCGCTTTGGCTCAAAAGCTTGCCTTCGTAGGAAGAACCCCAGTAGAGCATTCCCTCAATCTGGTAATCCTTCACCTGGTCGAGAGCCCTCCAGCGCTTGAGGTCGGCCATGCGCATCCCTTCGCCTATCAGCTCGTTCCTGCGCTCGCGGCGGATGTTGTAGAGTGTGGCGTCCACCATCCTTCCCTGCGAGTACGCCCCGAAGTCTCCCATCGCCTCCTTTGCCACATCTGTGGCGGCGATGGTGACGTTGTAGTCAGGGTTGACCTTCGCCCTCGTCCTGAGCGCGCGCCAGTACCTGTCCGCCGTGGCGTCGATGTTTCCGTTCTTCTCGTAGCAGGCCTCGATGTAGTTCAGCAGGGCCTCAGCCCCCCTGAACACCACGCTGGCGGTGGTTCCCTTCTGATGCTGGTTCTCCATGTAACTGTTGTAGTGCTTTCCCTTCTTCAGGGCGAACCCGGTCACATTGCGGGTCTCGTTGTTCCCTTTGACAATCCACGTCGGATCGAAGCGGTTGGCGGATCCGTCGGCGTTGTAGACATCGGCGTCCCCGTCCTTCTTTGTGAATATCCTGATTCTGGAATCCCTGCCCGTAAGGGTGGCCTTCACGCTCTCCTTCTCCCAGTCAGGGTTGTAGCCCGAGCCCGAAGCATAGACCGGAAGTCCGTTCTCCATCAGGAACGAGTTGACCAGACCACGTGTCCAGCCTGTGCCGCCTCCGTTGCGCATCAGCTGCATCTGGATGTTGTGCGTCACACCCTGTGCCTCGTTGTATTCCCTCCACATCAGCACTTCAGGGTAGTTCTCAAGGCTGTAGTCGCAGAACATCACGTAGTACGGATTCAGCGTCTTGAACGACACGTCCATCCCCTCTTCGGTGTCGGTGTTCTCCGTCAGTTTCCCGACAATCTCTTCCCCGACAGCCTTGGCCGAGGCCATCGCCTCTGTCAGGAAATAACTGATTTCGGAGTCGATGTTCAGACCGCTGGCATCCTCGGTCTTGCCCGGCCAGCCCTGACCGCCAGGGACGAATGCGGTGCCTTTGTGGTGCTTGAGCCAGGTTCCTTCGTAAAGAGCCACTCGCGAGCGGAGCAGATGGGCCACGGATTTGCCGACCCTTGTCTTACCCGCCGGAGAAGTCTCCAGGAGCATCTGTGCTGCCTTGTCCAGGTCGGACAGGATGAAACGCGCCACCTTGTGTCTCGGCTGCCTTTTGGACGCCTCCACCAGAACTTCCTCCTGATCAGGAAGGGCGGTCTCGACAATCGGACAGTCGCCTATGTTCTGAAGCATGTTGAAATAGGCGTAGGCGCGGATCAGGTAGATTTCCCCGATGTAATGCCGGATGTTGGCGGCGGAACCCTGGATCTCTCCCGCCTCGTGTTTAGGCAGCACCTGCTCCAGAAAATAGTTGCAGTGCCTTATCTGAGAGAAGTTCCACACTCCCGAGGTGGCCGACACCCTCCACTCTCCGGGAACCCAGAAAGAGGAGTAATCAACGGCGGCCTGGTTATCCGTCCCGTTGTCGCTGCCGAAGGTGCTTATTCCATAGGAACCAGGTCCGATGGAAGTGAATGCGTACAGGTTGATTGAATATGCCGCCAGATCCGCCTCTGCCTTGAAATAGGACGAAGGAGTCACGGAACTCTGGGGCTGCTTGTCCAGAAAATCATCGCACCCGGCGACACTGAAAAGAGCTGCCAGAGACATGAATATGTAGATAATCTTTTTCATGATCTTAACTGAATTAGAAAGTTATGTCAAGTCCGACAGAGAATGTCTTGGACAGAGGGTAGGTCTTGCCGAATCCCCAGCCTCCGATTCCGACAAGTTCAGGGTCGGCTGTTTCCGTGAACTTGGTGAGCGTGAACAGATTCTCCCCTGAAGCGAAGAAGCGTAGCCTTTCGACAAAGAACTTCCTTGTCAGGCTCTGAGGAAGGGTGTAGCCCAGCGTCAGGTTCTTCAGTCGCGCGTAGGCCGCGTTCTGAAGGTAGCGGGTCTGGGTGTTGTTGTTCCTGCCTCCTCCCCAGTTGGCCTTAGGGTAGTAGCTGTCAAGATTCTGCCCGAGAGGGTTTGAAGCGTCGGCGCGAAAATAGTCCAGATGCTGCTTCAGTCCGAGAGCCTGCCATTTGCCTATGCCCGAGGCTCCCCAGAACGGGGCCTCTCCGCCCGGCCAGTAGTCCCTCTTGAGAGTTCCCTGAAGGAATACCTTCAGATCCAAGCCCCTCCATTCGGCCGTGAGATTGAGGCCGAAATTGAAACGAGGTGTCGAATTACCGATTATCTTGAGGTCGCCCGGATCGCCGGCCGTACCCTGGCCCCTGTCCACAACCCCGTCTCTGTTGATGTCGGCGTACATGATGTCTCCAGCTGACCAGTTGCTCCCGAGACGGCTCTGGTCGGCCTTGGCAAGATGGGCGTTCATCTCCTGGTCGGTCTTGGCTATTCCGACCGTGGTGAATCCCCAGATGTCGCCAAGTCTCGCCCCCGGATAGTAGTTGTTCAGGTTCTTGGACTCATTAGGGTACTTGTCAATCACCACGATGTTGTCGCTCAAGGTGAGGACAATCCCGTAGTTGAAGTCTCTGATGTAGTCCCTCCATCCGATCTGAAGATCCCAGCCTTTGGAGGTCATGTCCAGATTGTTGACCTTAGGCACTCCTGTGCCGAGGATGTCCGGAAGTTCCGGAGCCGGACCCACCATGTCATAGGTCTTGCGCTGGAAATAGCCGAAACTTCCTGTCAGGCGGTCGGAGAACAGCCCCCAGTCAAGCCCGACCTCCCAGGTACGGCTTTTTTCCCAAGTCAACAGAGAGGAGACAAGACCCGGCTCGCTGGAGATGTTCGGCTTCTGTCCGCCGACGAGCCACCCTCCAGCCTTGGCGCTGTAGCCTATGGTAGGATAGAACGGGTACCAGTTGTCCGTGTTCTGGTTGCCGAGTTTTCCCCACGACGCCCTCAGTTTCAAGATGTTCACCGCATCCGAGTACGGTTCCATGAACGGTTCTCTGGCGATGTTCCAGCCCGCCGAGAAAGACGGGAACCAGTTCCACCTCTTTTCCTTCGTGAAGCGGGAACTGCCGTCGTAGCGCAGATTGGCCTCGAACAGGTAGCGTCCTTTGAAATCGTAGTTGAGCCTTCCGAAGAATCCGGCGGTTGACCAGCTATTGTAGGCCCCTCCGACCTTCGGGTCGGTGGAGGTCGTGTTGAGGGTAGGAAGGCCGGACAGAATGCCGTTCTGCTGGGCTGAGAAGTCTCTCTCGTTCAGCAGCTCGCTCTGGAATCCGGCCATCAGGGTGACATTGTGGCCTCCTGACGAGCGGGCATATTCAGCCCACACATTAGGATTGAAGTAGTTGTTTTTCTCGTTGTACTCATAGACTGACGAGTTGGCGTTGTTCGTGACGTACGGGTTGCCGTCCACGTCGTAGCCGTAGGTGGTGAGCCAGTCCTTGTGGAAGTTGGAGTTGTTGATCCTGTAGTTCAGTTCCACATTGACAGTCAGGCCGTCAAGAGGTTTCACCCTCAGGGAAACCTGCTGGGCCAAGACATCGTTCTGCTCCTTGTGCTTTCCTCCGTCCTTCAGCTCGCTGATGAAGGATTCCGGCACCCAGTGTCCGTTCGGATCCTTGGTCGGGACAATCGGCCAGTACCGCATCACGTTGTGGTAGAAGACCTGGTCGTCAATCCACGAAGGAGACACATAGTCTGTACGCCCGAAGCGTACCTGGTAGCCCAGTTCCGCCCAGGATGCCAGCGCGGTTGTAATCTTTCCCGAAACCGAATAGCGCTGTATGTTGTCGTCGCCGTGCCTGAGGGCTCCGTCACGGTCAAGCATGTAGGCGGAGAAGTAGTATCTGGTCTTCCCCGAGCCACCGCTCACGCTGAGGTTGTGCTCCTGCGAGAAACTGCTGCCGAAATGTTCCTTAAGCCAGTCCGTGTTTCCCACAGGCAGGATGTCGGTGACATCCCACACTTCCCACCTGTTGGATGCGTTGGCGAACATCTTAGGGCTTTTCGGATCACTCTGGGCGTTCTTGATCTTGTTCAGATGAGACTCCTGGAACCACCTTCCGCTTCCTGAATTGACACTCGCCTCGTTCATGTACAGCGCCCAGGTGTAGGAGTCCATCATTTCGGGCATATTCAAAGGAGAGTTGAAGCGGAAGCTGTTGCTGTAGTTCACCGTGGCCCTGCCGTCAGCCCCGCTCTTGGTCGTGACGAGGATGACTCCGCCAGCCGCTCTCGAACCGTAGATGGATGAAGCGGAAGCGTCCTTGAGAACGGAGATGCTGGCCACGTCGTGTGGATTCAGGGTGTTGAGGTCGCCCTCGATTCCGTCAATGAGAACCAGCGGACGTACCGAAGATCCGGCTCCGATGGTGCCGGTGCCTCGGATGTTGAAGCTTTTTGGTGAGTTGAGCGCTCCTCCCAGACTTCCTGTGGAAAAGTTCATTCCCGGAACAGTCCCCTGAAGCGCGTCCACCACAGAGTTGACCGGCCTGGCCGAAATCTCCTTGGCGTCCACGGTGGAGACGGCGCCGGTCAGGTTCACTTTCTTCTGGGTTCCGAACGCCACGACCACAACCTCGTCAAGGTACTCAAGGTTGTCCTCCAGAACTATGTGCAGATCTCCGCCGGTCCAGGCCACCTCTTTGGTCGTGTAACCCTGGATGGAAACCCGGAGCACCGCTCCAGGCCCCACATTGTCCAAAGTGAAAACGCCAGAGGCGTCGGTCATCGTTCCACGGACAGTCCCGGAGACCAGAACATAGGCTCCGACCACAGTCTCGCCTCTGGTGTCCACCACGACACCCCGGCAAACGCCCTGCTGTCCCGAGACGGCGGCAGCGCCGGATTCGGATGCGGCAATGCCTCTCCCTGCCAGGCCGGCGCCCAACAGGCAAAGGATGGTTAAAATCAATTTCTTAAACATGATAATTAAGTTATATAAAAGTTGTTTAAATGGTTTGTGAAACTTCTGTGCGACTCCTCAGGACTTGTCGGAGATGTTGCGGTAGAACTGGATGCGGTCGAAACGTCCGCCCTCCTCGTGGTGTGAGGCGTCAAGACGACCTCGGAACTCGTCCAGAGAGCGGAATTTGTGGGCTGCCATCCAGTCTGAAAGGCGGCCGGTCATCCTGGAGATGGCCTCAGGGCCTTCCTTGTAGAGAACAGAGCAGATTTCGGCAGCCGTGGCTCCGGCAAGGAGGATCTTGACAAGGGCGTCCCCGTCCAGGACCCCGCCCGAGGCCAGAATCGCTGATGACGGGGCCTTGGCCGAGGCAAGACCGACCCAACGCAGGACATCATGGATCTCCTTTCCGTCGCTCAATGGGTCGGCGCTCCTGAACGAAAGGGTGTCCGTGTCGATGTCCACAGGACACATCTTGTTGAACAGAACCACGGCGGCGGCACCCTCAAACGTCAGTCTCCGGACAAGCGGGATCACGTTGGTGAACGTGTGGCCGATCTTGACAATGACCGGAATCTCGATCCGGTGCTTCACGGCCTTGAACATCTCCACGTGCATCCTTTCCAGGTCCCCGTCCACATAGACGGGGTCACTCTCCAGCCTCATCACGTTCAGTTCGACCGCATCGGCTCCCGCCTCCTCGAACCTCCCGGCGTAGGACACCCAGGCTCCGGCGGTCGCGCAGCACACGCTGGCGATGACCGGAATCGAGCAGAGGGCCTTCGTCCTGCGGATGATGTCGCAATACTCGTCAAGCCGACGCTCCATCTGGTAGTACCGCAGGTAGTCATAGCCTTCAGTGTGGAAGGAGTGGTCATACCGGTCGATCTCGGCGAGGATCTCCTCCTCGAAGATGGACTTGATCACAACCGCGCCCGCACCCGCCCTTTCATATTCAAGACACCTTTCCGGCCGCGAGGTAAGTGAGCAGCTGCCCACTATCACGGGGCTGCGCAGCAGCAGTCCCCCGAATGATGTAGTCATGTTGTTCATGTTGTTCTCCGTTGCTATTTATCCCATCCCGGATTCTGGGTGATGTTAGGATTTATCAGCATGGCATTCTTTGAGATAGGATTCAGGAAACACTTGTCGTTGTCGCTCCAGACACGCCCAGGGTCATTCAAGGCTTTCTTGTAAGGCCGGACATAGGTCTTACCTTCATAGCCCTTGCAGACACCCACGTTTTGGGGACACCGGACTCGGTGTCTGTTTGGTCAGAAGCCGCATAAGCCATTCCTCCCGCAATAAGAGCAAGGAGCAGCCTGGAGGCCGGAAAAGCCAGGAGAGACATGAGTATCCCTCCTGTTATGCTTTTGATGATTAATTGTTTAAGCATATTTATATGGTTATTGATGATTTTTAGGAAGTCTTCTGACGCTCTGGACACGGCGGTTCGCCCGCAGTCCGATTAAAGCTTGTCATAGCCTCTGATAAAGAATCACTTCCGAGAGGCTGGCGTGCGGGGCGTTGTTGCTGCCTGTCACCTTCAGCCGGAAATATCTTCCTGTGGCTTTTCCCGGCAGCACCAGAATACGCATCACCGGAGTCGGACTGTCCGGAAAGTCCATCGCTCCGGCCTCAGTCCACTCAACCTTGTCCTCGCTCATGTCGAATGCGACAGCCTTGGTGTCCTTGTTGTTCAGACGCCGGGCAAGAAGAATGGCGGAGATGGTCTTGGACTCGCCGAGGTCAACGACTATTGTGTGCGGCATCACCGGTCTGGCACCGTTATTCCACTCAGAGTGCCAGAAAGTGTTGAAGTTTCCGTCGATGATGCAATGGGCGAATCCATTTGAACCTTCGCCTACCGCTTCCTGTGTGCTGAACGAGTCTATGGCAAGACTAGCCTGCGGAATTTGTGAATATTCCGACATCAGTCCGGGATTCTCCTCGGTGCCTACCCATTCCTCCCGTGAGACAACATAGTAGAAAATAGGAAAGACAAAGGTTTCCGGTTCGGATTCGACAAGATCTATGGCGTTTTCCTCAGGCCTGAACACGGAAACCACCGAGAACTCTCCCTTTGAGATGAAGTCTTCGATGAGGAGTGTCGGCTCGCTCGCCGACTGTTCGATTGTCTTGACCGAGCCGTCAATGCTGCTGACATATGTCACCTTTACTGAAACACAGTCGTCTACCGGAACCCATGTGATCGTGGCTCCATCCCTTGAAGGCACGATGGATCTGCATCCGCGTCTGTTCAGGTTGATGCTTTCCTTGTAGGCATCCCCATAGACCTCTCCAGAGATGGTCTGCGGAAGGGACTCCTTCCCGGACTGGCTATGGGACGTGATGCTGAAAATGTACTTTCCCTCAGGAATGTCAAAGGTGGCCTCGTGCATCCCGTCTGATGTGGCCTCTATCGGAACGACCACAGGCGCCTCCGCTCCTTGCCAGGTGATTCTACAGGAGTTTATCCTTGGATCCGCATTCAGCCTCCACCTCAACCGGATCCGCTTGAATCCGGCATCCGCCTCCAGATCCGCCGGCTTGCCGAGATACGTGTCCTCTCCCATCTTTAGATACTTGTCGTGAATCTCGTACATGTCGCCACAGGCGGGCAAGAAAAGGGAGATAGCCAGACACGTCACCAAATATTCAAATATTCTTTTCATACTTCATATTCATTAAATAATCCCTACTGCACCACTTGTCCCCAGAAGGTCATTTCGCCTATCTGGGTGTAGATTCCTCCGCTCCAGGTCTCCAACATCAGGATTCTGACGTAGCGGAACGGCTCGGCCTCGATCGGCACCTCGTGCTCGTCCCCGCCACGGATATATTCCGCGTCCTCGTTGGTTATGACCCCGCTGTCGGCGCCGGATGGCTTGTAGCACTCAACATCCATTATCTTTCTCCAGCCTTCGAATGTCGGATAAGTGAGGCCGTCGTCGCCAACGACTCCTCCATTATACATTTCGCTCGTCAGCTCGTCGCAGCCATAGATCGTGTAACGCTTGAGGTTGTTGTGGGTATACATCCAAGAGTTGCCGGACAGACGCTGGAACATCTTGAAACGGCTGAGTTTGGCGCGTTGCCCCATATCGAACGTAATGCACTGTCCTATGTTTGTCGGATCATTGCTGTGGAAGCACTCCGACTGGTTGACTATGCCGTTCCAGATGTTTCTTATCGGGAGACTGCCATGTACGTTGCAGTCGCCGGGCAGCTTGTCCACCTCTCTGAACAGAGACTTGTCAATCAAGGACTCAGGTAGAGGATTGCTCTCCTGTGACATAGTTTCCGAATAGTTGTCCCAGCGATCCCTGACACGGAATGACAGCAGCACCGGCTCCGGGTCAAGGCCCCTGATCGTGGCACTTCCAACGCGGGTGCTCGTGTACACGTTCTCAAGGGAAATCCAATCCTCGCCGTCCTGTCTCGCCACCTCAATGATGATGTTGCTTTCTGTCGGATTCTCCCATGTCATCTTGATGCCTCCGAAACTGTCAACAATTCTCAGGGACTCGAAGATGAACTCTACCGGAGGTTTCAGAGGGCTGACCGTCACGGAGACGGGAGTGGACTCATTACGGCTCTTGTCAACGCTTGTCAGCCTCACGGTATAGTCTCCCACTTTGCCGAAACCTTCGACGGTAAGTTTGTTGACATACGGGGACGCTTTGGTGAATCTTTCCACGCCGTTGATTGTGTAGGTTGCCACGACACAAAGCAGGTCATCCTCCTTGGGAGCCGTGAAAGTGATTATCGCTCCGCCGTTGATGTTCTCGACTCCTACGACCGTCGGCGGTGCGGGAGCGACATCGTCCACCTTGTCAAGACCGAGTTTGCCCTCCTCGCCGCATCCGCCGGCAAAAGCGGCGCACAGCAAGGCAAGGCTGTATTTAAAGATGATTCTATCTAAACTTTTCATAAGCGGTGATGTTCTTTATTCACTGAAAAATAACTCTTCACTCATTTCCTGAGCCGGATCACCAGCCCGGATTCTGGACCAGGTTAGGATTCTTCAGCAAGGAAGAAACCTTCAGAGGCCAGAGATAATCCTTGTAGGAATATTTAGTCCTGCGGTAGAGAGTTGTCACCCTGTAGAACTCCTGCGCGCTTTGTCCTTTGATGTTCCATCCGCGCACCTCGCTCGGCAGATCCTGCTTCCACCGGCGCAGATCCCAGAAGCGCCTTCCTTCGCCTGCCATCTCGTTGAGTCTCTCGTTCCTGATAATCTGTCTCATGCCGCCTTGTGTCATCGGCTTGTCCGGATTTATGGAGTACTTCCCCCACGAATCCACAACGCCCTCGAGACCGGCTCTCTCACGCACAAGGTCAACATATCTGTAAACCTCATCGTCCGGACTGTCCTTCACCTCATTCAAGGCCTCGGCGTACATCAGATAGAGATCCGCGAGACGGATGATCGGGAAGGCATAACGGTACGGACTCCAGCTGCCGGAAGTCAGGTTGCACTCATAGCTGCAGACTTTCTTGTTGAGATAGCCTGTGTAGGAGTGATCCTCCGATGTGCTTCGTCCGGACACTTCCCGCGCCCTGAAGCGGTACAAGCCAAGATTCCGCTGTTCGTCATTCGTATATCCCTTGCCGTACCAGGTGCCGCGGTCGAAAGCGAGGCTCGCATAGAAGCGCGGCTCTCTCTCGAGATGGAGGGCAGCCGTTTCAGCACCGAGTTCAAGAATATACCTGTTGTCGCCCTCGTCAGGAATGGTCATTATCGAATATCTCTTCGGATAGTTCTCCGACCAGAATGCTCCGTTGTCCTCGGAAATCGGCACTCCGTGGGAAGAATAGAAAGTCTCCGCGACCGACAGGGTAGGAGCGAGAACAGACCTTGCGTTCCAGTTGTTTCCTTTAGTGTGCTTCGCCATCGACACGGTCTCAAGTCCCGTGACGTTGCGTGTGCTACCCCAGAGAATCTCCTTGTTCCATTTCTCCGTCACGGCACCCTTGATGCTCAGGATCCTCTTTGTCGCATCAGAAATGCTGGACAAGGCCAGATGATAGGTGTAAAGCGCATGCCCATGACTTTCGGCAAGTTGAATGGCTTCCATCGCGGCGTCAGCCGCTTTCTGCCACTTGTTCTTGTCCGGTTCCGCGGAGCCGAAAATATTCCTGTCCCTGTTGTCCTTGACAGACGCATAGTCAGCGTTGCCGTTGAACAGCGGACTGGCGGCCAGCAAAAGTACCTGAGCCTTCACGGACTTGGCGATTATCTGTGTGGCTCTGCCGAGTTCTATCAGCTCATCCGCGATGGTGACAGGCAGATCCTTCGCCGCTTCGTCCAGCAGTGCAACAATGTAGGCCACCACATCATCGACCGGGTCCCTGTAGCGACGCACCTCTTCCTGAGAGGAGTCTATGCTGATGTTCTCGTCCATGATAGGAATCGGCCCGTACAGGGAGAAAAGGTAGTAGTGGTAATATGCCTTGAGGAACTTCACCTCCGCTATCCATCGCACGCGTTCATATTCCTCGATGTCCTCCGGCTTGTGGATATTCTCTAAAAAAGTGTTGCAGTCCCGGATTGCCACCCACAGGTTCGTCCCTCCGTTCCCGCCGTCCCAGTAATTCTGCCACGGGTCGTTGCTGTTCTGCTCTCCTCGTCCGATCTCCCAAGCGTTCAGGCTTATGCGCCGTTCTATGAATCCCGTTCCTTTCGGGATAAGCCAGTGCTCGTCCCCTGCAAGGAAGCCTATCGATCCTCCCTGATCCCAGGAAGGAAGATAGCTGTAGCAGGTGTAAAGGAACTTGAATGAGTTTATCCTGTTGCTGAAGGCGTTGTCCAGACTCGGTGTCCCTTCGGGTACAATGTTGAGGTAGTCGCCGCACGATGTCCCCGTAAAAGTGAGTGTGAGAGCAATGGTTGCTCCAAGTATTATCTTTTTCATATATCGTGTGACTTTAATTATAGTGAAACCTGAATGCCAATGTTGACGACTCGCTGGAGCGGATAACCGAGGCCGTTGCCGCCCATCTCCGTGTCCCAGACCTTGAATCTGGAGAAGTTGTACAGATTGGTTCCGTTGAGGTATACCCTGAGGTTCTCAAGACCTATCCTCTGCGCGATGCGGCGAGGAAGAGTATAGCCCAGTTCCGCTGACTTAAGCCGTAGGAAAGCCCCGTTGCGCAGCCACCATGTGCTCGTTTGCTCATTGTTCCTGATCGAGGTGTCGGAAAGGCGAGGCCAGAATGCATAGGCGTTCTGGTTCGTCTCGCTCCAATGATCATCGGCTACAACCTTAAGCAGGGCGTTGGTCACGACCTTCCCGCCCATGATATTGTCCGGGTCATAGTTTGCGAACGGAGTGATGCGGCTTGCCGAGATGAAGAAGGACGAGCGGGCAGAGCCCTGGAAGAAACAGCTCAAGTCAAAGGCTTTCCATCCGAAAGACAAGCCGAATCCATAAATTATCTCCGGAGTGGTTGGGTAGCCTATCGGAACCCTGTCCTGCTCGTCTATGATTCCGTCCCTGTTGATGTCCTTGTACTTGATGTCTCCCGCCATGCAGTCACCGAAACTCTGCTTGGGCGAGTTGGCGACATCCTCCTCGTCGATGAACAGGCGCTCGGCTATGAATCCGTATGCCTGGCTGATTTTGCTGCCGATGCGCGAACGCCACGGAGTGGCCGAGTAGTCCGGTTCCTCGAACTTCGAGTACTTGCTCGTGGCATAGGTGAAATTGCCTCTGACCGTGGCCCAGAGGTCCTTGTTGAACGAGTGGGAGTAGTCAAGTGAGATGTCCACGCCCTCCCCCTTGGCCTCTCCAAGGTTAGCCATCGGATTGACGCGGAATCCCACCAGAGAAGGGATGTCCGCACGTGTCTGCAGGATGTTCGTCCTCCTTTCGCGGAAATATTCGGCCTGCAGCTCCACCTTGTCGAAGAACTTCACTTCGATTCCGGTGTTCAGCTTATGGGATATCTCCCATCCGATGCGCGGGTTGGCGTAACGATTGACTGTAATACCGGTCATTGTGACATTGTTGTAGGAGGTGCTGAAGTCAGTTCCAAACGCGAAGCCCCTGTTGCCGTCGTTCATGTTCACCTCGGAAAGGTAGAAGAAGCGGTTGGCGGACGATGAGATCTCATCGTTGCCCACCAGTCCGTAGGAAGCCTTCAGTTTGAGGAAATTGATTGCCTTTGAAAGTTTTCCGCCCTTCCAGAATCCCTCGTTTGACACTACCCATCCAAGTCCGAATGAAGGGAAGAAGCCCCACCTGTGGCTCTTGTCGAAGCGCTCCGAGCCATTGTAGCCGAAGTTGAACTCGGTGAAATATCGGTCGGCGTACCCATAGGTGAAACGACCTGCGAGGCCGAGGTTCCTTCTCGGAAGAGAGAGCTGCAAAGTGCTTTCGTTCGCCGACTTGCCCTCCCTTGCGGTGAAGACAAGCAAGCCGCTCACATTGTGCCTGTCTCTGAAAATCCGGTCATAGGAGAGAGCTGCCTCCATGTAGATGGAGCTGCTGATCGTCTTGGCTCCCTGGGTATATCCCAGATAGTCTGTGCCGCTCTCGGGATTAATGGCCGACAGGGTGTATTCATCCGTGGCCTTGTCGTAGATGCCTATGGTGTAGTAGAAAGGCACATATGCCCTGTAAAGGTCATAGTAGGACTCTCGGGAGACGTTGCCAAGCAGACGTCCGTTCAGCCCTTGGGTGATGAAGGAGAAGTCCTGCTTCAGTTCCAGCTGTGCCAGAACGACCGTGTTCTCGTATTCCTTGTAGCCTCGCGCCATCTCAGCGTACGGATTCAGGTAGTTGGCGTCTCTGCCGTAGTTTCCGAAAAGGACATTCTTCGATGTCTTGTTCTGCTTGTCGGGGGCGAAGAAAGCCGGGAATCGTACAGGGCTTGCCTTGATCGCCTTCGCGTACATGGACGCTCCTCCGTCAATCGGACCCTGGTAGCTGTCGAAGGTGCCGCTTACCCTGACCGCCAGTTCCGTGGTCTTTGTGAGGTTGATGTTCACATTGGACCGTACGGTGTACTTGTCGAGTTTGATGTTGTTGTCGAAGAGGTTCTTCGGCACCTGCTTGAGTATACCGTTGTCCCTTGAATATGAAAGGGCGACATAATAGCGGGCGACACGTCCTCCTCCGCTTATGTTCATGTTCCCCCTATAGTTGGATGTGTAGTCCTTGAAGAGCATTTGTTTCCAGTCCACCGTCGGATAGACATAGGGATTAAGACCTCGTTCCCTTGCGGCGATCTCGCTTTCCAGATAAGGTAAGGCGTTGTTCGGATTGCGTGTACGCACCGCCTCGTTGTGCAGGTACATGAATGTGATCGGATCGGCGATATCGACTTCCCTCACCGGAGCCGATATTGAGTTCTCCGCGCGGAAAGACAGCTTCATCTTCCCTTCCGCACCCTCCTTGGTAGTGACAAGGATCACACCGTTGGCTCCGCGCGCGCCGTAGAGGGCGGTGGCGGTGGCGTCCTTGAGAATGGAGAAACTTGCGATGTCATCCGGGTTAAGCCTGGCCAAGTCGGATGAGGTGAGCTCTACATTGTCGATAAGAATCAACGGATTCGCCTTTCCTGTTCCGAACGTGGTGACACCGCGGATGAAGAATTCCGCGTTGTCCTGCCCCGGCTCTCCGCTTCTCTGATAGGCAACCACTCCAGCAAGTTTTCCGGCGAATCCTGTGGTCAGGTTACTGGTCGGGGTCTTCAGCTCCGCCGGTCGCACTGTGGTCACGGAACCGAGCACCGACTCCTTTTTCTGCTTGGCGAAAGCCACGACCGTTGCATCCTCAATCGTCATCCCGGTGTCCTCCACCAGGGTGATCACACGGAACGCATTTAGTTTATCCGGACTGAACGGGATGACTTTCTTCTGGTAGCCGATTATGTAGACTTCCACGGTCTTTGTGCCTGCGGGAACCTTGAGGGAGAAGTCACCGTTGAGATCCGTGGTTGTGCCTACTGATGTCCCGGGTACATAGACACCCGCTCCCGCGATCGGTTCGTTGTTGAAGTCCAGAACAACTCCTTTGATCGTATATGTTCCGGTTTGAGACTGAGGGCTTATGGCCTTCGGACTTGCCGAGGCGTGAAAGGGGTACAGAATCATGGCTAAGGTCAAGACTAAAGCCTCGGTTAGTCCGATTACTGCCCACCTGTGGATTCTTGTGGTCATAGGCATGATTGAATTAAATGGGTTTGAGTTGATTGATATGTTCAGTTTCAATGTGTTCCTCGGCGTTCAAGCCGACGGATTATGCGGCGGATGACGGCATCGATGGACTTGTCCGGCTCGATGACGTTGTAGTCACCCCAGAAGTCGTCGTCCCGGAAGTCGCCGACCTTCTCGGAGAGGAAGTCCTTGAAACGGATCCTCTCGTCCGCGCCTATCCGCGCGGGAGCCTCGTTGTGGGCGGTGACGGCCATCTCGCCGGTGATGACGTAGTTGTTGCGGAAAAAGGACTTTCCCTTTCTGGACGAGAGGTTGATCCTCATCAGGCTGTAGTCATAGTACCATGTGTCCCCGAATCGTTTGTAGTTGACGGCGTAGTCAGCCTTGGTGATGTAGAACCTCGTGTCCGGAGGCCTCTTGACGACCATTATCCCTGCCGCCTTCTCCTCCCGTCCCTTGACATTCAGGGAGAGTTCGATCCTGCCTATCGCAAGACTCCCGCTCTCGATGTACAGTCGTCCGGAATAGAGGATCTCCTCCGAGCCGTCGATCTGGGTGAACGTGACCACGTAGAAGAACAGGCCATCCCTCAACACCGGTTCGCCCATTGCGAACCTGTAATGTCGTTCCACTTCTCTGAGCCAGACTCCCGCGAACGGATTCTTCACATTGTCCATGTCAAGAGCGGCCACCACTCCACCTCGGAAGCGGATAAGGATGCTGTCTGCGGCTCTGTAATCAGTGCTGGCGCGGCCTTTGAATATTCTGGCCCTGTCATTCTGAAAGGAGGTGTAGGACGCCTTGTTGATGTCGATCACAGCCTCGCTCAAGGTCAGATACCTGCCGCTCTGCCGTCGTATGATCTCCCTGTAGAACGCAGTCATGCCGGTGGTGACGGACGGATAGTTGTCTTTCACCTTGTCATAAGCCTCATTAAAAAGATCCAAAGGATCGATTGACCTGATGACGGCGGGATCCAGAGTGAACGAGACCGGTGGAAGCTGGATTCCATACGGTTTGTCCGGACAGGATCCCGAGAAATCCTCCACACTCAAGGTAACGGTCACATAGCCAAGAAAACTGACCCTTATCTCATCCTCGGGCAAGACATCCATCGGAAGCTTCAGCGAGAAGAAACCCTCGGAGTTGCTTACGTTGGAGACTCCGGACACGACGTGTGTGACGGAGGCGAAAGCCAGGGAATGACCGTCGGAGGAGTCGGTTATCTTTCCATAGACGATGGGAATCCGCAGACTGTCCTGCGGCACGGATGACAAGGCCGGAGCGGACAGCGTGAAAAGGAATGCTGTCAAGGACGCGTATGCCAACCGGACAAGGGTGGCACGAAGGTCAGGGGATACAGTGGTGCATGCTACGCCAACATCTGGAGTCTGCATCAAAACTATTGAATGTACTCATGCGTTCAAGGGTTTCTTATGTTGCACTTCCGTTCGTATGATGATGGGATGCTTATGAAAGGATGTAGCCTTGTCGAAAGAATCCTCTGTCTGTTGGTTCCGGTTACAATGATATTGATAATAATTCTAATTTGCAAATATAATGTGCAATAATGCGAACATTTTGATTTACTGCTTGTTGCGCAAACGTTTTTGTTGGCTATCGCATAATTCAACCTGGTTAAAAAACCGCCTGACCGTCGGGCGGTCCGCTCTGGTGTGACACCTGATCCCTTGGACTTGGGCTTAAAAAAACTCGTGGTACCGGATTAAGTACCACGAGTTCTTTTATTGTGTTGGCTGGCAAATTAGTTGTCTGCCACGCGGACTTCGTTAGAAGTTACCCTTGGCGGCGTTGTCCCACCATACGCGGGTTCCGCCCTGGTCGCCGGAGTGGCCGGTCTTGCTGGAGTTCTCCTTGTTGAGGAGCTCGATACCGGTCTTGAGACCCTCGGCGTTGGTGTCACCGGCATTGCTGCTGTAGATCTGGCGGCGTACGCCTTCCTCTGTGGTGACGGCTCCGTTGCTCTCGTTGACGTAGGCAGGGAAGAGAACCGGATAGCCGGTACGCCTCTGCTCGGCCCAGGCCTCGGTTGAGAGAGGGAAGAGCGCGATGTACTTCTGGGTCATGATGCGGGCGAGCTTGTCCTCGTTGGAGGCATTGTTGTCCCACTTCACGCCCAGCTTGTTGAGGGCTTTGGTGTTGAGTTTCGGATCGAAAGGATCGACGAAATCAATCTGCGTGTCGGTTCCGCTGATGTACTTCTCGACAGCGCCTTTCGCATATTCCGCGATCTCGGCGTACTTGCCCTTGTAGGCAAGCTCATTCGCCATCGAGGTTCTGATGCCTTCCTCGTAGAGGGACTTCACGTCGCCGGATGTCCAGCCCCTGAGGGCGGCCTCGGCAAGGAGGAAGTAGGACTCGGCCTGCTTGAAGATCGGAAGCGGAGCGCTGTAGATGCCCTTGCTGTTGTTGCCGTCTACCCAACCGGAGAGCTTGCCCCAGTTGTTCGGCTTGCCTGGCAGACCGCTGGCGAACCTGATGCCGTAGTAGCCGGTTCCCTTCGCAACTTCCTTTCCGTCGGAGGTGGTGAACTTGTCCTGGTTCTTCGCCATGTACAGAGGCTGGCGAGGATCCTTGAGACCTGACATCAATGTCACGAGGTTGGCGTTGAATCCGCAGTCTCCCCAAGCGAACATAAGCCAAAGCTCGTTCTCTAGACTCTTGTCGATCATGATGTCCTTGCCGCCGTTGGCGAGGGTGTTGCCCGCTGCCGCCTTGGCGATCGCAGGAAGGTCGTAGCCCGCGGCCTTCATCTCGTCCGCTCTCTTGGAAAGACGCAGGGCGATACGGAGTCTCATCGTGTTGGCCACCTTCTTCCACATCTCGAAGTCGCCGCCGCACCAGATGTCGAATGTGCCGAGTCCGGCCTTTTCGTCATCTGTAGGCTTGTTGAAGGCGTCCAATGCCTTCTGAGTGTCGTCAAGCATTGTCTGGTAGAGCTGCTGCTGGCTGTCAAACGGGAAGTATGACTCATATTCACCGGACAGGATGGAGCTGTGGGCGAGAGGGCCGTACACGTCGGTGGTCATCATAAGGCTGTAGGCCTGTACGATTCTCATCACGCCGGCGAGGGCTGGCTGGTTCTTGCCGTCAAGGGTGGCGATCAGTCGCCTTGTGTTGTTGAACACGTGGAGGTAGTGGTTCTCGTACATACCGCCCGAGTGTCCTCTGTTCTCGCCCATGTCACCGTTGGTGAAGTTTCCGTTAGGGGTCATGAAGTAACCGCTGTAGAAATCCACGGTGAGGTTTGTCCAGAACTGGAACATGTTCTGCTGAGGAGGGTAGCAGTACTGCATCGGCTCAGCGCACTGGGATGAGAGAGGAAGATCGCCCGGGTTCACCTGGACATCGCTTGTGTTCATCTTCTCGAAGTCGCCCGTACAGGCTACGATTCCGAGTCCGAACAAGGCCGCTACTGAATATTTTAAAATATTTTTCATTGTCTTGGAAATTTTTAGAAGTTGAGTTTAAGGTTCAGACCGAAGCTGCGTGAGGTAGGGAGGGCGAACATGTCGATGCCCTGCCAGCCGTTGCCTGTACCTGCTGAGACATCAGGGTCGCAAGGTGCGTCCTTGTAGAAGAAGAACAGGTTGCGGCCGATGATGGATGCTGTCACGTTCTTGCCGTTGCCGAGGAGGTTACGGAATGTGTAGCCGAAGCTGAGCTCGCGCAGACGGACGTTGGTGGCGCTGTAGACGTAGTTCTCGTTGGCGTAAGGAGAGTTGAAGTTGCTGGCTCCCGTGGTCTCGTACCAAGCCCTTGGATCGAAGGAGACTCCGTCAACGGTGATGGAGCCGGCGTCGCGGGCCTCGCCTGACCTCTGTGACACACCCCAGCCGTCCAGCGTGGCCTCGGTCATGGAGATGACCTTGCCGCCGAATCTCGCGTCGATGAGCATCGAGAGATTGAAGTTCTTGTAGCGGAATGAGTTACTCCAGCCGGCGTAAACCTTGGAGTTCATGTTGCCGACATGCTTGAGCTGGTCGTTGTTGTCGTCGCCGAGGATCGGCTGTCCGGCATCGTTCTTCTTGATCTTGCCGCTCTCGTCCCTGAGGATCTGGCGTACATAGAGGTCACCGTAGGAACCACCTTCCTTGAGGATGATCTTGGCGCCTCCGAAGTTGGAGAGTGTAAGGCCGTTAGGAAGCTCGTCCACGAGTTCTACGATCTTGTTGTTGTTGTAGGAGAAGTTCACTCCTGTCTCCCAGCTGAAGTCGTTGCTGAACTGCTCGTACCAGCTGGCGGTCATCTCGATACCCTGGTTCTCCACATTACCGGCGTTCACATAGCGGTTGCGCAGACCGGACTCGTAAGGAGAGGCTACGGAGAAGAACTGGTTCTTGGTGTTGGTCTTGTACCAGGTGGCGGAGACGTTGAGCCTGTTGTTGAAGAAGGCTCCGTCGAAACCGGCCTCGATGGAGTGGGTCATCTCAGGCTTGAGGGTTCTGAAAGGAGCGCTGTCCGGAGCGGAGATCGATCCCTGTGAGCCAAGGCTGTAGAGCAGGTTGGTCATGTAGACAGGGACATCGTTACCCACGATGGAGTAGCTTGCGCGGAACTTCACGAGGTCCACGGCAGGGCCGAGGTCGGCGAACTTGTTCAGAAGGAAGCTGGCTCCCACTGAAGGATAGAAGAATGACACATTGTCGGTGAAGGCAAGAGCCGATGACCAGTCGTTACGGGCGGTGACATCGATGAAGAGGCCTTCCTTGTAGCCGAACTGCGCGGTAGCGAACACGGCGTTAAGACGCTTCTCGGTGTTCCAGTGGCCACCCTTTCCGACAGACGACATATTCCCATAATAGTTGTTAGGGGTGAATATGTTAGGGTAGTAGACGTTACCGTTGCCAGGGGCTGTGAACTGTGTTCCCTCAGCCCAGAGATCCACGTTTCCGGTCTTGCTGTGGGTGAAGCTGGAGCCGGTGGTCACGGAGAGTGAGAAGGTGTCGTTCCAGTTGTGGTTGTAGCCGACGAGCACATCGCCGTACATCTGGTCGCTGAAGTAGCGGTTGTCCTTCATTCTGCCCATAGGGTAGAGGTCACCGGTGCTGGAGGCGTAGGCGTTATGCACAAAGTGCTCCTCGCCCCTCTCGTAGCGGAGACGGCCCTGTACGTAGAGATCCTTGATGATGTCCCATCTGACGCTGCCGCCGAACTCGTAGCGGTTGCGGTCAACGACCGGCTTCTGGCGGTTGAGCACCCAGTAAGGGTTGCTGTACTGCTGTTGCTTCGTGTTGGTCCAGTTCTGGACGTAGCAGCTGCGTGAGGCGTCATAGACCTCGTAGTTGTTCTTGTAGTGATCCCAGTCCTCGCCTCTCGGGAAGAGGTAGGCGCCGGTCAGAGGGTTCCAGAGGAATCCCGATGCGGACTGGTTCTCGATGTGCTGGTTGGTGAGCTTCGCGCTTGCCTCTATCTTGATGTTGTCGAGGACGGTGAAGTTGACCTTGGTGTTGAAGTTGTGGCTTCTGTACTCATTCTCAGGAGTCATGCCCTCTGAGTAGACATTGCCGTAGGAGAAGTAGGCTCCGAAAGAGTCGTTTCCGCCGGACACGGCGAATGTGTTGTTGGTCGTGAAACCTGTGCGGAAGAACTTCTTGAGATAGTTCGGCGCCTTTGAGGAGAGCTTGCTGCCCCAGCTGTAGGTGCCGTTGTCCGACATCCCGTAGTTGTTCTGGAACTTAGGAAGCACCATAGGGCTTTCTGCTGTCGTGTTGCTGGACACGGTGACGTTCACCTTGCCTGCTGCCGCTGACTTTGTCGTGATCATGATCGCGCCGTTGGCGGCCACGGCACCGTAAAGCGCTGCGGCTGACGCACCTTTAAGGAGGGTGATGGACTTGATGTCGTCAGGGTTGATCGTGGACATCACATCGCCGCCGTCCCTCTCGCCACCATAGTTGGAGGCCACCTGGGATGAGGTGATGTTCTGCATCACAGGCACACCGTCCACAACAATGAGAGGCTGGTTGCTTCCGTTGATGGACTTGTTGCCTCGGAAGAGGATCTTGGATGATCCGCCGGCTCCTGTCGAGTTAGGAGTGATGACCAGACCGGCGCTCTTTCCCTGGAGGGAGTTGATCATGTTGATGCTCTTGATGTCGTTGACATCCTTGCCGCCGACTGTCTCGGCAGCGTAGGTAAGGCTTTCCGACTGGCGGACCATACCCATGGCCGTCACCACGACTCCCTTGAGAGCTGTGGCTTCCTCGAGGATGACGATGTCGAGTGTGGCCTGGCCGTTCCAGACGATCTCCTTGGTCTCGTATCCGATGATGGAGACGGTGATCACATCGTTGGCCTTAAGATTGCCGAGTCTGAATTTACCGTCGATGTCTGTGGTCTCACCGGTGGTTCCACCTTTGACAAAAACGGCGGCGCCTACGACTGGGCCGTTGGCGTCCTTGACTGTACCGCTTACGGATCCTGCCCTGTCCTGGGCCGCCGCCGCGGCTGAGAACGACACGAACAGAACGATGGCTGCCACTACGGTCGCCATTCCTCTGAGTGTCGAAGATTTGATTCTGTTAAACATAATAATAAGATATTGGTAGTGTTTTCTATAGTTGAGTCCACTTGAAAAAGTACCATTCGCCACTTTTTACCCCCGTTGGAAGTACCTGTGTGGCACATATTTTTCAAAAAAAAGACTTTTTCAAGTGGGCTCATAGTTTTTATTTTTCATCCGGCGAAAAAGAGGAGCCGGCTCATTATGTCGTTTTTTTGTGTTTAGTATATTTATTCATTATGCAAAAATATGTGTCATTTTGTAAAAAACAAGAGATTCTCTTTAAAAATGACATTTTTATGAACCGTTTGTTTTAAAAATGGTAGCGAATCGCCTTGGACCCATATTTCGTGAAGGTTGTTCCCATAGATTGAATTATTCTAAAATAACGATTCCCTGACAGGCTAAACCGATAAAGTTGAAAAAACTCTTTGCAGTTAGAAATTGATTTCATAACTTGCGCCATCAAAATTTTTCAAGGATGTTTTCGGAAGCCCACACATATCGACAGCAGCAGTTCCAGCAGGGATTTCAGAGCCAGAATGTTCAGGTCCTGAACGATTTCGTGTGTGCCGGTCTTCCAGCCTGACGGCATATTCATTATGGAAAAAAGGATATTATGATTTAATATTGAAGGCTGGTTCCTCGTGGATCAGCCTTCTTTCTTTTTGAATCTGCTTAGTAAGCGTAAAAAAATAAGTTGAACTAAATTTTGTGTCAGATTTATGAGGATAGATTTCTTTTGGAAGAAGGAGTGTGCCGGTGGCACATGACTGATGAGAAAAGAAATATAGACCATAAAGATATACAAATTGTTCAAGTTATTTTTTAATGATTACTTAGAGAATTTGATTACACAATATATAGTTTAAGGAAATACAACACCTTTAACAAATAGACAAATTATGAGCATTGACAGATTTGATCTGGTGAAGGAATCCTTCGAGAAGAAGGCTGTTCCGGCTGAACGCCCTGAGGGCAAGACCTCCGACTATTACGGAGAACTGGTCTTTGACCGTCCCAAGATGCACAAGTACTTGGACGTCAAGACTCTGAATGCGCTGCTTGACTGCATCGACAACGGCAAGTCCCTTGACAGGGAGACCGCTGATGGAGTCGCAAAGGGTATGAAAGAGTGGGCTATGGAGCATCACGTGACCCACGTGACCCACTGGTTCCAGCCTCTGACAGAGGGCACCGCCGAGAAGCATGATTCGCTGATCGACTATGACGGCAAAGGAGGAGTCATCGAGACATTCGACGGAAAATCTCTCGCGCAGCAGGAGCCTGACGCTTCTTCCTTCCCTAATGGAGGAATCCGCGCCACATTCGAGGCCAGAGGCTACACGGCCTGGGATCCGACTTCTCCGGTGTTCATCATGGATGACACCCTCTGCATCCCGACCGTCTTCATCTCCTACACCGGTGAGGCCTTGGACTACAAAACCCCTCTCAAAAAGGCCCTCAAGGCCGTTTCTGATGCGGCCACTCCTATCTGCCGCCTCTTCGACAAGTCTGTCACTAAGGTATATTCCTACCTTGGATGGGAGCAGGAATATTTCCTTGTCGATGAATCCCTCTATGCCGCGAGGCCTGACCTTATGATCACCGGCCGCACCCTGATGGGACACAGCTCATCCAAGAACCAACAGCTGGACGACCACTATTTCGGTGCCATTCCTTCAAGAGTCGCTGAGTTTATGCGTGATCTTGAGATTGCCGGTCACCGTCTTGGGATTCCGCTCAAGACCAGGCACAACGAGGTGGCTCCCAACCAGTTCGAGCTCGCTCCGATCTTCGGTGAGACCAACCTCGCCAACGACCAGAACCAGCTTGTGATGAACCTGATGAACAAGATCGCGCGCAAGCACGGTTTCGTGGTTCTGCTTCACGAAAAGCCTTTCGCAGGAGTGAACGGATCCGGCAAGCACAACAACTGGTCGCTCGGAACCGACACCGGCACAATGCTTCTGGCTCCGGGCAAGGATGCCAAGGGCAACCTCCAGTTCGTCACATTCTTCGTGAATGTGCTGGCTGCCGTTCAGAAGCACAACGCTTTGCTGAAGGCCTCCATAGCCACTGCCACCAACGCCCATCGTCTCGGCGCCAACGAGGCTCCGCCGGCAATCGTGTCCGCTTTCCTTGGCAGGACGATGACAGATGTGCTTCACAAACTGCTTGAGGTTCCGTCCGACACTCCGATCGAGATCGCCGGGAAGAAGGGCAAAAGCGTTGGCCTTGTGGAGATTCCGGAGATATTCGTGGACAACACCGACCGCAACAGAACCTCTCCGTTCGCTTTCACGGGCAACCGCTTCGAGTTCCGCGCCGTGGGTTCGCTGGCCAATTGCGCCGGTGCGATGACCACACTGAACGCCGCTGTGGCTGAGCAACTTATCTCGTTCAAGAAAAGCCTGGACAAGGAACTGGCAGCAGGCAAGGCTATGAATGTGGCCATCATGGACACCTTGAAGCCGATCATCGCGTCCATAATAGATGTGGTCTGCTTCGACGGCAACGGCTACACCGATGAGTGGAAGGCCGAGGCGAAGAGGCGCGGGCTGGATGTCGAGACCAGCGTCCCGGAGATGATTAAGGTCTTCACGGCTCCTGAATCTGTGAATATGTTCAAGGAGACGGGGGTATATTCAGAAAAAGAGCTTCAGGCCCGCAATGAGGTGAAGTGGGAGACCTACAGCAAGATGATCCAGATCGAGTCGCGCGTGATGGCGAGAATGGCGATCAACCACATTATCCCGGCTGCCCTTGACTACAAGTCCAAGTTGCTGAAGGAGGTGGCGTTGAGCAAGAATGTCTTCGGCGGCACGGACGAGTGCAAGGAGGAGATCTACCTCATAAAGAGCATCTCGAAATACGTTGACCAGATCCGCGAGAAGGCGACCGCTATGGTCGAGGCGCGCAAGAAGGCGAATGTCCTTGAGGATGAATATGCCAAAGCAGTGGCCTACCACGAGATAGCCGAGAGCTTCTCCGCCCTCCGCCGTCCGATCGACAAGCTTGAGGAGATCGTGGACAACCGCACCTGGCCTCTCCCGAAGTACCGCGAGCTGCTGTTCATCAGCTAGTTCCCGCATCGGTCACTGAGCAGCCTTTCGGTCACTGAGCTTGTCGAAGTGACTATGTAATCATCAAAGCACTTTTACAAAGCGGCAAAGGCGTTCAAAAATAGAAAATTCCAGAATTTTGCACGTTACCAAAATTCTGGAATTTTTATTTTCTGAACGCGGTGTTTCTTTTTGAGTGGATTCCTTAAAACTCTATTATCTATGACTTGTGTCTGTGTCAGCCTCTATGCCTTGTGCCAGCTGGCGGAAGATTCTTGGATGATCTCATCAACCAGAAAGGCGTCACTCATATTCTGCAGACCGTTTCTTAAGTCGTTGAGATTGCAGTAGGTCTTTGAATTATAGAAAACAGCCATCGCCTTGTCTTCGGAAATGTCCAGCCTTTTGGCTAAAAGGGAGATGACTCTGGCATATTTCATTTGGAGCAGAGTCTCATTTATTAAAGGATTTCCGTTCATTGTTCTTCCTCCTTTATTTCACGCGCCTCAACAAATGTCAAGTGATTATCGATAATGTTCTGGTTAAGAACGCAGATCTGATTGTTCGGCTTTTCATAAATCAATCTTTGAAGAGCCTCGTTTTCGGAAATCAAGCCAGAGGAGTATAACTCGATTGTGTTGAATATCCTGTCGTTTGCTATTCCGCCTTCCACAATGTCAAACTGTCTCCAGTCGGAGCCTCCTTTCCTGTTGGAAATCACAAAATTCAGCCATTCGGCGTTGTATTCATCGAAATGGAGGTATTGGTAGTCTCCGTTTGCAATTGCGGATGAATCCAGTTCATAGATATTGAGATATTTCTGTTTGCCTTGATTCAAAGGTCTTGAGGCCCAGGATATTGCTTGAGCCTCCAAAGTTGTCAGATAGAATCCTTTGCCGAAGTCCAGATGATTCCGTCCGATATTGGCGAGCGGCTTGTCGACTATTGATGTGGAGCCGTGAAATACTTTCATAGTTTTATGCTGAAGTTATGGCTGGAGATATAAGTCTGGATCTCATCCAAGATGTAATCCTTGCTTTGTGTATGCAGAGAATCGTAACTTGGATAAAGGAATCCGGAGATTGCTCCTATGTCATTCAGTTTATTGAATATTACAGAACCTGACACTCCAAGGCGATCCGCAAGATTCTCAATGCAGAACACCACAAATTCTGTTGCCCGTTCTTTTTGGCTCATATTCTTTCAATTTCCGCAAACTTAATCATTATTATGGAAATTAACAATATGATTCATTTCACTCTTCCCTGTGTTCCTCCGGGACTGTCGAATCTCTGAAGTGCGAATCTTCAGCTTAAGACTATTTGAGGCTGTGCGCTATGAATGCTTGATAATGAATGCTTTAAGGCTTTGCCTTTGGCTTGATTCAACTGAAGGCGAATGCCTATTCCATTGACTATTAGTGTTTTGAATCGCACTGGCTGATATTGAGGCGGTGGCGGATAAGTGCTTGAATATCAATAAGAAAAACTTTGTCCTGGTGTCGAATATCGCACTAGGACAATGCTTAATATGTTTATAATTAATGCTTTAAGCGCCACGGGGTTTGGTGCCCTGCCCACCCACTCTTACTTTACATTTGCCTAGATGTCCTTCTTCACGGCTGAGACATTCTGATCCTTGCCGAACATAGGACTGTATTTTCCTCTCGGGATGTCATTGAATATGTACGCATTGGCTTTTCTCGCGGCAACGATGTGGTCTGTGGTGGCGGTGACAATGGCGGATGCCGCAAGATCTATCAAGGCTCCTAAGACTCCACCTCCGCTGCTATTTTGCGACAGATCCAGATGAAGATCACAGGTCCTGTCAAAGATGATTTCGTTTGTCTTTGCCGACTTGATAAAATACCGGATTTTGGTGTCGATCCCGAAACCGCTCTTCGTCCATTTGTCTATCTGTGAGAACACTACCGCATCGGCATGTGGTCTGAAGGCAGGCTGATTCGGCAGGAGGCAACGGAAGTCCTACAGCAGCGGAGCGAACAACCTCATGATACTTTCGATGATGTGGGAGTACCATGGGCGGGCACTCCATTCCTCGATGGTCAGCTCGTGGCATTGACGGAGGTCGTACATGAATATTCCTTTGTTCATCAGGGCGGTCTGCTCGTCGTAGATGTAGGAGTTGACCTCGTAGTTGATGGCGAAGCTGCGGAAGTCCAGATTGGCGGAACCTATGCTGGAGAGGTAGTCGTCGCTGACGAATGTCTTGGCATGGATGAACTCTCCTTTGCGCAGGAATATTCTTACGCCGGCTTGCAGGGCCTCTTCGTAATAGGCTCTGTTGGCCGGGCGCATGAGGATGTTGTCGGCCACTTCCGGGAGCATCAGACGGACATCGACTCCACAGAGGGCGGCTGTCTTGAGGGCGTCCATGACAGGCTCGGTCGGCACGAAGTACGGGGTTTGGAGATAGATGTACTTTTTGGCGTGCTGCAAGGCCCATTCGTAGCTCAGCTGGAGGATCGGGAGCGGCAGGTCCGGTTCGTCCGGGACTATCTGGATAAGTTTGTTCCTGAGCGTCGGGTGGGTGGCATGGAAATCGATCTCTTGTTCTGTTGTCAAATCGTTTTCTCTGGTCGCTGAGCTTATCTTTCCAGTCGCTGGACTTCCCTTTCCGGTCTCTGGGCTTGTCGAAGCGACATTGTTCAGGATTAGAGACCCTTGTGAGGTCACTTCGGCAGGCTCAGTGGCCGGGGCAACTTTCTTCGCCATCGGGTAGAACTCAGTCATCGCCTTGTCAATCGTCCCGCCACCCGTCAGCCAGGAGTCCAAAAACGTGTACTGGAGCACGGCCACGGCGTCGCCCGTGATGCGCATGTGCGTGTCCCTCCACAGACGGAAATAGTGGTCGTTTATATTCATGCCTCCAGTGTAGCCTATCTTTCCGTCAATCACGACTATCTTCCTGTGGTTCCGGTAATTGAGTTTCGTGGCCAGATCCAGGACGTGCATTCTTGGGTTGGTGAACTTCACAACCTCGACCCCGGCTTTCCTCATGTCATTGTAGTAGGCCGCCGCGATCGGGAAATTCGCGATGTTCTCGTACAGGAATCTGACTTTGACCCCTTCCCGGGCCTTCTGCATAAGAAGCCGTTTGATCGCCTTGCTGCCCTTGTCGTTGCCGAAATGGAAATATTCAATGTGGATTGACTCCTTGGCCGCCAGTATGTCCTCGCGCAGCAGGTCGAACTTCCGCTGCCCACTGGTGATGACCTCGATGTCATTGCCGGATGTGACAGAAGGGTAGTGTTCCGCGCCCAAAAGTCTGGCAAGCGGGCGGAATTCCTCACGGATTTTCTCCTCGTTGTCGTGCCCGAAAAGGATTCTGTTCAGCTCAGGAGTCGTGCCGGCCTCGAAGATGTCCCTGTACCTCTGGTGCCGGCGGTAGAAGATCCAGTGATGTCGGTAGTTGATACCGAACATCAGGTAGAGAGCCAGTCCGACGACCGGAAGCACGGCTATGATCAGCAGCCATGCGAATTTCCTTCCCGAATCCCCCTTGTCAACCAGAATGACCGTGAAGACACTGAGGATCAAGAGAACATAAAGCCCTGTGAGAAACCACTGCAACATATTCAGTTAAACTAATTTTCCGATGAGAGTGGCGGAGGTGCAAGACAGCACCTTGACATCCACATAGTCTCCGGCCTTGTGGCCACAGCCCGGGAACACGCACATCTTGTTGCTGCCCGAACGGCCGCATAACTCATCCGGATTCTTCTTTGACGGCCCTTCCACGAGAACCTTGAAAGTCTTGCCGATGTCATTCTGGTTGCTTTTCAGGCTCAGTTCGCTCTGCAGGGCGATGATCTCGTTCAACCTTCTGGTCTTGACATCGAGCGGGACATCGTCCGGATAGTGTCTTGCCGCGAGCGTCCCCGGCCTTTCGGAGTAGTAGAACATGTAGGCATAGTCGAACCCGACCTTGCGGAACAGTTCAAGTGTCTGCTGATGATCCTCTTCTGTCTCGGAGCAGAATCCGGCGATCACGTCCGTGGTGATCCCGCAACCTGGCAGCACTTCACGGATCTTCGCCACACGCTCAAGGTACCATTCGGCGGTGTAGCGTCTCCTCATCTTCTCCAGAAGCCTGTCGCTGCCGGACTGGACCGGCAGATGAATATGATTGCAGATGTTGTCGTACCTTGCCATCGTCCCGATCAGCTCATCGCTGATGTCCTTGGGATGATTGGTGGCGAAACGGACTCTGAGCCCGGGACTGATCCGTGCGACCATCTCCAACAGTTTCGGAAAGTCACATCCTTCCCCCTCGGCCGGTTTCCAGTTGTAGGAATCCACGTTCTGGCCGAGCAGGGTGACTTCCTTGTACCCTTTGCCGAAAACATCACGGGCTTCATTCACAATTGTTTGCGGATCCCTGCTCCTTTCAGCTCCCCTTGTGTAAGGCACGACACAGTACGAGCAGACGTTGTTGCATCCTCTCATGATCGAGATGAAGGCTGAGACTCCGTTCCTGTCGGTCCTGACCGGAACGATGTCCGCGTAGGTCTCCTCGTGGGAGAGCATCACGTTGATCTGTGGCTTGTCCGGTGCTATGTCCTTCAGAAGCGCCGGAAGCGTCCTGTAGGAGTCCGGACCGGCCACAAGATCCACCTTGTGGGTGTCCAGCAACTTGTCCTTCAGCCTCTCGGCCATGCAGCCGACGATCCCCACGACCACGCCTGACCTCTTTTCCTTCTGTTTGTGGAACACCTCTATGCGTCCCCATATTCTTTGCTCGGCATTGTCTCTGACGGAACATGTGTTGGCGAGGATGACATCGGCCTCGTCCATTGATTCTGTGCGTTCGTAGCCCTCTTTCCCGAGTATCGAGAAAATCACCTCCGAGTCGCCGACGTTCATCTGGCAACCGTAGGTCTCTATGTAAATCTTCTTGCTCATGTCTGATTCAACTCTCACTTGTAGGCAAATACCTATTGTTTTTACAACCTTATCTCATGTTCGAAGGTGATTTCCCACCCTCGTCAATTCACGTTACCCCCTCCCTAAATCCTCCCCTCGGGGGAGGGACTTGCTTTCACCCTTTCACCGCAAGCGGTGAAGAAAATAGGTTCTCGCAAATGCGAGACTTGTGTTCCTGATTATAACAGTCTTCCGCAAAGATAGATAATTATCCTTGAATAATGGCTTGGTGATGTTCGTCAAATCTGCTGTGGCATGATTTTATGATGGTTCGCAGATTCTGTCAAATCCATTCGGTGATGCTTATTATGGATTTTTTTCTATCTTTGTGGTAATAGTGTTGATAAAATGGAGACAATAAAGAGAAATATTTCGGGCATTCTCATCGCTTTGCTGGCGTGTGCCATCCTGTCCGGATGCTCCGGGCTGTCGAAGGTCAAAGACATCAAGGTGACCTCGTGCGGTCTGGAGTCATATTCATTGAAAGGACTGCGCTCGATAGACGCTGTGCTTGCCGTAGGGATTGACAACCCTACGTTCGCGTTCAAGGTGATGGATGTCAGCGGGGTCGTGAAGTACAACGGAGAGGATTTCGCTACCTACACGGCGGACACGGTCAGCGTGGACAAGAAATGCTCCAAGGTCTATGACATGCCTTGCACGGCGACCTTGAATGACGGGATAAGCCTGATGAAACTGATGCAGATAGTAAAAAAAGGCAATCTTGAGGGGTTCACGACTGACGTGACGGCGACGGTAAAACTCAAGAGCGGCGCGGGGAAGACTTTCAGGTTCAAGAATATAGACCTTAATAAAATGACTGAGTAGATTTATGAATATTTTGGTTCGAAAGATTCTTGCCGTTTTGTTGACTGTCATGGCGTCCGCTTGCCTGATGATGGCTCAGGACATCCGGGAGGGGAAAGACTCGGTGATATATAGACAGAGCGCCTCCATGGATTCAACTCTGGTGGGGAAGGACATATTCAGACTTCTTTCCGCCAACGGTGTGGATGGGTCAAATGTGACCGTGCGTCAGTCCCGGCATATTCTTGATGCCTTTGAATCGCATGTGGCGGCCAATCCGGCCAGGACATCGACAGGCTTCCGCGTCAGGATATTCAATGACAACAAGCAGACTTCGAGGAATGATTCCGAGGCGGCTTTGGACCGCTTCAAAGGGATGTTCCCGGGAATCTCGGTATATCGGACATATTCCAACCCGTTCTTCAGGGTCACGGTCGGGGATTTCCGCACCAAGTCCGAGGCCATGCAGCTTCTTCAGCAGGTCAAAGGGGCTTTCCCGACCGCATTCATCGTAAAGGAGACAATCGGCTATCCTGTGGTTGACCGGTTCCATTCCTACACAGTAGAGACCGTTAATCAGGAATAAGTTATGCTCAAGCAAGGACTCGAACTCAAACAGACTCAGAAACTTTCCCCGCTTCAGATCCAGACTATCAAGCTTATCGAGCTGCCGATTCAGGAGCTGGAGCAGAAGGTTAAGGCTGAGCTTGAGGACAATCCGGTGCTGGACGATTCTCCGGCTCCGGAAAAGAACGAGGACAATGACGAGCCAAAGGACATCTCCATCGACGAGATCGATGAGAATGATCCGATTCCGGCCTACAAGCTTCATGTGAACAATTACGGCAAGGACGAGCGGCCGCAGTACAGCACATTCTCGGTCAAGGAGAGTTTCACTCAGAGTCTGATGGAGCAGCTGGGCTACCGCAACCTGTCGAAGCATGACCACGATGTGGCGGCGTTCATCATCGGCAGTCTGGACAGCGACGGCTACCTTCGCCGGGACATTGACAGCATTGTGGATGACCTTGCTTTCAGGGCGAACATCGAATCAAGCCCGGAGGAGGTTCTGAATATGTTGAAGGTGATTCAGGAGTTCGAGCCGGCGGGGGTAGGTGCCAGAGATCTGCGCGAGTGCCTTCTTCTTCAGCTTAAGGCTCAGAAACAGACCAAGCTTGTGCAGACGGCAGAGACCATACTCACGGACTATTTCTCAGAGTTCTCCAACCGGCATTTTCAGAAAATCATCACGAAGCTCGGATTGAGTGAGGAGGACATGAAGGCTGTGATGGCAAGGATCGTCAAACTTAATCCAGCTCCAGGCGGGCAGATTGACGATTCGTACAATGATCAGGCTCAGCAGATTGTGCCGGATTTCGTGCTGGACATCGTGGACGGGGAGCTGAGACTGTCGATGCCTCGCTTCAACATTCCTGAGATCCGGGTGAACCGCAAGTACGCCGAGCTTCTCGCCGATGCGCAAGGCTCTTCGGACAGGCAGAAAAAGGAGGCGGCGACGTTTGTCAAGCAGAAACTGGATTCGGCCAAGTGGTTTGTGGAGGCTTTGAAGCAGCGTTACAACACATTGGAGAGTACGATGAAAGCCATCATCGACTACCAGCATGACTATTTCATGGACGGGGATGAGTCTCATCTCAGGCCTATGGTCTTGAAGGACATAGCCGAGAGGACCGGTTTTGACATCTCGACGATTTCCAGAGTCGTGAACAGCAAGTACATCGAGACGCATTTCGGGATTTATCCGCTGAAATATTTCTTCTCGGAGGGTCTTGAGAATCAGGATGGGGAGGAGGTTTCGACCCGTGAGCTGAAGAAGGCTCTTCGTGAGTGTGTGGATGCTGAGAACAAGCGCAAGCCTTTGACCGACGATCAGTTGGTGGCTGAGATGAACAAGCGTGGCTATAAGGTGGCGCGCCGCACGATCGCCAAGTACCGTGACCAGCTCGACATCCCTAAGGCCCGCCTCCGCAAGGAGTTGTGAAATCTACAACTTCGCGCCGTAGGCGAGGTCGCCCGCGTCACCAAGGCCCGGGACGATGTACGAGTGGCTTGTCAGCTCCTCATCGACGGCGGCGGTCCAGAGGGTCGTGTTCTCCGGAAGGTGCTTCTGGAGGAACTCGATGGCGTAGATGCTGGCGATAGGGCAGACAAAGTGGGTGTGGACTGGATCTCCGCCTTCATCAACAAGCTTATGATAGGCGATTTCAATCGACGCTCCGGTCGCAAGCATGGTGTCGGCGATGATGAGAGTCTTGCCAGTCAGGTCAGGGCAGGTGCAGTACTCCACATTGATGTGGAACTCGTCTCCCTTGTCGTACTTCCTGAAGGCCGCGATGAATGCGTTCTCTGCGCCGTCAAACACATCGAGGATGCCTTTGTGGAGTGGCAGTCCGGCGCGCAGGATGGTGGAAACCACAATCTTCGCGTCGCAAGTGCGGACTCTGGCCGTGGCAAGAGGGGTGATGACATCCTTCGGGCTGTAATCCAGGACCTTGCTTAGCTCGTAGGCAAAGATGTGCCCCAACCTTTCAAGGTTGTAACGGAAACGGAGGCTGTCTTTCTGAACGGTTTTGTCACGCATCTGCGCGACGATGTTGTTGAGGACCGAATCGGTCTCGCCAAGATTGATGACTTTCATTGGTTTCTCGAAATTGATTTTCGAGAATCAAAAGTAGGGATTTATTTCTATACCTGCAAGTTTTTTCTTTCCGCCATCGTCACCCTGTCGTCGGCGAAGCTGAAGTAGCAGTCATCGCAGATTATTATGTGGTCGAGGAGGGATATGTCGAAGGTGTTCGCGGCCTTTTTCATGCGCTCGGTCTCGGTCAGGTCGTTGTGTCCGGGACGAGGGTTTCCGGACGGGTGATTGTGCACCATGACCATCGCGCTGGCTCTCTTGTCCAAGGCCATCCTGACCACAAGCCTTGGATCGACGATAGTGGCAGAGATCCCTCCAAGGCTGATCATTTCCTTGTGGATGATGAAGTTGGCTCTGTTCAGGAGGATGATCCAGAATTCCTCGTGATCCAGCCCTTTGAGGCGGGGAAGCATCATCTTGAACACGATGTCGGCATCGGTCAGCGGAATTTTCTCTATTCCGGGATCTTCAAGACAGCATCTTTTCCCGAGTTCAAACGCGGCTGCGATCGCGGTGTACCGGACGCTGCCGATTCCTCCGATCTCTTTCATCCGCCCGGCGTCCATGTCGGCGATCATGGACAGTTTCCCTTCGTTGGCTGCCAGCAGTCTGTTCGCAACTTCGAGGACGTTTTCCTTCTGTGTCCCGGAACCGATCAGTATGGCGAGCAGTTCAGCGTTGCTCATGGCGCCAGCTCCTTTGGCGAGCATCTTTTCCCGTGGCCTTTCGTCCACGCAGATTTCTTTGATTTTCATAGTTTGTTACTTTTTGTGGCGGGTGTCCGGGAATATGCCGACGCGCTTGCCGACATATTCTTTATCGCCGCATGTTCAATGCCGGCAATATAGGTATAGCAAACGGAAAAAAAGTTAAGAAACATAAATGTCTCCTAACTTTTTTCTGTTTTTTATGGAAATTTCTGTTTTTTATAGGCTATCCCTGCCACTTCGGCAAACTCACCGCATGGTGTGGTCGCTGAACCTGTTGAAGCGCCTGCCGAAGCGCCTGCCTACTTCCTTTCCAGAACCTTCTTTGCGGCCTCGACGATGTGTGGGGCATCAATTCCGTAAGCGGCGAGAAGTTCGGACGGAGTTCCGCTCTGGCCGAACTCGTCACGTCCGTTGACATATTCAATCGGCTTAGGGGAGGTGGCGGCAAGCACTCCGGCGATCAGTTCGCCAAGGCCACCGGCCATGTTGTGCTCCTCGGCGACAACCACGGCTCCGGTCTTGATTGCGGAGGCGATGACTGTCTTGGTGTCGAGCGGCTTGATGGTCGCCACATTGATGACCTCGGCACAGATTCCATCGGCTTCAAGAGCCTCGGCAGCCTGAAGGGCCTCCCAAACCATGTGCCCGGTGGCGAAGATGGTGACATCCTTGCCTTCGTTCAGGACGTAAGCCTTTCCGATTTCGAACGGCTCGTCAGGTGTGAAGTCGGCGACCTTCGGACGGCCGAAACGCAGATAGACAGGGCCGTCATATTTGGCTGCGGCGATCGTCGCGTTCTTTGTCTGCGTCCAGTCGCAAGGGTTGATCACAACCATTCCCGGAAGAGCGCGCATCAGGGCGATGTCCTCCATTGTCTGGTGGGTGGCACCGTCCTCACCGAGGGTGATTCCGGCGTGAGAGGATGCGATCTTGACGTTGGTCTTGCCGTAGCAGACCTCCATTCGGATCTGGTCGTAAACACGTCCGGTGACGAACTCGGCGAACGATCCGGCGAACGGAATCTTGCCGGTGAGGGCCATGCCTGAAGCCACGCCGATCATGTTGGACTCGGCGATGCCGCATTCGTAATATCTCTCCGGGAACTCGGCCGCGAAAGCGTCCATCTTGAGTGAGCCCTTGAGGTCGGCGGTCAACGCCACGACTCTTGAGTCAGCCTTTCCGGCTTCGAGAAGGCCGGCTCCGAAACCGCTGCGGGTGTCCTTCTTGCCCTTATCTGTATATTTCTTCATAATATTCGTGAATTAAAAGTCTCCCAATGTTTCCTCAAGCTGGCTCAGGGCGTTCTGGCACTGCTCCTCTGAAGGTACGCTGCCGTGCCATTTGTGGGTGCCCGCCATAAAATCAACCCCGTGTCCCATCTCTGTCTTGAACAGGATCATCTTCGGCTTGCCGTTTCCGACACCAGCCTTGGCCTGCGCGAACGCCTCGAGGATCTTGTCCATGTCGTGTCCGTCGGCGATGATGACCTCCCATCCGAAAGCCTTCCATTTTGCCTCAAGGTCACCGAGTCCGGCGACATCTTCGGTCGTGCCGTCGATCTGCTGTCCGTTCCAGTCGGTCATCGCGATCAGATTGTCGGCCTTGTGGTGGGCTGCGAACATCGCCGCCTCCCAGATCTGTCCTTCCTCGGTCTCGCCGTCTCCGCAGAGAACGTAAACGCAGTGAGGGTCGTTGTCAGCCTTCTTTGCGAGAGCCGCTCCTATCGCTACTGAAAGTCCCTGTCCGAGGGAACCGGCCGCCTGAGCCACGCCAGGGAGGCCTTTCCTTACTGAAGGGTGTCCCTGAAGGCGGCTTCCGAACTTACGGAACGAGCCGAGCTCGGAGGTCGGGAAATATCCTGCCCTCGAAAGGATTGAGTAATACATTGGGGTGAGGTGTCCGGCCGACAGGATGAACATGTCCTGATCCTTTCCACCGCGTGTCCAAGTTTCAGGGTTCTGATCCATAACATTGAAGTACAGTGCTGTCATAAAATCAGCGCTGCTCATGGAGCCGCCCGGGTGTCCGGAATTGGCCTTGACGACCATCCTGATGATGTCTCTCCTTACCTGGGAGGCAATTTTTTTCAGATCTTCTGTTGACTGCATTTTCTATTTGATATTTTGAATTTGAAATATGCTAAATCGTTTGTAAGCTACAAATATAATCCTTTTTTATGTCAAGAAGAAATTTTAACTTTGTCTGTATGAGATGTCGTTTTGATTCTCTTGATCCGGAGCGGCGTCCGACAGTGAAAATTGATAATCGTTATAATTAATGGCACACGTAGTTATTATGCCCAAACAAGGGCAATCCGTAGAAAGTTGCATTGTCACTGAATTCAAGAAAAAGGTGGGAGACAAAGTCGCCGTCGGCGATGTCCTTTTCAGCTATGAGACCGACAAGGCATCCTTTGACGAGGACGCCAAGGTCGAAGGCACTGTCCTTGCCTGCTTCTTCAATGATAATGACGAGATCCCTTGCCTGACCAACGTCATGGTCATCGGCGAACCGGGGGAATCGTTCTCTGAATATGCTCCTTCGGGGGCCGGCGCATCTGCCGCTTCGGGAGCGGAACCGACATCGCCTGCCACGGAGCCGGCAAATGCGGTCGCAGAGCCAGTGGCTCGACAAGGCTCACCAGCCATCGAAGTGACCGCGGCAGCGACACCGGGCGCTTCGGCAAGCTCGGCGACCGGAACCGTTGCCGCCAACGCCCCCGTCTCCCCAAGAGCCCGCAAATTGGCCGCCGAAAAAGGCGTGGACACCGCCCAGGTCGCCGGCACAGGCCCTCACGGCCGCATAATCGAACGTGACATCATAGCCGCACAGGGCGCTCCGAAATCCGGACTCGCCAAGGCTATGATGGCCGACGGAGGTCTCCAGGCTCCTGCCGCAGGCTCCGGAATCGGCGGAATGGTCAAGGGCTCCGACCTCAAGGTCTGGAAACCTACCCACACCGGGAACCTTGCCGGAGAAGGCGAGGAGTTCAAGGTCGAGAAGATGTCCAACATGCGCAAGCTCATCGCCAAGTCGATGTACAACTCCCTCCAGAACACGGCCCAGCTCACCCATATGCTCGGTGCTGACGCACGCCGTGTCCAGGCTCTCCGCAAGAAGGCGAAGAAGGCCCTTGAGGAAGGAAAGATCGACGTGAACATCACGATCAATGATTTCGTCTGCTACTCCGTCATCAAGGCTCTGAAGAAATTCCCTAAGGTCAACTCGCACTGCCTCGGTGACGCTATGAGGATATTCAATGTCGTCAATCTTGGTTGCGCCGTTGACACGGAGCGCGGACTGATGGTGCCTTGCGTGAAGCACGCGGAGGACCTGAATATCATCGGCTTGAGCAAGGCTCTGAAGAAGGTCGCTGAGGACTGCAAGAAGGGCTCGATCAATCCCGACCTGCTTTCCGCCGAGGGTGCCTCATTCACGGTCTCCAATCTCGGAGGTTTCGGAGTCGAGTGGTTCACACCTGTCATCAACGTGCCTCAGAGCGCGATCCTCGGAGTCGGCACGATCGTCCCTCGTCCGAAGGATCTGGGCGCCGGAGTCTATGCGTTCGTCCCTTATCTCGGTCTTTCCCTGACCTACGACCACAGGGCGCTTGACGGCGGAGAGGCAACCCGCTTCCTGAAGCAGGTGGCTGTTGAGATAGAGAATCTTGAAGTTGAATTCTAAAATATTTACGAATATGTACGATTTAGCGGTAATAGGCGGTGGCCCGGGTGGTTACGTGGCCGCTGAAAGAGCCGGAGCCGCCGGCCTTAAGGTTGTCCTTTTTGAAAGAAAATCCCTCGGAGGAGTCTGCCTCAACGAGGGCTGCATCCCGACCAAGACGCTTCTTTACAGCGCCAAGGTCTATAACTACGCCCTAACTGGTGACCACTACGGAGTCTATGTGAAGGAACCTACGTTCGACTATTCAAAGATAGTCGCCCGCAAGGACAAGGTCGTGAAGAAACTCGTGGGCGGAGTCAGACTGGCGATGAAGTCCAACAATGTCGAGGTAGTGGCCGCCGAGGCCATGATCCAGGGCCGCGATGCGGAAGGCGTCAGGATCACCGCTGCCGACCAGACCTATGCTGCCCGCAACATCCTCATCTGCACAGGTTCAGAGGCCGCAGTGCCTCCATTCCCTGGCCTGAAGGAAGCCGGTGACGTCATCGTCACCAACCGTGAGATCCTTGCGCTTAAAGAGCGTCCGGCCGAACTCGTAGTAATCGGTGGAGGTGTCATCGGAATGGAGTTCGCGGCTTTCTATAGCACTCTCGGTACGAAAGTGACTGTGGTTGAGATGCTTCCTAAGATTCTCGGACCTCTTGACGATGAGATCAGCGCCATGCTTCAGAAGATCTACACCAAGCGTGGCGTGAACTTCTGCCTCAAGTGCAAGGTTACCGGAATCGAGGGCAACACCGTTGTCTATGAGGATCCGGAGGGTAACACTAAGAGGGTCAGCGGGGACAAGATTCTCGTCTCTGTGGGCCGCCGCGCCAACATCGGCGGATTCGGCCTTGAGAACCTCGGCGTGGAGATGCTCCTGAACCGTGGTGGAAAGCCTTGCGGAATCAAGGTGGACAGCAAGATGCGCACGAATATTCCGGGAGTCTATGCCGCAGGTGATGTCACCGGCTTCTCTATGCTTGCACACACGGCCAGCCGTGAGGGCGAGGTCGCGGTCAACAATATTCTTGGAAAGGAAGACCACATGCGCTACGACGCCATCCCTGGAATCGTCTACACCAATCCTGAGGTCGCCGGAGTCGGGCTCACCGAAGAGCAGGCCGCGGCTTCCGGGAAGGAATATTCAGTCGTCAAGCTCCCTATGGCCTACGCCGGCCGCTTCGTCGCCGAGAACGAGGGCGGCGAGGGAATATGCAAGATCATCGTCGGCAAGAAGTACCACGAGGTGCTGGGCGTGCACATGCTCGGCAACCCTTGCTCGGAGATCATCCACAGCGCCTGCATCGCCATCGAGTCGGAGATGACCCTTGAGCAGCTCAAGGAGGTTGTGTTCCCTCACCCGACCGTTTCCGAGATCATCAAGGAGACAGCGTTCGCGTTGAAATAAAAGGATTTGCTGGTAAACGTAATGACCACAAATTGTCGCTAAGTGAAATGTAAAAAATAACCTGCATCACTTTAAATTTGCAATATATTGATGTTAAAGGTGATTCTATGTATTCAATTTTATCGATTGATGCAACTTATTTTTTCAACATCACTAAAAAGAATGACGAAAAACAATTAAGAATATACTGATATGCCAAAAGCGCTTTACATCGATCCTAACGAGACCCTGCGTCCGAAGGATCACGAGCTTGAGCTTCCGAAGATTCCTGTGATGAAGTACAACAAGACCGTCAAGGAAGAACTTAAGGAAGGCAATTTCACAAAGGAGGATCTTCTCCGCATCTACCGCGACATGTCCTACATCCGTGAGTTCGAGACCATGCTCAATCTGGTCAAGACCACCGGTGGCTACAACGGAGTCGCTTACAATAACCCGGGTCCGGCCCATCTTTCAGCCGGCCAGGAGGCCGCCGCTGTCGGTATGGCCTATTGTCTTGACACCGATGACTTCATCTTCGGTTCGCATCGTTCCCACGGTGAGATTCTCGCCAAGGGCCTGCGTTCCATCCAGATCCTTCCGGAGGATGAGCTGAAGAAGGTCATGGAGGAGTTCTGGGGCGGCTCAACGCTTAACGTGGCCAGGAAGGCTTACGACGGGGCCGACACCAAGGAACTCGGAATCCGCTTCCTGCTCTACGGAGCGATGGCCGAGATCTTCGCCCGCACGACCGGTTTCAACAAGGGTCTGGGCGGGTCTATGCACACGTTCTTCACTCCTTTCGGAATATACCCGAACAACGCCATCGTGGGCGGTTCCGGCTCGATCGCCGTGGGCGCGGCTCTCTATAAGAAGGTCAACCGCAAGAAGGGCATCGTTGTCGCCAACCTCGGTGACGGCGCCATGGCCAGAGGACCGGTCCTCGAAGGCATGACATTCGCCTCGATGGATCAGTTCAACACCCTCTGGGAAGGCGACATGAAGGGCGGGCTGCCAGTCCTGTTCAACGTGATGGACAACCAGTACGCCATGGGTGGCCAGACGAAGGGTGAGACGATGGGTTATGTGTTCCCTGCACGCCTGGGAGCCGGCTTCAAGGCCGACGCCATGGATGCCGAAAGAGTTGACGGTTACAATCCTCTCGCGGTCATCGACGCTTTCAACCGCAAGAAAGCCTACCTTCTTGAGAAGAAGGGTCCTGCTCTTCTGGACGTTGTCACCTACCGTTACAGCGGACACTCTCCGAGCGACCAGTCGTCTTACCGTACAAAGGAGGAGATCGAGGCCTGGGAGAAGGAAGATTGCATCTTGGCGTTCGGTGAGAGACTGAAAGAGGCCGGGGTGGCTGATCAGGCCGCTCTCGACGCTATCCGCAAGGAAGTTGACGCCAACATATTCGAATGCTACAAGCTTGCCATCGACACCGAACTTTCCCCTCGCATGGATCTCGTGAAGGAAAGTGAGCTCCTTGGTGATATGATGTTCTCCAACCAGAGCATCGACTCCCTCAGCGACGCGAAACCGGATGTGAATATGCCGCTGGAGGAGAATCCTCGCGTCAAGCAGATTGCCGGCAAGTCCAGGTTCTATCTTGACAAGGACGGCAAGCCTGCCAGCAAGATGAAGACCTACAACATCAGGGACGGAATATTCGAGGCCGTCGCCGACCGCTTCTACAAGGATGCTTCTCTGGTCGCTTACGGTGAGGAGAACCGTGAGTGGGGTGGCGCTTTCGCTGTCTATAGAGGACTGACCGAGGCTCTGCCTTACCATCGCCTGTTCAATTCTCCGATCGCCGAGGCCGCGATCATCGGGACAGCCATCGGTTACGCTATGTGTGGCGGCCGTGTGATCCCTGAGATCATGTACTGCGACTTCCTCGGCTGCTGCGGAGACGAGATATTCAATCAGCTTCCTAAATGGCAGGCCATGTCAGGCAACATCCTGAAGATGCCGGTTGTGGTCCGTGTGTCCGTCGGCTCGAAGTACGGTGCCCAGCACTCTCAGGACTGGACTTCGCTGTGCTGCCATATTCCTGGACTCAAGGTCTGCTTCCCTGTCACTCCGTATGATGCGAAGGGGTTGATGAATGCCGCGCTTCAGGGTACCGACCCTGTCATATTCTTTGAGAGTCAGAGAATCTACGACAAGGGTGAGATGTTCCACGAAGGTGGTGTGCCTGAGGAATATTATGAGATTCCGATCGGTGAGCCGGATGTCAAGAGAGCCGGTAAGGACATCACCATCCTTACTATCGGCGCCACTTTGTACCGCTCTCTTGAGGCCGCTGATATTCTTAAGGAAAAGTATGGTATGGAGGCTGAGGTCATCGATGCCCGCTCTCTCGTGCCGTTCAACTACGAGAAGGTGCTTGCGTCCGTGAAGAAGACCGGCCGCATCGTCATCGCCGGCGACGCCTGCGCCCGTGGCTCCTACCTCAATGACATCGCCGCCAACATCACCGAGATGGCCTTTGACGACCTCGACGCCGCTCCTGTGGTGCTTGGTTCCCGCAACTGGATCACCCCTTGCCACGAGCTTGAGGAGGCGTTCTTCCCTCAGCCGTCCTGGTTCCTGGATGCCATCAACGAGAAGATCGTCCCTCTGAAGGACTATGTTCCGGTAAGCAACCAGACCACCGCTGAGCAGGTCATCCGCGCCAAGAAGGGTGTGTAACCGCTTTTGAACCATGAGTCCACTTGAAAAAGTCTTTTTTTTGAAAAATATGTGCCACACAGGTACTTCCAACGGGGGTAAAAAGTGGCGAATGGTACTTTTTCAAGTGGACTCAACCATTTATGGCGAAGGGGATTTAGGGGGTAGTGTAACGTGAAGGGAAAGTATTGAGCCTCGCAGCCGTATAGTAATGTTGAAAAAATAAGTTGCACCAATCAATATAATTGAACACATAGAACCACCCTGAACATCAATATATTGCAAATTTAAAGTGATGCAGGTTATTTTTTATATTTCACATAATGGTTATTCAAGGTAATGATTATTCGCTATGTATACTAAAGCCGTTAGATTATATGGTAAGGAAGACCTTCGTCTCGAGGAGTTCGAGCTCCCCGAGATGAAGGATGATGAAATTCTCGCGAAGGTTGTCAGCGACAGCCTCTGCATGTCTTCCTACAAGTCTTCACATCAGGCCTCCGACCACAAGAGGGTACCGGATGACATCGCCGAGAATCCGACGATCATCGGCCACGAGTTCGCCGGAGAGATCATAGAGGTCGGCGCCAAGTGGAAGGATCAGTTCAAGCCGGGTGACAAGTTCTCCATCCAGCCTGCCCTCAACTACGAGGACGGCCCTGTCGGAGCCCTTTCCGCCCCTGGCTATTCCTACAGATTCATCGGTGGCGACGCCACCTACATCATCATCCCTTCCGAGGTGATGGAGATGGGGTGTCTGCTCCCTTACAAGGGTCCGGGCTTCTATCCAGCTTCCCTTAGCGAGCCTCTGTCCTGCGTCATCGGCGCGATGCACGCTTGCTATCACACCCATCCTGGTTCATACGTGCACCAAATGGAAATCAAGGACGGTGGCAAGATGGCTCTTCTGGCCGGTGTCGGCCCGATGGGACTTGCGATGATCAACTATGTGCTCCGCCGTGAGGACAGAAGGCCGTCCCTTTTCGTTGTGACGGACATTGATCAGACCCGTCTTGACCGTGCCGCGATGCTCTACACCAAGGAGTTCGCCGCTTCCCGTGGCATCGATCTCCGCTATGTGAACACCGGCACTGTCGAGAATCCTGTCGATCTGTTGCGTGAGATTTCCGGCGGAACCGGCTACGATGAGGTCATCGTGATGGCTCCGGTTCCCGCGGTTGTCGAGCAGGGAGACGACATCCTCGGACAGGATGGCTGCCTGAATTTCTTCTCCGGCCCTGGCCGCTCCGATTTCAAGGCTCCGTTCAACTTCTACAATGTCCACTACGCTTCCACCCACGTGGTAGGCACCAGCGGCGGCAACACCGAGGACATGAAAGAAGCCCTCAGGATGATGGGCGAAGGCCTCGACCCCGCCGGTCTTGTGACCCACATCGGCGGCCTGAACGTCGTCCCTGAGACCACACTGAACCTCCCGTCGATCAAAGGCGGCAAGAAGCTCATCTACACCCACGTGGAGATGCCTCTGACCGCCATCACCGATTTCGGGGAGAAAGGCAAGACCAACCCTGTCTATGCCGAGCTCGACCGCCTCTGCAAAGCCCATAACGGCCTCTGGAATCTGGAAGCCGAGGAATACCTCCTCGCCCACGCCACCGAGCTGAGCAAGTAGTGTGCTCATCATAGGGTGTGCCCCACAAAAGAATTTCCCCTTCCCGAGTTTTTCACGTTACAAAAATTACGGGAAGGGGATATTCTTTTCTGGCTGCTGTTATGAACGGTATTGTGGTTTGATCTGGTCGCTGAGCTTGTCGAAGCGCCCGCCGAACCGTCCGGGACCGTTTGTATTGTTTCATGTCGCTATTATCGTGTGGTAATAAGCTACAAGCGAACGAGTCTGATGACAGCGGAAAAAAGGCAAAGTGAAAATTTTGCGCGTTACCAAAATTTTCACTTTGTCTTTTTTTCCGCTGTCAAGTGGCTTTACTACCGCTTCATCTCGGAATGGTAGATCTTTTGATTGTTTATTTGATCTATAACTAATTGGTTGGTAGTTAATTACTTTGTAATTTGCGATTTTGTAAAATATACTTTATGAATTTGTAAAACACGATTTATAAATGACAATATTCAAAAGGCCAGTTCTCTGCTTCATCACTTGCTTCTGGCTGCGGTGTTCGGCGACACTTTAAGCCTTTTTCGTTGCCGATAAGTCAACTTATACCAGTAATAATCTATAAATCCGAGTCAACCTAAATCAGGAAAGTACAGAAGGGTGTCAAATGGTGCCCTTAAGCGACATTTCAAGCCCTTTTTGTCGCCAAAGGAATCCTCAAACTCAATGAAAGAGACTCTGACAAATTCACCGAACTCAAAAATATCTGGTAAAACTTGCACCATGATATTCATCTGACCATTGCCGAGACAATCTTGCTGAAGGGACTGCGTTAAACTACTGATAAATAAAGTCTTACCCGTCACTGGTTCTGTATGAGCGAGTGGTGGGCAAGTTATTAATAGTGTGCGACATGCGCATCCATCTTCAGCAGTAATCAACCATAGGGAAGAGTCTTGTTTGCTGAAAGTCAACTCATTACATTTGCTGGTCTGCCAAAGAGCCAAATACTACGTTTTGTTCGTGAACGCTATTGGTGACAATCACTTAGACGGACTTGGCGATCTGGAAGTTCTGTGGCCAAGGTTCTGGATCAGTTATTGGAAAGTCATTTGTCCGGGGAAACACATGTATCGCCGGACAAACCGGCAGCGAAATGAGTTTTGTCCGGTGAGGGTGAGACTGTCTTAAAAGTAAAAGAACCCCCAGTGAGGATTGAGAATTCGTTGTCGCCCCTGTATAGGGGTACAGACTTTTCTACTCTCGCCGAGACTTTTAAGACAGTCTGGGGAGGGGATTTACCGGACAAAATGATACTGAATGAGAGAACTTAGGTTGGCCGGGGGTGGCGTGTTTGAGGCACGTGAGGAATATTGTTATTTTACAAATCGCTTTCAGAGTAATGTGCCACAGAACAGTGTAGAATGACGATAAGCCTGAAAAAGTCGTGCGATCGGGGGTGAGATATTCATGGCATAGTTGCCTGTGGACGGTTCTGTGGACGATCGGCCTGAAGGTGTTTTGCAAAATGAGAGGGATAACTTAGGTTGGCCTGAAGGTGGCGTGTCTGAGGCACGTGAGGAATTCTGTTATTTTACAAATCGCTTTCATGGTAATGTGCCATAGAACAGTGTAGAATGACGATAAGCCTGAAAAAGTCGTGCGATCGGGGGTGGGATATTCATGACAAAGTGGCCTGTGGACGGTTCTGTGGACGATCGGCCTGAAGGTGTTTTGCAAAATGTAAGGGATAACTCAGGGTTGGCAACGGCTATATTGGGAGCAGGCCACGGTGTAGAGTCTCTGCTGACACTCTGAATGAAAAACGACTGACCGGAAACGGTCAGCCGTTGTAATATTCATAGAAAAAGAATTCGCTATTTGCCCTGCGCCTCGTAGTCGGCCTTGACCTGCTCAAGGAGCTTGTCGGCTTTGGCGTAGCCGTCGGCTGGGGCTTTCCAGATGATGGCGAAGAGGATCACGCCGACGATGCCCAGGGCTATGGCTACCTCGAAGACGGAGTTCCAGCCGAACTTGTCGGCAAGGGCTCCGAAGACGAGACCGGAGATCGCGGTGCTGGCGTAGCCGAGGATGCCGGCCATGCCGTTGGCGGAGGAGGCGACACGCTTCGTGGCCTGGTTGGACAGGCATATTCCTATAAGAGCCTGAGGCATATAGATGAAGAAGCTGGCCATGATGATCAGGGCCACTGAAAGACCGCCCATCTCCTTAGGGGTGAGCCAGAAGAGGATGAAGCAGGCTGTGGCGCTGGCCAGGCCGATGAGACAGGTTCTGTGGGCCTTGCTGCCGAAGAACTTGTCGGTCGCCCAGCCGGCGAGAAGTGTTCCCACGATGCCGAGCACTTCAGTGATGCCCACCACCGTCGAGGCGGTCTGGATGCTCAGGCCTCTGTCCTGGGTGAGGAATGTCGCGCCCCAGTCCAGGATGGTGAAGCGGATGATGTAGATGAAGAAGTTGGAGGTCGCGAGAATCCAGACGATAGGGTTCTTGAACACCATCTCCTTGACGAATCTCTTGTAAGCGAAATCGGTGAACTCCTTAGGCTCTGTGACAACTTCCTTGACTGGAGCGTTGTCGTCAATCTCCTCAGGATCAGGCAGCCCTACTGACGCAGGGGTGTCCTTGAGGCCGAAGAGAACCAGAACGGCACCGGCTATTGCGAGGAGTGCCGGGACGAAGAAGCACCATTGCCACGCTGAATATGAGAAGTGGTTCAGAATGAAGGTTCCGCAAAGGAATGCCACGAGGCTGGCACCGATGGAGTGCGAGCTGTTCCAGATGGCCTGCTTGGTGGCAAGCTCGGAAGGCTTGATCCAATGGGCCATAAGGCTACCGCATGGAGGGAACCCCATTCCCTGGGTGTAACCGTTTATGAGCCAAAGGCTTCCGATGAACGCGACCATTCCCATAGTGGCCTTGCCCTCGCCGTCCATAAAGTTGAACAGGCCGTTCATCTCAGGGCTGAGTCCTATGAATATATTCACGAGCGCGGAGAGGAAAAGTCCCGTGGCCATCATCTTCTTGCGGCTGACGCGGTCGGCGATGAAGCCGTTGATGAACCTTGAGAGGCCGTAGATGATGCCGTGGAGCGTCAGGAACAGACCGAGTTTGACCTTGCTGATCCCCAGCTCGGCCTCAAGGGCCGGCATCGTGATGCTGAAGTTCTTCCTGACGAAATAGAAGAGGGCGTAGCCGATCATCAGGATGATGAGGGTTCTCCACTGCCAATAGTTGTACTTTTTCTTGATAGACTGATCCATTCTTTTAGCGTTTTAAAAACGGGGGACACAAAGATACAAAAAACGGCATTCTTAAGGAAGAAATTGTTATTTTTGTAAGATATGAAATGAGCGGTCGCGGAGCTGTTGCTTCGCCCGGTCGCTGAGCTTGTCGAAGCGGCAGTTGGTTCGACAGGCTCACCAACCATCGAAGCGGTCCCTGAACCTGTCGAAGGAACCGGATAATGAAAGAAATTAATTATTAATGAATATGACAGAAAACTATAACAAGTCTCTCACCGCAGAGCAGAAGGCCAAGCTCCGCCGGATCAAGCATCTGGCTCTGGACATGGACGGCACAATCTACATGGAGAACAACATCTTCCCTTTCACGGTCGAGGTGCTGGACACCATGAAAAGGAACGGGGTGGGATATTCATTCCTGACGAACAATCCGACGAAGTCGGTGGAGGACTACCTCAGGAAACTCGCCGGAATGGGAATCCCTGCCGATGAAGGGAACATGTACACGACCCCGATCGCCACGATCGACTACATCAGGAAGAATTTCCCTGATGTGAAGAAACTCTTTATGTTGGGTACTCCGAGCATGATCGGCCAGTTCGAGAAGGCTGGCTTCGTTTCCTGCGCAGACGATCCTGATGACGTGCCGGACATGCTGATCGTGGCCTTCGACACCACGCTGGTATATTCACGCCTCTGCCGTGCCACCTGGTGGGCGAAGCAGGGCATCCCGTACGTGGCGACCAACCCTGACTGGGTTTGCCCGACGGACGCGAGAACCATTCTGGTGGACTGCGGCTCGCTCCAGAAGTGCATCGAGGCCGCTTCCGGCAGAAGGCCGGACAAGGTGATGGGCAAGCCGGATCCTACGATGCTCGACGGCATCCGTGACCGTAACGGGCTGCGGGCCGACGAGATTGCCATGGTCGGCGACCGGATCTACACGGACATCGCGATGGGACACAACGCCGGAGCCGTCAGCGTGCTGGTTCTTTCCGGCGAGACCACGCTTGAGACTGCCTTGAAAGTGGCCGAGGACGCCCGCGCGAATCCTCATCCGGAGCATTATCCAGCGGACTTCATCGTCCGCGACCTCAAGGAGCTTGGCGACCTGATCCTCGAGAGCCACAAGGACTGACAATCCCGATGAAAGTCCTTTTCATCCACGGACTTGCGTCCTCCGGAGCCTACAAGATGGCCTCCTCCCTGCGGATTCTCCTGAAGGGGAGCGAGGTCATCGCTCCAGACGTGCCCATCGAACCCGGCGAGGCTTTGACCCTTCTTGAAGGAATATGCCGGGACGAGCGTCCTGACCTCATTGTCGGCCTGTCCCTTGGCGGATTCTGGGCACAGAAACTCCGTGGCTACCGCAAGATCCTCGTCAACCCTGACTTCCACATCTCCCGTCTCCTGCGCACGATGACAGGGGTGCGTGAATATCTCTCCCCGCGCCGCGACGGAGCGTTGACGTTCACCGTCACCGAAGTGTTGTGCGATGAATATGCCCGTTTGGAAGCCACTGAGTTTGACGGGCTTTCTCCTGAGGAGATTGCCCTGACAACCGGCATGTTCGCCGACCGTGACGAGATGGTCAACTGCAAGGACGAGTTTGAGGCTTATTATCCAGGTCGGTCGCGTTCCTACCCTGGAACCCACCTGCCCAATTACCCCGAAATCAAGAAATATATCCTACCTGTAATCGAATATGAAGTATCTGATAAATAACTCCACCGACCCGTATTTCAACCTTGCGTTCGATGAATATTGCCTTGAGAACATTCCGTCCGAGGAACCGTACTTCTTCCTCTGGAGGAACCGCCCGGCAGTGATCATAGGCCTGAACCAGAACGCCTACAGCGAGGTGAATCTGGACTATCTCAATTCGCACGGCATCACGCTGGCCCGTCGTGTGACCGGAGGCGGAGCCGTCTATCACGATCTCCAGAACATGAACTACACGATCATCGGCAGGAACCCGTCCCCTCAGCCGATGGTGGACGCTCTGCGCAGCCTTGGCGTACCCGCCGAGCTGACAGGCCGCAACGACATATTCGTGGAAGGAAGAAAGGTCTCCGGCTACGCCCGCCGCGTCTCCCATAATCAGGAGATCATCCACGGCACGCTGATGTATGACGTTGACCTTGACACGCTTACGCACGTGCTGGACACGCAGGGCTCTAAGATGCAGGCCAAGGGTATCTCTTCGGTCAAGAGCCGTGTGGCGAATCTGAAGGAGTACCTCCCGCAGTTCAAGTCCCTTGACGAGCTTCAGGCCGCGCTCCAGAAGATCCTTTCCGCAGGTGACGGTCAGATGCCTTTGTCCGCCGAGCAGGTCGCCGAGGTCCGCAGACAGGCCGACGAGAAGTTCTCCACCTGGGATTTCATCTACGGCCACTCCCACGAAGCCGATTTCCGCTGCAAGGCCAAACTCTCCTGCGGCACCGTAGAGGCCAACATCCGTGTGGACCGCGGCCTGATCGCCCGTCTGGATTTCTCCGGCGACTTCCTCTTCGACACCCCTGCCCAGGAGCTTGCCGCCAAGATGACCGGCCTCCGCTACGCCCCTGCTGAAGTAAAGGCTTTCCTGGCCACCCAGCCCGTCTCCACCTACTTCCGCGGCGCCACCCCCGACGACCTCGCCGCCCTCCTCTTCAAGCCTTCCGCCGAGTAGCCGAGTAGCCGCGGAGTCACCGCCACCGCCACCCAGGCTGGCTCTGGACAGGTGTACAAGCGTTGAGCATCTTCTCCTCCCTCCGCCGAGTGGCCGTGGAGCCTAAGGTCTTAATAATGAGCGAAATCAATGAACCTTCTCCTACCTCGAAGCGATAGGAGGAGGTTCTTTTTACTGTCTGATTTTCAATCGAATGCCCTCCACGGCGACATAAATAAAACTCTCAAAACGCTCCTGCCACCCTTCTTTTTAACCTCGACGGCGGCAAAACCGCTCAATAATGCCGCCGTTCCCCTCCGCACCTTCCTCTCCGGAAACGAATATCCCTCAAAACGTCGCCGCAAGCCCCCTCTGATCCCTCTCCGGAAACACAAACCCCTCAAAACGTTGCCGCAGGCCTCCTCTTATCCCTCTCCGGCAACGAATACCCCTCAAAACGTTGCCGCAGGGCGCGGAGGGAACAGCGATCCGTCAGTGAGACATTTATTTTGATTTTATTTTAAATTGTTTTAATTTAGGGGTCGATGGATAAAACTTATACAGACATGATTATGATGAATCGAATCACCGTTGCCTGCGTTGTTTTAGCCGGGTGCGTCACAATGTTTTCAAGCTGCCGAAAAGACAAGATTGAGCCTCCGGTTCCTCTTGACCCCGACAACATTGCTGTCAGGGAAGACAGGAAGCCGTTCCACAAGTCCGACCCCATGACGGGGAAAACGCCTTCCGCCAAGGTCAGCAGTGACAAATTGAAGCTGCATTTCTTCGGCTGGGGCGAGGAACAGGACTTCTCCTTCAACCTTATATTCCCGAAGGACAAGGAATATGAAAGGGTCATCATCGCCTATACTATGACAAGTTTCTTCGAAGGACCAGCTTCCTATGACAACACAACCATGCTTTTTGTGCGCAACAAGACAGACGGTCAATGGTACGAACTTACAAGGGCGTTCACCCCATACGGAAACGCGTTCAACAGCAGTTGGAGCAAGACCTTCTGGATAGATGTCTCTGAATATTCCTCCATGCTCTCCGGGGACACGGAGTTCCGGCTGTACTACGGCGGGTTCGACGCGACCCCGACAAGAAGCCACGCCGTCAGGCTGGACTTCAATCTCTACGAAGGCAAGCCGTCGAAAAAAGTCGTGTGGACATCCAAGGTCTACGATTCCAGCCGTGACGGCAATTCCGGCTATAGGGGCTGGTCCTACGGCGTGAAGGGTCATGACATCGAGGACGCTTCCAGATTGGGCAAAAGGGAGTTCACCCTGCCGCAGGAAGTCAAATCCCTGTTGATGAAAGTGGCCGTGAGCGGCCATGGTCACGATCAGGGAAGATTCATAGAAAGAACGGGTTACGTGACAAGAAACGCTGCCGAGTTCGATGAGAACACGTACACCATCGTGATCAACGGAGTCACCCAGAAAAAGACCGGAAGAATCTTCTACAGCAACAAGGACAACTACCCTCAGGCCGGGACCTATCTCTATGACAGGGCCAACTGGGCTCCCGGAAATCCGCTGAATGTGCATTACTGGACGATTACTCCGCCGGAAAGTTCCCGAAGGTTGTCTCTGGACCTCAACCTTGAGAAGTTCGAGTCTCAGTTCACCGACCCGAAAGCCGAAGGTTGCGCGCAGTACATAGTCGAAGTCGATCTCTTCGGCCTCAGCGACTAGCGCCCCTCTGCCCGTCGCCGTCCTGCTTCCGTGGCGTCACTGCTGACGACCTCGCACCCTTCCCGTCAAGCCTTCCGCCGAGTAGTCATCATCATCGTCCGCGAAACCTCCCGGAAACGCTCCCGTCGCCGTCCAATTGCCCCGTTACGGCTCACCTGCAAGTCTCCGTGTCTGATATGATATAAATCCAGCCATGGAGGAACATGAAAATATAATTAAGAGAATACTTTCGAGGATAGATCTTTTTTCGAAGAAGGAGTGTGCCGGTGGCACATGACAGATGAAAAAAAAGAGAGATAGACCGGAAAGATTCCTTAAGATGATGCAGCTTGTTTTTTGAAGGTTACTAAGGTAGATTCCGTGAAAGGAAGTACCTTTGTAGTCATGGATAAGAGCACAGCACAAGCAATGCTCTACGAGCGCTACCTCGGTTTCATTCTTCCCGATGGTATGTTGGATTTTTCGAACTGGTCTGGATGGAGAGATGTTTCTCACGGCCATGGAGGCGAAGAAGGAAGTTGCGTACACCGGCATACTGCACATACATCTTATTGATGGAGAATTATCTAGGTAGCGCTATGGCCGGCGTCCGTTTGCGCCCCACCGGTGGCAAAAAGGATTAAAGGCACCGTGCTGACAATTGTGGGTGTTGGAAAAAGGGAAGTGCTTGTAGTTGATGCTAAAAATATTGAATATGAGGAAAATAGCCTTTTTGATGGCGCTGATGCTGTCCGTGTGTCCGCTCGGCGCCGGGATGTGGGTCTCTGCGCGGGAACTGACTCCGCGCTGGACTTTGGAATATTCACGGAAAGACACTTCGGCGCTTTTCATGGACATCTACTCTCCGGCGGAGGGGAGCGTGACGGAGATTGACGGCCGCAGGAAGCCGACGATCCTCTATGTGTTCGGAGGCGGGTTCATGGAAGGGAACAGGCGTGACGGGACGGCTATGGAGTGGTTCCGGGATCTGACCGATGATGGCTATGGGGTGGTGGCGATTGACTACCGCCTTGGCTTGAAGGGGGTCAGGGGCGTTACCGCCTCGGAGTTCGTCGTGCTGTTGGAAAGGGCTATAAACCTTGCGGTTGAGGATCTGTTCAGCGCGACATCCTATCTGATCGAGCATCAGGATGAGCTGGGCATAGATCCGTCCGCCCTTGTGGTCGCGGGATCCTCCGCCGGTGCGATAACCGCGTTGCAGGCTGAATATGAGATCTGTAACGGAACGCCCGTCGCGTCGGTGCTGCCGGAGGGCTTCAACTATGCCGGCGTGATGTCCTTCGCCGGAGCGCTGCTTGTCAAAGGAGGTGCTATTGAATATTCCCGAAAACCTTGTCCGACACTTTTGATGCACGGCACGAAGGATGACATCGTGCCTTATGAGGTTACCAGTTACGGCGGCTACTCGTTCCGTGGCTCGTCAGCCCTGGCCAAGGCGTTGTCTGACAACGGTTATGACTATCGCATCTACCGGTACCTTGGCAACAATCACACTGTCGCCGGCTTTATGCATTTCACTCTGGACATAGAAAGAGATTTCTTGGAGCGTAACGTGATGCAGGCTGTCCGTCTGAACGTTGACGCTCTGATAGAAGACCCGTCCCTGCCATATTACCCCTCAGGTAACAGCAATCTTTACGACATCAAGACCGATAGGGCAGGCTCAGCGACCAAAAGGGGCGCTCCTTTAGTCTCAGGTAACAGCAATCTTTACGACATCAAGACCGATTGACCAGACGCGAGATGGAGACGATGGGGAAGAGTCGTGAATCGCAACAGCCTGATTATCTGTGGACAAGACATCCGTCTTTGGTCGGCATGGACTAAAGGGAATCGTTTATGTTGCTCTTAATGAGAAGATTACTGCTCATCTGCTGATACAAAGCAGGTGAGCTCTAATGCTTTATTGATAAAGTTATTAGCGCATTTCCTTTGGACGCGGCTCCGCATTTTCTCGCTGTATTCAACCGAGTTCTGTCATGCTTCTAATGGCAGAAAAGTATTATTTATAGTTTTATACATAATGCACTAATGCTCAATTAATTACAAACTATAGTAAAAAATTGGATTAATAATATTATATTTTATTGTTTGTATATTGATTGAAAAGTATTATACACAACACTAAAAATAAAGCCAGATGAAGTCTTTCAGATTATCACTTCTCGCATCCTTTTCATTAATGGCTGTCTCGTTTCAGGCAAAGGCAGGGGAATGGATTCGGATCAATCAGGTCGGTTATCTTCCCGATGCCTCCAAAGTGGCGGTTTATGTCAGCAATGACGTGGAACCGCATGAAATCCCATCATTCTCCGTCGTGGACGCATCCACCGGAGAAACGGTGTATGCCTCAAGACCGGAGGATGTAAGGAACACAGGTGTGATGGGTGAACTCAAAACAACTGTAAGACTCGACTTTTCCGCGCTCACGGCGGAAGGCAACTATTTCATTGTGGCTGGCGGATTAAAATCCTCCGTGGTAAGGATCAGCGCTGGGGCCTATGACGGAGCCGCTGATTTTGTCCTGAACTATATGCGTCAGCAACGTTGTGGCTGGAATCCATTCATGAGGGACAGCTGCCACGTCAAGGACGGCTACATTCGCTATCATCCTACAAAGGAGGGGCAGTGGATAGACGTGCGCGGGGGATGGCATGACGCTTCGGACTGCCTTCAGTACACGACCACTTCGGCCAACGCCATCTATCAGATGATGTTTGCCTACCAGAGTAATCCGGAAGCTTTTGGGGACGAGTATCTTGCCGACGGTACTCCGGGCGGGAACGGCATCCCTGACATAATTGATGAGATCTACTGGGGCTTGGACTGGCTTGACAGGATGAATCCGGAGCCGGGTGAGTTCTACAACCAGATCGCGGATGACCGCGATCATGTAGGAATGCGTGAGCCTGCCAAGGACATCGCGGACTACGGGTGGGGCAAGAACAATGGTCGTCCGGTCTACTTTGTCAGCGGTGAGCCTCAGCAGAGGTACAATCGCACCAATGCAACCACAGGCATTTCCAGCACAGTGGGGAAGTTCGCGTCAGATTTCGCGCTTGGCTCGAAGATTCTGGCTCCGTTCTATCCTGAGTTCGCCGCAAGGATCGGGGCTAAGGCTGAGGGAGCCTATCAGCTTGGAATAGATAAGCCGGGAGTTTGCCAGACGGCGTCTGTGGTCTCTCCATACATCTATGAGGAGGACAACTGGGTTGATGACATGGAACTTGCCGCGGTGGAAATGTACCATAGCACAGGAGATGCGAAGTATCTCTCGCAGGCCATTGAATATGCCAGAAGGGAGCCGGTGACTCCGTGGATGGGAGCGGACAGCGCGAGACACTATCAGTGGTACCCGTTCATGAATATGGGACACTATCACCTTGCCAAAGATGGCAACGCCAGAGTCTCGGCGGAGTTTATCCGCAACCTCAGATCCGGAATCCAGAGGACATTCGAGAAGGCAGAAGGGACCCCTTTCCTTTATGGGATACCATCAATCTGGTGTTCCAATAATCTTACGACCGCAATGCTCACCCAGTGCATTCTCTATCGTCATCTTACTGGAGACGAGACCTACAAGGAGATGGAAGGCGCGCTCAGGGATTGGCTGTTGGGGTGCAACCCTTGGGGAGTCTGCATGATTGTTCAGATGCCCGGGGCTGAGGTCTATCCTACCCAGCCGCACTCGTTCATCGTCAATCTCAACCTTGGCAACACAAGTGGAGGACTTGTTGACGGACCTGTCTACAGCGCGATATTCTCCGGTTTAAAGGGCGTGAATATGGAAGGTGGGATCAACTATCTTGATGTCCAGCCCGGCACTATGGTCTACCATGACAGTACCCATGACTATTCAACGAACGAGCCTACTATGGACGGCACGGCGTCTCTGACATTCCCGTTCTCTGCCTATCAGATGGAGGGAGCCGCACTTAAGGGGGTAAGGAAGGATAAGAACGGTGTGGTCAGCAGAGTCAATGTCAACGAAAAGAAGGTCTATCTTGTCTTCACGGCGCATTACAGTTCGGATGACAAAGGACATTTTGAGAATTTTGACGGTGTGGTTCCCGTCCTGAACACCCTTAAGGCCAAAGGTGTGAAGGGCTCTTTCTTCCCGACCGGCGAGTGCTTCAGGCAACCAAGGTACAAGGCTCCGATCAAGAGAATCATCCGGGAAGGGCATTACCTTTCAGGCCATTCAGACAAGCATCTGCTTCTGTGTGAGGGTGGGGTCAGTCTTGTGTCCTCTGATTCCCTTGTCCGGGACATCCGCGGTATGGAGGCGGAGCTTGAGCGTTTCGGACTCAACAAAGACCGGTTCCGCTGGATGATACCTCCTTACGAGACCTGCGACGAGGCTTCCGCCTATGTTCTCAAAGGTTTGGGCTACAAACTGGTGAAGCCTACCTCAGGACTTGTCACGGGGCTTGACTGGGCCGCAGAGGGGGAGACCGCCTACAGAAGTGCAGGGTCGTTGGTTCAGAACATCTGGGACTTTGATGACAAATATGGTCTCAACGGGGCCGTCATCCTCGTCCATGCGATGAACTATCCTGGCAGGGCAAAGGAAGACCGGGTATATTCCCATCTCGGAGAAATCATTGACGGGCTTCGCGCGCGTGGATATTCCTTTGGTACATTCAAAGAACTCTAACGTTCAGACATTATGGCGGTAATAGCGATAGACCTTGGTGGTACAAAGGCGCTTGGGGCGGTCTTCGATGCTTCGGGCAAGATGTGCGCAAGGCAGGTTGAACTCCTTGACGGAGCGAAGGGTGATGCGGTAGGAGACATTGTCTTAGACCTCATCAAGGCTCTTTGCGGCTCCTGTCGGGGAGAAAGGGTCGAGGCGGTGGGAATATGTGTGCCAGGGATAGTCTTCTCTAAGCAGGATGTTGTCTGGGCCCCGAATATTCCCGGTTGGGAAAGATACCCGCTCAAAAAAAGGATCTCCGGTCTGGTCGGCCCTGACGTCAAGGTGGAGATTGAGAGCGACAGGACATGCTACATTCTTGGCGAGGTCTGGAAAGGAGCCGCCAAAGGATGCGGCAATGCCATCTACATCGCTGTCGGGACTGGTATCGGGGTCGGTATTCTGGTTGACGGCAGGGTGCTCCATGGCGCAGAGGACATCATCGGAGCCGCAGGCTGGATGGCTCTTCATTACCCTTACCAGCAGGAGTATATTCCTACCGGATGTTTTGAATATTATGCCTCAGGCAACGGCATCGCGACCCAGATTCACCGGGCGCTGCGCTGCAACCGCAACTACACCGGGTTGCTGAGCGGCAGACCTATAGATGAGATCACTTCCCATGACGTGTTTGACGCGTACCATAAAGGCGACCGTCTGGCCGCGAAAGTTCTTGACAAGGCTGTGGAGATGTGGGGAATGGCCGCCGCTAATCTGGTCAGCATCCTGAATCCTGAGAAAGTGATCTTCGGAGGAGGAGTCTTCGGACCTGCTGAGGAGTTTATCGGGAGGATTTACGATGAAGCCTGCAAGTGGGGGCAGCCTATAGCGATGGATCACGTGGAGTTCCGCGTCTCAGAGGTTCAGGGAGAAGCTGCTCTTTATGGTTCGGCCTATCTGGCTTTCAAGACTATAGGACAACAAGAGAAGTAGGAAGGCCATGCGTGGATATTCAACATCATCAGTTTTCGTCTCGGCTTGCGCCGGGATGGCGTTTTTCGGGGTGGCGATGCTTTCCCTGGCTCCGATTCTCGGACAGTTGAACGGCATTGTGGACGGAGCCAACGGCTTGCCGTCGACAATGTCTCTTGGAATCCTTTTGGGTACAATAGTGTTCGGTCCTGTGGTTGACCGTTTCGGCTACAAATGGCTTCTCGCGCTGAGTTCCGTCCTTGCTCTCGCGGGGCTTCAAGGCCTTGCGAACTTCAGGGAGATAGGAATGCTTCATCTTTCCATCTTCTGTCTCGGAATAGGCGGAGGCATACTCAACGGCGAGACCAATGCCCTTGTGTCAGACATCTATGACGATGACAAGAGGGGAGGACGCCTCGGTCTGCTCGGCGCGTTCTACTGCGTCGGAGCATTGCTGTGGACCTTGCTGAACTACTTCATCGTGGATTTCACAATCACTCTCAACGCAGTGTCGGCGGTGATGGCGGCGTTCATCGTCTTCTTCGTGTTTACCCGTTTCCCTGCCGCCAAGCCATCGGAGAACGTGTCGATGAGGAAGACAGCCGGGCTGCTGAGATACCCTGCTCTTATTCTCTTTGCGGTCATCCTTTTCTTTGAGAGCGGTTTTGAGGGAGCGCAGGGTAATTTCACGGTCTCGTACCTAAGTGACAAAGAAGGGATGAGCATGGCCTCCGCCACTCTTGCCATGACTTGGTTCACCGTCGGGATGTTGGCTGGTCGTCTGCCTCTTGGCTTCATCCTTGGAAAACTTGGAGCTATCGGAACCCTATATTCCTATCTGTCCGCCGCTCTTGCAGGAGTGATGCTGCTCCTTCTTTGCTCCGGGAGCGTTTTTGCGGCCTACCTTTCGATGATTCTGATCGGATTTGGAGTCGGCGCGACTTATCCTGTCATTCTCAACTACATCGGAGGAGCCTTCCGGGAGCTGTCCGGCACGGCGATCTCGATTGCGTTGTTCATTGCGCTGCTGGGGCAGTACACTTTCAACAAATTGACCGGAGCCGCTTTTGACGCCGGGCGCCAGATGCTCTTGCCTGTTCTTCTTGTCGTTGCGGTTGCATGCATGATGACGCTTGTCCCTTTGGCAGTCAAGGTCTCGTCGCGGATGAAAGGATGACACTTTTATGAATATTCAAACAACTCAATAGTTAAACTTTTTAATCTACAAACAATGTTAGCAAACGAATGGAAACAAAACGCCTTCGATGTCATGAATGAGATCGAGGCTACACAGATGGAACAAATCAAGAAAGTTGCCGAGGTGATGGCTGATTGCATCCAGTCAGGTCATCTTGTACACACTTTCGGCTGCGGTCATGCCAATCTTCCGATCGAGGAGATGTATCCGAGGATCGGTGGCATCGTAGGATTCCATCCTCTTTGCGAGCTCCCTTTGACATTCTTCACCCACATCGTAGGCGAGATGGGTATCAACCAGTTCCTGTGGCTTGAGAGAGAGGAAGGCTATGGCCAGGCGATAATGCAAAGCTGGAACTTCGACAAGAATGATCTTCTCTGGATCTTCTCGCACACCGGAGTGAACGCTGTCAACATTGATGTCGCCAATGAGGCTCACAAGCGTGGCATGAAGGTCATCGTCTGCGGATCGGCAGGCAGGACCGGTGACAAGAAACCTCGCCACTCAGGCGGAAAGAACCTTTTCCAGATCGCTGATTATGTGGTTGACACATGCTGCCCTCTTCAGGATGCGTCCGTGACTTTGAAGAATCACTTCGACAAGATCGGACCTCTTTCCACAATGGCTTCCATCACATGTGTCTGGATGATCATCACGACAGTCTGCGAGATTCTTGCGGACCGTGGAATGAAACTTCACATCAACCCGTCCCACAACATACCGGGCGACACCACCGCAAGGGAGCGTCTTGCCGAGTGTATCGCCGCCTATAAGGAAAGCGTGAAAGGCTGCTGATCAGGTTCGGAAAACACTGAAACTATTATTGAACTCTCCTCTGTCTGTCCTGTCGGAACCCGAGTATTCCGGAAGGCTCCCAGGGACAGGGATAGGGGAGTTTTATCTTTACCAATTATATTCAACCCAAAAACAGTTGTTATGCTACACACAGAAAAACGCTCGCTCATTCCTTGGACACTCAAGGTCTGCGCCGCTGTGCTGTCGCTTTTCGGGATGAGTGTCATCCCCATGGGCGCACAGTCTGTTCTGAGCGGTACCGTGGTCACAGCCTCGGACGGACAGCCTATTGTAGGAGCTTATGTCCTTGTAAAAGGTACCACTGTAGGAACCACTACGGAAGTTGACGGTACCTTCAGGATTGAAGCATCCTCCGGAACCATTCTGGAAGTCTCTCAGATGGGCTATGTCACACGTCAGGTGAAAGCTTCGGATGGGATCAGGATCGCTCTTGATGAAGACCAGCTTTGGCTGGATGACGTTGTTGTCGTCGGCTATGGCGTACAGAAAAAGAAGCTTGTCACAGGCTCCACCGTGCAGGTAAAGGGCGATGACATCGCCAAACTCAACACCGTGGATGTCCTTGGAGCGTTGCAGTCACAGTCTCCGGGAGTCAACATCGTCCAGAACAATGGCTTCCTTGGATCCGGCTTCAAGGTCAACATCCGTGGTCTTGGCACAATCGGTGATTCCGCGCCTCTTTATGTCGTTGATGGAGTTGCCAACGGCAGCATCTCCGCGCTCAATCCGTCCGACATTGAATCTGTTGATGTGCTGAAAGACGCCGCATCAGCCGCGATCTACGGAGCAAGGGCGGCAAACGGTGTCATCCTCATCACCACCAAGAAAGGAAAAGAGGGACAGGCTTCTGTCACCTATGATGGATACTACGGTCTCCAGAATCTTTATAAGATTCCTACTCTGTTGAACGCCAAAGAGTTCATGCAGATTCAGGATGAATCCAGAATCATGGACGGTCTTGCTCCTTACAATTGGGAGAACCACATCGGTCCACGTCTCTATAAGGCCATAAAGGATGGCTGGACAGGTACCAACTGGCTCAAGGAGATCATCAATGAGGACGCTCCTGTCCAGAATCATTCGGTTAATGTCACTGGCGGGTCGAAGACGGGTACATATTCATTAGGACTTGCCTACACGGGGCAGGACGCCACGATGGGCGTGCCTTCATCCATTCCTCACCTTGACCGCTATAACTTCAGGGTGAACTCTGAGAACACAGTCTTCAAAAAAGGTTCTTTGGATGTGTTGAAGGTCGGCCAGACCCTTAACTACCGCTACCAGAAAACCACAGGATCCTTCGCTACGGAGGGCATATACTGGAACGGAGTCCACAACATGCTTGTGATGAGTCCGCTTATGCCGGCCTATAACTCTGACGGAAGCTACTATGTCTTTGAAGACAGGGTGGCAGACAGCTACGTCTGGGACACCGCCAACGGTGCGGCGAAGAACCCGATCGCCTACATGGACTATACCTCCAACCAGAATGTGTCCAAGAGTCATTATCTTCAGGCCAGTGTCTATGCGGTTCTCCAGCCGATAGAAAGGCTCAACATCAAGAGTCAGTTCGGTTACATGATGAGCGCTTCAAGCTACCGCTCCTACATGCCGGAATATGACCTTGACGCCACTGCCAAGAGGGAGATGGATCAGGTCTCACAAAGCATGTCTCTGTCTAACCGCTGGTCTTGGGAAAACACGGCCAGTTACTCATTCAATATCAATGAGCATCAGATTGACGCCCTTGTGGGAAGCTCTCTGGAGAAGTGGGGCTACGGTGAGTCTCTCAGCGCAAGCAATGTGGATTCCAATTTCGGAGACCTTGAGCATGCTTATCTTTCAAATGTGTCCACTACACCTTCATCAATGTCGAGCATCAGCGGATCACCTTCCCAGAAGAACTCCATAGCATCCTTCTTCGCCCGCGCGAACTGGAACTGGAAGGAAAAGTACATGGCTTCGGCCACGATGCGCGTTGATGGATCATCCGTTTTCGCAAGAGGCTATCGTTGGGGCTATTTCCCTTCAGCATCAGCTGGTTGGGTCATCACCAACGAAGACTTCTTCAAGGGGCTTGGACTTGACAGTGTGCTGGACTTCCTCAAGCTTCGCACGTCTTGGGGACAGAATGGAAACTGCAATGTGACCGGTTTCCAATACCTTTCGCTTGTGACCTCGAACAACGGTTACGGTGGCTATGTCTTCGGTGATGTCATCGACAAGCGCGAAATAGGCTCCTATGCCTATAAACTGACCAACTCCGAACTGAAATGGGAAACATCAGAGCAAACCAACATCGGTTTCGATGCAAGACTGTTCGGGAATCGTCTCGGAGTGGAGTTTGACTGGTACAACAAACTTACAAAAGACTGGCTTGTGGTGGCTCCTGTGCTTTACTCCTATGGTGCCAACGCTCCATACGTCAATGGTGGAAATGTCAAGAACCAAGGTTTGGAATTCGGTCTGCACTGGAATGATAGCGTCGGAGAAGTGTTCTATGGCGTAAATCTGACCGGAGCGCACAATAAGAATAAAGTCACCAAGATCGCCAATGCCGATGGGATCATCCACGGAACGGGAAGTATTCCATGGGAAGGAGCCGAGGAACTCTATAGGGCAGAGGTAGGCATGCCTATCGGTTACTTCTACGGCTACAAGACTGCGGGAGTGTTCCAGAATCAGGCTGAGATTGATGCTTACAAGGGAGCTCTCCTGAACGGTGAAAACACAAACCCTGGCGATGTCATCTATGTTGATTCCAACAATGACGGAGTCATTGATGCAAATGACCGTACCATGATCGGAAACCCGCATCCGGACTTCACCCTTGGGCTTTCCTTCAATATTGAGTGGAAAGGAATAGATCTCTCAATCTCTGGTTTCGGATCGTTCGGACAGCAGATCTTCAAGTGCTACAGGGACTTCTCCTCATCACCTCTGAACAACTACACGACCGACATCCTGAAGAGATGGACGGGAGAGGGTTCTTCCAACAAGTATCCTCGCCTTGCCAGCTCTTCAAACAGCAACTGGAACAGGATCTCTTCTCTTTACATAGAAGATGGAGACTATTTCAAGGTGCAGAACATAACCCTCGGCTACGACATTGCCAAGGCGTTCAAGAAGTTCCCTCTCAAGACTTGCCGTGTCTATGTGACAGGACAGAATCTCTTTACATTCACTTCGTACTCCGGAATGGATCCGGAGATCGGCTACGGTGGTGGCAGCGGCTGGGCGCAAGGCATTGACTTGGGCTACTATCCAAGTGCCCGCACCATCCTTTTCGGAGTCAACCTCAAATTTTAGAAGGAGAAATGAATATGAAAAAGATCATAATCAATATTGTCCTTGCCGTGACCACGGTGTTTGCGCTGTCAGCGTGCGAGGACTTTCTCGACACCAAGAATCTTACCCAGAAGACAACCGAGAACTTCCCGGAGACAGAGAAAGACGCGCAGGAGATGGTCACCGCCATCTATGCCCATCTGCTTTTCGAGAGTCCTGAGACATCCTCTCAGTTCTATGTCGCCCAGCTTGCCGGAGACGATTGCCTTGGCGGGAACCTCTCGTACTCAGGGAACTGTGCCACGAACTTCCTCTTGTACAAGGACAATCTTAACGGGCTGCTTTCCTTGTGGGATCGCGACTACACTCTCATCAACAGGGCCAACAGCGCCCTCGCGTCATTCGGGAATGTGAAATCATGGTCATCCGAGGAGGAAATGAACCGCCTTATCGGCGAGACCTATTTCCTTCGCGCGTTTGCCTACAATGAGCTTGTGCAGATTTTCGGCGGTGTTCCGCTTAGGACCAACACCGAGACTGTCAACCTTCCGAGGGCAAGCGTGGAAGAAGTTTACACCGTCATCGAGAGCGATCTCCTCCAGGCCATAAGCTTGATGCCGGACAAAATCTACACCGCCGGCTCTCCGATGACCGGTCATGCCACCAAGTATGCGGCAGAGGCTATGTTGGCTCGTGTGTTCCTGTTCTACACCGGACGTTATGGGAAGGATACCCTTCCAGGCGGAACTACCAAGGCAGAGGTTGTCAAGCATCTTGAGGATTGCATCAATAATTCCGGCCATGATCTTGTGAAGGATCAGCGTGAGATCTGGGGGTACACCAACACGACGGTCAACAGCAACAATTCCGGCTACAGGTACCAGTACCCGATAGATCATGACCTGCACTGGGTCGGCAACAGCTGCGTGGAGACAGTGTTCGCCAACAAGCATAACCTCACGTCAAACTGGACCTACACATGGTTCTCCAACACCTGGTCCATGTTCTGCTCACCGTCAAACGACAACAGGGACATCAAGCAAAGCTATCCTTTCAGCTTCGGCTGGGGTGCAGGTCCGGTCTCTCCGAAAATGGTCGATGAGTGGAAGGATTGGGCCGCGAGGCAGTCTTACACAGATGGCTACACAGAGGATCCGCGTCTGACCGGTTCTATCTGGTCCTACACGGCGTACGATCCGAACAACAAGGGCAATGTCCTTCTTGACAGAAAACTCGACAAGGGAGAGCCTGACTATACCGTCTCCTATCGCTATTACGAGCAGACCGGCTACTTCCAGAAAAAGTACATCAATGTGGGTGCATGGGATGACGAGTCCAACTCTTTCAAGAACTCTTGGGCTCTTGTTGAGAATCCGGGTGTCACGGCCCAGACTTCCGCCCAGCTTGTGCAGACGACCGACCTCATCCACATCCGTTTCGCTGATGTGCTGCTGATGCACTCCGAACTTACCGAAACCGCTGACGGCATCAACAGGGTCAGAGAAAGAAGCCATCTGGCCCCGGTGTCCTACTCTCTGGAGAATCTCAAGAACGAGCGCCGTTGGGAACTTGCGTTCGAGTCTGTCCGTTGGTTTGACCTTCTCCGTTGGGCAGGTCCTTCTCTTGAGTCGGCCGGAAAGATCCTCAATGATCAGACAGGTTTCGACCTGATCAACGAAGGAATTGTCACCCCTATGGTGAGATACGATTACGCGGCACGTCTCAAACAGACCCAAGGTTACTGGCCTATCCCTCAGGATGAGATTGACATCGCGGGAGGAACCCTTGAGCAGAATCCGGGGTGGGATGCCTCAGCGGCATTTGTTGATTGGAACAATTTCAAATAGCAGATGAGAATATGAAAAAGATACGTATAATTACTGCCATAGCGCTTCTTGCCAGCATGGCGGCATGTAACCCGATAGAGGACAAGTCGTTGCGTGATGACTACATCACCAACGCCGGGACTCCTGTCACATCTGAGGAACTAACGTCCTATCTCCATGTGGATCAACCGTATCCGAACACGGAGACGGCTGTGGAAGGAGACCAGATCGTCTCCCTCAAGAATGATCGCCCTGAGATCGGAGGCGTGTGGCATGTCGTCACTTCCATGGGTGAGACCATCCTCAAGAGCGATAGTTGCACCTACACTTATGAGTCAAACGGTGAGTTCGAGGTGTACTATGTCGCCCTTTCCGCAGGAAAGATTGTCGAGTCGGCACATTTCCCGATCACTGTCACCAATGTCTTTGATCCGTGGGCCGGCTATCTGACCGGAGCAAAGGACAAGGCCGACAGGGGCGCGAAAAAGACTTGGGCCTGGAGAGAGGTCTCATGGGGCTCTGTCTGCAACATGGGAGCGCATGGTGGCTGGAAGTATGCTTCCGCCGGCTATACTCCCGAGTCCAACTTCTGCTGGTGGGGCAATGTCAAGATGAGCGATGTGTCCGCCGATGAGAAAATGGTTTTTGAATATGCGGGCAGCAAGATGACAACTTACAATGCTGACGGTTCAGTAAAAGCCACAGGAACATTCGGTTTCAACAAGGAAGTCCCTGAGGACGCGGTACTTGGCAGTCTGATCACCACTGCTCCTACCATCGGAGCAAGATTTGATGAGGTCGGGCAGGGACAGAACAACTCCTTCTACCTGCTGACTTTTGACAATGACTACATCACGATCTTCCATAAGACTCCATCCTCTGCCATGGCGGACTGGAGCGACTATGGTTGGTACGCTTATTTCAAGGCGGTGGAATAATAACGGCCATGTGTCTCCAAAGGACTGTGGGCCAGCCGGAAAACCGGTGGCCCCCTGGCCTTTGATATTCATAAAGTTTTTTCAGATGAAGATGCCCTCACATATTCATGCTCTAATGTTGGTGTTCGCTGGATTTGTCGCCTTTGGTTGCTCGCAAGGAACGACGATGACGATTGAAGGCAGCATTGACAGACGCTATGACGGTCAGACCATATTCCTTGTGCCACAGCCTTATCCCACTTTGGAAACGGTTGATTCCACCAAGGTAAGGAAGGGCAGGTTCCGTTTCACGGCGGATGCGTCCACGGTGAGGATGTGTGATGTCACCATCTCCAACAAAGCCCGCGCTCCGTTTGTCCAAAGGCTTCTTGTGGCGGTGGAGCCAGGCACGCTCAATGTGCGTCTGGACACTGTCAGCTCGGCCTGCGGAACACCTCTCAACGCTTTCCTGCAGTCCTGGAAGGAGGCACTTCAAAGGGGAGAGGATGTCGAGTCTGCCACCATGGACATCATACGGAATAACCCCAATCCGCTTGGGGGCTATCTGTATTACATGTACGACAGGGCGATGTCTGAATCACAGAAAAGAGAGTTGGACTCGTTGGGCATATACACTTTCCGTCCAGATGTCAGCAGATAGATCCACAAAAAGGCAGATAGCGCTTGCAGGAGCGGCTTTCATCGTGCTTTGGACCGTTCTCCAGATTCTTTGTCCCTATCATCTTGCCTTCAAGGAGCAGGCGGATTATTTTCTGCTTGACCGCACGTTTGTCCTGTCATTTCTCATGAAACCGGCTTTTCTGAGCGAGTTGGCAGGCGGCTGGCTGACGCAGTTCTACATGCTTGTGGGATTCGCTCCGGTGGTGCAGACTTTGTTGTGTGCCCTGCTGTGGGCAGGAATGTCCGTCTTCCTGAAAAGAGAAGGCGTGTCCTCACCGTACCTGGCCGCTTTGGTCCCTGCTTTGCTGGAAGGGGCTCTCTCATGCCTTTTCGAATATCCTGTCAGCATGACCATCGGCGCTGTTGTGTCCGCCTGGGCAGCCGTGGCCTGCCAGTCGTTCAAAGGGCGGTTGCAAAGGCCTCTTGAGCTTTTGATGCTTCTTCTTGGCTATCCGCTGATAGGATCCCCTGTCTTTCTCCTTTTGGTTCTGTTGCTTTACAAGAACCGCCGGAGTCCGGGCCATGTATTGCTCCTTGCCGTTTCCCTGACCGCTGAGATATTCCTTTTCAGGAATATCTACAGGCTGACATCCGCGCAGGCTTTTGTCTATCCGGTTGTTCCGGGCTATTATTTCGGGCGCGCGGCTCTCATTTTCCACGTTGAGGCCGGAACCCTGCTCGCAGCCCTCGCAGCCATGTCGTCAGACAAGTGGCTGAGACGTTTTTTGAGGATCATTTGCGGATTGATGGTCGTGCTCGCGTTCTGTCTCACTGTGAGGCCAAAGGAGGAATGGGACATCAAGATCAGTTCTCTGGCCTATTATGGAAAATGGGACAAAGTAAGTGAGATGGGAAAGACCAATCCGTACAAGAGTGTGACAGGATCATATTTCTACAATGTTTCCTCAAGCCGCAAAGGCACATTGCCGGAGGATATTCTGGAGGTCTATCAGCCATTGTGGAAAGGACTGTTTCTGGCTATCAATGAAAATTCCGGCTACAGAAGGGTCTTCGACAGTGTGGAGGCTCTGATGGTTTGTGGCGATTTCGCCCAGGCGCAGCACTCCGCTTTGCTTGGCATGACTTTCACTCCGAGACAACGCTCGTCCAGAATGCTCCGCAGACTTTGTGAGATCGCTATGGCGAACGGTGACTTTGCGGCCGCGGGGAAGTACGCGGACATGCTTCAAAAGACATCGCTTCACCGCGGCTGGGCCTCGTCTGTGCTTACAATGGTGGAATCATGCGAAAGACAGCCTGTCTATGGAAGCGCCGATGACATCCTTTTCAGTGCCAATGATTGGTTCGCATCCCTGCGCAATCTTGCGGAAGAGAATGACGCGGCTCTTGACAGGCTGTTGTGCCTTGACCTTCTTGTCAAGGACATAGCCTCTTTCAGAAAAGACTATGACACCTACTACAAGCCGAAGCACGCCTCTGCTCCGGCATTGTACCAGCAAGCTTTGATGATGACATTCGACGAGAATGTTTCTCCGTCAGAGCAACTCTCTGAATATGCCATATCCTCGGATGTGTCCGAAATGTGCCTTGAGTTCATTTCAAGACGCGAGGCAGGGGAGGTTTTGACCCCGGATTCAAGCTTCGGGAAGACATATTGGTACTACTATTATTTCGCTCAACCACAATGACAGGAAGAAACAAAATGATCATCGCTGCGGTCATGGCTGTGATGACTGTCTTCGGATGCCGTGAGTCAGATCACGCGGATCATCCTGACGGAATTGTGATGACGCCAGACTACAAGGATATTGTGATTCCGTTCAACATCGCTCCTTTGAACTTTTCCCTGGAGGGGGTAAAAGGCCAGGTTGAAGTCACGGTCTCCGGTCCACGGAGGGACTACATGTTCAAGGCCAGGGCTTCCAGAGTAGTGTTTCCGTTGAGAGAATGGCACACAATGCTTGGCTGCGAAAAGGGGAACAAGTTACGGGTTACTGTGACCCACGGCGGGACTTCCATTCAGGAGTTTTTCTGGGAGGTCTCTCCTGATCCTATTGATAAATATCTCAGTTACAGGTTGATTGAGCCTGCCTACGAAGTCTGGAACCTGCACTCGGTCGAGGAACGTGACCTTGAGGGCTACAAGGTCCGGATCCTCGGAGACAACAACACGACAGACCATTCGTGCATGAACTGTCACACATCGAACAAGGCTGATTCACCGGCCACGTTCTTCCATGTCAGGGGAAAGACAGGTGGTACTTTTTACGCGAAGGATGGGGCGCTCCGCAAATTGGACACGAAGACTGACAGCACTGCTGGAGCCGCTGTCTATGGAGAGATAGAAAAGTCGGGCCGTTTTGGAATATTCACAACGGCCCGGATAATGCCCATCCTGCATTCGGGACGGTTGGAGAGGCTTGAGGTGTTCGACACGTCCAGCGATCTGTTTGTTGTGGACTTTCAAGACAACACGGTCTCGGACAATCCTTCTGTCAGAGGAGATGAATTCCAGGAGACTTTTCCATGCTTTTCCCCGGACGGGAAAACAATCTGTTTCTGCCGGGCAAAGAGTCTTCCTCAGCCGGAAAGTACCAAAATGATGCGGTATGATCTTTACAGTGTGCCGTTTGACCCTGAAACCGGTGTGTTGTCGGACTCTCTGACTCTTGTTTTCGAAGCCTCGGCCCATGGAAAGTCGGTGAGTTTCCCGAAATTCTCGCCTGACGGCAAACGTGTCCTTTTCTGCGTGTCTGACTATGGCACTTTCCCTATCTGGCACACCGAGACCGATCTGTGGATGCTGGATCTCCAGACATCGGAGGTGGACACTCTGGCTGGTGTCAACGGAAGATACTCGGACTCTTATCATAGCTGGAGCTCTAACGGGAGATGGATTGTCTGGGCCTCCAAAAGGGATGACAGGGTCTATGGCAGGCCTTATTTCGCCCATGTGGACGAGAACGGTTCGGTCAGCAGGCCTTTTGTCCTTCCGCAGCGTGACCCGGCCTACTATCTGAGCCAGAACAAATCATTCAACATTCCGGAGATATACCCGATGCCTGAGACATATTCTCATAGCGACATATCCAGGAAGTATTTCAATACACTTCCGGAAAAGATGACCTATAAGAAGATGTTTTGAACAATATTCATTATTTTTATCAAAACGACTGATTATGCGAACAGTGAGACGTACTCTGATGATCTTGGCCGGCTGCTTGGCCATCGCCCTTTCATCCTGCGAAAAGGATGACTATAAAAAAGGCGGCCTTATTCCGGGCGGGGGAGAAAACACCCCTGTCCTCCTCGATAAGGTGCCTGGAAGAAATGTGGTGGCCTACTGTACCTACTATGGGAAATCCATTCCGGACGTGAATGCCGTGACGCAGATCAACTATGCTTTCGCGGAACTCTATGTCAAGGATGGAGAGTATAAAGGATTCAAGCTTCAGGGAGAAGAGTCCAGATTCCGGCAGATAGTTGATCTGAAGAAGAAATCGTCCGGTCTTAAAATACTTATCTCATTCTCTCATACGGTTGTCAATCCTGACAACGCTCAAGGTGGCGGCTTTTCAAAGATGTCTTCAACTGAGGCCGGGCGTAAGGCTTTCGCCAAGGATTGCCTTGCGTTCTGTCAGAAGTGGGGCATCGACGGAGTGGACATAGACTGGGAGATGCCGGGCGTCTCATGGAGCGGCCACGCCTGTGATCCGATGCATGACACGGAGAACTTCACTCTGCTGATGAGCCAGCTCAGGCAGACTCTCGGAAACCGCTATCTGGTGACCTATGCCGGCTATGTCAAGAACAAGGTGTCAGATGACGATGGCTCAGGCAGATATTTTGACCTCGTGGCACTCAAGGACATAGTTGACTATGTGTATGTGATGACCTACGACCTTGACGCGGCCCCTCATCACCATAGCGCCATTGACGATCCAAGAGCCTATTGGGACTGGAAAAGAACTTTTGAGGAATATGCAAAAGCAGGCTTCCCGAAGGAGAAGATGATTTTCGGAGTCCCTTTCTATGCCCGGCACTCTTTCTCTGAGAATCCTACGGCGATCGACTACAAGAAAATTCTGACACTGGATGAGTCGTTGTACAAAATTGACAATTGGGATGACAAGGCTGGGTGTCCGTACATCTCGGTGAAAGCCTCCGGCACTTTCTATGCCGGTTATGACAATGCCAGAAGCATTGCGGTCAAGGCTGAATGGGCGATGACCAGAGGTATGTCGGGACTGATGTGCTGGGACTACGATGCGGACGACGCGTCGGGCACCCTCAGGACGGCTCTTTGGAACGGAGTCATGGACAAAAGATATTAACGGAATGAACAATAAGACAATAAAGATCATCGGTGGAAAGGTCTTCACCCCATCTGGAGCGAGGAAAGCCACGGTCATCATCAAGGATGGCTTGATCTCAGAGATAACCGGGGATTCAGTCGAGATCCCTGACGCGGAGGTCATTGACGCCAAAGGAATGAATGTGGTACCCGGAGGGATTGACATCCACATTCACGGAGGCGGCGGGCATGAATTCATAGAAGGCACAGAAGAAGCGTTCAGAACAGCCGTCGAGGCCCATGCCTATTACGGGATGACCTCCATCCTTCCGACTTTGCCGGCCTGCCCTGCCAGTACGATGACTGAATCCGTAAGAATCTGTGAAAAACTCATGTCCGATCCGGATTCACCTATTCTCGGACTGCATTTTGAAGGCCCGTACCTCAATCCGAAAAAGGTCGGAGCCATTATTCCTGAATATGTCACCCCGCCGATCAGAGGAGATTACGAATCAATACTTGACGGCACCAAGATTGTCCGCCGTTGGGACGCCGCCCCGGAACTCCCGGGGGTGGAGGAGTTCGGACGCTCCTTGGTGAATCATGGAGTGCTTGCCTCGATCGCCCACACAGTGGCTGAGTTTCCTGATGTGAGGAAAGCGTTCGACGCAGGATTCACGCACGCCACTCATTTCTACAACGCCATGACAAGTGTGCACAACGTCAGGGAGTACAAGCATGAGGGTACAGTGGAGAGCGTCTATTCCATCCCGGAGATGACAGTTGAGGTCATCGCTGACGGCAAGCATATTCCTCCAGTGATCCTCCGTTTGATCTGGATGATCAAAGGAGCGGACAGAACGGCCCTTGTCACAGACGCTTTGGGGTGTTCCGCGGGAGGTTCGGACCGCATTTTTGATCCAAGGGTCGTGATTCATGACGGGGTTTGCAAACTGTCCGACCATTCCGCCCTGGCTGGAAGCATCGCTACGATGGATCGTCTGGTCGGAACGGCTGTCGAGGCTGGAATCCCGTTCGGTGACGCTGTACGGATGTCATCTGAAACCCCGGCGCGTATTATCGGCGCCAATGACCGTAAAGGCTCCCTTGAGAAAGGCAAGGATGCCGACATCGTGTTCTATGACAACGACATCGAATTGAAGTTCGTGATGAGAAAGGGTCAGGTACTGAGAAACGATTTGTGATTATTCTGATAAAATATTCATTATAATGAGGAAGAGATATAATATCATGCTAATGTCTTGCCTTGCTTTTCTGGCCACCGTTCCGTGTCAAGGCCTGTCAAAGAAAGAGAGGGTGGTCAAAAAACAGATTCGCCCGATCATCGAAGCCATGAGCGTGCGGGATAAGGTCGCACAGCTTGTTTTCGTTGATGTTTATCCGGGAGGAGATTCCGCTTTTCAGGCCAAGGCTGACAGCATAATCGCGAAGGAGCAGGTCGGAGGCATCATCCTCATGGAAGGGAACATTGCCCGGACGGCCGAGACTTGCAACCGTTCGCAAAGTCTGGTGAAGGTTCCGCTGGCTGTCACCATTGACGGAGAGTTCGGCCTGGGAATGCGGATCAGTGAATTTCGTAAATATCCCCGTCAAGGTGTTCTGGCCGGGCTTCCTGATGACGGGTTGATGTACGAGATGGGGAGGCAGATCGCCAGGGACATGCGCTCCATGAAGATCGACGTGAACTTTGCTCCGGTTGTGGATGTGAACCTTCATCCTGACGTGAACACCATCAAGGACAGGAGCTTCGGTCCGGACAAGAACCTTGTGGCTGACTACGGATCAGCTGTTATGCGAGGGATGCAGGATGGCGGTGTCGTGGCATGTGCCAAGCATTTCCCCGGCCACGGAGACACAGAGGTTGACTCACACAAAGCCTTGCCTGTTCTGAAGTTCCCGAAGGAGAGATTGGATTCTGTAGAGCTTTATCCTTTCAGGAGGCTGATAAAGGACGGGGTTGAAATGGTTATGGTCGGACATCTTCTTGTCCCTGTGCTTGACACCCTTCCAGCTTCGGTCTCAAAGGTGGTCGTGACAGATCTCCTCAGAAAGAAAATGAAATTCAGAGGGTTGATAATCACTGACGCGCTTGGTATGGAGGGGGTTTTGGAGCCGTTCGGCGGATCAGGTGCGAAAGCCACGCTCGCTGCCTATAAGGCTGGGGTGGATATCCTCTTGATGCCGGATAATGTTTCGGAAAGTATAGATCTCATAGTGGACTACATAGGTGATGACCGCAGGAGACTCAAGGACTTGGATGCAAGAGTCTCAAGAGTGTTGGCTCTGAAAGGGAAATGTGGAAAGTTGACCGGAAGGGATGACTTGAGTGTCGATCCGGCTGCCGTGGACACTAAAGGCACCGATGCCCTCATCACCACAATAGAGGAAACGCTGGCCGCAGGAAGATGACCCTACACGCTGATGCGGTTCTTTTTGTACAGGTTCCGGTACTCTTGAGGAGTCTTTCCCATCCTTGACTTGAATATCCTGTTGAAGTTCGACAGGTTGTTGAATCCGCATGCCTTGCAGATATCAGCGATCCTGTCGGACGTGTCAACAAGACTTCTGGCGGCACTTTGGCACTTTAGGTCAATCAGGTACGAAGATAGCGTCATCCCGGATCTCTGCTTGAAGAGCCGTGCGATGCTTGTTGTGCTCAATCCTGTCAGTTCAGACAGTTGCGAAAGGCGGATGTTCTTGGAGTAGTTCAGCTTGAGGTATTCCTTGATGAAACCAATCTTGTCTGGATTAGCCCCGTGTTCCGGCTCCGTTGACGATTTGGATGTCAACAGCCTGTAGTCGGATTTGGAAAGCGTGTGTAGGATTCTCTCAAAGATAAGGAACTGCTCAAAACTGCTTTTCTCGCTCGAAATGCTGTCCAAGAGAGTGTAAACTTTGAGAATGGCGGACATCCCGAAGGTGATTCCGTGTCTGGAGTCCTTAATCATTTCCTTGATGGAAGCGAACTGCTTTTTCTCAATGAGATTTCCGTCGAACAAGTTCGCCGGAAAATGTATGGTTATTTCGCGGACATCCTCCGATGAACATTCTCCCTGTTCCCAGGCGTGCTCGATGTCCTCCCCGATGAGGGCGATCTCGTAGTCGCCGATTTCCTCACTACTGTCCCCGACAACCCTCCGTACCCCTTTTCCGTTTTGTATAAAGTTGAGTTCCACCGCTTTATGGCGATGCAACGGGTAGGTGAATCTTCTTTTGTGCCTTTCGACTATTCTAAAACAATCCTCAGAGGAGAATTCCGGTTTGACGGTTATGATTTCTGACATCCTTATTAAATTTGCTGATAAATAATATCTTCAATAAACTTGCGAATTTACAAATTAATCTGTTTCTCTGAAAATCTGGATTGACACGAATGATCGGTGGTTTCGTCTGCGGTTCTGTCTGTGGTTTCGTTTGTGGTTCTGTCGGTGGTTTCGTCTGCGGTTCTGTTTGCGGTTTCGTCTGTGGTTCTGTTTGCGGTTTCGTCGAACGTAAAGTTATAAACTATTTCTGAATATGTCGGCATTATTTACGCTTCGAACCTCCCCGAAAGGGTAGCCGTGGAACGCAATGACTTGATTCTCTGTAAATAAGACATTCTTCTTTAGATGGTATGAACTAAAGGATATTGCCTATCTTGCTCTTTATGAGGACATTACAACTCACTTGCTGATGCTGGGCTCGGGTGGATGTTAATGCATTGTTCATGAGTATCTTAACGCAGTCTCTTGGGTGGAATCCAACTGAAGGAAAAGTGCTATGATATTCATAGGCAACGGTTTGCACTCCTCGTCGTGATTATAGATGACCCTTGCCGCAAGAGGCAACCGCCGGACTCCTCGATTGATGAAAGTGGCCTGAAATGTTACTTAAGAATTCAACTTTCGCAAGTAGGCAATTACCTGCTGTAAAGTACATTATCTCACGTT
>OHZS01000004.1_pt1 | contig 115480 bp, 125 predicted proteins | sample 1580521 | NCBI WGS metagenome assembly OHZS01 (sample SAMEA3882503, study PRJEB24775) | human gut metagenome | biome: human-associated habitat; feature: intestine environment; material: feces | place: Netherlands | collected 2009/2010
CTCAAACTTGAGCGCACGTGGACGCCCGCTGACCTGAGCATCTTCCCGGATGCGGGCAGCGTGTCCGACTGGGCAAAAGACGCGATGGCAGACGCGGTCGGGCTGGGCCTGATCTCCGGCGCGAGCAACGGCGGCCAGACCTATCTTGAGCCGCAGGGCAGCGCGACCCGTGAACAGGTCGCAACGATCCTGATGGAGTTTTGCAAAAACGTGAAGAAGTGACCCACGCGGCACAAAATATGTGCGGGCGGTGCATTGGCACCGCCCGCGTTTTGCTGCGCATTCGCCGGTGAAAATGTCGCGGCGGCAGAAATTTTACTTCCATTTTACAAACCGCTTGCATTCTCCGGCACCATGTGGTAAGCTGTCGATTGGTTTCCGGAATGCGGCGAAAGGGGGAGCGCCCTGGCGCCGCGCTCAACAGAAAATGATGACGAAACCAGATTGCGAGGGAGCCCGTGTTCCGGGCTGAGAGGATCCCAGAGAGGATCGACCGGCCAAATCCGTCTGTAAGGGGCGGATTCTCAGCGTCTGCCGGTCATCAGGTATGGTATATGCAGCGCTGCATATGCCAATTTTTTATGCCTGCGGCCGACGGAAAGAAAAAATCTGGAGGGTATGTACATGAAAAAAGTAGTGGCAATGATGCTGTCTCTGGTCCTGGCGCTCGGCCTGATGGCCGGCTGCGGCCAGAAGGACGCCGGAAAAGCCAGCGGTGGCACCAAGACGATCGAGAGTCTGAAGATCGCGTTCTCCCCGTATGCGGACGCCGATCAGATCACGACGGCGACCGAACCGCTCGAGGCGCTGCTCAAGGCGAAGCTGCTGGAAAAGGGCTATGACGTGCAGAATATCGACATGACCGTCGGCACAAGCTACACCGCCGTGGGCGAGGCGCTCAGCGCTGGCAGCGCGGACATCGGCTTCATCTCCGGCGGCAACTATGTCCTGTTTTCCGATGACTGCGACGTGCTGCTGACGGCGCTGCGCTACGGCATCAACAAGGACTCCGATAACCCCGCCGACTGGAACGACGGCACCATCGAGGAAAACACGCAGGATATGACGACCTACTACCGCTCGATCATCCTGGCCGGCCCGAGCGCGAAGGGGCAGGAGCTGCTCAAGAAGGTCAACGCCGGCGAGGAACTGACGTGGGACGATCTCAACAGCGCGACCTGGTCCGTGCTCGCCCCGACGTCCGCGTCCGGCTATATCTACCCGAGCCTCTGGCTGCAGGAGCACTACGGTAAGACCATTGCGGATCTCGATCACGTGGTGCAGTCTGATTCCCACAGCACGTCGCTTGCGCGTCTGGCCACCGGTCAGGCGGATGTGATGGTCTCCTTTGGCCACATCCGCATCAAGAACGCGCCCAACTGGCAGGAGAAGTTCGGCGGCACGGCTCCCATGGTCGAGCAGACCGGCATCATCGGCGTGACCGAGGGAATCTACAACGACATGATCGCCTACAGCAAGACCTCCGACCTCATGGCGGACGAGGATTTCCGCAAGGCGCTCGGCGAGGCGTTCATCGAGATCGCCCAGACCGACGAGGGCAAGGAGATCATCAGCGTCTTCAGCCAGGTCGGCTATACCTGGGGCAAGGATTCGGACTATGACGGCGAGCGTGACGCGCAGGCCATGCTCAAGTCCGCCGGCAAGTAAACCCATGCTGCTGGAAGCTGCACACATCAGCAAGCGCTTCGGCAGTAGGCCGCAGGTGCTGGCGGACGTCTCCTTCGGTGTGGAGCCGGGGGAGTTCGTGTCCGTCATCGGCCCGTCCGGTGCCGGGAAGACGACGCTGTTTCGCATCCTCAACGGCACACTGCCGTGCGACGGCGGGGAAGTGTGCATCGACGGGCAGCCGTTTTCCCGCGCGCGCGGCCGCGCCAAGCGCGCCGTGCAAAAGCGCATCGGCACCATCTATCAGGATTTCGCACTCGTGGAGCCGGTCTCCTGCCGGCAGAACGTGCTCAACGCCTGCCTGCCGGACATGGCGCTGCCGGCGGCGCTGCTGGGCCTGTTTTCGCGCGCGCAGATCGCGGAGGCTGAGCGGCTGCTCGCGCGCGTCGGTCTGGCGGACAAGTACGATGAGCCGGTCTGTGATCTCTCCGGCGGGCAGAAGCAGCGTGTTGCCATCGCGCGCGCGCTCATGCGAAAGCCCGCGCTGCTGCTGGCGGACGAGCCGGTCGCCTCGCTCGACCCGGTCACCGGGCGGCAGATCCTTGCGCTGCTGCAGGATATATCGCGCACCGAGGGTGTCGCCATCCTCATGAACAGTCATAATCTCGACCAGAGCCGGGCGGTTTCCTCCCGGCTCCTCGGTCTGCACGCGGGGCAGATCGTGCTCGACTGCGCGCCCGATGCCGTGACGGACGCAGATCTTGCACGCATCTATGGCAGCGCGGAAAGCGTGGCCGCGCCATGACGCGTGCGCGTGTAAAACGCTGGGCGCGGGCACTGGGTGTGCTCGCGCTGTTTGTGCTTGCCTTTTGGCTGACAGGCTGCGACCCCGCGGTGTTCTGGGCGCGGCGGGCGCACCTGCGCGACATTGCCGCGCAGCTCTTCCCGCCGGACTGGAGCTATCTGTCCGCGATCGTGGTGCCGCTGCTGGCGACGCTGCGTATGTCTGTCACCGGTACGGCGCTGGGCGTTGCGCTGGCGCTCGGCTTCGCGCCGCTGTGCGCGCACAATCTGCCGTGTCCCGCGCCGGTGCGCGCGGTGCTGCGCTTTCTGGTGCAGGTGCTGCGCTCGTTCCCGGCGCTGATCCTTGCGCTGCTGGCGACGTTTCTGTTCGGCCTCGGCACGTTTTCCGGCACGGTCGCTATCACGGTCTTTACGCTCGCGGTCATGACGCGCCTGACCTATGAGGACATCGAGACGCTCACGCTCGCACCCTACCGTGCGCTGTGCGCCATGGGCGTGTCCCCGGCACGGGCCTATGCTCGCGCCGTCGTCCCGGAGATCGCCTCCGGCTACCTGACCAACGCGCTCTACCTGCTCGAGACGAATGTGCGCCACAGCGCTATCCTCGGCTATGTCGGCGCGGGCGGCATCGGTCTGCTGCTCAACGAGAAGATCTCGTGGCGGGAATACGACCGCGTCGGCACGATCCTCATGTGCCTGTTTGTGACCGTGTGCTGCATCGAGTGGCTCAGCCATGCGCTCGGGCGCATCATCCGCGGCGAGCGCAGCATTTCGCGCCCGGCAAAGCGCGTTCTCTGGGCGGCGGTGCTGCTGTGCGTGGCCGTTTGCACGGTGGGCATCGACCCGCCGGACTTTGCGCACACGAGCAAGTCCGTGCTCTCGGCCATGGGCACGGGGCTGCTGCATCCGGACTGGCGCTTCTTTTTCGGCACGGGCAAGGACGGACTCGGCTGGCTGCTGCTCGAGACGGTCGGCATCGCGCTGGCCGGAACGGGGCTCGGCGCGCTGCTTGCCGCGCCCTTGGCGTTTTTGAGCACGCCGAAGCTGCTGCCGCGCCCGGCCGCGCTGCTGTTTCGGGTGCTCATCGTGGCGATCCGCTCCGTACCGTTTTTGATCTACGGGCTCATCTTCATCCGCGTCTCCGGTCCGGGGGCGTTCACCGGAGTGCTGACGCTCGCGGTGTGCAGCATCGGCCTGCTCAGCAAGCGCTTCACTGAGGCGATCGAGTCGTTGGATTTTCGCGCCTATGACGCGCTGCGCGCCATGGGTGTGTCGCTTTTGCCGCGCATCCGCTATGCGGTGCTGCCGCAGCTCGCTCCGGCGCTCGCCTCGGCGGTGCTGTATCGGTTCGATGTCAACATCCGCGAGGCATCCGTGCTCGGGCTGGTCGGCGCCGGCGGCATCGGCGCGCCGCTCATCTTTGCCATGAACCAGTACGCGTGGAGTGATGTGAGCGCGATCTTCCTGGGCTTCGTGCTGCTCGTCTGGGGTATTGACGTGGGCAGCGCGCGTCTGCGGCACAGGCGCAGCACGGCTGCAGCTTCTGAATAACAGCTTCCGATCTGATCGACGGGCGGTGCGTATGCGCTGCCCGCTTTTGCGCTTTTTTTCGACAGGAAAAGGAGAGTCCTGATTATGGGACTCTCCTTTTGCTATGATGTAGGAAACCGGGGAGGGAGGCAGAGCGCGGCTGCATGCAGAAATGGAACGATCATGCTGGAAGCCGTCTCCGAAAACTGTATCCGGGTGCCAAAAACGATGTAAATTATGCAGAAAACTGCGCACTTTCTGCATGGGTGCTTTTTTGTGACAGATATTTGTGATAAAATGCAACCGTTCCATGAGTTGGATATGTGCGCAGAAGCAGAGAAGAGAGGGAGCTATGCCGAAATCACCGAATCAGAAATTGAAGCTGTTGTACCTGATGGAGATCCTGCTGCAGCAGACGGATGAGCGCCATCCAATGACCGTGCCGGAGATGATCGCACAGCTGGCACAGCGCGGCGTGTCGGCCGAGCGTAAGAGTATTTACGGCGATCTCGAGGCACTGCGCACGTTCGGGATAGACATCGTGCAGACCAAGACCAAGACGACCGGGTATTACGTCGGCTCGCGCGCGTTTGAAACACCGGAGCTCAAACTGCTGGTCGACAGCGTCCAGTCATCCAAGTTTATCACGCACAAAAAGACGCTGGCGCTCATTAAAAAGATCGAAAGTCTTGCCAGTATCTATGATGCACAGCTCCTGCAGCGGCAGGTCTATGTTCATGGCCGCGTCAAGAGCATGAATGAGAGCGTTTATTATAACGTGGACGAAATCTCCGACGCGATTTCCCGGGACCGGCAGATCCGCTTCCACTACTTTGAATACACCATCTCTAAGCAGCGGCGCTACCGCAAGGCGGGTGCGTACTATGTCGTCAGTCCGCTGGCGCTGATGTGGGACAATGAGAATTACTACCTGCTGGCGTGGGATGCCGAGGCGGAGCTGCGCAAGCATTACCGTGTGGACAAGATGACGGACATCTCCGCGCTGGAGGCGCCGCGCGTGGGCACGGAAGACCTTTCAAAGCTGGACCTGTCGGCGTATTCCAAAAAAGTGTTCAGCATGTTCAGCGGGGAAGAGCAGACGGTGCGGCTGCGCTTTGCCAATCATCTGGTCGGCGCGGTGCTCGACCGCTTCGGCAAGGACGTGATCGTGGTCGCCGACGGGCCGGACCATTTCACGGTCGCGCTCAACGTGGTCACGAGTCCAAAGTTCTACGCCTAGCTGTTCGGTTTCGGCACCGAGGTGGAGATCCTCTCGCCGCCGTCGGCCCGGCTGGAGATGCAGAACATGCTTGCCGCCGCTGTGGATCTTTATGCGCCGCCGCGCAGACAATGACTTGACAAATTGCGGACAATCGTGTATTAATAACAACGTACCATTTGGGGGGCTGGGTCATTCCCGGCTGAGACGAGTGAATCGAAGCTCGATACCCACAGACCTGATCCGGATAATGCCGGCGTAGGAAACGAAATTCATATTCTATCGTTTTCTATGGACTGCATTGTTTCGGCAATGCAGTTTTTCTTTGAGGAGGAACACAATATGCCCCAAAGCAAATCCCATCTGCGCCTGCGCGCGCTGTGCGAGGGCGCGATCTTCATCGCCCTTGCCCAGGTCCTGAGCTATCTCAAGCTCTTTGAACTCCCGCAGGGCGGCTCCATCACGATCGAGATGCTGCCGATCTTCCTGTACTGCGCCCGCTGGGGCTTTGGCCCCGGCATGCTCGCGAGCTTTGCCTACAGCATCCTGCAGGCAGTGCTCAGCAGCACGTATGCCTGGACGTGGCAGTCGCTCATCGGCGACTATCTGCTCGCATTCACGGTGCTCGGCTTTGCCGGCGCGTGCTCGAAGATCAAGGGCGGCTTCTTCATCGGCACGGTCGTCGGCAGCGTGGCGCGCTTTCTCGTGCACTATGTCGTCGGCGCGACGATTTGGGCCGAGTATATGCCCGAGACCTTCTTCGGCCTGACGATGACGTCGCCGTGGTTCTACTCGGCGCTGTATAACGGCAGCTTCATGCTCATCGACATGGTGCTCGTGCTCATCGTCGGCGCGCTGCTGTGGAAGCCGCTGAAAAAGTACATCACCGGCGAGGATCTGCGCGGTGCAGCGAGCGCGAAAAATGTAGGTTGACAGAGCGAATTTTTATAGTGTATAATATGTATCCGGCGTCAGTCGTCTGGCGCCGGATACTTTTTGCCAACTACGGCGGCGCGAGCCGCTGTTGAGTATGATCGAAAGGAGAAAACACCATGTTCCGTACCTATCAGCCCAAGAAGCTTCAGCGCAAGAAAGAGCACGGCTTCCGCAAGAGAATGGCGACCGCCAACGGCCGCAAGGTGCTGTCCCGCCGCAGAGCGAAGGGCAGAAAGCATCTCAGCTACTGAGTTGCTGCGCGTGAGCAGGCAGACTCCTTAATTATGTTTTTCAGGGCGGGATCTTTCCGCCCTAAAGGCATATCCGGAGAGTCTGCACAGCAGAGAGGATCGGGGGAGACCTTTGGAATTTACCAGCACGATCAAACAAAACTATGAATTCCGGCGTCTGTACTCGAAGGGCAAAAGCTGCGCCAATGCGTATCTGGTGGTCTACTGCCGGAAAAACCGCGCCGGCCGCAGCCGCATCGGCTACACCGTGTCCAACAAAGTCGGCCATGCCGTCGTGCGCAACCGCATCCGCCGCCGTCTGCGGGAGATCTATCGCCTGCATGAGCGGCAGATCGCGCGCGGGTATGATCTGGTCGTCGTGTCGCGCGTGCGCGCGTGCACGGCGGATTATCATCAGCTGGAGGCAGCGTTTTTATCGGCGTGCGCCCAGCTCGGCCTGCTGACGGAAGGGGATGACGGCGTATGAAGCGGCTGCTCATCGCGCTAGTGAAGTTTTACCGCAGGTATATCTCACCGCTCAAGCCGCCCTGCTGCCGGTTCATTCCGACCTGCTCGGAATATGCGCTCGAGGCTCTGCAGAAATACGGAGCGCTCAAGGGCTCGTGGCTGGCCATCAAGCGCATATGTCGGTGCCATCCGTTCCATACGGGTGAGCATGAATTTTATGACCCGGTGCCATGACCGGGAAATCCTAAGAATTTTAGAATTGGAGTCGTCTTATGTCCTGGATTACTGCACCCTTTGCCTGGCTGCTCAAAGCACTTTATGAGCTGACCGGCAGCTACGGTTGGGCGGTCATTCTCTTCGGCGTTGTCGTGAACCTGATTTTGCTTCCGTTCATGGCCAAGAGCAAGAAGAGCATGATGCGCACCAGCCGCCTTCAGCCGCGGATCACGGAGCTTCAGCGCCGGCACGAGGGAAACCAGCAAAAGCTCAATGAAGAGATGGCCAAGCTCTATCGGGAAGAGAAGATCAACCCGATGTCCGGCTGCCTCTGGAGCTTGATCCCGTTCCCGATCCTGATTGCGCTCTACAGCGTCATCCGCCAGCCGCTGACGAAGATGATGGGCCTGAGCGCGGACGCTGTCACGCAGCTGACCGACTGGGTCACGACCAATGCGGGCTATGTCGCGCAGACGAAGTCTGCCTATCAGGAGATCCAGATCACCGACCTGATCCATCAGAACTGGGACGCCGTGACCGGCGCGTTCGGTGATTTCTCGGGCAAGCTGCTGGATATCGACTATTCGTTCATCGGCCTGAACATGGGCCAGCAGCCGTCGTTCAAGATCTGGACGTTTGACTGGAGCAACAAAGCCGTCTGGCTTCCGGCTCTGGGTCTGTTCCTGATCCCGATCGTTTCGGCAGTGCTCTCGTGGCTGTCCATGAAGATCAGTACGTCGATGACGCCGCAGACCGCTGGCAATCAGCAGGCCGCTGCGACCAACAAGACCATGATGTTCATGATGCCGCTCGTGTCGCTGTGGATCTGCTACACGATGCCGGCCGCTCTGGGCATTTACTGGATTGTCAACAGCATCCTTGGCATCCTGCGTGATGTCAGCCTGACGAAGGTTTTCAACAAGCAGCTCGACAAGCTCGATGCTGAGCGCATCGCGCGCGAAAAAGAGCGCGATGCGGAGCTCGAGCGCAAACGTCTCGAGACCGAGCGCCTGAAGGCTGCCGGCGAGACCATCGTCAACCCCAACACCAGCAAGAAGAAGATCCAGGCCAGCCAGAAGCAGAAGGATGACGAGCGCAAGGCTGCGGCCGTGCGTGAAGAGCGTGCCGCCCGCCGCGAGCGTCTCGGCGTCGAGCAGGCGGCTGCGCCGGAGTCCCAGGTCGGCAACCGCCGCTATGCGCGCGGCCGTGCCTACGCGCGGGACCATTATGCAGCGGATCAGGCCGCCGCTCCCGAGACGGAGCAGGCGCCGGCCGCCGAAGTCCCGGAAGGAAAACAGGAGAGTACTGAATGATGTTAAAAACACTGGAAAAGTCCGGCAAGACGGAAGAGGCGGCCATCGCCGCCGCGCTCGAGGAGCTTGGCCTTGACCGGGATGATGTTTCCGTTGAGATCGTCGAGCGCGCCAAGTCCGGCTTCCTCGGCATCGGCGCCAGCCCTGCGGTCGTCCGCGTGCAGTATGAGGCGCCGGATGAGGAGCTTGAGACTGTTGCTGAAGCTGCGGCCGAGTCCCCGGCCGCAGCTCCGGCTGAGGCGCAGCCCGCGGCCGCACCTGCCGCCCCCGCAGCGGATGAGCCGGAGAGCTATGCGCGCATCCGCGCGTTCGTCAGCGGCCTGCTCGAGCACATGGGCATCCAGGCGGAGATCGAGATCACCGCACGCGATAACGGCGGCGTGAACGTGAACCTGTCCGGCAGCAACATGGGCGCGGTCATCGGCCGCCGCGGCGAGACGCTCGACGCAATCCAGCACCTGACCAATTACGCCGTCAATCGCGGCAGTGATAAGCATATGCACATCAGTGTCGATGCCGAGAGCTACCGCGCCAAGCGTGAGGAGTCGCTCGTGCGTCTGGCGGAGAAGATGGCCGCAAAGGCCATCAAGTACAAGCGCAGCATGGCGCTTGAGCCGATGAATTCCTACGAGCGCCACGTTATCCACACGGCGCTGCAGGATTACGAAGGCGTGACGACGAGTTCGACCGGTACCGAGCCGAACCGCCGCGTTGTGGTCTCTTATGAGAAGCCGCAGCGCACCAGCAACAAACCGGTCAGCCGTGAGTGGAGCTGACGAGAGACTTAGGAGGAACGGTATTATGTTCGAACAAGTGAGACAACTGCTTGCCCACCAGTTTGAGGTGGACGAAAACACCATCACCATGGACACCAACATCGCGGACGATCTCGGCGCGGATTCGCTCGACGTCGTGGAGCTGGTCATGTCGATCGAGGATGCGTTCGGCATCACGATCGAGGACGAGAAGGCGGCCGAGCTGACCACCGTCCGTCGGGTCGTGGATTACCTCGAGAAGAACGCTTGAACACATGCACAAAAAAGCAGGCAGCCGGTGCTGCCTGCTTTTTTTATTTCTGGAAATGCAATAGTGATTGACGAATCCGGCCGCAGCGGGTAAAATAAACAATGTATGCCGGAAAGGAGCGCGTGTATGCTGCAATTTCAACCGCAGGAGCATCTGCTGCATTCGTATATTGTCGCGTCCCAGTCGGAGCAGGCGCGCGACCGGCTCTCGCTCGATCTGGCGGCGGCCATGCTCTGCCGCAGTGATGGTGTGCGTCCGTGCCGGACGTGCCGGGACTGCCGCAAGGTCTATGACGGTGTGCACCCGGATGTGATCTATATCGCGCCGGACCCGGATGCCAAAGTGCCGTCGATCAAGGTCGACCAGATCCGCGGCGTCGCGGCCACGGCGTACATCCTGCCGAGCGAGGCGGAAAAGAAGGTCTACGTTCTGCGTCAGGCGGATACGATGAATCTCAATGCGCAGAATGCGTTTTTGAAGCTGCTGGAGGAGCCGCCTCAGAGCGCGGCGTTCATTCTTGCGGCTGCAAGTCCGGAGCTGCTGCTGCCGACGGTGCGCTCACGCTGCGCATTGCTGCGCGATCCGGCGGAGCAGCTGCAGGAATCGGACGAGATCCGGGCCCTGGCAGAGGACTATCTGCGCGCGGTTGCGTCGCAAAACCGGCTGACGCTCCTGCGATGGTGCCTTGCACAGGAGGGCATGGATGCGCAGACGCTCTCGGCATTTCTCCCCGCCGTGCAGCACCGGCTGGTGCACTTGCTGGCGGAACCGGACGAGACGGTGCTGCCGCAGACGCTGTGCGCGCAGCAGCTTCGCCTGCTGGAGACCTGCGAGCGCTACCGCCGCGCCAATGTCGGCACGAAGCATATCTTTGGCCTGCTGTCCGTTTCGGGCGTGCAGGCGAAAGTTCAGAAGTGAGGATATCAAATTGACAGAAGTAATCAGTGTAAAATTCAAAAACCGCGGCAAGGTCTATTTCTTTGACCCGCACGGCATTGCCGTGCGCACGGGCGAGAAAGTGGTCGTCGAGACGTCGCGCGGGCTGGAGCTGGCCGAGTGCGTGCAGGGCAGCCATGCGGTGCCGGAAGAGACGGTCGTGCAGCCGCTGCGTTCGCTGGCGCGCATCGCCACGAAGGACGACCTGCGTATCGAGGAGATCAATCGCCGCCGCGAAAAAGAGGCATTTGCCATCTGCAAGCAGAAGATCGTTGAGCACGGACTGGATATGAAGCTCGTGGATGTGGAGTGCAGCTTTGAGGGCAACAAGACCATGTTTTTCTTCACGTCCGACGGGCGCGTGGATTTCCGCGAGCTGGTCAAGGATCTGGCCTCCGTGTTCCGCAACCGCATCGAGCTGCGCCAGATTGGTGTGCGTGATGAGGCGAAGATGCTCGGCGGCATCGGCATCTGCGGCCGCCCGTACTGCTGCAATCAGTTTCTGGACGACTTTCAGCCGGTGTCCACGAAGATGGCGAAGGTGCAGTCCATGTCGCTCAACCCGTCGAAGATTTCCGGTGCGTGCGGCCGCCTGATGTGCTGCCTGCGCTATGAACAGGCGGCGTATGAGGAGCTGGTCAAGGCTGTGCCGAAGGTCGGCACCTTTGTCGAGACGCCCGCCGGCTACGGCACCGTGTCGTCGGTCAACATCCTGCGCAGCAGTCTGAAGGTCAAGCTCGATGGGCAGGGTGAGGACGTTTTCAAAAACTATCAGGCCGACGAGATCGCTGTGATTCCCGGCGGCCGCCCGAAGCCGGGCGAACCGCTGCCGTCCCTGCTCAAGGACCGGCCGAAGCCGGTGCGCGAAGAGGAGCCGAAGGAGGATCCCTGGGCGCTGCCGCAGCTCTTTGCGGATGAGGTCTACGGTGACAAGAAGCCGGAGCGTGCACATACGCCCGAATCCGGCGAGAAGAAAAAGCGCCCGCGCCGCCGCTCGCGCGGCCACGGCGGGAAGAAGCCTGCCGACGGTCAGACCGCCCCGAAGGCGGAGCAGCCGGCGCAGGAGGGAACGAAGGCCAAGGGGCAGCAGCGCCAGAAGTCCCAGCCGAACCGCAAATCCGGCGCGCGCAAGCCTGGGGACAAGCCCGCGGGTGAGAACGCCGAGCGCAGCCGCGCCAAGGCGCAGCCGCCAAAGCCGGCCGAGGGCGCCGCGCCGAACGGGGAAAAACGCGCCGACGGCCATCGCCGCCGTCACCGCGGCGGACGCGGCCGCAACAAATCCGCGGCACCCGGCAATGCCGCACCCAACACACCGGCGGCGGAATAAAAACGAAAACAGGTGCATACCGATCCGGTGTGCACCTGTTTTTGGCATTCCATGCTTCAGATCAGCAGTCCGCCGTCCACACCGAACACCTGCCCGGTCACGAATCGGGCGCGCTCGCTTGCCAGCAGCGTGATCGCATCGGCCACGTCTTCCGCCGTGCCCATGCGGCACAGGGACGTGCTGTCGGCCAGTTCCGCCTTGTCCTCGGGGCTGAGGTTAGCGATCATGTCCGTGTCGATGCAGCCGGGGGCAACGCAGTTGACGCGGATGCCAGACGGGCCGAGTTCCTTTGCCAGCGCCTTCGTGAAGGCGGCGACGGCACCCTTCGTGGCCGAGTAGGCCACCTCGCACGAGGCCCCGTTTGTGCCGAGGATGGAGGCGAGGTTGATGATGTGCCCGGCCTTTTCATGCACCATCGGCGGGATCGCGCAGCGGCAGCAGTTGTACATGCCCGTGACGTTTACGTCAAACAGCCGCTGCCAGACGGCCGGGTCGAGATCCGTCAGCAGACCGTAGACCGCGACACCGGCGTTATTCACCAGCAGATCCACGGGGCCGATCTTCTCGAACATGGTGCAGACGGCCTGCGCGTTGCTCACATCGGCGCAGATGGCCATGCCGCCGGTCTGCGCGGCGACTGCCTCGGCCGCCTCGCGGGATCGGATATAGTTCACGTGTACCGTCCAGCCGTCGCGGGCCAGCGCCAGCGCGGTCGCCTTGCCGATGCCGCGGGACGCTCCGGTCACAAGTGCGATTTTTTTCATAGAAAGATCCTCCCAGAAACGAACATTTGTCAAAACGCTGCGTCTATGTTATTATATACTTGTTTCCTTGAAATTTCTATCCATCCTGTCAATTCCGGAGGAAAAAATATGAGCAGACAGACAACCACACGCCGCCGTCATGGCGTCCGGCGCATGAGCGAGCGCAAACGGCTGACGATCACGGCGATCACGGCGGTGCTCGCGCTGGTCACGGTCGTGATCTGCGCGCTGTCCGGCGTGTTCAATTTTCATAAAGGCAATGAGCGCATCCTGCCCAATCTCGTCGGCCAGACGGAGGAATCGGCCAAGGCGCAGCTCACGGAGCTGGACGCCGAACCGAGCATCACGTATGAAAACAGCGACGAGACCAAGGGCATCGTCATCCGACAGGACGTCAACGAGGGTACGCAGCTCAAGCACCGGCAGACGGTCGCGTTCGTCGTCTCGCTCGGCCCGAAGGAGCAGCCTGCGGCGCCGGAGGACACCCCGGTCGCGATCCCGAGCTTCGTCGGCCTGACGCTCGAGCAGGCGCAGGCGACAGCCAAGAGTCTCGGCGTCACCGTGGAGGCGGGCGGCACGGTCTATGATGACAATGTGCGCAAGGGCTCCGTTGCGCGCCAGAACCCGGTCGGCGGCACGATGGTCAAGCCGGGCACGACGATCCAGGTCTCCATCTCGGCCGGCCCGGAGAAGAAGGAGTACACCGTCACCGTCACGTGCGGCGCCGGCGGCAGCGTCAGCCCGAGCGGCAATCAGAAAGTGGCCGAGGGCGGCAGCGTGTCGTTCACGATCACACCGAAGGAGGGCTACGAGGTTGCGACGCTGGTCATCGACGGTACCACGGTCCTGCCGTTGACGAGCTATTCCTTTATGAACGTGGACAGCAACCACACGCTCTATGTGACGTTCCGCGAAAAGTAACACGAAAGTGCAAAGCGCCCCCGGCAGCAGGCCGGGGGCGCATGATTTATGTCTCGGGGATGGCGTGGATGCCGACGGTGCGGACGGCGCCGTCCTCCGTTTCGATGCAGGCGTATGTGCACGCTGCGCCGACGCCGGCCGTGCCGGGGTTGACGACGTACAGTCCCTGTATGGTCTCGCTCATGGCGCGGTGTGTGTGCCCGAAGAGCACCATGTCCGCGCCCGCGAAATAGGCTGCATTGAGCAGGGCGTCGAGCGTATACTTCACACTGTATCGGTGCCCGTGCGTGAGGAAGAACTTCACACTGTCGAGCGTGAGCTGCAGCACCTCGGGATTCACCGGCTCCCGGTCGCAGTTGCCGCACACACGGTACAGCGGCAGATCCGGAAACTCCTTTTCCAGCCGCTGCGTGTCGCGCTCGCAGTCGCCGAGATGGAACACGGCGTCCGGCTGCTGCTGCCGGATGGCACGCACCATGCCGAGCGTTCGGCCGTGAGAATCGGAAAAAACAAGGATCTTCGTGGCAAGTCACCTCTGCATTGCTCATAGAATACAATAAAAGCAGGATACCCGGCACGGCCGGGCTATCCGCATTATACGGGACACGGCCTGCAAAGTCAAGCCGCCCCGAATGGAGCGTGACCGATATGAAGGACTTGGATGCGCTGAAAAAGCAGCTTGCGCGCGACGGACGTCTGCAGCGTCTGCAGGAGATCGCCGACTCGACCGACGGGCAGAAGCTGGCCGGCGCGCTCGATGCGCAGAAGATCGAGCAGGCAGCGCGCGCGGGGGATACCGAGACGCTGCGGCAGATCCTCACGCAGGTGCTCAGCACGGATACCGGGCAGCGTCTGGCCGGAAAAGTAAAGGACGCGATGCAGGATGGATGAGATCGGGGAAAAGCTCGACGCGCTGCTCAATGATCCGAAGCAGTTCGGCAAGATCGCGCAGTTAGCATCCTCGATCCTGGGCGACGGCGGCGATCAGTCAGCGCCGCCGTCCGCACCGGATCCGGAGCTTGACCTCGACATGGGGCAGCTGCGCCGGATGATGTCGGCGCTGCGCGGCGGCGGACACGACTCCGCCAACCGCCACCTGCTCGAGGCCATGAAGCCTTATCTGGCCGAGAAGCGCCGGCGCAAGATCGACCGCGCCATGAAGCTCGCGCGGCTCGCGTCGCTTGCCGAGCTCGCCGCCGAGGACCTGGAGGGGGACGACCATGTATAATCGTTATCAGGGCAACAGCGGCCGGGTCGAGCGTGTGCCGGATGCGCCGCAGCCGGAGATCCGCCCGCACCCGCCCGCGCCGTCTGGCGGAAACAACAAGCCGCCGCCGGGCTTGCCCGGCGGCGGCTTGCAGCAGTTGCTGCAGAAATTCTCACTGGCAGACCTCGAGAGTGAGGACCTGCTGCTGATTCTGGTGCTGTATCTCATGTACCGCGAGAGCGGCGACAAGGAGCTGCTGTTCATCCTCGGCGGGATGCTGTTTCTTTAGTGCGCGGGCACGAACGGCTCGGGCGGCTGCGCGCCCAGAAAATGGCTCAGGATCGCCTGCGCGATGCGCGGGCAGGCTTTGCCGTCGCCATAGGGATTGACGGCCTTGGCCATCCGGTCATAGGCGGCCGGGTCGTCGAGCAGCTCGGCAGCCAGCCGGTAGATGTCCTCCGTATCCGTGCCGGCGAGCTTGACGGTGCCAGCGGTGACGGCCTCCGGCCGCTCCGTCTCGCGCCGGAGCACGAGCACGGGCTTGCCGAGCGCGGGGGCCTCTTCCTGAATGCCGCCGGAATCGGTCATGACCATGTAGCTGCGGGCCATGAGCCGGTGCATATCCACGGCGTCGAGCGGCGCGATGAGCCGGATGTTCGGCACGCCGCCGAGCAGCTCCTCCGCCGTGCTGCGCACGACCGGGCTCAGGTGCACGGGATAGACGATCTCCACGTCCGGGTAATTGAGCGCCAGACGGCGCACGGCAGTGAAGATGTTGCGCATGGGCTGGCCGTAATTTTCGCGCCGGTGGCAGGTCATGGCGATGACCCGCCGCGAGAAATCAACCTGCTGCAGCTCATCCGAGACGAACTGCTCCCCGCGGACGGTGTAGGCCATGGCGTCGATGACGGTGTTGCCGGTGACGAAAATGTCGCCCTCCACGGCCTCACGCTCGAGATTATGGGCGTTGTTTGCAGTCGGCGCGAAGTGCAGCGTGGCGATGCGGCCGACGAGTGATCGGTTCATCTCCTCTGGGAAGGGGGACCAGCGGTCGTACGTGCGCAGACCGGCCTCCACATGGCCGACGGGGATCTTGGCGTAAAACGCGGCAAGTGCTCCGGCAAACGTCGTCGTGGTGTCGCCGTGGACAAGCACGATGTCCGGCTGCACCTCGCTGAGCACCTCGCGCATGCGCTCGAGCACGCGCGTCGTGATCGCGGTCAGATCCTGCCCCTGCTGCATGATGTTCAGGTCATAATCCGCCCGGATGCCGAAGCAGTCCATGACGGAGTCGAGCATCTCCCGGTGCTGCGCCGTGATGCACACGATGCTCTCAATCTCGGGGTGCTTTTGCAGTTCGAGCACGAGCGGCGCCATTTTGATCGCTTCCGGCCGGGTGCCGAAAACGGACATGACTTTAATGCGTTTGCTCATCGTTGACCTCCTGCGCAGGCGCTTCGGCAGCTGTGGTGCCGCTGGCCTGTTCGGTTTTGGCAGATACGTCTTTTTCCGCTTCGGCCGCTTCAGCGTCTGTCCGTGCGTCCGCTGCGGCCTGTGCTTCCTGCAGCTCCACATCGATGTGGTGCTTATGCACGCTCTTGCGGATGAAGGCGCACACGACAAAGCCGATCAGCAGCGCGAGAATGAGCAGCGCGATGCGGATTGTGCCCTTCGTCGTGAGCACGACGGCGGCGAGGCCGAGCGTGGCGCTGATGGCGTAGAGAATCGCGACGGCCTGCTTTTGATTCAGGCCAAGATCCATGAGCTTGTGGTGGAAGTGGCCGCGGTCGGCGTGAAACGGGCTCTGTCCGTGCAGGATGCGGCGGCAGAACGCAAAGAGCGTGTCCGACAGCGGCACGGCCAGCGCGAGCACCGGCACGACAAACGTGACGATCGCGTAGAACTTGAACAGGCCGAGCACCGACACCGTTGCCAGCACGTAGCCGAGCAGCAGGGAACCGGTATCGCCCATGAAAATGCGGGCGGGATTGAGGTTGTAGGGCATGAAGCCGATGCACGCGCCGGCAAGTGCCGCGACGATGAGCGCCACGTTCGGCTCCGACACGAGCAGCGCCACGACCAGAATGGTCACGCAGCTGATGGTCGATACGCCGACGGCCAGACCGTCAAGCCCGTCGATGAGGTTGACGGAGTTGGTGATGCCGACGATCCACAGCACGGTCAGCGGAATGGCGAGCCAGCCGAGGACGATGGCCTCCTGACTGCTGAACACGTTCGGGTTCGACACAACGTTGATGACCACGCCATGCAGCACGGCGATGACGGCGGCGAGGATCTGGATCAGAAACTTCGTCCACGCGCGCAGGGAGATGATGTCGTCGATCACGCCGGTGATGACGATGATGATCGACCCGAGCAGAATGCCGCGCACCTCCTGCGTGATGTCCGCGAACAGGAGCATCGACACGATGAAGCCCAGAAAGATGGCCAGACCGCCCATGCGGGGGATGGGATGGTCGTGCACGCGCCGGGCCTCGCCCGGTACATCCATGGCGCCGAGTTTTTGCGCCAGGATCTTGACGACCGGCGTCAGCGCAAAGCTGACCACGAACGCGATGAGGATCGCGAGCATGACTTTGATCCAGACAGCAGTGTTAAGAAACATGAGAACCGATCTCCAATAATGTAAGTATTATTTGGCGACGAAGCCGACCTTCTTATAGACCTTGCGCAGCGTCTTGTTGGCGATGTAGGACGCCTTATCCGCGCCGGCTTTGTAGACGGTCTCGAGATAGGCCTTGTCCTTGAGCAGACGCTCGCTCTCCTCGCGGATGGGGCGCAGCGTCTCGACGACGGCCTCGCCGACGGCGGGCTTGAACGCGCCATAGCCCTGGCCCTCAAATTCCGCCTCGATGGCTTCGAAGGTCTTGCCGGTGCAGGCAGAGTAGATGCTCATGAGGTTCGACACGCCGGGTTTGTTCGCCAGATCATAGCGCACGCAGCGCTCGGTGTCGGAGTCTGTGACGGCTTTTTTGAACTTGCGCATGATGACGTCCGGCTGATCGAGCAGGTACACGGTGCCGTTGGGATCCTTGTCGGACTTGGACATTTTGTTTTCCGGTGATACAAGACTCATGACGCGCGCGCCGACTTTCGGAATGTACGGCTCGGGGATCTTGAACACGTCGCCGTAGATGTTGTTGAAGCGCGTGGCCACGTCGCGGCAGAGCTCGACGTGTTGCTTCTGATCGCTGCCGACGGGGACATAGTCCGGCTGATAGAGCAGGATGTCCGCCGCCATCAGGGCGGGGTAGGTGAACAGGCCGCCGTTGATGTTCTCGGCGTTTTTGGCGCTCTTATCCTTGAACTGCGTCATGCGCGAGAGCTCGCCGAACATGGTGTAGCAGTTGAGCACCCAGCCGAGCTGCGTGTGCGCGGGCACATGGCTCTGGATGAAGAGTGTGTTCTTTTCCGGGTCGAGGCCGCAGGCAATGTATTGCGCGAGCTGCTCGATGGTGCGGCGGCGCAGGTCGGCGGGGTTCTGCCGCACGGTGATCGAGTGCAGGTCGGCCATGAAATAATAGCAGTCAAAGATCTCGGCGCGCTCGCTCCAGTTTTTGATCGCGCCCAAGTAGGACCCGAGCGTCAGATCGCCGGAGGGCTGGATGCCGGAGAGCATGACTTTTTTTGCAGTTTTTTCTTCCATTTTTTATTACTTCCTTAACTGTTGTGCTGAAAAATCGCATTTGTTTGAATATTGTACCACAACCCGTGGTGGAATACAACACAGAAAGTTCCTTGACAATCCATGCGATGTAAAATAAGATATAAATAATTATGGTTTATCTATCCGGAGGATACAGAGAATATGAAAGATCAAAAGTGGTTTGAAGACATGGAGCAGCGCATCCCGCACGGCGAGGTGCGCACCCGTTTCGCGCCCAGCCCGACGGGCTATATGCACGTCGGCAATCTGCGCACGGCACTGTATACGTACCTGATCGCGCGGCACGCCGGCGGCAAGTTCATCCTGCGCATTGAGGACACCGATCAGGGCCGCTATGTGGAGGGCGCGGTCGATGTCATTTACAGCACCATGCGCGCCTGCGGCCTGACGCACGACGAGGGACCGGATGTCGGCGGCCCGGTCGGCCCGTATATCCAGACCGAGCGGCGGGGACTCTATAAGGAATACGCCGAGCTGCTCATCGCGCGCGGCCACGCCTACCGCTGCTTCTGCGATAAGGACGACGCTGCCGAAGAAAATGTTTCCGACGGCACTGTCATCCATAAATATGACGGCCGCTGCTCACGCCTGAGCGAGGAAGAGATCGCGGCCAATCTCGCGGCGGGCAAGCCCTATGTCATCCGCCAGAAGATCCCGCGTGAGGGCAAGACCACGTTCCACGACGAGATCTTCGGCGACATCACGGTCGATAATGACACGCTCGACGACCAGGTGCTCATCAAGCGCGACGGTCTGCCGACGTATAACTTCGCCAACGTCATCGACGACCATCTCATGGGCATCACGCACGTCGTGCGCGGGTCGGAGTACCTGTCGTCCACGCCGAAGTATAACCTGCTCTATGAGGGCTTCGGCTGGGAGATCCCGAAGTATATCCACTGCTCGCCGGTCATGCGCGACCAGCACAACAAAATGTCCAAGCGCCACGGCGACCCGTCGTATGAGGATCTGATTGCGCAGGGCTACCTGTCGGAGGCTGTGGTCAACTATGTGGCGCTGCTTGGCTGGGCGCCCGGCGGCGAGCGGGAGATCTATTCGCTGCCCGAGCTCGTGGAGGCGTTCGACATCAAGGGCATCTCCAAGTCTCCGGCTATCTTTGATATTGATAAGCTCAAGTATTTCAACAGCGAGTATATCCGCGCCATGACGCCGGAGCAGTTCGCCGCCGTGGCCGCGCCCTATATCCGGCAGACGGTGAAAAACCCCGCCATCGATCCTGCGCAGATCGCGCCGCTGCTGCAGCAGCGCTGCGAGGTGCTCACGGACATTCCGGAGAAGGTGGACTTCTTCGATGCGCTGCCGGAGTATGACATCGCGCTCTACACGAATAAGAAGTCCAAGACCGATCCCGCCGTCTCGCTCGAAATGCTCAAAACGGTGCGCCCCGTGCTCGCGGAGCTCCCGGTGTGGGACGATGAGACGCTGCTCGCGGCCATGAAGGATCTGGCCGAACGGCTGGAAGTGAAAAATGCGAAGGTGATGTGGCCGGTGCGCATTGCGGTGTCCGGCCACGCGGTGACGCCCGGCGGCGCGGTGGAGATCTGCCGTATCCTCGGCCGGGATGAGTCCCTGCGCCGGGTCGATGCCGGCATCGCCAAACTGGAAGGATGAGCGGCATGAAAAAACGCACGGGCGTGGAGTGGGCGGTCATCGTCATGGCCGTCGTGGTCGTGCTGCTCGCAATCGCGCTGATTGTGGTCAACGCGGCCGGTATCCGCATCCATAAGCCTGCGCCGGAGGCCCCGGCCGCGACAAATCTGCCGCAGTTTCCGTTTTCCGACGAGCCGGAGCTGATCCTCGGCAGCGGGCAGGCCCCGTCGCGCGACGCGCAGCAGGTGGTTTCTGTCGGCGGCGTGGACAAGACCATGCAGCTCGTCAACGGCTCGTTCGCACAGCGCGGCGGCCCGGACTTCTCGCTGTATCTGGACGCTTCCGTGTTCCTGAGCACGGAGATGGACGGCAAGTGCTGCTTTGCCCGCGCGGACGACACGAGCATGGACGCCTATCTGGAGATCGGCTATCACCCGGGCGCGGACGCGCAGACGCTCGCGGGCACGATCCTCAATGACTACGGCACCATTGCAAACACGGAGATGCTCGGCCAGGTCAAGCTCGGAGATTTGAATGCCTATGGTGTCAATGGCGCCACGGTGCAAAAACAGCTCGAGGCATACCTGATCCAGACGGCGGACGGCTGCGTTTCGGTCGTGCTCTGCCGGGCAGGAACGGCGCCGGCAGGCTGGTATGAGAGTCTGCTCGCCTCGGCGCAGACGCTGCAGATCACCGGCTGAGAAAAACTGCACATCAAAACCACCCTTTCCGGCAACACTAGTCCGGAAGGGGTGGTTTGCTATGAAGAAAAAAACGCGCGTGCTCATCATTTCCTACACGGCAGCGCTCGTCGCGGCGCTCGCGATCGGCCTGATCGCCTGCCGCACGGACGCCAACCGCCGCCAGACGGCCATGGACGCCAATTACCGCCACGCTTACGGTGAGGTGCTCAACGCCGTGCAGGAGCTCGACAGCTCGCTGCAAAAGAGCCTGTATGCAACGACAGCGGCCATGGAGTGCACGGTCTGCACGGACATCTACAGCAATGCGCAGACGGCGGAGATGGCACTCGGCGTGCTGCCGGTCAACTCGCACGCGCTCGCGCGTATCGCGCGCAACATCGCCCTCGCCGGGGACTATGCGCGCACGCTCTCGCGCAATGCGGCGGAGGGCAAAACGTTCACCTCCGAGGAACTGGAGCACCTGCGCGCCTTTTCTGACGCCACAACGCAGCTGAGCACGCAGCTTGCGGCGCTCGGCCAGTCACTCTATGACGGTGCAGTTACGACGACAGCGCATATGCGCAGCACGGAGTCGCTGGAGAATCTGGGGCTGGAGACGGATCTGTCCGACACGCTCGAGGCGGAACTCGCGGCGTTGGCCGATTCGTTTGAGGAGCTGCCGCTTCCGATCGCGGGCGGCAGCTATCAGGTGCGCACGGCGGCGGATTACGCCATGCTGGCGGGCCGCGGTGAGGTCACGGAGGAGCAGGCGCAGGCCGCGGCTGCGGCTTTTCTGGACATGGATGCGGCGCGTCTGCAGGCGACCGGCCGCTCGGAGGGCGTCGTACCGTGCTGGAACTTTGCTATCGACGACGGGGACGACACGTCCTATATCGCGGTCACGGTGTCCGGCGGGGAAGTGCTGCGCTATTATTCCTCTTGCGCCGGCGGCGAACCGGCGCTTTCCACCGATGAGGCGGTGGAGGCGGCCGCGGCATTCCTGCGCGCGCGCGGCTATGACGGTATGCGCCTGATCGACACGGAGGACGCGGGGCAGTCGCTCATCTGCACGTTCTGCTATGTGCAGGATAATGTCCTGTGCACGGCGGATCAGCTGCGTGTGCGCGTCCGGCTCGACGACGGGACGGTCTGCGGCTTCTCGTCGGCGTTGTATCTGGACACGCACCGGGCGCGCACGCTCCCGACGGACACCATCGGCATCGAGGCAGGACAGGCGGCTGTGCCCGGGGCGCTGCAGGTCGTGAATACGCGCACGGCATTTCTCCGGCTCTATGGCGCGCGTGAGACGCTGTGCTATGAGTACCTGTGCGAAACGGATGATGGGCAGCGCTGCGTCATCGCCGTCAATGCCCGTACCGGGCAGCAGGAGCGTATCCTGACCTCGGATTTAGCCGGCGGGGTGCAGATGCAGTTTTGATGTGTCTCAAAGAGGGAGGGCGGAAAGTTCTCCCTCTTGACGAAAAATTGCGAACAGTGTATGATAGAAAAACAAATGCGTATCAGATCTTTACATATTGGAGGCTTCTTATGAGCGTCATTCCCAAGATTACCTGCCGGCGCTGCGGACGGGAGTATTCCGGTCTGCGCAGCCGCTGTCCATATTGCGGCACGGGCCGCAGCAGATCCGCGGAGCGCATCCCGCTGCGCACGTCCAGCGAAAATGCAGGTACCCCGGCGGCAGAACACGCCGCGGTCAATACGAAGTGGCAGATGCTTTTTGGCGGTATTTTGCTCATCGCGGTTGTCGCGGCCGTCATCGTGCTCATTACCGTGAGCCTGAATGCCAGTAAAAATGGTTCGGCTTCTGCGGCGCCGACCCCGCCGGCGACGGTGTCCAGCGCAGCACCGGTCACCACGCCGACTCCGACCCCGCAGCCCACCCCGACGCCGACACCGACACCGTCGGTCACGAGCATTACCATCACGTTCCTTGGCAGCAAGCGCACGGAGTTTGCGGCCAAAGTTGGCGATGAAGTGCCGCTCGGAACGACGATTTATCCGGCCGGCGGCGACCAGACCGTCACGTGGTCGAGTAAGGATGAATCCATCGCCACCGTCAGCGACAAGGGTGTCGTGACCGGCGTAGGCAAGGGTACAACGACGATTACGGCCGAGTGCGGCGGTGTGAAGGCCGACTGCACGGTCTATATCACGGCGAAGTAAAGCGCCCTGTGTTCGACGGCTCCGTTTTTTCGGAGCCGTCGAAAAAAAGGGGGTTGACAAAAAAGTATAGATGCGTTAGAATAACCAACGCTGACACGGACGATTAGCTCAGCTGGTATGAGCATCCGCTTGACGTGCGGAGGGTCACAGGTTCGAGTCCTGTATCGTCCACCATAAAAATGCCGCGACGTTAGTCGCGGCATTTTTATATTTTCGCAGCATTGAAAGAAAGAAAAAAGGAGACTGGCAGCAGTGCACAGTCTCCAAGGATGTAGTCAGCAAAGTTTGCAAGACAGGGCTGACCGCAGTGGTTTTATTATAGTGGGATTCCGGAATGCTGTCAAGATGAAAATAACAGAAAGAAACATTTCTTCCGAAAACAAGAATCGACAAATTTCGCATATTTCTCTGCAAAAATGAAAATTGATACTTGACAACCGTGTGCGTTATCATTATAATGAAAAAGCTGCATCGGGGTGTAGCGCAGATGGTAGCGCGCATGGTTCGGGACCATGAGGCCGCGAGTTCAAGTCTCGCCACTCCGACCATAATGTGGAGACAAAAAAGATGTCTCCTGCGAAAAGCCCGAATATATCGGGCTTTTTTGCTACCCAAACGGCGATTTTTCTCTGTACCAAAACACAGATGTAAAATCGCCGTTTTCCCTTTGTGGATAGACTTGAACTCCCGAAAAGTAAATATCAGATACACAGGCAGATAGAAAGCAAAAATCTATCTGCCTTTTTTATTACCCTAAAAAGGAGAAATCAGATATGCTGTCCTTTATTTCTCTGCACAAGGAAAATTGGCGCAGTCACAGCTACGCTGCCGCCCGCTGTGTCGGGGATCAGGTGCTGTTTCAAATGCTGAAAGCGAATTCCAATATCGCACCGTCTGTCTCTGCATGGACAACGATGCCGCAGGTCAGGCGGCGAACAAAAGAATATCCGACAAACTCTTTATACAGGGCATAAAACACGAAATCCTCGTTCCCGAATTCAAAGATTGGAACGAGGACTTATTATGTGACGAACAGGAGGAAACCGAATGCCAAACATTGCAGCTTTAATCACCGTTGCCGCAGTTATGTTTGCCGTCCTCGGTGCGATAACGCTGATTGCCCATATCTACAAACTCAATAACATCAAGAGCAAAACGGTCGGTGACGGTCAGCATGGCACGGCTCGGTGGGCAAACAAAGCGGATATCTGTCGCCTGCATTAACGGCTATGTAGTATTTTTCGTTTCCATCTTCATCCATCCGAAATCGCAAGGTTTATTATATCGGCAGCAGGATATCGGCAGCAGGGTATTTTTTAAGAGGTTTTTCCGCCAAGGGGCAACTGCGTTCTCGGGGTCCCCAAAAAGCTATACAGCTTTTTGGGGAGAGGAGGAGCAACGGAGCAGATGAGCTTTTGCCGTTCTACGGCAAAACGAATAGTGCGGAGTTTCCGACGACGAAGTGACAGGTGCCACCTGTCATGACGGAAGGAGAAAGTGAACTTACCCAACTGAAGAATAACTACAGCAGAAAGGAAAGACAAATAACTCTATCAAGGCAGAGTATAAGATGGAATCGGTTCGACTTGTGCAGGCCAAAGACCGCCCTTTTTTCTCTGTTGTGGGGTAAAAGTGTGGCTTTTGTGCAAAGCCTCGTAAGAAGCAGTTGAGAAACAGACGGATTTATGCTATAGTTTAATTTGAAAAGGTATACCCAAGGAAAAACAAAAACGAATGAAGGCGAAATGGGGTCTGTTTATGACCGAACAGAAAAAGAATACGATCATAACAAGCGGCATCGCTGTACTTGCCGTGATACTGGCATATTGCTTCCGAATTGTAGGCAGGGGCAGCTTCTACCCGATGCTGTTTTCCTATCTGCGTAGCTTTATCTATATTGGCCTATTCGCTGCCTGGGGGCTCTCCGTCCGTCAGCGGATCGTGCAAAAGCAGGTGTGCAGGTTTATGACGGTCACCGCAGTATTGCTCATCATATGGATGATAGTCCGTTCGGCAAAGTATTTTATATTCTGGCAGCCGGATGCCGTCCGTTACCTGTGGTATCTGTTCTATCTACCCATGCTGTTTGTGCCTATGCTGGCACTGCTGATTGCCATGTCATTGGGAAAGCCGGACGAATACAAATTCCCCAAGGGAATGTCGGTTCTGTGGATCATCTCCGGCGTATTGCTTCTGCTCGTGCTCACAAATGACATGCACCAATTCGTATTTACCTTTCCGAAGGACGCCGCCGTGTGGACAGACAAAAACAACGGTTACTCGATAGGCTACTTCATGATTGCAGGCTGGCAGGTGCTGTGTGCCTTTGCCGCACTCGTAATTATGTTTTTCAAATGCCGTGTGCAAAAAGGAAGGCTCCACTTTCTTCCCATTGTTCCTATGCTGCTGGCGATTGTTTACAGCGCACTTTACTATGCGGGTGCGGATTGGCTGCTCCACTTGTTCGGCGATATTGCCGCGTTCCAAAGTGTGATATATATTCTGACCTTTGAGTTTTGCATCGCCTGCGGATATATACATTCAAACAGCCGTTATGTGGACTTGTTTGCCTCCTCTGTCGGCACATCGGCAGAGATTACTGACAAGGACTTTATCGTTCGGTATGCAGCTGTAAACATTGCGCCTATCTCAAAGGAAACGATGAAAAAAGCCGAGCAAAGCCCGGTCACGATGGGCGGCTTGACCGTTCACACCATGCCCGTTGACGGCGGCTATGCCGTATGGACAGAGGATGTGTCGGCTTTGCGTGACATCAAGGAGAACTCCGAGCTTCTTGCAGACGAGCTTGCCGACAGGAACGAAATACTCCGTTATGAATACAAGCGTGAAGCCAAGCGCCGCAAGGTGGAGGAGCAAAACCGCCTGTATGACCTCCTGCGTTCCGCTACGCAGACGCAGATCGACCGCATTGCGGAGCTCACTAAGGAATACCGCCGAATCTCAAGCACCGATCCCGGCAGCGCCAAAACGCTCCTTGCCGAGATTGCCGTGCTGTGCAGCTATATTAAACGCCGCAAGCATCTGACGCTCCTTACCGACCGAGATATTAAAATAGCGGCAACGGAACTCCACCGTGCCTTCAATGAATCGCTCCAAACGCTGAAGCTGTTGGGCGTCCGCAGCTCGCTCTATGTGGACGAGTCTCTTTCCATGCTCTCCGGCAAAACGGCGACTGCTGTATTTGATTTTTACGAATCGGTTATTGAAGCCGATATTTTGAATTTAACAGGCATACAGGTAAGCCTCATAAAGGCAAACGGCTTGCGCTTGTCACTGAATGTGTGCTGCAAGGCCGACCTTTCCGCTTTGGCAAGCGGAGACAGTATCCGCTGTGAAAAAGAGGGTGACGAGGAATACCAGCGCCTTGTATTTGAAGCGAAAGAAGGTGACAGGAAATGAGTGCATTTTCTTCCCTTTCTGAATTTTGGCAGACTATGCTGCCGTTTATCATGCTTGTGGAGATCGTCCTTGAAATCGGGCTGTTTATGTATCAGCTTCTTCGCAGCAATAAGCCGGTGCGCAGCCTGCTGAGTCTGGCGGTTATGGCGGTGATGATCCCACTGCTGTTCTCCGTTTCCCGGGCAGATCCCGATAATATCGGGGACGCATTTCTGCTGGGCGCACCGTGGCTGATATTTGTCGCTGCCATTTTCCTTGCGGCAGTTCACTTTGCCATTGCTCTGCCGCGGGAATACCGCCGTACAAAGAACGAGCTCTCGCCGTTCTCCATTAAGGAAGCAACCGATAAGCTGCCTATGGGCATCTGCTTTGCTGACCCGAACGGTAGGATCATCCTATGCAACAACCGTATGCGCAGGCTGTCCTTTGCCCTTTGCGGCCACGAGCTGCAAATCAAAAGCGATATGGAAAATGCCCTGAGCGTGCCGGACAGATCCGTAACCGTCAAGGATGATTGCTACATCCTGCCCGACAAGACCGTCTGGCAGTTTCGCACACAAAATATCACCGTGGAGAGCGATGACCGCTGGCAGCAGATAACGGCGCACAATGTAACCGAGCTGTATAACGGCTACCAAAAGCAAGAGGAAATAAATAAAGAACTGGCAGAAGTCAATCGAAAGCTCAGGAAGATGTACGCTCGCATGGAGGACGATGTCAAGGAGAAGGAAAGCCTTGACCTAAAGGTCTATATTCACGACACCATCGGGCGGAGCCTCCTGACCATTCGTGACATCATCGGCAGCGGCGAGGACACCGAGAGAAAGCTCGAAGCCCTGCAAAACGCCGTCGGTATGCTGGCAAGCAACCGCGTCACCTCCGTCGGCACGATGCAGGAGGTGCAGCAGACCGCAAAGCAGCTCGGCGTAGCCGTTGAGGTCGAGGGCTATCTTCCGCGCGATACCGCCGCCGAGGAGCTGACCGTTGCCGCCGCCAAGGAGTGCGTGACCAACTGCATCAAGCACGCAGACGGGAATGAGGTATATATCCGCATTGCCGAGCGCAATAATTGCCACGACATTACCATAACCAATAACGGCAGAGTGCCCACGGGACCGATAAGAGAGGGCAGCGGACTTTCCGCGCTTCGCCACAGCATTGAAAGCCACGGCGGCGAGATGCATATTTCGCACAATCCACGCTTTGCTCTTCTGATTACGATTCCCGCAAAGGAGATCAGCCTATGATAAACACCATACTTGTAGAGGATGATTTATACATCCAAAAGCACTTTGTCGATCGTCTTGCGGCAGACGGCGAGTTTCATCTTGTCGGCGTTTTCCGTGACGCCTTTGAAGCGGAAAAGCACTGCGACGCCACCGTAAAGCTCGTCCTTATGGATGTGCAGACGCAGCACAAGCACTCCGGTCTTGCCGCCGCGGAGCGCATCAAGAAGGCCTTTCCGAAAATCAAGATAGTAGCCGCGACCTCGCTTGTCGATCCGCAGGTGCTGCAAAGAGCGAAAGCGGGCGCAGCCGACAGCCTGTGGTATAAAGACCACGGTACAGAGGAATTGATGAGCGTGGTAAAGCGCACCCTGGCAGGCGAAAAGGTCTTTCCCGACTCCTCACCCGTCATCGAGATGGAGGGCACAATGTCTGATAAATTTTCGCCGCGGCAATTGGACATACTGCGCCTTTATATAAAGGGCTTCACCTATCAGGAGATAGCCGATAAATTGGGCATCTCCAAAAACGGCGTTCGCTGGAATTTGGACGATATGGTGGGAAAAGGCGGGTTTGAAAACCGAGAGGCGCTCGTTGCGACCGCAATTGAAAATAAGCTCATGGTAACGACTTTGAAGGACGAATAAATGCAAAGTACCCCTTGACCGAGCAGGTCAAGGGGTACTTTGCGCAAAAAAGGCAGAATTATTTTGAAAAAACATTTTTTCGCTCCGTTACTGGCACTTGTGCCAGTGACAAGTCTTAAAAAATCCGTAGAATAATATGTGTATAAATATCGTTGTGTATAGACAAGGCGGTGGTGAAGGATGAAAAAGATCGTGCTGGATATTCAGAGCGATATCCATGCGCAAACCATGGAGCGAATGCTGATGCAGAAGCTGGACGATTGTCAGGTCGTGATCTCCGAATCGCCTGACACGACCGCCGAGTGGTGCAAAACGCATCGACCGGACGTGCTCTTAATGGAGGTCAAGGCGTATTCGCCATGGATGTTCAAAGAACGAATGGCAATCTGTGACAAGGTAAAACGAAACACGGAAAACTGCCGTGTCATTCTCTTTGTGGATGATGATACAGACGGAGAGTTGACCGAGCAGGTGCGGCAGGCAAAGCGCGAGGGTCGGATAGACGCTTTTCTCTTCGGTTCGGTATCCGAAAACTATTTTGCTTCGGTCATCGACAGTGTATAAATCAGGCAACACAAAACGCATAGACAAATCTTCAAAATGATTTTGAGGGAAGAAATGATAGTATGACAAAAACGAACACACGAAGGCGCATCGTCAGCATCCTGCTGGTGCTTATGATGCTGCTCTCGCTGATGCCGAGTCTGGTGGTTCCCGCCCATGCCTTTTGGGACGACTACGACGACGGCTTCGATTGTCCTAACTGCGACCACTACCATTTTGGCAGCGATTATATGTGTGACTGCCTGTTCTGCACCATTGACTGTAACTACGAGTGCTGGGTTGAAACCCATTGTAACGACTGCGGTGTGTGCTTTGGAGACACGCCCTACTGGTGCGAGGAGTGCTACAAGTGCGCGGAGTGCATGGAGGAAAAACACTGCTCCACCTGCGCCAAGTGCTACATCGGCGAGGATGACCAGCTGTGCGGCGAATGCTATAAGGGTCCTGCTGCTCCATAACCATCTGCGACTCCTGCGGCTTCTGCGATGACTGCGCGAACGATGACAGCGACCCGATGCACTGCTCGCTGTGTAACGCCTGCTTCGGTGCGGTGGACGAGTGCGTGGACGACGATGATACCGGCGTCATCCACTGCGTCGATTGCCACACGGCCTGCGAGCAGTGCGAGGAATGCCTGCTGGCCAAGGAGAGCTGCGAGGACTGCGGCCTGTGCCTGGAGTGCTGCAGGGACAACTCCGATGCCGGCGGCTGCCCGGACGGCGAGACCTGCGTGGAAAGCGCCGAGTGGGACGATCACATCTGCCCGGGCTGCGACGGCTGGGTCACGGATAAGGAAGACGAGGACGAGTTCTGCGAAACCTGCGAGCTGTGCAAGGAGTGCTGCGAGGGCAACTCCGACTGCTCCACGGGAATCTGCGCAATGGAAAAGAAAACCATGATTTGATGGGTCCGTGCCGGACGAAAGATGAGTTCGTAAATTGGTTGAAAGTGCAGTATCATATGGACTTCGATGGCTTATCTTTCAGAATAGCATTGAGCAGTTTCTTCAGAAACTACGGCAAGGATAATACAGATGAACGCCGACCACTGAGAGGTATCCCGGGACAGGATATGGAAAAAATCCATTGCCCTGTCGGTTGCTCTGTTTGACAGAAATATAGACATCCAAGTATACCGTCAGAACCTTGCCGAGGAAAATAAGAAACGCGATGTCTTTAAATAAGCTTAAAAATACCACTTTGTGTAAAGCCTTGTCGGCGGCAAAGATAAATATGAGGCGGATGATATGATGAAGCTAAGTAAATATATTTTAACCATACTTATAGTTCTGGCTGTGATTGCCGCGTTTTCGGGCTGTAAGGCGAAACCCTCCGATGATCCTGATTTGACCGAAAACAAAACAACCGATGTCTCCCACTTGACGACCGTGCAAAATGACACCGATCTTTCGAGGCTTCAAAAAACCATTCTCGATAACAACGAATCGGTTGGTATTGCCTATATCGGTTATGTCGGCTATGAGGCGAATGAGCAGGAGGTTTACAGTTTTTTAGATAACAGTCAGTATGCGGATAAATATGATTTCCTCTGCGGCTCTCCACTTGTAAACGTCGGCGGTGCGGAGCTGTATGCGGTAGTTATTGCCGATACTGAATACATTGCTTCTGTCTATCGGGCGGAAATAACCGATAACGGCGAATACTCCGTAAAGACCGACGATGCAATTTATAAATACAGCGGCTACGGAATTGATTATTTTTTACTGCGCTGCAATGAAAGCGAAATACACTCAAACGTATCGCTGTTTTTTGAAAAGGGAAACAGCTCTTTTTCGGTGTTTCCGATGCTCTCCGGGATGGACGGACATCTTGTCGCTGAGAATTTTTATGATTTTTCCATATACAGTGATTACGGCGACGACAGTGAAGCCGAGGATAAAAATGTTACAATAGCCAGAGAAATTCTTTTGGAGTCTCAAGAGGTGCAGTACTACATAAATATCGGTATGAGTGTGCAATATACAGGGCAAATCCAGGAAATTTACGGTCGCCCGTGCTGGATTTTTGCGCTTGGCACAAACAGAGACGACCAATTCGTCAGAGAGCGCTATTACGGAGTGTGTGACAACCTTGTTTATTTTTACGATGCGTTGAATGACACATGGGAAGTTCTCGGGAACGGATAAAGGACAAAAATTAATTGCTTGAAGGAATTTTTATAATGTGACTTACCAAAGCGTGCGAGATTGCCCGCTTCAAGGGCGTTTTTAAGGTCAACACATACTACGGCAATTCAAAAACACAGCATTTATATTACCTTGTTGTTCCTTGCGCAGATGAAGCTTATATTGTTGACTTCAGACTGGAGAAATTATATGACGATGATATTTCCGATATGAAGGGCATTGAAGAGGCTTTCTTAAAGGGCATTAAGGTGTAAAAGAATAATTAAAGTGCATTAAAAAGGAGAAAATTTTTATGGGATTATTTGACAAAAAGTTCTGTGACATATGCGGTGATAAAGTCAATCTGCTCACTCAGAAAAAGCTTTCGGACGGACAGCTTTGCTCAGAGTGCAAGCAAAAGCTAGGCTCATTCACAAGCGGCTGGAAGCAGAGAACCGTTCAGGATGTTAAAGCTCACCTTGAACAGAGAGAGCAGAACAAGCAGAAGTACCGGCAGTTTAACTGCACCGCAGCGGCGGGCGGAAGAAACAGTACGCTTCAAGCGGATTTTAATCACCGCTGGTTTATCTTTGCTGTTGATAACAGAGATTTCAGGAGCGGCAACCCTCAGGTGTTTGAGTTTTCTCAGCTTCAGGATTTCTGGATCGAGCCGGAATACAGAACACTTGACGATTCGGATAACGACGGTATCCCCGACAACCGGGATGATTTCGACAACAGACAGCTTAACAATCAGGGCGGCTTCGGCGGAAACATGAACCGAATGAACAATATGATGAATACATCCATGCTCAATATTCCGCTTGCCGCTCAGCCGTTTGTGCGTAATTCAAGCTCATGTTCCTCGCCTAACGAAATCCGTGAGGTATCCAACATAAGAGTTTGCTTCCGTGTTACCGACCTATATATAACGAACCCGATAGGTTTTGATGTAACATCGGGCATTTCATCGGGCAATCAGATGGAGCTTATGAACGCTTATGAAACAGCCGTTCAGGTTATGCAGCTTTGCCGGCAGATAAAGCAGGACGGAACTTCCGTAAACCAAGGCTACAGCCAAATGAGTCAGAGCTACGGTCAGCCGCAGCAGAATATGGGCGGATTTGCAGGCAACACGGTCCAAAATGTCGCCTACACCGCAGCAGCATCCGCTCAGGTTCAAAACAACGCCTATAATAATGCTGCACCCGTTACACCGCAAACAGTTGACGCTTCCTGGATCTGCTCATCCTGCGGCACACGTAACGAAGGCAAATTCTGCCAAGGCTGCGGCTGCGCAAAGCCTGCAGCAATGCCTTCACGCTGCCCGAGCTGCGGATGGACTCCGGCAAACGGTCAGCCTATGCCGAAATTCTGCCCCGAATGCGGAGCACGCTTGTAATTTGAAGCGAGCAGACTGCATTAAAAAAACGAGCTTATTTTTGCTTATGCTGTTATTATCTATAGGTCTTTTCGGCTGCGGAGCAAAGAAAAAATACACTGCGGCAGATGTGAGTGTAATCAGTTTTTCCTGTTCGTCAATGAGCTACACGGATTCTTATGTTTATTCTCTCAAAAAAGAAAATGAGGAATGGCTTTTTGATGCAAACTATTCCTACGACTATGAAAATCCAAGGGTAGAATTTGAGAATAAAAAAGTAAGCGCACAGGATGCCGCGGCAATACTTGACGTTGTGAAAGAGCAGGGCCTTATTTTACAGGCTCAGAAGTATAAACCTCCGCGAATTAAAGCCTTTGTTCTCGACGACGGCGGATACTTTCTTTATTTTAAGATGAACGACGGCACAGAAATCAATGCGGAAATATATAACGAGGATTTGGTAAATGAATTACGCACTTTGACAGAAAAGTGCCGAAAATCATAACATACCGTGTTAACTAAAGCTCGGAATAATATATTGGAGGAAAAAACTGTGGCAGACATTAAATCAATTGCAACGGCAACAGCCCCGAGAGAGTTTGAACTCTCTTATTCAACCACCGTTGAAGAGGTATACGAAAAGCTCAGCGCACGCGCTTCGGCTTTTAAAATGCCCTTCAAAATCAAAGAGGGAATTCCCGGAAAGCGCATTTCTTTTGAGAAAGAACCGAACCTCGATGTTACGATTTGGGTTTTTGTCAAGGACGACAATAAAATCAAGGTCATGGCAAACATTCAGGAGAACAAAACGACCGTCAACGGTATGCGCGTTGACAAAAACAGCGTAATGCAAAAAGGCATAAAAGGTGTAGCTAATCTGCCTATTGAAAGAGGCGAGTATCTTGACGAAGTGACCGAAAAGGTTAAAAAGATACTCAACGGCGAGCAGGTTGAAGATTATGTAGCGCCCGTTGGTGCCAACGTCAGCGGACAGACCGAAAAAAATTGGCTTGTAGCCCTTCTTCTCTGCTTTTTCCTCGGCGGAATCGGTGCACACCGTTTCTATGCGGGCAAAGTAGGATCGGGCATTCTTTATATTCTCACCGCCGGCGTTTTCGGCATCGGCATTCTTGTTGACCTGATAAAGATCATTACCGGCAAATTCACCGACAAAGACGGCAATCCCATTCAAAAAAAATAAAAATTAAAAAAAGAGAGGGTCGATTAACATGAAAAAAATCCTGGCACTACTTATGATTTTTGCTGTTTTACTCAGTCTTTTTGCTTGCGGAAAGGCTGACGGCGACGGTAAGGAAAACACAACAGGAAATACTGCCGCAGTTGATAAGACAGAAGACACATCAGCCGAAGTAACAACGGCGGCAGAAATGAAGAAGGGCGACAAAGGCAACGGACCTGCAGATATCAACGCAGAGTTTATCACGCTCAAGCTTCCGTCCGGCTACAATTACGAGGTTGATTCTTTTAGTAAAGATTCAAATAATCCGCTCTATGGCGATGTTACTCTGTATATCTATAAGGATGGCTCATACTCATCTATTGCGACTCTTACCGCTACAGCCCGAAACATGGTTCACAGTCAGGAAGAGGCTGTTGAAAACACGATAAAGCTTTGCAACCTTCAGACCTATAAAAACGGAGAATCTGAAATCGGCAAAGATGCTCAATACGGTGAAAACACCTATTCGACTGTTCATGTCACAACAGAATACTATGAGAAGGACTTCTTTGTTACATATGCAAACAGAGGTGCATCGGATACAAAGGGACTTCTTGTCAAGCTTGAAATCAATAATAAGAATATCAAAGCTGACGACCCGTTTATCAAAGAGCTTCTTGACAGCCTTAAGATAGTTATGGCTTAAAAATTCGGGGACTGTACCTGAGCATTTTCAGGTACAGTCCTGCTTGCAAAAGGAGATCTTGTTATGAGTAAATTAAAAGAAAAAAAAGATATTAAAATGACTATATTTATTATAGTCGTCGGCGTCAGCTTGATGGTTGCGGGCATTTACGGAGTTGTTTCGAGCAGAATTGAAAGCAGAGATTATAAAAACTCAACCGATATACAGAAAATTCCTGCCGTTATTATCGACTTCTCAACCAGCAACAGTAAGGATGATTCCGGTGATGCAAAGTATACAACATATAAATTTAAGGTTTCATATGTTATTGACGGAAAAACCTATAAGGGAAAATGTGAAGAGCGCGTCTGGTGGAACAGCTACGAAAAAAAATATACCTATGATAAATTGAGAAAAGGCGACACAATAGATGTCGAGGTTTATAAAACCTCAAAAGGTGATTACAAGCTTTCTCCTGAGGGAAGTCCCGTTGATTTTCTGCTCTATTGTGCGGCAATCCCCGTCGGTTTGTTCTTTGTTGTTATAATGATATGCGACATTGCAAAAGACAACCGAAAAAAGAAAAACGAAAACGAAATGATCAGCAAGGAATAAATCAGAGGTGATTTTATGGATTTATCAGTATCGCTGTGCATTGCAGCCGCTTTTGCTATATTATGTACATTCTATATCGGTAATAAAATACTCACCATAGATTATTCGGAATACTGTTCCAAAAATTCTAAAAAAGCCAAACTGGAAAGATTGCTTGTGAAAAAGGGCACTCCCCTTCAGAATTCAAAAATCCGAAGAGATATAAGAAAAGCCTTTGAAAGAATTCTGATACCGCTGGGGAATGCGGATCAGGACCTTCTTCCGGCAAGAATAGATATGGCATTCCGAAAAAAAATCGTCAGTCAAATCAACAGACTTAACAAAAATAAGCTTTGCCGAAAAATTTACGTTACGGATGTTGTTCCCATCCCTAAAAATGACTTTGAAACATGGAGCGATGACGGCAGAGAATGGCGTGAATCGGTTTTAAAGTGCAGCACACTGGAGCGTTTCGAGTCAACCAAAGACGACACGGTTCAGCATGAGATATACCGTAAAAATTCATATCTCAGAATACTCCAGTCAAGACACGTTCGCAGCACCGATCAAAAAGAAAAAAAGAAAAGCTATTATAACGATATGTTAAGAATAACCTGCCCGTCCTGCGGTGCAGGAGTCAAGCTTGACAGTCAGCAGGTTACCTGCGAATACTGCGGCGCCGTTATTAAAAACGAGTTTTACGATTGGCAGACCGAGTCGTTCGAGATTTATGAATCTATCAGTACAAATCTGAAAAGATTTTTACAGCTTATCGTGTCCGGCTCCATACTTTTCGTATGTGTCTTTCTGTGCTTATATTTAATCAAGGACACCGAGATTTCCCTTGCGGCCGGCGTCGGTGCAGCGATTCTTGCTTTGGGAGTGATTGTCTCGCCTATTATCTACGGAAAAGTTAAGCAAGACAACCTTGCGAAGAAAATCGTAGGATACTCAGAGAATTACCTCAGAGCCTGCTTAAACGAATACTTCTTGAAAAATGAAAGAGACAAGGATATGCTTGATTTCAGCGTTGATACAATCAAGCTTTTAAAGGTTGCAAATACAGACGAGATAACAAAGGTTACGGCTGAAATTTACGGAACCAAAACATTCCTTCCCGAAAATCAAAAGCCGTTTACAAAAAAAATTAAAAAGAAATTGACCCTGCAAAGAGCAAGAAATCCGGAAAAAAGAAAGACTGACGGTGATTTCTTTACTGAAAAAGAATGTCCGAGCTGCGGTGTAAACTTCCTGCCCGATGAAAACGGATGCTGTTCTTATTGCGGTTATACCCTTCACGAAGATGGCATAAAGTGGAAAATAAAAAGCTGAATCTTGTTAAAATCATTTAATGCCGATTAAGGTAATGAAGGAAAACAGATTGGAGGATACAATGGGAATTTTTGATAAATTAAAAAACACAGCACAGCAGGCAGTTGTTTCTGCCGTACAATCTGCGGGTAACAAAAGGGAAACATTTACATTTTCCGCATTGCCCGAAAGCCTTGCCGAAATGCAGGCGCTCCCCGAGGCAAGCCTTGATACTCCGTTCCAAGCCGCCGCTCTCACCGTGCTGGCACTGTGTGCATACGCTGCCGACAAAAACATCGGAACAGAAATGCTTAATTGGCTCAGAGGTCCGCGTCCGCTGAACGGAATGGAAATTTCCTTTTTGAACGACCGTTTCCGTGACGGAAAAACCTATCTTCCGTTTACTTATTTTGCGGGTTCGACACCCGAGAATAACTACACTCCTTCCGAGCCATATACAATAGTCGTCGAAAGCAATCATGTTTCGGCGGAGGAGCAGGGATATATGAAGCTCTTTATACCGTGCGGCGGTGCAGATGACCCGCGTCCGATAAAACTTCGTCAACGCGGAAGCGACGGAAAATGGTTCTTATGGGAGCAGTACCTGCTGACCGGCGTACGTACCCCAAAAACGGCAGATCCTTGGGCATAAATTATTAAAAATTGGCTCCGCGGCTTTAAGGACTCTGTTTTTGCAGCAGAGCGAGTGCTTTTACTCGCCCACGGGAACCGAAGCGGCACCAAAAAGCCTGACAGAGCTTTTTGAAAACCTTGTGCAAATTGAATATTGAGCAGCAAGAGTGGCTTGAGATCTGTGTTGGAAAGGTATCAGGCCATTCAATTTATGCCTGATCCCGCGGTTGTTATAATAATCCGGATAATATCCGATTCCGAATCGGACGAGCGCATCCGGGTCTTGCGGATATACAACAATCACCCGATGGAATATGACGATACGCTCGTCCGACAGATTATTGAATGCGTAGTGGTGGAATCAAAAGAGAAAATCAAGGTGGTCTATATCGGCGGCACGGAAATCGAGATGACGCTGTAAACAGCCTTGAAAACAGAAACGGAGTGATGTAGAATGATTGTGACAAGTGTTCAAATCAAGACAGCGAAAACGCAAAAACATCTCTATTGTCTTGTCTTCACATATCGCTGCGGACGTTGTACCGTTCGCGGCGATTTTTTATTCCCACATCCCTTGCGCAACCGGAGCAAATTCGATATGATAGGACTACCGATTTTTTCGTTTTGGAGGAGAAAGTATGAACATTGCTGTCATCACCGGTGCATCCGCCGGTATCGGCCGGGAGCTCGTCTATGCCGTGGATAAGGACGCACGCTATGACGAGATCTGGGTCATTGCCCGCAGAAAAGAGCGGCTGGAGGAGCTGCACGACAAGTGCACGAACCCCATCCGTCCGATCGCGCTCGATCTCTCGGATCTGAGCAGCATCGACGCCTATCAGGCTCTGCTCGAGCAGGAGCAGCCAGAGATCAAGATGCTGGTCAATGCGGCCGGCTGCGGCGTGTTCGGCCCCTTTGCCGAGGCGGACCGCAAGAAGCTGCTCGCCAGCGCGCAGCTCAATTCGCTCGCGCTCACGGGCATGTGCCACGCGAGCCTGCCGTATATGCACGCCGGCAGCAGTATCATCAACATGGGCTCGAACTCTGCCTGGCAGCCGGTGCCGTATCAGGCGGTGTACGGTGCAAGCAAGAGCTATGTCCTGAGCCTGTCGCGCGCGCTCGGCCGCGAGCTGCGCCCGCAGGGCATCCATGTCATGTGCGTCTGTCCCGGCTGGATCAAGACCGAGTTCCAGCAGGTCGCGCATCATGATGAATACATCCGCTATGTGGACAAGTGGTACGGCCCCGATGAGGTGGCGGTGCAGGCCATGAAGGATCTCAAGAAGAAAAAAAGCGTCTCCATTCTCGGTCACCCTGTGCGCCGTCAGGTGCGTCTGGTCAAGCTCCTGCCGGTGGACACCGTCATGGACATCTGGTGCAAGCAGCAGGGCATTGAGTGAGACGGACTCTGCAGCCGTGAAAGGGCTGACTCTATGCGGAAATTTGATGTATATTGGAAATCAAATAAAGAATGGTATGAATATGATGGCCTTGTTCCAAAGCTGAAAGAGGATGCGCCCAAAGAAGCCCAAGAGAGCTTTGAGCATTATTTGCAGCAGAAAAAAGAAACGGCAACTGAAGAATGAGCCATTAGATTTGAAATGATAGAGCACCATGTGTCCGCATGGTGCTTTTTCATGCAGCTGAACAAGGGATAGGCAAGCGGCTAGCTTGTGATGTACTAACCCCCAGCCTGTCTGCATACACTCCTGTTATCGGGGGTGATGTGCGTGAAGCGCTGGAAAGTTTATTTGTGCGCGACGGTGTTCCTGCTGCTGACGGCAGTGAAGATGGTCGCCCCGGCGGCGGCCGCGGATGCGCGCGAGGTGCTGCTGCCGGCCATCAATACGGACGATGACTACAAGTCCGTCTTTGCCGAGATCCGCAGCGTGTTTGCGCCCGCACAGGTGCAGGCACAGGACGAACAGCTGCGGCAGTATCTGCCTGCCGTGAATGTGAATATGTCCGCCTGGGCGACACCCGCGCCGGAGCCGACGCCGACACCCACGCCGGAACCGACCCCGGAGCCAACACCGGCTCCGACGCCCGAACCGACGCAGAGCCCGCAGCTGCAGGCAGCCTTCGCTGCGCGCGAGACATTTCTCAACGAGCAGGCGGTCTATTCCGGCTACGCGGTGCCGGCCAATGTCAGCTATGTGGTCAGCGAGCTGCCGTTCGCGCACGCGTCGCCGGTCGCGGGTTACACCTCGTCCGGCTTCGGCTACCGGCTGCACCCATTGGAAAACAAGGTGAAATTTCACTACGGCACAGACTTCGCGGCCAATTCCGGCACGGCGGTCTGTGCCTTTGCTGACGGCACGGTGCTCGCCGCCGGGCAGGACGACGGGTACGGCAACTATGTGAAGATCCGACATGCCGACGGCTATACGACGCTCTATGGCCACTGCAGCAAGCTGCTCGTGCGCGCCGGGCAGACGGTCACGATGTGGCAGGAGATCGCGCTCGTCGGCGCGACCGGCAAGGCGACCGGGCCGCACCTGCACTTTGAGCTCATGCACGACGGGTATTACTATAACCCGGAGTTTTACCTCGCCGCCGTATGAAGCGCCGCCGCTTTGCGCTCGATATCCGCCCGGGCGCAGTCGCCCTGCTTGCCGGGCTGTATTTTCTGCTGCCGCTGCGCTGGTGCGTACGTCTGGCGCTCGCCGTGGTGGTGCATGAGCTGGGCCATGTTGCGGCGCTGGTGCTGTGCGGCGCGGAGGTCTACGGCCTACGCATGGAGGCCTGTGGGCTGGCGCTGCGCTGCGCGCCGCCGGAGGGCGCGGTGCGCACGATCGCGGCGGCGCTGGCAGGCCCCGCCGCCGGTGCGGGGCTGTTTTGTATCCTGCGCGGGCTCGGATACCCGGAGGGGGCGGACCTGAGCCTGTTGTACGCGTGCGCGAATCTGCTGCCGGTGCTGCCGCTCGACGGCGGCCGCGCGCTGGAAGCGGCGGTCACGGCGCTGGCAGGGGAGCGCGCGGCGGAGCGGCTGCTGGACGTGCTGGGCCTGGTGCTGCCAGTCGCGCTCATGGGGCTCGGCGTGGTGCTGTTTGCGCGCGGCATGGGGCTTGCGCTGGGCGTGTTTGGCGCGTGGCTGGCGCTTTTGCAGCCGGGAATGACTTGCCAAGGGGGAAAACATGATGTAAAATACTCCTACTATCATATGTAGGAGTGTAGTATGGATCAGCGATTGGAACGCATCCTGCCGCGCGTGCAGAAGCCCGCGCGCTATACCGGCGGCGAATACCGCCAGATCATCAAGGACAAGGCGGAGGTGGACCTGCGCCTCGCTTTTTGTTTCCCGGATATTTATGAGATCGGCATGTCGAACATCGGCATGCGCATCCTCTATGCAACCATGAATCAGGTGCCAGGCGTCTGGTGTGAGCGCGTGTTCGCCCCCTGGGGCGACATGGAAGCCGAAATGCGCCGCGCGGGCATCCCGCTCTACGCGCTCGAGAGCGGCGACCCCGTCAGCGCGTTCGACGTCGTGGCGTTCTCGCTTGGCTATGAGATGGCATATCCCGCCGTGCTCAATATGCTCGACCTGGCCGGCATCCCGCTGCGCAGCGCCGACCGGCCGGAGCTGACGCCGCTTGTGATCGCGGGCGGCACGGCGTGCAGCAATCCGGAGCCGATGGCCCCGTTTTTCGACCTCATGATCATCGGAGAGGGCGAGGAGGTCAATAATGAGGTGCTGGCGCTGTTCCGGCAGGCACAGCAGGCCGGCTGGAGCAAGACGCAGTTTCTCGAGACGGCGGCGAAGATCCAGGGTGTGCTCATCCCGTCGTTTTATGTCTCGCACTGGAACCCGGACGGCACGCTGCACGACCTGACGCCGACGCACGGCGCGCCCGCGCGCGTGACCAAGCGCATCATTCAGGATCTCGACGCCTGCTATTATCCGACCAATCCCATCGTGCCGAGTACGGAGATCGTGCATGACCGCGTGAACGTGGAGCTGTTTCGCGGCTGCATCCGCGGCTGCCGCTTCTGCCAGGCGGGGTATGTCTATCGCCCGGTGCGCCCGCGCAAACCGGAGACGATCATCCGTCAGGGCATCGAATCGCTCAAAAACACCGGCTATCAGGAGGCGACGCTCCTGTCGCTCTCGAGCAGCGACTACCGCCCGCTCGACGAGGTGTGCGACGGGCTGCTGGAATACTGCGAGCCGCGCAGCATGAGCCTCGCGCTGCCGTCGCTGCGCGCGGACAACTTCTCCATGGACATCATGAGCCGCCTGCAGAAGGTGCGCAAGGGCGGCCTGACCTTCGCGCCCGAGGCGGGCACGCAGCGCCTGCGCGACGCGATCAATAAAAACGTGCGCGAGGAAGACTTGCTCCATTCCTGCCAGGTCGCCTTTGAGGGCGGGTGGAACGGTGTCAAGCTCTACTTCATGCTCGGCCTGCCGACGGAGACGGACGAGGACGTACTCGGCATCGCGGAGCTTGCCAATCAGGTGCTGCACACGTGGCGCATGCACGCGACGAACAAGGCCCGCGGCGTGCGCATCACAGTCAGCACGTCGTGTTTTGTGCCGAAGCCGCACAGCCCCTTCCAGTGGGAGGCGCAGGTGACGATGGATGAGTACAAACGCAAGGTCAATCTCCTGCGCGAAAATATCAAGGCCAAGAACGTGACCTACAACTGGCACGACCCGGACACCAGCTTCGTTGAGGCCGTGCTCTCGCGCGGTGACCGGCGCATTGCCGACGTCATTGAAGAGGTCTGGCGCCGCGGCGGCAAGCTCGAGGCCTGGGGCGACTATTTCTCGTTCGACCGCTGGATGGCGGCCATGGACGCCTGCGGCGTCGACCCGATGTTTTATGCCTGCCGCGAGCGCGGGAAGGACGAGTTCCTGCCGTGGGACATTGTGGACATGGGTGTGCGCCGCGCGCACCTGTGGCATGAGCGTGAGCAGGCGTACAAGGCCGAGCTCTCGCCCGACTGCCGCAAGCAGTGCACCGGCTGCGGTGCGCTCTCACTCATGACGGAAGGGGGCAAGTGCGATGCCTGAAAAGCTGAGACTGCGCTTTGAAAAGACCGGCCGCGCGATCTATATCTCGCACCTCGACCTCATGCGCACGATGCAGCGCGTGTTTCTGCGCGCCGACTGCCCGCTGAAATATTCCGAGGGCTTCAATCCCCACGCGCTCATCTCCATCCTGCTGCCGCTGTCCGTCGGCGTCGGGAGCGTGTGTGAGCTGATGGATTTCCAGCTGCGCGAGGAAGTAGACCTCGCCGCGCTGCCCGAGCGGCTCACGGCGGTCATGCCGGAGGGCATCCGCGCGCTCGAGGCGTACTCCGGCGGGCGTAAGGTGCGCGAGCTCAAGTGGCTGCGCGTGACCGGGCGGTATGAATACGACAACGCAGACCCGGCGGACATGGCGGAAAAGCTCCGCGCGTTTTACGCGCAGGATGCCATCGTTATCACCCGCAAGACCAAGCGCGGGGAAGGGCAGATGGACATCGTGCCCGCAATCTCGGAGCTGCACGTGCGCCCGGAGGTGCGGTTCGTGACGATTGAGGCCGTTGTCTCCGCACAGGAGCCGACGCTCAACCCCGACCATCTCGTTACGGCGCTGCATCAGCTGGCGCCCGAGCTGGCGCCGGACTTCGCTGCTTTCACGCGGCGGGAGGTCTACACGGAGGATATGCAAATTTTCCGCTGAAAACACTTGCAAACCGACACGGGATGTGCTATTATCTTATGGCTTGTGCGAAACAGCGTTTCGCAAGATAACGACGGTCCGCTGCCGTGACCGGCTCTGTCCACCGGTATGAACGTCTGATAAAGGAAGGATTTCATTATGGATCTCATCAAAACTCTGACCGCGCAGTACATGAAACCCGAACTGCCGGCCATGCGCGTCGGCGACACCGTGCGTGTCACTGTCCGCGTCACCGAGGGCAACCGTGAGCGTACCCAGGCTTTCGAGGGCACCATCATCGCCAAGAAGCACGGCGGCATCAACGAGACGATCACCGTCCGCCGCATCTCCTACGGCGTGGGCTGCGAGAAGGTTTTCCCGGTGCACTCTCCCACGATCGTGTCCGTCGAGACCGTTCGCCGCGGCAAAGTCCGCAGAGCTAAGCTGTACTACCTGCGCGACCGCGTGGGCAAGAGAGCCAAGGTCAAAGAGCTTATCTAAGTGGATACTGCAAAAAAGAGGCTTCGGCCTCTTTTTTGCGTTTTCGGGGCGTTTTTGTGATGCCGCCGGAAAAGAATTCACACAATTTTAGTTGCCGAAAACGGGTCTGAGCGTGTATAATATAGTTTACGAATTTTTTACACCGAGGTTTTGAAAATGGACAGCAAGAATCCGAGCGGCGCCAAGGGCCGCGCCGAAGTATACGATTGGATCCAGTGCATCATCTTTGCGCTGGTGTTCTGCGTGCTGCTGTTTGTGTTTGCGGTGCGTATGGTCAACGTCGTCGGTCACTCCATGGTGCCGACGCTCGAACAGAATGACAAGGTCGTCATCTCCAACCTGTTCTATCATCCGAAACAGGGGGACATCGTCGTCCTGCGCAAGCAGACGCTCATGGAAGAGCCCATCGTCAAGCGCATCATCGCGACGGAGGGGCAGACCGTGGACATCGATTTTGACGACGGTGTGGTCTACGTCGACGGCAAGGCGCTTGACGAGCCGTATGTCAATGAGCCCGTGCACGACCGGGAGAATTTTGAGGGCAAGATCACGGTGCCGGAAGGCTGCGTGTTCGTCATGGGCGACAACCGCAACGCCTCCACTGACAGCCGCGACGCGCGTCTCGGCTGCGTCGATGAGCGTTATATCATGGGCCGGGTGTACTTTACACTCTTCCCGGTCAAGAACATCGGAGTTGTGAAATAACATGGCGCAGGACTTTGAAAAACTGAATATCCAGTGGTTCCCGGGCCATATGACGAAGGCCCAGCGCATGATCGAGGAGCACATGAAGCAGGTCGATGCCGTGTGCGAGATTCTTGATGCGCGCATCCCGATGGCGAGCCGCAACCCGGACATCGACCGTCTCGCGGGTGAGAAGCCCCGCATCGTCGTGCTCAACCGCACCGATCTCGCCGACCCGAAGGCGACGGCGCGCTGGCGCGCAGCCTTTCAGCGGCAGGGCATGACCGTGCTCGAGACCGACAGCCGCAGCGGCAAGGGCGTCAACGGCTTTGCCGGCGCCGTGCGCACGGCGCTGCACGATAAGATCGAGGCGTATGCCGCCAAGGGACAGGTCGGCCGGCCGATGCGCGTCATGGTGCTGGGTATCCCGAATGTGGGCAAGTCCACATTTATCAATAAGGTGGCGCGGCGCAAGGCGGCCGCCGCCGGCGACCGGCCGGGCGTCACGCGCGGCAAGCAGTGGATCACGGTCGATCAGGGCCTGGAGCTGCTGGACACGCCGGGCATCCTCTGGCCGCGGTTTGACAGTCAGGAGGTCGGTGAGCTGCTGGCCATCACCGGCGCGATCAAGGCCGAGGTGCTCGACCGCGAGACGCTTGCGGCCAACTTCATGCTCCGGCTCGCAAAGTTTTACCCCGACGCGGTGGAGCAGCGCTACAAGTTCCGGCCGGACCCGGCCTGCAATGGCTTCGAGCTGCTGGAGCAGGCGGCCAAAAAGCGCGGCTTCCTCATCTCCGGCGGAGAATATGACCTTGAGCGGATGGCGGGCGTGCTGCTCGATGAATACCGCGGCGGCAAGCTTGGCCGCATCACGCTCGAGATGCCGGAGGCGGATGTATGACGCAGATCGATCTGTGGACATTGGAAAACGAGCTCCGCACGCCGGACACCGATCCGCTGTGCGGTGTGGACGAGGCCGGGCGCGGACCGCTGGCCGGGCCTGTGTGCGCGGCGGCGGTGATGCTGCCGCCGGGATTGGAGATCCCGGGCCTGAACGACTCGAAAAAGCTCTCGGAGAACAAGCGCGAGGCGCTCTATGATACTATCATCGCGCAGGCGCTGAGCTACGGCATCGCATTTGCGACCGTGGAGGAGATCGAGGAGCACAACATCCTCGGCGCGACGTTTCTGGCCATGAACCGGGCCATCGCGCAGCTCTCCCCGCAGCCGGCGCTCGCGCTCATCGACGGCAACCGGAACACCGGCATCGCGGTGCCGAGTCGGTGCATCGTCGGCGGCGACGGCAAGTGCGCCGACATTGCGGCGGCCTCCGTGCTCGCAAAGGTCACGCGTGACCGCTACATGCGCCGGATGGCGGAGACCTATCCGCAGTATGGCTTTGAAAAACATAAGGGCTACGGCACGGCGGCGCACTATGCGGCCATCCGGGCGCATGGGCCGTGCCCCATCCACCGGCCGTCGTTCCTGAAGAAGATGCACTGATATGGCCGGTGCAGTCGAGGGAACGAAGGGCGCCTGGGGCGAGGAGTGCGCGGCGGCGTACCTGTGCCGGCACGGTTACCGCATCCTTGCGCGCAACTACAGCTGCCGCTTCGGCGAGATCGACATCATCGCGGCCGACCGGCACTATGTCGTGTTCGTGGAGGTGAAGCTGCGCGCGTCCGACCGGTTCGTGCGCGCGGGCGCGTATGTCACCCCGGCCAAGCAGGCGCGCATCCGCACGGCGGCGTCGCTCTGGCTGGCGGAGCACGAGACGCAGCTGCAGCCGCGCTTTGATGTGATCGAAATTTACGGCGATGCGGACACCCCGCGCCGCCAACGCAGGATCAATCAGATCGAAAATGCTTTTGAATAATGAGGGACCAGATATGAACTACTACAGCACAAGAGATCATCAGCATATTGTTTCCGCCGCGCAGGCGATCGCCTGCGGCCTCGCGCCGGACGGCGGCCTGTTCGTGCCGGAGGCGCTGCCGGGTGTTTCAGCGCAGCAGCTTCAGGCGCTGTGCGGCATGACGTACCAGCAGCGCGCCGTGACGATCATGCGCCCGTTTCTGAGCGAGTTTACGGACGAGGAGCTTGCGCGCTTCACCGCCGCGGCCTATGGCAGCCAGTTTGACGACCCGGCCGTTGCGCCGGTGCATCGGCTCGACGACACCACCGCGTTTCTCGAGCTCTGGCACGGACCAACGTGCGCGTTCAAGGACATGGCGCTGCAGATCCTGCCGTACCTGCTCACGGCGAGCCTGAAAAAGTGCGGCGAGCAGCGGCAGGTGTGCATCCTCGTCGCCACCTCGGGCGACACCGGCAAGGCGGCCCTGCAGGGCTTTGCCGACGTGCCGGGCACGAAGATCCTCGTGTTCTATCCCTACAGCGGCGTGTCGGAGATCCAGCGCCTGCAGATGGTCACGCAGACGGGCGATAACGTCGCGGTCAGCGCCGTGCGCGGCAACTTTGACGACGCGCAGACTGGTGTCAAGCAGATCTTTGGTGACAAGGCGTTTGCCGCCGAGCTCTCGCAGCGCGGCTGGTTCCTGTCCTCGGCCAACTCCATCAACTGGGGCCGCCTGCTGCCGCAGATCGTCTACTATTTCTCGGCGTACTGCGACGCCGTTACCGGCGGCATGATCGCCATGGGCGACAAGCTGAACTTTGTCGTGCCGACCGGCAACTTCGGCGATATTCTTGCAGGCTGGTATGCCAAGGAAATGGGCCTGCCGGTGGGCAAGCTCGTCTGCGCGTCCAACGCAAACAACGTGCTCACGGACTTCATCCGTACGGGTACCTATAATAAAAATCGTCCGTTCCACACGACGGCATCCCCGTCGATGGACATTCTCGTGTCGAGCAATCTCGAGCGCTTGCTTTATGCCCTCTGCGGCAGCGACACGGAGGTCGCGGGCTACATGCAGCAGCTGCGCGACCAGGGGAGTTATACAGTCTCTGACGAACTCAAGGCAAAGATTCAGGCGACGTTTGCCGGAGGCTTCTGCAATGATATCCAGACGCGCGAGAAGATCGGCCATGCCTGGCGCGACCACCGTTATCTGATCGACACGCACACGGCGGTCGCCTATCACGTGCTCGATGATTACCGCAGCGAGACCGGCGACGCGACGCCCACTGTTGTCGTGTCCACGGCCAGCCCCTTCAAGTTCTGCGACCAGGTGCTGCGCGGCATCGGCGGCACGGCCGACGCCTTCGGCCCGGCGTTGATCCGCCGCCTGTCGTGCGAGACACAGATCGATGCGCCCGCGCCGCTGACCGGCCTGGACGCACGCCCGGCACGCTTCGGTGGCTGCGTGGACAAGGCGCAGATGCTGCATACGGTGGACGAATTCATGAAATAATATGTAACGGACGGGGAGACCCGTCCGCCGGGTCAGAACGCCGCGCTGCCCTTCTTGGTGAAGGTGCTGCAGAACGTCTCGTCCTTGCAGGTGCAGGTGCCCTGGGTGTTTTTGACCTGAATGTGGTCTGCGTGGCAGCGCTTGCCGTCCGCATTGTAGGCGCAGTTGCTCACGTCGCACGCGACGTTGTACTCGCAGCAGTCTTTGGTATGATCGCTCATGGTTTCTGCCTCCAGATCAGATTCCGGCATCCGCCGGTCGAATCTATTGTGTGCAGCCGGGCGCGGAATATACGGAGGAACGCAAATGGCATTGTATGCAATCGGCGACCTGCATCTGTCGCTGGGCGCAGATAAGCCCATGGACGTATTCGGCGGGTCATGGGAAAATTATGTAGAAAAAATCAAACTTGGTTTTTCGTCTCTGCATGCCGATGACGTCTGCGTGCTCTGCGGCGACCTTGCCTGGGGCATGACCATGGAGCAGGCGCTGCCGGACTTTCAGTTCATCGAGGCTTTGCCCGGGAAAAAGATCCTGCTCAAGGGCAACCATGACTTCTGGTGGAGCACCGCGAAAAAGGCCTACAGTTTCTTTGAAGCGCACGATATGCACACCATGGATATCCTCAATAATAACTGCTACTTCTATGGGGATTATGCCATCTGCGGCACGCGCGGCTGGTTTTATGAGGAGGCCAGGGGCGAGGCGCACGACCGGAAGATCATGCTGCGCGAGGTCGGCCGGCTCGAGACATCGCTCAAGGCGGCGGGGGACAGGACGAAGCTCGTCTTTCTGCACTACCCGCCGAAGTACCTCGGCTATGAGTGCCCGGAAATTTTGGACCTGCTCGATGCGTATCATGTGCCGCTGTGCTGCTATGGACATATCCACAGCCGCGGCTGCCGCAGCGCCTTTCAGGGTATGTATCACGACACGGAGTTCCGGCTGCTGTCGGCGGATTATATTTCGTTTTGTCCGCGCAGGATTCTCCCGTGAAACAGGTGTTGATTTTAGGGCATAAATCTGTTATAGTATTTAGGCATGTTCTTTTCATGACAAATTTTATAAACAATGCACCCGGCGATAAATGATTAGAGGAGGAAACCCAATGAACATCCAGAACATCGAAAAGAAAGAGAAAAATATGGCGACCTTTGAAGTGAAGGTCCCGGCCGATGTCTTTGACAATGCGGTCAACGAAGTATATAAAAAGAACAAGAACCATCTCTACGTGGCTGGTTTCCGCAAGGGCAAGGCCCCGCGCGCCGTCATCGAGGGCATGTACGGCAAGGAAGTGTTCTATCCCGACGCTATCGAGGCGCTGGCACAGGATGCGTTCGAGGCCGGCCGTGCCGACTGCGGCTTTGAGTGCGTCGGCGCGCCGAGCCTGATCGACCAGAAGGTCACCGAGGACAAAGAGCTGATCTACACCTTCGAGGTCGGCATGTATCCGGAAGTGCAGCTCGGCCAGTACAAGGGCCTCGAGGTCCCGCAGAACCACGAAGCGTTTGACGAGAGCAAGGTCGACGAAGAGATGCATAACGTTCAGAAGCGCAACGCCCGCCTGCTCGATGTTGAGCGCGAGGCGAAGATGGGCGACCACGTGACGATCGACTTCGCCGGCTTCATCGACGGCGAGCAGTTTGACGGCGGCACGGCCGAGGACTATGACCTCGAGCTCGGCTCCAACACGTTCGTGCCCGGCTTTGAGGAGCAGATCGTCGGCATGAAGGCCGGCGACGAGCGCGACGTCGTTGTCACCTTCCCCGAGAACTACGTTGAGGCGCTGGCCGGCAAAGAGGCCACTTTCAAAGTCACCGTCAAGAGCGTCAAGGAGCCCGAGCTTCCGGCGCTGGACGATGAGCTGGCCAAGGACATCTCCGACTACGAGACCATCGCCGAGTACCGTGACCACGTCCGTGAAGATCTGGAGAAGGAATTCACCGAGCAGCAGGAGTCCGATTACGCGACGCGCCTCATGAAGGCCGCTGTTGACAACATGACCGTCGAGATCCCCGAGCCTATGATCCTGGCCAAGCTCGACGAGCAGCTGCGCAACTACATCTCCACCATGGGCATCAGCCCCGAGCTTACCCGTGAGCAGGTGCTCGCCTCCATGGGCCTGGACGAGAAGACCTTCCAGGAGATCATGCGTCCGCAGGCCGTGTTTGAGCTGCAGACCGATCTGCTGCTCGACGCGATCGTCAAGGCCGAGAACATCGAGCTCGATGAGGGCGAACTCGACGAGACCTACAACAAGATGGCTGAAGAGTACAAGATGGAAGTCGACAAGATCAAGCAGTACGTCGACGAGAAGATCATCGTTCTGGATATGAAGCGCCGCAAGGCTGCCCAGCTCATCCGCGACACCGCAGTGGACAAGGAGCCCGAGGCCAAGGAAGAGGCAGCCGAGTAATTCCCCGAAAGCTGTTTGGATTCCGGGCAGAACGGTTATGCTCTCTTGGATAAGCGAAACATCGAAAGGAGCGTACCATGAGTTTAGTACCGTACGTTGTCGAGCAGACCTCCCGCGGGGAGCGCTCGTACGACATTTTTTCCCGCCTGCTCAATGACCGCATCATCATGCTGTCCGAGGAGGTCAATGATACGACAGCCAGCCTGATCGTGGCGCAGCTGCTGTATCTCGAAGCACAGGATCCCGATAAGGACATTCAGTTTTATATCAACAGCCCCGGCGGCAGCGTGACCGCAGGTCTCGCCATCTATGATACCATGCAGTACATTAAGGCGGATGTTTCCACCATTTGCGTCGGCCTGGCTGCATCGATGGGTGCGTTCCTGCTCTCGTCCGGCGCCAAGGGCAAGCGTCTGGCCCTGCCGAATTCGGAGATCATGATCCATCAGCCCTCCGGCGGCAGCCAGGGCCAGTGCACGGACATTCAGATCCAGGCACGGCAGATCCTGCGCATCAAGGATCGCCTCAATCACATCCTCGCAGAGAACACCGGCAAGCCGGTCGAGACCATCGCCGAGGATTGCGAGCGCGATAACTTCATGACCGCGGAGGAAGCGCAGGCTTACGGCCTGGTGGACAAGGTCATCTATAAGCGATAATCTGTCAGGGGAGGGAACCGCCGTTCCCTCCCTGTTTCAAATGTAGAAAATGTGAGGTTTTTATGGCCAGAAATGACGAGAAAAAGAGCGTGCGCTGCTCTTTTTGCGGCAAGCCGCAGTCGCTGGTAAACCGGCTCGTTGCCGGCAACGGCGTCTATATCTGCGATGAGTGCGTGCGCCTGTGCATGAGCATCATCGACGAGGGCTATCAGCCCGAGAGCGTCTCCACGGCGGAGATCACCCTCCGGCGCGACCAGCTGCCGAAGCCGGCCGAGATGCGCGCCACGCTCGACGACTATATCATCGGCCAGGACCGTGCCAAGGTGGTGCTGTCCGTGGCGGTGTACAACCACTATAAGCGCATTCTGCGCGGCGATCAGGACAATGACGTCGAGCTGCAGAAGAGCAACGTCCTGCTCATCGGCCCGACCGGCAGCGGCAAGACGCTCTTTGCCCAGACCCTGGCCAAGATGCTCGACGTGCCGTTTGCCATCGCGGATGCGACCACGCTCACCGAGGCCGGCTATGTCGGCGAGGATGTGGAGAACATCCTGCTCAAGCTGCTGCAGGCGGCGGATTTTGATGTGGAGCGCGCGCAGCGCGGCATCATTTACATCGACGAGATCGATAAGATCGCCCGCAAGAGCGAGAATACGTCCATCACGCGCGACGTCTCCGGCGAGGGCGTGCAGCAGGCGCTGCTCAAGCTCCTCGAGGGCACGGTCGCGAACGTCCCGCCCCAGGGCGGACGCAAGCACCCGCAGCAGGAGTTCATCCAGGTGGATACGACGAACATCCTCTTCATCTGCGGCGGCGCGTTCGACGGCGTGGACAAGATCATTGAGCGCCGCATGGACAAGAAGTCCATGGGCTTCGGCGCCGAGATCCAGAGTGCCAAGGAGCGCAACCTGACCGAGATCATGAAAAACGTGCAGCAGCACGACCTGCTGAAGTTCGGTATCATTCCGGAGCTGATCGGCCGCATGCCGGTCATCACGGCGCTGGCCAGCCTGAGCCGCGAGGACATGGTGCGCATCCTCAAGGAGCCCAAAAACGCCTTGACCAAGCAGTATCAGGCGCTGATGCAGTTTGATAACGTCGAACTGGAATTTGAAGACGAAGCGCTGGGCAAAATTGCGGATAAGGCGATCGCGATGGAGATCGGTGCCCGCGGTCTGCGCAGTGTCATGGAGGGCGTCATGACGGACCTGATGTACTCCGTGCCGTCGGACCCGACGATCGCCAAGATCACCATCACCGCGGCGAGCGTGGACGGCACCGAGCCGCCGCGCATTGAGCATCGGGAGCAGTGACCCATCGCGCCTGCCCCCGCGACCCCCTGAGCGAAAGAGGAATCTGAATGGATAACACAACTTCTATGGACCATGCGGAATTCACCGCCAGGCGCAGCCTGCCCATGATGGCGCTGCGCGGCCTGACCGTGTTTCCGGGCATGATGCTGACCTTTGAGGTCGAGCGCAGCATGTCCATCGCGGCGCTGAATATGGCCATGAGCGATGATCAGATTATCTATCTGGTCCCGCAGAAAGACATTGCGACCGACATCCCCACACCGGACGATGTGTACGGCGTAGGCACGGTCTGCCGCATCAAGCAGATGATGAAGCAGCCCGGCACCAAGACCATCCGCGTTATGGCTGAGGGCATCGAGCGCGGCCGGACGCTGGCCGTGCGAACGGACACGCCCTGCTTCGTGGCCGAGGTCGAGCCGCTTCCGGACGTGGCCGAGCGCAAAACGGCGCGCACCGAGGCGCTCATCCGCCACTGCTGCAATCTGTTTGACGCGTACGTCACTGCGTCCGGCAACATGGCGCCGGAGGCGGTCATCAGCGTGCTTGGCAGCACGAATGCGGCGTTCGTGTCGAACTTCATCTCCCAGCATGTGTTCCTGCGTCCGGAAGAGAAGCAGGAGCTGCTGGAGGAAACGCGCCCGAGCCGGAGACTGTCCAAGCTCTCGAAAATGCTGCTGCATGAGACAAGCGTGCTCGGCCTGCAGCATCAGCTCGAGGAGGCGGCGCAGGACCGCCTGAATCAGACGCAGCAGGAGTATCTGCTGCGCGAGCAGATGAAGATCATCCAGGCGGAGCTCGGCGAGTCCGATGATCCGGACTCCGAGAGCGCGGATTACCGCGAAAAGATCCTTGCCCTGCACCTGCCGGAGGATTCCGAGCAGCGCCTGCTCAAAGAGGTTGACCGGCTCAAAAAGCAGCCGTTCGGCTCGTCGGAGGCGTCCGTCATCCGCAACTATCTGGACATTTGCCTCGAGCTGCCGTGGAACACGCGCACGAAAGAAACGCTCGATGTGCGCGCCGCGCGCGAGGTGCTTGACAAAGAGCACTTCGGGCTGGAGAAGGTCAAGGACCGCATCACAGAGTATCTGGCTGTGCGCCAGCTCGCGCCCGATGTCAAGGGCGGCGTGCTGTGCCTCGTCGGCCCTCCGGGCACCGGCAAGACGAGCATCGCCATGAGCATCGCCCATGCTACGAACCGCAAGCTCGCGCGCATCTCCCTCGGCGGCGTGCACGACGAGGCGGAGATCCGCGGCCACCGCAAGACGTATGTCGGCGCTATGCCCGGCCGCATCATCAACGGCCTGACCATCGCCGGCAGCATGAACCCCGTCATGGTGCTCGACGAGATCGATAAGCTCGGCAGCGATTATCGCGGCGACCCGTCATCGGCGCTGTTGGAGGTGCTCGACGCGGAGCAGAACGGCCACTTCCGGGATAACTTCATGGAGATCCCAGTCGACCTGTCGGATGTGTTTTTCATCCTGACGGCCAACACCCTCGATACCATCCCACGCCCGTTGCTCGACCGTATGGAGGTTATCCAGCTCTCAAGCTATACGGACGAGGAAAAGCTGCAGATCGCAAAGCAGCACCTGCTGCCCAAGCAGCGCAAAAAGCACGGCCTCAAGCCGTCGCAGCTGCGCGTGAGCGACGATGCCATCCGTGAGATCATCACGCTCTATACGCGCGAATCCGGCGTGCGCGTGCTTGAACGGAACCTTGCCGCCGTCTGCCGCAAGACGGCCAAGCGCATCGCACTCGGCGAGTGCAAGAGCGTGCAGCTGCGCGCCGGCAGCGTGGCCAACTATCTCGGCCCCGCGCGCTTTGAGCCGGAGCACGTTTACGCGCAGGACGAGGTCGGTCTCGTGCGCGGCCTTGCGTGGACGTCCGTCGGCGGGGAAGTGCTCGATGTCGAAGTTGCCGTGCTCGACGGCACGGGCAAGCTCGAGCTGACCGGCAACCTCGGCAACGTCATGAAGGAGTCGGCGCAGGCCGCCGTCACCTATATCCGCAGCCGTGCGCAGCTGCTCGGCATCGACCCGGAGTTTTATAAGAACAAGGATATCCACATCCACTTCCCGGAGGGTGCCGTGCCGAAGGACGGTCCGTCGGCCGGCATCACGATCTGCATCGCGGTCATCTCCGCGCTCACGAACACGCCGGTCCGCCGCGACCTTGCCATGACGGGCGAGATCACGCTGCGCGGCCGCATCCTGCCGATCGGCGGCCTGAAGGAAAAGACCATGGCCGCCATGCGCATCGGTATCACGACGGTCATCATCCCGCGCGAGAACGAAAAGGATCTGGAAGAGATCGACCCGACCGTGCGCAGCGCGCTCAAGTTCGTCACGACCGACCATGTGGACAAGATCCTCGACGTCGCGTTTGGCCGCCGTTTTGCCGCGGCCGTCAAGGCGGCGCACAAGGACGCGCACGGCGACGCGGCGAATGTGAACCTGCGCCAGTGAGGAGACTGCCATGGCGACATTGAACCTGAATAAGGCGGAGTTTCTCAAGTCCGCCGTCAGCCCGTCCGGCTTCCTCGCGGCCGACCTGCCGTGCATCGTCTTTGCCGGCAAGTCGAATGTCGGCAAGTCCTCGGTCATCAACCGGCTGCTCAACCGCAAGAATTTTGCCCGCGTCGGCTCTCAGCCCGGAAAGACCGTCCATGTGAACTATTTTTGCATCGACGGCCGGGCGTACTTTGTTGACCTGCCGGGTTACGGGTACGCCAGCGTCGCCAAGACGGAGCGTGCGCGCTGGGGCAAGCTCATGGAGGATTTCTTCGCAGACCCCGCGCGCATCACACTCGGCGTCATGATCGTTGACGCTCGCCACAAGCCCACGGCGGACGATGAGACGATGGCCGCGTGGTTTCATTCCACCGGCTGCCCGATGGTCGTCGTGGCCAATAAGTGCGACAAGCTCAAAAAGTCGGAGATCGAGCCGAATCTCGCGCGCATCCGCGCCACGCTTCTGCTGCCGGACAACGCGGTGCTGCTGCCGTTTTCGGCGGAAAAGGGCACAGGCCGCGAGGCACTGCTCGGTGAGATCTTTCACGCTGTTGGATGACCCGAAGTGCAGAGCGCGCATTCGCGCGCTCTGCGCCGCAAAACGCTGACAAAGCAGCGCTTTGCGGCGGCTGATTGGATTCGAGGCGGGCCCTGCCCCCTCGAGCACCCCTGCTGCGTATGTGATTCGGCAGCGGCGGGGTCATTTTTGCCGGCTCAAAGTGCAGAGCGCGTATTCGCGCGCTCTGCACTTGTTTTTTCGCTGGGGACTTGTTATAATGCAAATTTGTAGGAATGGGAGGTGTGCGCGTGAACACCCTGCAATCGATCTGGAACGGACTCGACTGGTCCTATCTGCTGAATATCGTGCTGTCGGTCGTCCCGTCGCTGCTGTGCATCACGTTTCACGAGGTGTCGCACGGCTATATTGCCTATCGCCTCGGCGATACGACGGCAAAGGACGCCGGCCGGCTCACGCTCAACCCCCTGAAGCACATCGACCCGATGGGCCTGCTGATGATGATCGTGTTCAAGTTCGGCTGGGCAAAGCCCGTGCCGGTAAATATGATGCGCTTTCGTAATCCCAAGCGCGGTATGGCGCTCACGGCGCTGGCGGGGCCGGTGTCGAACGTGCTGCTCGCGCTCGTATTTCTGTTTTTGTATGGCCTGCTGTACCGGGCGCTGTATTCGGTGCAGTTTTTGCTGGACATGATCTGGCTGACGGCATATATCAGCCTGGCGCTGGCCATTTTCAATATCATCCCGGTTTCGCCGCTCGACGGGTCCAAGGTGCTCTTCGCGCTGCTGCCCGACGCGGCGTATGCCAAGCTCATGCGCTATGAGCGCTATGGGATGATCCTGCTGCTCGTGCTGGTCGCGACCGGTGTGCTCGGCAAGCCGCTCACGACGGTGACGGAGGCCGCGTTTGACAAACTCTTTGTATTTGCGGAGTGGGGCTATGAACTTATCGGCATCTTCGGCTAAGCCGACCGATCCAACCTATTTTCTTGAAGGCATCATCCACGACAAGAGCGAGATGGCGGATTTTGAGGGGCCCTTGAGCCTGATCCTGCTGCTTCTGTCCAAGAACAAGATCGAGATCCGCGACATCAAGATCTCGGAGATCCTCGATCAGTATCTGGAATACCTCAACGCTATGGAAAAGCTCGATCTCGAGATCGCGAGCGAATTTGTGCAGATGGCGTCCTACCTGCTCTATATCAAGACCCGCATGCTCCTCACGGAGGAGAAGGAGGTCACGGAGCTTGAGCAGCTCATCGCCTCGCTCGAGCAGCTCAAGTGCAAGGACACTTATGCGGCTGTCAAGTCCGTCACGCCGATGCTCGACGCCGCGGCCCAGACCGGCCTGCACTACCTGTCGCGCCCGCCGGAGCCGCTGCCGAAGTCGGCGGGGGAATACCGCTACCGCATCGAGCAGGCAGACCTCCTGCGTGCGCTGCTGTCCGTGTTTACGCGCGGCGGTGCCGCAGCGACAGATGCGCTGCAGATGGCGGCGCCGAAGCGCATCATCTACAGTGTGCGCGACAAATGCCGCACGCTCATTGATCAGCTGCGCGAGCGGGGGAGCATGTCCCTGAACGCGCTCTACAGCCAGTGCACCAGCCGCAGCGAGATCGTGGCGACGTTTTTGTCCGTGCTGGAGCTGTGCAGCCTCGGCCATCTGATGCTTTCCGAGCAAAACGGCGAATATGTGGCAAGTTTCACCGGCGGCGCCACAGACGATATTCTGGAATCCATTGTTGAGTGAGAAATTTTTATGGAACACGAGGAATTACTTTCGGTCATTGAGGCCATTTTATTTGCAGCGGGCGATCCTGTGCCGGCGTCGCGTATCGCACTCGTCACCGGCGAGGAGACGCAGACGATCGTCTCGGCCGCCAGGGAGCTCGCTGCGGCGTATGAGGAAAACCGCTGCGGCATGCGCCTGGTGCAGATGAATGATCTGCTGCAGCTGTGCTCCGCGCCGGAGTATGCGGGTTATATCCGCCGCGCACTCGAGCAGCGCAAGCCGCCCAAGCTCTCGCAGCCGGCGCTGGAGGTGCTGGCGATCGTGGCGTATTTTCAGCCCGTCACGCGCGCGTATATCGATCAGGTGCGCGGCGTGGACAGTGCCTACACGGTCACGACGCTGCTCGAGCGCGGGCTCATCGAGGCCTGCGGCAGGCTCGACGCGCCCGGCCGCCCGTCACTGTACCGCACGAGCGCGCTGTTTCTGCGCACTATGGGCATGCAGTCGCTCGACGAGCTGCCTGTGCTGCCGGATCTGTCATCCGATGAGGGTGCGGAAAAGCTCGAACAGGCCATCTCGGAGCTGCGCGGCCGCGGCGAACAGATGGAGCTGACGGACACGGAGGAAAAACCGACAGGGGAGTGATGCCGATTGACGGCCCTGTGGATCATACTGGCGATCGCGCTGGTGCTGACGGTGCTGAATCTGCTGCCGGTCGGCGTGGATGCGGCCTACGCGGACGAGACGTTCTCGCTTACGGCGCGCGTCGGTCCGCTCCGGCTCCGGCTCCTGCCGAAACCGCCGGATGCAAAGCCAAAGAAGAAAAAGTCCCCCAAACCGAAGAAGGAAAAGCCGAAGAAGAAATCCGCCCCGCCGGATATCCGGACGATCCTCGCCCTTGCAAAGCTCGGCCTGCAGGCGCTCAATCGCTTCCGGCAGCGGCTGCGCGTGCAGCTGCTGCGGCTGGTGTTCGTGTCCGGCGCGCCGGACCCGTACGATACGGCGCTGGCGTTTGGCTATGTCAACGCCGCGCTCGGCGCGCTCACGCCGCTGGCGGAGCGGGCCCTGCGCATTGACGAGCGGGACATTCAGACCGGTGTGGACTTTCAGGCCGAGCGGCCGCGCATCGATGCGCGCATCGTCTGTACGATCCGCATCGGGCAGATCGTTGTCATCGCGCTGGCGTTCGGCGTTGGATTCTTAAAGCAAAAAATGCACTCGAAACAGACCCGGGCCACGCGCGCAAATACCGCGCCGGCCGCGCAGGAAAGGAAGGTCAGCAATGGATAATGAAATCAGTGCAGTCATGACTGCGACCATGAGCAAGATCAAGGAAATGGTGGACACGAACACCGTCGTCGGCGAACCGATCACGACACCTGACGATATTACGCTTATCCCGCTGTCCCGCGTCAGCTTTGCCTTTGCCAGCGGCGGGTCGGAGTTCCCGATGAAGGAGAACAAAAACGGTGTCGGCTGCGGCAGCGGCGCCGGTGTCAAGGTCGAGCCGATGGGCTTTCTGATCGTCAAGGACGGCAATGTGCGCATGCTCAACGTCATGCCGCCGGCCTCGAACACGTTCGACCGCCTGATCGACATGACCCCGCAGGTGATCGACCGCATCGACCAGTTCATCGACCAGCGCAGGGCCGACAAAGCATAAACCGCGCCGAAAGCGCCCATAATAAGCACCGCCCGTAACTTGGAAAGGGTGGTGCTTGTTTTGAAACGGACATGTTTTGGCCTTGCCTGCGTGCTGGCCTTTTCTTTGTTTTTCACACCGTGCACACATGCCGCCGGGACCGACAATGCGGCGAGGGCCGCCATTGTCGTGCATCCCGAGACCGGCACCGTGCTCTATGAAAAGAATGCGGACGAGCGGCTCGGCATTGCCAGCACGACGAAGATCATGACTGCGCTCGTCGTGCTCGAGCACTGCGCGCTGGAGGAACCGGTCGAGATTCTGCCGGAATACACGGCGGTCGAGGGTTCGTCGATGTATCTGCGTGCCGGCGAGACGTACACGGTCGAGGAGCTGCTCTACGGCCTGATGCTCGTGTCCGGCAATGACGCCGCCGTCGCGCTCGCATGCCACACGGCGGGCTCCGTGGAAGCGTTCGCGGACATGATGAACGATCAGGCGCGTGCGCTCGGCATGACCGACAGCGCGTTTCAAAATCCCAACGGTCTCGACGCCGAGGGGCATTATTCCACGGCGCGCGACATGGCGAAGCTCGCCTGCGCCGCCATGGAAAACGAAACATTCCGCACGATCGTATCCACAAAGAGCACGACCGTGGACGGGCAGACGCTCGTGAACCACAACCGTCTGCTGCGCAGTTATGACGGCGCGGTCGGCGTCAAGACCGGGTATACGAAAACCGTGGGCCGGACGCTCGTGTCCTGCGCGCAGCGCGGCGCGACGCAGTTCGTGTGCGTGACGCTCTCGGACCCGGACGACTGGAACGACCACACGCACCTGCTCGACTGGGCGTTTGAAAACTATGAGTACCGCTGCGTCGCCGGTGACACGCCGGTGTATGCCGTGCCGGTGCTCTCCGCCACGGTGGAGCTCTGCGCGGCGGTTCCGGAGGAACCTGCCTACCTGCTCGTACACCCGGATGACCCGGTGGTGCTGAAGACAGAGCTGCCGCGTTTCGCGTTCGCGCCGGTGGAGCAGGGCGCGCGGGCGGGCACGCTGACGGCGAGCGGGCCGGATGGCCAAAGTGTCACGGTGCCGCTCTGTTATGCCGAACCCGCGGCGCTCGACCCGGATGTGAAGATCACGCCGCTCGCGCGGCTCGGCCGGCTGTGGACGCACGCCTGCCGCTACTTTTCCTCCTACTATCCTGTATTCTGAGGTGATGACCATGCAGCAACGGCTGCAAAAGTGCATTTCCGAGGCGGGCGTTTCCTCCCGCCGCGCGGCGGAGACGATGATCTCCGCCGGCCGTGTGACCGTAAACGGGCAGACCGCACAGCTCGGCGCGCAGGCAGACCCGGAGACCGATATCATCTGCATCGACGGCCGGCCGCTGCCGTCCCGGGCCCCGAAGCGGTACATAATGCTGAACAAACCGCGCGGCTATGTCACGACGATGCACGACGAGCACGGGCGCAAAACCGTGGCGGATCTCGTGGCATCATTGGGGGAGCGGCTGTACCCGGTCGGGCGGCTGGATCTCGATTCCGAGGGTCTGCTCATCCTGACGAACGACGGCGAGATCGCAAACTGTCTCATGCATCCCTCACATGAGATTCCAAAGACGTATGAGGTGGATGTAGCGGGCGGCGATCTTGCAGTCGCAGCGGAGACCATGCACGCCGTCACGGAGCTGGAGGGTTATCACGTCCGCCCGGCGGAGGTGACGGTGCTCGCACCCGGGCGGCTGTCCGTGACGATCCACGAGGGACGCAACCGGCAGGTGCGCCGCCTGTGCGCGCTCGCGGGGCTGCGCGTCCGGCGGCTCGTGCGCGTGGCGGAAGGGGAGCTGCGCCTCGGCACGCTCGCGCCGCGCCAGTGGCGTCCGCTGTCGGATGCGGAGGTCGCTTACCTGAAATCGCATCTTTGAGACGCAAAATTTTATGCAAGTTTTCTACTGAAAAATTGCAAAAGCGACTTGCAAAGTGGCTGGAATTTGCTTAAAATAAAAAAATGTTCCGCAGCTTGGCGGCAAAAAATGCGTATTTACAAGGTGAACATATGAAAATGGATATTTTGTCTGTTTTGGAGCATAAATTCCCCTCTTTTTCCAAGGGCCAGCGCACCATCGCGCAGTTTATTCTGAAAAACTATGACAAGGCAGCCTTCATGACGGCCGCGCGCCTCGGCGAAGTGACCGGCGTGAGCGAGTCGACCGTTGTGCGCTTCGCGGCCGATCTCGGCTACCGCGGCTACCCCGGCATGAAAAAAGCGCTGCAGGAGATCGTGCGCAACCGCCTGACCTCGGTCGAGCGTATCGAGGCGGCCGAGAGCACCATGGACGGGCACGACGTACTCAAGGCGGTGCTGCGCGCGGACATCAACAATCTGCAGGCCACGCTTGACGAGGTCGATCAGGACAACTTTGACCAGGCGGTCGATATGATCCTTTCGGCGAAGCACATTTATATCATCGGCATGCGCACGTCTACGACGCTGGCGGATTTTCTCGGCATCTATCTCAAGCTGCTGCTGGATGATGTCACGGTCGTCAAAGAGATCGCTGCGCGCGAGGTGTACGAGCAGATGCTGCGCATCGGCGAGGGCGATCTCATCATCGGCATCAGCTACCCGCGCTATTCCAAGCGCACGATCAGCGCCATGAAGTTCGCGCGCGATCACGGTGCGCGCTGCCTCGGCATGACGGACAGCAAGGTCTCGCCGCTCAACGAGATCTCCGATGTGTGCCTGTATGCAAAGAGTGAGATGGTGTCCTTTCTCGACTCACTCGTCGCGCCCATGAGCCTGATCAATGCACTTATCATGGCCGTCGGTGCGCGCGACCGGGAGCGCACGTTTGAGACGTTCCGCGAGCTCGAGACCGTCTGGAAAGAATATGAGGTGTATGGGACCGTTGAAAGCTGATGTAGTTGTGATCGGTGGCGGTGCGGCCGGGTCCATGTGCGCGCTCACGGCGGCGCAGCGGGGGCTGAATGTTGTGCTGCTTGAGCCGAACAAGATGCTCGGCAAAAAGCTGCGCATCACCGGCAAGGGCCGCTGCAACGTGACGAATCACTGCGATGTCAAGACCGTTCTTGCCAACATCCCGGGCGACGGGCGCTTTCTCTACAGTGCGCTCAACCGTCTTGGCCCGCAGGACACGATGGCGCTGTTTGAATCGCTCGGCGTGCCGCTCAAGACCGAGCGCGGCAACCGCGTGTTTCCGGTCTCCGACCGGTCGCACGATGTTGCCAACGCCCTTGAGCGCGCCTATGCGCACGCAGGCGGCCGGGTCATGCACGCCGCGGCGACGGATATTTTGACACACGATGGTGCGGTCTCTGCCGTTGTGACCACGGAGGGTACCATCGACTGCGATGCTGCCGTCATCTGCACAGGCGGTCTGTCCTATCCGCTCACCGGTTCGACCGGCGACGGGTATCGCCTTGCCCAGCAGTTGGGCCACACGGTCACTCCCACGCGTCCATCGCTCGTCCCACTGGAATCGGACGATCCCTGGTGCGCCGAGATGCAGGGCTTTTCTCTGCGCAACGTGACGCTCACGGTCTACGATGAGCAGAATAAGGTCATCTATTCCGACCTGGGTGAGATGCTCTTCACGCACTTTGGCGTGTCGGGTCCGCTGGTGTTGTCGGCGAGCGCGCACATGCGCGACTTTTCGCAGCACAAATACCGCCTGTCCATCGACCTGAAGCCGGCGCTGGATGAAAAGAAGCTCGATGCGCGCATCCTGCGCGATTTTCAGAAATACGCCAACCGCGATTTTAAGAACGCGCTCTATGACCTCGCGGGCCACGCCATGATCCCGGTGCTCGTGCGCCTGTCCGGCATCCCGGAGGATATGAAGGTCAACGCCATCACACGCGAGCAGCGGCATAAGCTCGTGGAGCTGTTCAAGCATTTTCCGGTGTCGGTCACCGGCACGCGGCCCATTGACGAGGCCATCATTACCTCCGGCGGCGTGTCGCTCAAGGAGGTCAACCCGCGCACCATGGGTTCCAAGCTCGTGCCCGGCCTGTACTTCGCCGGCGAGGTGCTCGACCTGGATGCCTACACCGGCGGCTTCAACCTGCAGATCGCATGGAGCACCGGCTATGTGGCCGGAAGCGCGGTCTGCACATAACACACGAAAGGAAACGAACGTTTTGGATACACACATTACCGTTGCCATCGACGGCCCGTCCGGTGCCGGCAAGAGTACGATCGCCCGCGCGGCCGCGCGCCGTTTCGGCCTCATCTATGTGGACACAGGCGCGATCTACCGCACAGTCGGTCTCGCTGGCGAGCGGGCCGGCATCGACTGCGCGGATGCCGTTGCCGTGCAGACGCTGCTGCCGGAGCTGAAGATCGAGCTGGTCTATGACGCAGCAGGGGAGCAGCGCATGCTCCTCAACGGTGAGGACGTCTCGGAGACGATCCGTCTGCCGGAGGTGTCGATCCTCGCCTCGCGCGTGTCGGCACTGGCGGTCGTGCGCGCGTTTTTGCTGGATATGCAGCGCAGCCTTGCCCGCACGCACAGTGTTGTCATGGACGGGCGCGACATCGGCACGGTCGTACTTCCGGATGCCGGGCTGAAGATCTTCCTGTCTGCCTCGGCGGAGTGCCGCGCGCAGCGCCGTTGGCGGCAGCTGCAGGAAAAGGGCATTCAGGAGCCCTATGCTGATGTGCTGCGTGAGCTTGAGCAGCGCGACTATGATGATACGCACCGCGCGGTCGCGCCGCTCAAGGCAGCGGCGGACGCCGTGTGCATCGACACGAGCGACCTGACGCTCGATGAGAGCATCGACGCCGTGTGCGCGGCCATCCGCACGCGCTTCGGACTGGAGGCGCAGACGTGAAGGAATGCATCGTTGCCAAGTCGGCCGGTTTCTGCTTCGGCGTCAGCCGGTCGGTGAAGATGGCCGAGGAAATGCTCGCCGCCGAGCAAAACTGCTACAGTCTCGGCGAGCTCATCCATAACGACGATGTGGTGCGCCACCTGCAGTCTGAGGGCCTCACGGTCGTGGACGGGCCGGAGCAGATCCCGCAGGGCGCGTCCGTCATCATCCGCTCCCACGGCGTCAGCCGTGCGGAGTTTGAGGCGGTGCAGCGCACGGGCGCGGCGGTGTATGACGCGACATGTCCGAAGGTCAAGCGCATCCATGAGATCGTGGCCGAGGCTTCGGCCGAGGGGCGGCAGCCGGTCATCATCGGTGCGGCCGACCACCCGGAGGTGCGCGCCATCTGCGGCTGGTGTGCCGCCCCGGTCGTGGTCAATGACGCCGCGGAGCTTGCCGCGCGCATCGCCGACGGCACCATCGACTGTGCAAAACCGCTGACTGTCGTCATTCAGACGACCGAAACGCAAGAGAAACTGCTGGAATGTCAGAAAATCATAAAAAAACAGTGTACAAACGCAAAATTGTTTGATACAATATGTGGTGCTACGTTTACACGTCAGACAGAGGCCGCGCAGATGGCCCGCACGTGCGATGCAATGGTCGTCGTCGGCGGCAGCCATAGCGCCAACAGCCGCCATCTCTACGAGATCTGCCGCAGTGCGTGCGCAAACGTGCAATTTATTGAAAACGCAGCGCAGCTTGATACAAGCGCGTTCGTACATGCGGATACGGTCGGCCTGACAGCCGGGGCCTCCGTGCCTGCATGGATCATTAAGGAGGTAAAACAAAAGATGAGTGACGAGATCCTGACTCAAGAAAATCCCACGGAGACTGAAAATTTTGATGAAATGCTGGAGGCATCTCTCAAGCCTATATATAATGGAGAAAAGGTAACCGGTACGGTCGTGGCCATTTCTGGCACCGAGATCAGTGTCGATATCGGCACCAAGTATTCCGGCTTCATCCCGACCAGCGAGTTCACCGACGACGGCATCAAGGTCGAAGACGTCCTGCACGTCGGCGACACCATTGAGGCGAGCGTTGTCCGCGTCAACGACGTCGAGGGCACTGCGATGCTCTCCAAGAAGCGGCTCGACGCCGTGAAGAACTGGGCTTCCATTGAAGAGGCGCAGGAGAGCGGCGAGATCGTCGAGGGCAAAGTTACCGAGGACAACAAGGGCGGCATCGTTGTGTCCGTCAAGGGCATCCGCGTGTTTGTGCCTGCTTCCCAGTCCGGCCTGCCGAAGGACGCTGCCATGTCCGAGCTCGTCGGCCAGACTGTGCGTCTGAAGATCACCGAGGTCAACCGCGGCCGCAAGCGCGTCGTCGGTTCCATCCGTGCCGTCGCCCAGAAGGAGCGCCGCGAGCGCGCCGAGAAGATCTGGAGCGAGATCGAGGTCGGCAAGCACTATCACGGTGTTGTCAAGTCCCTGACGTCCTATGGTGCGTTCGTCGACATCGGCGGCATTGACGGCATGGTCCACGTCTCCGAGCTGAGCTGGAGCCGCATCAAGCAGCCGTCCGACGTGCTGTCCGTCGGCGACGAGGTCGATGTCTACGTCATCAGCTTCGACACGGAGAACCACAAGATCTCCCTCGGCTATAAGGATCCCAACGGCAACCCCTGGACCAAGTTCACGACGACCTTCCAGGTCGGCGATGTGGCGAAGGTCACCATCGTCAAGCTCATGCCCTTCGGCGCGTTTGCCGAGGTGCTGCCCGGCGTCGATGGCCTGATCCACATCTCCCAGATCGCCAACCGCCGCATCGGCAAGCCCGATGAGGTCCTGACTGTCGGCGACATTGTCGATGCGAAGATCACCGCCATCGACGAGGAGAAGCACAAGATCTCCCTGTCCATCCGTGCGCTGACCGCTCCCGAGCCGGCTCCGGTGCGCGAGCGCCCGGCGAAGAAGCCGCAGGCTCCGGAAGCTGACGCTCTGGTGTACGAAGTGTCCGCCACCGGCGAGGCCACCGGCAACATCCCGGACATCGACGACGACGAGATCGACGAGTAATTCCAGTCTCTGAAACATCCCTGCACGATTCGTGCAGGGATGTTTTTTTATTGTCCGCACCTTGCACCGGTCCGGATTTCTGATTATAATGGAAATATAGAATTTTACTAACTGTACGATATTTCTAGAAAGGAGCGATCCCATGGCACTTTACGGAAAGATCAAAGCGAAGCTCGTCGGAAAGCCGTTTTGCACGATGGTCGTTCTGGCGGCCGGTTCTTCCAAGCGGATGGGCCGTGACAAGCTGATGATGGAGGTCGGCGGCGTGCCGGTGCTCGTGCGCTCGCTGCAGGCGATGCAAACCTGCGCCGCCGTGGACGAGCTCATCGTCGTCACACGCACGTCCCGCCTCGAGGAGATCGCGGCGCTGCGCGAACGGTACGGTCTGACGAAGATGACCAAGGTCGTTGTCGGCGGCATGACGCGCGCGGAGTCCTCGCTTGCCGGTGTGCTGGCGGCGAGCGGCAAGGCGACGCTCATCGGCATCCACGATGCCGCGCGCCCGCTCGTGACGGATGCCATTATCACAGAGACCATTCAGGCGGCGAAAAAGAGCCGCGCGGCCGCACCCGGCATCCCGGTTCGCGACACGGTCAAGCTCACGGCCGGCGGCGTCATCACCGGCACGCCCGAGCGCGCGGCGCTCACCGCCATTCAGACGCCGCAGGTGTTCCAGGCGGATCTCATCAAGGCCGCACTCACGAATGCCATGCGCAAGCACCTGGCCATCACGGATGACTGCTCGGCTGTGGAGCAGCTGCGTGTTAAGCCGGTCGTGACGCAGGGCTCGGACGAGAACCTCAAGATCACGACGCCGATCGATATCGAGCTTGCAGAGTCTATCCTGAGGAGGCGTGGCGGGGCATGATGCGCATTGGTCACGGCTACGATGTGCACCGGCTCGTCCCCGGGCGCAAGCTCATTCTCGGCGGTGTGGACATTCCGAACGAGACCGGCCTGCTCGGCCACTCGGACGCCGATGTGCTCACACATGCCGTCATGGATGCGCTGCTCGGTGCGGCGGCTCTGGGGGACATCGGCCACCTTTTCCCGGACAATGATCCGGCTTATGCCGGCGCGGACAGTCTGGCGCTGCTGCACGAGGTAACGGCCCGCCTGCACGCGGCCGGATACACGGTCGGTAATCTGGACTGCACCGTGCTTGCCCAGGCGCCGAGGCTCGCGCCGCACATCGCTTTGATGCGCCGCAATCTGGCGCAGTGCATGGACGTGGATGTTGACCGCGTCAGCGTCAAGGCGACGACCGAGGAAGGCCTCGGCTTCACCGGTGCGCGTGAGGGTATCGCCGCGCACGCGGTCGTCCTGATCGAACGGGTTTCGTAAATGCACGCACCGCTCCTGCATAGAATGAGGCATAACGATGTGGGAGGGAGCTCATGATGCAGCGCTACTGTCTGATCATGTGCAGGTCGCTGACCTATGCGCAGCGGTCATCGCAGGTGCTCGAGCGCGCGGGCATTACCGCCACTGTGCTCAAAGCGCCGCAAAGCGTTTCAAAGACCGGATGTACTTATTGCGTCAAACTTTATGAATCCCGTCTGGTTCGTGCGCTGGCGCTCCTGGACCGCGCAGCGATCCGGCGGGGGAAGGTGTATCGCCTGCTGGAAGATGGCACTTACCAGGAGGTGACGGTATGATCTATCTGGACTCGGCGGCTACGAGCCTGCTCAAGCCGCCGTCAATAGTGCGCGCGACGGCCATGGCCATGCGCACGATGGCGAGTCCCGGCCGCGGCGGCCACAGCGCAGCCATGCGCGCGGCCGACACGGTGTTTACCTGCAGAGAAGCGGCGGCGGAGCTGTTTCACGTTCCGGAGCCGGAGCGCGTCGTGTTCACCATGAACGCGACGCACGCGCTCAATATCGCGATCCACTCGCTCGTATCGCCCGGCGATCCGGTCGTGATCTCGGGCTATGAGCACAATTCCGTCACGCGCCCGCTCCATGCACTTGGTGCGCAGGTGCGCGTGGCGGAGAGCCCGCTCTTCGAGCCGGAGGCGGCGGTCAGCGCTTTCCGCCGCGCGCTGCCGGGCGCGAAGGCGGCCGTGTGTACGATGGTGTCGAACGTGTTCGGCTATCTGCTGCCCGTGCGGGAGATTGCGGAACTTTGCGCCGCTGCGGGCGTCCCATTGATCGTGGATGCCTCGCAGGCGGCCGGCTGTGTCGCGTTCGACGCGGCGGCGCTCGGTGCGGCGTTTGTGGCCATGCCGGGGCATAAGGGCCTGCTCGGCCCGCAGGGCACGGGCATCCTGCTGTGTTTTGTGCAGCCAAAGCCCCTGCTGTGCGGCGGCACCGGCTCGCAAAGCGTGCTGCAGGATATGCCTGAGGAACTGCCCGACCGGCTCGAGGCCGGAACGCACAACGTCCCCGGCATTGCGGGCCTGCTCGCCGGGATCCGGTATTTGTCGGCGCAGGGCGTCGAAAATATCGAGCGGCGGGAGCGGCGGCTCGCGCATCGCCTGACGGCGCAGCTGCGCGCGGAGCCGCGGCTGGAGGTTTTCGCATCGCCGGATCCGGCGTGTCAGACGGCAGTGCTGTCCGTCCGCTGCCGGGATATGGACAGCGAGCTGCTGGCGCAGAAGCTCGCGCGCTACGGTATTGCCGTGCGTGCGGGGCTGCACTGCGCGCCGGTCGCGCACCGCACGGCCGGAACGCTCGAGACCGGTACCGTGCGCCTGAGCCTGTCACCCTTTAACACGGATGCGGAGATCGCGCGCACGGCGCGCGTGTTTCATGAGATCCTGCGTACAGGCTGACGCAGATTTTTGTATTGAAATCCGCCGGGTTGTAGGGTATAATATTATAATTCATAAGATTGGCGTTTTGCGCCTGCAAAACGGAAACCAACAGCCGAGGATATGCTTATGGCACAACTTGCAGCCTTCTGGGCAAAACTGACGATGCTGGTATCCACGATCCGGTTTTCGGACATCGTGGATATCCTGATCGTCGCTTATCTGATTTACAATGTTATCATGCTCATCCGCAAGACGAATTCGTATCGTCTGGCGCAGGGGGTTCTGCTGATCCTGATCGCGCTGTGGCTGTCGGGTGTGCTGAAGCTGACGATGTTCAACCGTATCCTGCAAAAAACGGTCGAGCTCGGTCTGATTGCGCTGGTCATCATCTTTCAGCCGGAGCTGCGCCGCCTGCTCGAGCGCATGGGCAGCAAGGCACTACCGAGCTTCGGGGCAAAACCGCTTGAGACGCTGGGCATGGACAATGTCATTTCGCAGACCATCGCTGCCTGTACGCAGCTGTCGACGACCAAGACCGGTGCGCTCATTGTCTTTGAGCGCAGCGTGACGCTCGATGAGCAGATGCGCAGCGGCACCACGATCAATTCGGACGTGACGGCGGAACTGCTCAAGAACATTTTCTATCCCAAGGCTCCGCTGCATGACGGCGCGGTCGTGATCCGGGACGGCCGCATCGCGGCGGCCGGCTGCGTCCTGCCGCTGACGAACAACACGAACCTCAGCCCGGATCTCGGCACGCGCCACCGCGCGGGCATCGGTATGAGCGAGCATTCGGATGCCGTGATCGTGATCGTGTCCGAGGAGACCGGCGGCATTTCCATCGCCGTGGACGGCATGCTCAAGCGCCGCCTTTCTCCGGAGACGTTCGAGGCGATCCTCCGCAGCGAGCTGCTGCCGGCGGAAGAGCAGCAGCGCAGACGCTGGGACACCTTTGTCGATTTCGTGAAGAAACTCAATCCGCTTCGTCGGGAGAAACAACATGACAAAAAAGACGACGATCAACAAAATAGTCGGCAGTAAGGCTTTCTGGATCATCATTTCGCTGCTGGCGTCGTTCCTGCTGTGGACGTACATCATGTCCACGGAGGAGACGACGATCGAGATGACGTTTTCCAATGTCAAGGTCGTGTATCAGGGCGCGGATGATCTGCGTGCTGCGCGCGGCCTGATCGTAACGGATGCCGATGCCGAAACGGTCTCCGTGCGCCTCAAGGGCACAAGGCGCGTGCTCGGCAACCTCAGCTCAGCGGACCTGTCGGCGGTCATCGATGTGTCCGGCATCTCGCAGGCACGTGAGATGCAGGTGAGCTATTCGCTGCAGTACCCGACCAATGTCGATAAGAGCAGCATCACCGTTCTGAGCAAATCGCCGGAGACGATCAGCTTTTCCGTCGTGCAGGAGGCCAACAAGACGCTCGAGGTCAAGGGCGTGTTCACCGGCAGCGTCAAAGACGGCTACACGGCCGAGCCGATCCAGGTGGAGCCCTCGTCTATCACGCTCTATGGTCCGCAGGAGGAGCTCGATGCGGTGGACAGCATCTGCGTCTATGTCACGCGCACGGATCTGGACAAGTCTATTGAGCCGACCAACTGCCCGTATGTCCTGCTGGATAAGGACGGCAATAAGCTCAAGCCCAAGGAGATCTCCGGCAACTATGACACGGTCAGCGTGTCAATGCCGGTGCTGATGAACAAGGACCTGCCGCTGACGGTTTCGCTGGTCGGCGGTGCCGGGGCGACGGAGGACAACTGCGTTGTTGAAGTCGAGCCGAAGAGCATCCAGGTTGCCGGCGACACGACGGTGCTGCAAAAGCTCAACCAGCTCGTCGTGGCCACGGTCGATCTGTCGAGCTTTGCGACATCGTATGAGGCGACGGTCACGATTCCCTTGGGAAATGACCTGAAAAACCTCAGCGGCGTCACGGAGGCGACGGTCCGCATCTCCGTCCGCGGACTGGAGACGGCAAAGGTTACGGCGACGAATATCACAACGACCGGTACGAACCGGCACGTGGAGATTATGACGACGTCGTTGGATGTGACCGTGCGCGCACCGGCGGATACGATTTCGCAGATCACGGCGGACAATGTGCGCGTGGTCGTTGACCTGACAAATTATAGGGCCACGAGCGGTACGGTCGCCGTGCCGGCCAAGGTCTATGTGGACGGCTTCTCCAACGCCGGTGCGATCGGGGAGTACATCGTGAATGTGCATTTTACGGGAGGGTGATACCATGACGCAGGATGCTGTGGTGACCAAGCTGATCAGCCGCCATGTGGCGGAGGTGGAAGTGGAGCGCGGCACGGCCTGCGGCGGCACGTGTGAGTCGTGCGAGGCGTGCGTGTTCCAGAACCGCATCCGTGCCGAGGCAGTCAATAAGGTCTCGGCACTGCCAGGGCAGAAGGTCGTCATCGAGAGCAAGACGTCGGATGTGCTCGGCGCGGCAGTGCTGTTGTATATGGTGCCGTTTGTGCTGTTGTTTCTGGGGTATGCCATCGGCAGCGCGCTCGGCTGGGCCGAGGGCGGCTGTGTCTTGATCGGTTTTGGCTTCTTTGCGCTTGGCGTGGCGTTTAATGTCGTTTACCAGCGCAAGAAGAAAGCCAGCCCCATTACTTTTGAGATCATTCAGATCCGGGAATCCTAAGATAAGAAGGGTACAGCCAATGATAAGAAGTATGACCGGCTACGGCGGCGCAAAGGGCGTTGTCGAGGGCCTGAATGTCACGGTGGAGCTCAAGAGCGTCAATAACCGCTATCTGGACATCGCCGTGCGCATGCCGCGCAACTTCCTCTTCGCGGAGGACGCGGTCAAATCTACCATCCAGCAGTGTGTCAGCCGCGGCAAGCTGGACGTGTTCGTCACGATCGATTCCTCGCAGGCGGCCGATACTGTCCTGCGTGTGAACGAGCCGCTGCTGCGCGCTTATATCGACACGCTCAACACGCTCGCCGTGCGTTATGACCTGAAAAACGACATGTCGCTCATGTCGCTCATGCGCTTTCCGGACATCCTGTCCGTGGAGAAGGCGGAGGCGGATCAGGACAAGATCCGCGCCGGCCTGATCGCGCTGACGCAGCAGGCGCTCGCCGACTATGACCAGATGCGTGAGCGCGAGGGCGCGAAGCTCCGCACCGACGTGGAGGAAAAGCTCGCGCGCATCGAGTCACTGGTGACGCGCGTGGAAACGGCCGCCCCCGAGACGGCCGCGGCCTACGAGGCACGCCTGCGCCAGAAGCTCGAGGCGGTGCTCGCCGCGGCCGATATTGACGAGTCGCGCGTCATTGCCGAGGCTGCGATCTATGCCGACCACGTTGCCGTCGATGAGGAGACGGTGCGTCTGCGCAGCCATATTGCACAGCTGCGCCAGATGCTCGAGAGCGGATCCCCGGTCGGACGCAAGGCGGACTTCCTCATTCAGGAGTTCAACCGCGAGGCGAACACCATCGGCTCCAAGTGCCAGAATGCGGACATCGCGAAGGTGGTCGTCGATCTCAAGTCCGAGATCGAGAAGATCCGCGAGCAGATCCAGAACATCGAGTAAGGAGCGGCGGGCTTGAAACTCATCAACATCGGATACGGAAACTATGTTTCCGCGGAGCGGCTGCTGGCTGTCGTCAGTCCGGATTCCGCTCCCATCAAGCGCATCGTGCAGGACAGCCGCGAGATCGGCATGCTCATCGATGCGACCTACGGCCGAAAGACGCAGGCCGTCCTCATCATGGACACCGGCCACGCCGTGCTCTCGGCGCTGCCGCCGGATGCGGTGCAGGGCCGTGTAGAGGCCACAGATCTGGAAACCGGAGGAGACGCAACATGAACCACCAGACAGGAAAACTGATTCTGATTTCCGGGCCGTCCGGCACCGGAAAGAGCACCGTCATCGCCCGGCTGATGCGCCTGCGGGATGACGTGTGCTTTTCCGTCTCGGCCACGACGCGCGCCCCGCGCCCCGGCGAAGTGGACGGCAAGGACTATTTTTTCGTCACGCGCACGGCGTTTGATGCCATGGTCGCGGCGGACGAGCTGCTGGAGCACGCCGAATATGTCGGCAACTGCTACGGCACGCCGAAGAGCTATGTGGAGCGGCGCTGCGCCGAGGGCATGCATGTCCTGCTGGATATTGACGTGCAGGGCGTGCACCAGATCTCCGAGAACCGGCCGGACGCAATTCGCGTGTTCATGATGCCGCCGTCACTGGCGGAGCTGGAGCGCCGTCTGCGCGGCCGCCACACGGACGATGAGCAGAAGATCTGCGAGCGGCTGGCGCAGGCGCGCCGCGAGTGTGCGCTGGCGTATACATATGATTACATCGTCATCAATGACGATCCCGACGTCGCGGCCAAGGAGCTCGACGCCATCATCACGGCAGAGTGCTGCCGCTATCCCGATCGGAAAAACTATTTTACAGAGGTGCTTGAAAAATGATGCTCTATCCTCCCATGAGTGAGCTGGCCGCCAAGGCCGGCAGCCGCTATCTGCTGGTGAACCTGGTCGCGCGCCGCGCGCGCAATATCGCCGCCGCCGCACAGGCCGCGGGCGAGCCGCTGGATACCAAACCGGTTTCCATGGCGATCGACGAGGTGTATGACGGCCGCCTTCAGGTCGTGCACAAGGAATAATCGCTTTCAGGCGGGCAGTACCCGCCTGATTTTTTCGGAGAGGGGGCGCGCAGATGCTGCAGATCCCGGTCGCAAAAGTCGCCGTTCTGGCTGCAACATTTGCGTTTGACCGACCGTATACGTATAAGATCCCGCAGCCGCTGGCGGCGGCGCTTCGGCCAGGCTGCCGCGTCATGGTGCCGTTTTCGCGTGGGAACCGCCCGTGCGAGGGTATGGTGCTTGCGCTGGGTGAGGCGGAGGATGATCCGAAGCTCAAGCCGATCACGCGCCAGCTCGACCCCGAGCCCATCCTTTCGCAGGAGTTGCTGCGCCTGGCCGTCTGGATGCATGACCGCTTTTTCTGCACGATCTATGATGCACTGCACGCAATCCTGCCCGCCGGCGTCTGGTACCGGGTCAGTACGGCCTACTGCACGGTGCCGGAGCTCGACACGGCCGCGGCGCTGACCCAGTGCGGAAAATCCAAGCAGCGCCATCTGGCGCTGGAGACCGTGCTGGAGCACGGCGGCCGCTGCCCGCTGGACGAGCTGCAGGCGGTGTTTGGCGAAAAAGACCCGACGACCGCCCTGCACTGGCTCGTGCAGCAGAAATTTCTGACCGTGGAAGGCACCGAAACGCGCGTCATGCGCGACAAGCAGCTGGAGTATGCAAGTCTTGCCGTCCCGCTGGAAGAGGCGCAGGAGGAGATCCGCCGCCGCAGGCGCGCGAAGCATCAGGTCGCCATTCTCGAACTGCTGTGCACGATCGGCCGCGCGTCGGCCAATGAAGTGTGCCAGTTTACCGGTGCACCGAGAAGTACCATGAAAACACTCGTGCAGCAGGGCGTCGTGCGTATTGACACCGAGCCCTATTTTCGCCGCCCCGTACACTACACCGGGCAGCCGCAGCCGATCCCGGCGCTGACGCCGGCGCAGGAGCAGGTGTTTTCCGGCCTGAAGGTGCTGCTGTGCGCGCCGGACGCGCAGGCGGCGCTGCTCTTCGGCGTGACCGGCAGCGGCAAGACGCTCGTGTATCTGCACCTGATCGCGCAGGCGCTCGCAGCGGGGCAGGGCGCGATCCTGCTCGTGCCGGAGATCTCGCTGACGCCGCAGATGATCGAGGCATTTTCCGCCTATTTCGGCGACACGGTTGCCGTCCTGCACAGCGGTCTGCCGCTCTCGGAGCGCTATGACGAGTGGAAGCGCATCCGTGCGGGTCTCGCGCGCGTCGTCGTCGGCACGCGCAGCGCGGTCTTTGCACCCGTACAGGATCTTGGCCTGCTCATCATCGACGAGGAGCAGGAGGACACGTATAAATCCGAGAGCACGCCGCGCTACCACGCGCGCGATGTGGCCAAGTTCCGCTGCACGCAACACGGCGCACTGCTGCTGCTCGGTTCGGCGACGCCGGACGTCGTCAGCCGTTATTATGCCGAGACCGGCCGCTATCATTACTTCACACTGCCGGACCGGTTCAATGCCCGCAAGCTGCCGGACGTTATCATTGCCGACATGAAGCAGGAACTGCGCAATGGCAATGCCGGCTCCATCAGCTCCGTGCTCTACGGCGAGCTGGAGGAAAATCTGCGCCGCGGCGAGCAGAGCATTCTGTTTCTCAACCGGCGCGGTGCAAGCAAGATCGTCACCTGTGCCGAGTGCGGCGCGACCTATTCGTGCCCGAACTGCAGCGTCAGCCTGACGTATCATCAGGGCAATCAGATGCTCATCTGCCACCACTGCGGCTACCGGCGGCGTGTCGATCCCCAGTGCCCGGTCTGCGGCGGGGAGCTGCGCTTTCTCGGCGACGGGACGGAGCGCATCGAGGCAGATCTGCACGTGCTGTTTCCCGGTGTAGAGACGCTGCGCATGGACGCCGATGCCATCGCCATGGCTGGCACGCATGAGGCGCTGCTGCAGCGCTTTGCGCGCGAGCGCATCCCTATTATGATCGGCACGCAGATGATCACGAAGGGGCTGAATTTTGAAAACGTTACGCTCGTCGGTGTGCTCAACGCCGACCAGAGCCTGTATGTCGGTGATTACCGCGCCAGTGAGCGCACGTTTTCGCTCATTACGCAGGTCATCGGCCGCAGCGGGCGCGGCGATGTGCCCGGCCGGGCCGTCATCCAGACATTCACGCCCGCGAACGAGACCATCCAGCAGGCGGCGCGGCAGGATTACGACGCGTTTTACCGCTCGGAGATCCGGCTGCGAAAGCTCAACGGCACGCCGCCGTTCAGCGAGGTGCTGGCCGTCACGGTCTCCGGCGCGCAGGAGAATGCGGTCGTGCGCTGCTGCGCCTATATCCGCGATTACTTTCGTCAGACGGTCGGCGAGCGCGCGGAGGTGCTCGGCCCGGCACCGCTGCCGGTTGTGCGCATGAACAACCGTTACCGCTACCGCGTCACGCTTTACTGCAATCAGAGCAAGGCGGTGCGCCGCGCGGCGGCGAACATCGTCATGTACTGCAACACAGAAAAATCATTCCGCGATGTCACCGTTTTTGCCGATGACAATCCGCTGGATTAGAGGAGAGATACACTATGGCTACAAGAATGATTCTCAAAAACGGTGACCCCCAGCTGCGCAAACACTGCCACGAGGTCACGGATTTCAATCCCCGGCTGCATATGCTGCTCGACGATATGCGTCAGACGCTGGCGGAGTCCAACGGTGTCGGCCTCGCCGCGCCGCAGGTCGGTGTGCTGCGCCGCGCTGTCATCGTGCTCGAGACGAACGTCCCGGATGATGAAGAGGAGTATATGATCGAGCTCATCAACCCCGTCATTGTGGAGACGGCCGGGGAGCAGACCGGTGCCGAGGGCTGCCTGAGTATCCCGAACGAGTTCGGTGTTGTCCAGCGCCCGGACTACGTGAAGGTCCGCGCGCAGGATCGTCACGGTGCGTGGTTTGAGGTAGAGGGCCGCGGCCTGACGGCGCGCGCTTTCTGCCACGAGATCGACCACCTCGACGGTGTTCTGTTCATCGACAAGGCCATCCGGATGCTCTCCCCCGAGGAGCTCGAGCAGCAGGCGAAGGGGTGAGGCGCATGCGCATCGTGTTTATGGGCACGCCGGATTTTGCGGCCGTGTCCCTGCAGCGCCTGCTCGACGAGCGGTTTGACGTGGTCGGCGTGTTCACGCAGCCGGACAAGCCGAAAAACCGCGGCATGAAGCTCCAGCCGAGCCCGGTCAAGGAGATCGCACTTACGGCGGGGCTCCCGGTGTTTCAGCCGGCAAAGATGCGCGACGGCACGGCGCTGGCAGATCTCCAAAGCCTGCAGCCGGATATTCTCGTCGTTGTGGCCTATGGCCGCATTCTGCCGGATGATCTGCTCGCAGCGGCGCCCTATGGGGCGATCAATGTCCATGGCTCGCTGTTGCCGAAGTACCGCGGCGCCGCGCCCATCCAGTGGGCGGTGCTCAACGGCGATGCCGTGACCGGCGTTTCGACCATGTACCTTGATCGTGAAATGGACACCGGAGACGTGATCTATACCACGCAGACGCCGGTCGGCGAGTTTGAGACGGCAGGAGAACTCTTTGACCGTCTGGCCGTCATGGGCGCGGACCTGCTTGTGCGCACGCTGCGTGACATCGCCGCAGGCACCGCACCGCGCACGCCGCAGGATCATCGTCAGGCGACGTATACCCGTCCGCTCACGCGCGATGATTCGCCCATCGACTGGAACCAGAGCCCGCGTGTGATCATCAAGCACATCTGCGGTCTGGAGCCGTGGCCCGTCGCAACGGCGGAGCTCGGCGGGCAGACGTTCAAGATCCATGCGGCGGATTACTCCGAGCGCACGACGCGCAAAGCGCCCGGCACCATCGTGGCCGCCGGGAAAGACGGTGTCACGGTTGCCTGTGCCGATGGGCAGACGGTACGCATCACGCAGCTGCAGGCACCGGGGAAGAAGCGCATGTCGGCAGCTGACTACCTGCTCGGGCACACGCTGCCCGTTGAGGACTGACCATGGCTATGACTGCCCGGGAAGCTGCCTGGACCGCGCTGCAGCGCTGGCGCAAAAACGGCGCGTGGTCGGACGCTGCGCTCAACGCCGTCCTGCAGAGCGCGCAGTTGGAGCCGCGCGACGCCGCACTCGCAGCGCGCATTTGCTATGGCACGCTGCAGAATCTGACCCTGCTGGATCATTATCTTTCTGTCTACTGCACGACACCGCTGCAAAAGCTCGAGCCGAAGGTGCTCGACCTGCTGCGGTTGTCGGCTTATCAGATCGTGCTGCTGGATAAAGTCCCGCCGCGTGCCGCCGTGAATGAGGCGGTCGCGCTCTGCCGGAAAGGCGGCTGCGCGCGCGCGTCGGGTCTGGTCAATGCGGTGCTGCGCCGCGTGGCGGAGCATCGGGATGCGCTGCCGGAGATCCCGGGCGCGGGCACGGCGGACTATCTTGCTGTGCGCTACAGCCACCCGCGGTGGCTGGCGCAGCTGTATATCGACGCACATGGCTATGCATTTGCCGAGCGGGCGCTGGCGGCGAACAATGCCGATGCACCGGCCTGCCTGCAGGTGAACACGCTGAAAACGACGGCGTATGCCCTTGCTGCGTCCCTGCATGCGGACGGCATTGAGACGGAGCCGCACCCATGGCTTCCGGACGCACTGCTGTGCTGCGGCGGCAATCTGGCGGCCGCGCGCGCCTTTGCTGACGGCTGGTTTTATGTGCAGGACGCGGCCGCGCACTGTGCGGCGCTCGTCTCCGGCGCGCAGCCGGGTATGCGCGTGCTCGATGCCTGCGCCGCCCCAGGCGGCAAAAGTTTCGCTGCTGCCATGCAGATGCGCGATCAGGGATGTATGATTTCCTGCGATATTCACGAAAATAAATGGAAGCGTATCCGTTCCGGTGCCGAGCGGCTGGGCCTGACGTGCATTTCAACGCGCACGATGGATGCCCGCCGCCCGGACGCGGATCTGACCGGCGCGATGGACGTAGTGCTGGCCGATGTGCCGTGCTCTGGTCTGGGCGTCATCCGCAAGAAGCCGGAGATCCGCTTCAAGGATCCGGCAGAGCTCGAGCGCCTGCCGACCATCCAGCGGGACATTCTCGCCGGTCTTGCGCCGTGCGTGAAGCCCGGCGGCGTGCTGGTATATTCCACGTGCACGGTGCTCGCGCGGGAGAACGAGGACGTGGCGCATGATTTTCTGCGTTCGCACCCGGAGTTTTCACCGGAGGCGTTTTCGCTGCCGCTCCCGGGCGCGGACGCACCCGACGGTATGTTCACCTTCTGGCCGCAGGAACACGGCACGGACGGATTTTTTGTTTGTAAGCTGAGGAGACACGAATGAGAGACATCAAAGCCATGCTCCCCGAGGAGATCGCGGCGGCCCTCGCCGAAATGGGGCAGCCGAAATACCGCGCCAAGCAGATTTTCCAGTGGCTCGCGCGCGGCGTGACGTCGTTTGACGAGATGACGAACCTGTCCAAGGATCTGCGCGCTGCGCTCTCCGAGCGCTTTTCCATCTCGAGGCTCGAGATGCTGCGCAAGCAGGTGTCCGCCATTGACGGGACGATCAAATACCTCTGGCAGCTCAGCGACGGCAACGCTGTGGAGACCGTCGTCATGCACTATAAGCACGGCAACACGGTCTGCATCTCCTCGCAGGTCGGCTGCCGGCAGGGGTGCGCGTTCTGCGCGTCCACGATCGGCGGTCTGATCCGCAACCTCGAGCCGTCGGAAATGCTCGACGAGGTGCTCTATTCCGAGCGGGAGTCCGGCAGCAAAATTTCCAATATCGTCCTCATGGGCATCGGCGAGCCGCTCGATAACTTTGACAATGTCATGCGCTTTCTCGAGCTGGTTAACCACCCGGACGGGGAGAACATCGGCATGCGGCACATTTCGCTGTCCACGTGCGGCCTCATCGAGCGCTTTGACGATCTGGCGGCGCGCGACCTGCAGCTGACGCTGTCGGTCTCCCTGCACGCGCCGGACGATGCTACCCGCTCGAAGATCATGCCCGCCAACCACGGCCGCGGCGTGGCGGCGCTCATCGATGCCTGCGCCCGGTATTATGAAACGACCGGCCGGCGCATTTCCTTTGAATACGCCATGATCGACGGTGTGAACGACACGCCGGAGCACGCAAAGCTTCTGGCAAAGCACGCGCGGCGCGTCTGCGCGCACGTCAACCTCATCCCGCTCAACCACGTGGAAGAGCGCGCGTTCCGGCCGTCTACGCCGGAGCATCTCAAGGCGTTCATCCGCATTCTGGAGCAGGCGGGCGTCAATGTCACCGTGCGCCGCAAGCTCGGCAGCGATGTGGATGCCTCGTGCGGCCAGCTGCGCAAAAAGGTCGCCGATCATCGAGCCTGAAGGGGGGAGAGCCCATGCATTGCTTTGCACAGTCGGACAGAGGGTCCGTCCGCAAGGAGAATCAGGATCGCGCCGCCTGCGCACACATCCGGCGCAGGGGCTGCACCATTGCCGTCGTCTGTGACGGGATGGGCGGTGCCGCCGGGGGAAAGCTCGCGAGCGATCTGGCTGCGTCCATGTTTCTGGCGGATTTTCGCCGCGAAATGCAAGCGGGCATCGCGGTCGAGCCCGCCATGCGCCATGCCTGCGATGCGGCTAACCGCGCCGTCTATGACCGCGCGTGCGCAGACCCGGATCTGCACGGCATGGGCACGACGATCGTTGCCGCCTGTGTGCGGCACGGCCGGCTGACGGTGCTGCATGTCGGTGACAGCCGCGCGTATCTGGCCTGCCTGCGCCGGATGCAGCAGCTGACGACGGATCACTCGCTCGTGCAGGAGCTGGTCGCAAGCGGTCAGGTGCTGCCGGAGCAGGCACACCGTCACCCGCGGCGGAACGTGATCACGCGCGCCGTCGGTGTCGGCCCCGAGGTGGAGCCGGACTGCCGCACGCTGCCGTTTCCGCCGGGGGCACGACTGCTGCTGTGTACGGACGGGCTGTCCAACACGCTCACGGAGGGCCAGATGCACGATCTTTGCCGCAGCTCGCGGGATGAAAAACAGATCTGCAGCCGCCTGATCGCGGCGGCGCTGGCACGCGGTGCGCGTGACAATGTGACCGCACTCGTTCTTTTCCGCTGAAGCGCAACAGGGGGATCACTATGGAACAATCAATGAATCGCTATATCGGTCAGATGCTCGACGACCGCTACGAGATCCTGGAGATCATCGGCAGCGGCGGCATGTCGGTCGTTTACAAGGCCATGTGCCACAAGCTGCACCGCTATGTCGCCGTCAAGATCCTGCGCGACGAGATGGCGGCGGACGCTGAGCTGAAAAATCGCTTTCAGGCGGAGGCGCACGCGGTCGCCATGCTCTCGCAGCCGAATATCGTCTCGGTCTACGACGTCGGCCACAGCGGGGAGACAGAGTATATCGTCATGGAGCTTATCGAAGGCGAGACGCTCAAGCAGCGCATGGCGGAGCATGGTGTATTCAGCGCCACCGAGGCGCTGCACTACGCCACGCAGATCTGCAAGGCACTGCAGCACGCGCACGCCCATGGTATCGTCCACCGGGACATCAAACCGCAGAACATCATGATCACGAACGACGACATGGTCAAGGTCGCTGATTTCGGCATCGCCGCGCTCGAGAATATCCATGAAGAGCGCAGCGGTCAGGCCATCGGCTCCGTGCACTATATCGCGCCCGAGCAGGCCAAGGGCCTCAATGCCGACGCGCGCAGCGACCTGTATTCCCTCGGTGTTGTGCTCTATGAGATGCTCACGGGCCACCTGCCCTATGACGCGGACACCCCGGAGGAGATTGCGCTCATGCACATCGCCGGCAGCGCCAAGCCGCCACGGGAGTGGAACAGCGACATTCCCGAGGAGCTCGAGCGTATCACGCTCAAGGCTATGGAGCCGGACCTGCGCAAGCGCTATCAGTCGGCGGGGGAAATGCTCAAAGCGCTCAGCACCTGCAAGAAGCACCTCAACCAGCAGCGTCCGCTTTCCGAACGGCGCCGCGAGAGCGCGGAGAAAAAGGACTCCTTTTTCGGTGTCGGACAGGACCTGACGGAGGAGGCATACCAGCGCCGGCGCAAGCGGGCCAAGCGCGTGAGTTATTTCACGGGTATTTTCTCGGTCGGCGTCTTTGCCATTTTGCTGTTTGTGTTCCTGTGGAATTTCTGGCTCGAGGATCTGTTCCGCACGGCCGAGCGCGTGGATGTGCCGGACTTTACCGGCAAGTCCTACGAGGCGGTCGTCAACGATAAGCAGTATGCCGACTATCATTTTACGGTCGTGTACACGGTCGATCCAGATGTGCCGGACGGCGTGATTATTGAGCAGGACCCGGTGGCGGGCAAGAGCCGCATGCGCGTCTCGGACGGCATCAATGTGCAGCTCACCGTCAGCACCGGCGTCGTCATGACCGATGTGCCGTATGTCATCAATGAAGACTACGAGGAGGCGACGGCCGCGCTCGAAAAGTCCGGCTTTACGGTCACGACGGAGTTTCAGGCCTCGAAGAACGTGACGGCGAAGTATGTCATCAGCTGCGAGCCCGCGCCCGGTGAAAAGGCGGCCGCCGGTTCCAGCGTGAAGCTGATCGTCAGCGGCGGCCCCGAGCTGCGCCCGGTCACGGTGCCCGATCTGTCAGAGCTGACGGAGTCAGCTGCTATCGCGCGCATCGAGAGCAGCGGCCTGTGCTACGGCGGCACGTATAAAGAGGCCAACGATGCCAAGCAGGGCACGGTCTTCAAGCAGAGCGCACCGGCCAACACGCAGCTCACGGAGTACAGCAAGGTCTATATCTGGGTCTCCGACGGGCCGGCAAAACCGTAAAGAGATAAAGGAGCAACAACACTTATGGTGCAGGGTGTCATCATCAAGGCGCTTAGCGGCTTTTACTATGTGGCCGCCGGCGATCAGATCGTGGAGTGCAAGGCCCGCGGCCGCTTCCGGTACGACGGGTGCAGTCCGCTGGTCGGCGACCGCGTGGAGGTCAGTTTTGACGCGCACGGTAAGGGCCGCATCGACACCGTCCTGCCACGGCGCAATGCGTTCATCCGCCCGGCAGTGGCGAATGTTGACCAGCTTATCATGATCGCGGCGAATGTGAACCCCGTTACGGATCCGTTTCTGATCGACCGTGTGGTCGCCATCGCGGAAAATGCGGACTGTGAGCCGGTCGTCTGCCTCAATAAGTGCGACCTTGACCCGGCGGACCATCTTTATGACATTTACCGCTCCATCGGCTTTCGTGTCCTGCGCACGAGCGCGGCGACCGGGCTCGGCGTCGGCGAGCTGCGCGATGCGCTGCGCGGAAAGACCAGCGCCTTCACGGGCAACTCCGGCGTCGGCAAGTCGAGTCTGCTCAACGCGCTCGATGCATCGTTCGGCATTGCGACCGGAGCTGTCAGCGAGCGGCTCGGCCGCGGCAAGCACACGACGCGCCATGTCGAGCTCTATGCGCTTGGAGAGGATACGTTCGTCGCCGATACGCCGGGGTTCGCATCCTTTGAAGTGGACATGGTCGATCCCATCTCGTGCGAAAATCTGCAGTATGCGTTCCGGGAGTTCCGGCCGTACATCGGCCAGTGCCGTTTTCGCGACTGCGCGCACCTGAAAGAGCCCGGCTGCGCCGTCCTCGCCGCCGTGGCGGCCGGCAGGATCGCGCCGGAGCGCCATGAGAGCTATGCGCGCCTGTACGCGCTCTCGGCTCAGGTCTGCGACTGGGAAAAGAAAAAGTGACGCACCAAAGCACCGCCCTCCGCATACACTGTAGGGAGAACCTGCAAGCGGAGGGCGGTGCTTTATGTTTCGACGGCGGGGGATTTGCTTCTGGATCGGCATCGCGTGTGTGGTCGCCGGTGTGTTCATCATTCTGGCGCTGGTGCTGCCGGCCGGCTTCTGGTGGTTTGCACTCGGCGGTGCGCTCATTGCGGCGGGCGTTTGGCTGCTGCGGTGCTGAGGGCGGCATAACCGCCGCGGGCCCGGCATAAGGATGTACAAAAACGACAAGGAGCACATCTTTATGGAACTACAACTGGGCAAGCAGAAACGCATGATGTACGCGCGGGTGTTTGACCGCGCGGAGGAGGAGACCTGCAGCGCGGACGCCGTTGTGCCCGACGCACTGGAGGATATTGGCACGATCGTGGTCACGGAGGGCACGTTCTGCCTCTGGAATCTGGACTTTTCGGACAAGAGCGCGCAGATCGAGGGCAGCGTCGCGGCTGACGTAGTCTATGCGGAGGAGGGCGGCGCGCTGCGCAGCTTCCCGGTGGAGCTGCCGGTGAAGGTGCGCATCAGCGGCGAGACGCTCTCGCCCGATGTGCGGCCATGGCTGCGGTGTACGCTCACTGCGCTGGATGCGCGCGCGGTCAATTCGCGCAAGGTGCGCGTCACAGCACGGCTGAGCCTGTGCCTGCGCGCCTACCGGGAGACGGAGCTTGCGCTCACGGACCGGATCGAGAGCGACGGCGGCGCAGTATTCACGCGCACGGAAACGCTCTGCTTGCAGATTCCGGTGTCTGTGGAGGAAAAGACATTCACCGTCTCGGAGACGCACCGCTTCGCGTCCGGGCAGCCAGAGGCTGACCGTCTGCTCTGCCACACGGAGACCGTGCTGATCGATGATGTCAGTACCGTCGGCAGCCGCGTCATTTTTCAGGGGCGCGTGTGTGCGTCTGTCTCCTATCTCCAGCAGGGACAGATGTGCCCAATGGTTGAGAGCTTTGAGACACAGTTTTCGCAAATGCTCGACTGCCCGGCGGACACGTCGCCGTGTCTGATGCACACGGCTGTCAATCTCACGGCAGCCTACCTGAACGTGAGCGCCGCGGCCGATGGTGCGGTGCTGGAGGCGGAGTATCATCTCGTCGCGCAGACGGTGTGCCTTGCGGATGCGGAGGCAGATTGCGTGACGGATGCCTACTGCAACACGGCCGAGCTCACGCTCGAGCGCGAGACGGTGCCGGCCGGCACCGTGCAGCCGGGAGAACCGCTGCGCCTGACGGCGGAGGGCACGCTCGCGTGCGAGGCCGCCTCGCTGACGGTTGTGTCCCGGCGGGCCGTGGTCTGCGGCCTGGCGGAGGATGGCTGTGACGTGCTTGTTCGCCTGCTCGTGACGGATGCCGAGCAGCGGGTATCCTGCATGGAAAAGCGCCTGCACCTGCCGCTCGAGTCGGCAGACGGCGTGCGGCTGGAGCTGCTGAGCGTGCAGCCGGAGGAGCCGGCTGTCACGGTCACGGCGGACGGATTTCTGATCCGTGTGGCAGTGACGGCGCGCACAGCCGCGCTTCAGGAGTCCGGCTTCCGGCAGGTCACCGGGGTGACGGTGCAGGAGCGCGTCTGCCCGTATGCCTCCGTACCGTCGCTGACGATCGTACGCTGGGGCGGGGAGGACCTGTGGACGCTCGCCAGACGATACTGCTCGAGCGAGCAGCTTATCCGCGAGACGAACGGCCTCACGGATGATGCCGCCATGGCCGAACCGCCGCAATATCTCCTCATTCCCAAGACGCAGGTGTAGTTTTCGCGCAAATATGCGGATTTTTCTTGCCACGCGGCCTGGAGTGTGCTAAAATATTCAAAGCATTTTAGCAAGAGGAGTTGTGACTATGTCCGGACATTCCAAGTGGCATAATATACAGAAGACCAAAGGCGCGCAGGACGCCAAGCGTGCGCAGGCGTTCACGAAGATCGCCCGCGAGATGATCGTGGCCGTCAAAGAAGGCGGCAGCGGCGACCCCAATAACAATTCCCGCCTCGCAGCTGTCATCGCCAAGGCGAAAGCCGCCAATATGCCGAATGACAACATCAAGCGCACGATCGACAAGGCGCTCGGCTCCGGCAACACGGATAACTACGAGTCCATCACTTACGAAGGCTACGGCCCGTCCGGTGTTGCCATCATCGTCGAGACGATGACCGATAACCGCAACCGCACCGCCTCTGAGGTACGCCACTACTTTGATAAGTACGGCGGAAACATGGGCGCGACCGGCTGCGTGTCGTGGTCGTTTGATAAGAAGGGCGTCATCGTCATCAATGACGAGGATCAGGAGCTCGACGAAGACAAGGTCATGGAGGACGCGCTCGAAGCCGGCGCGGCGGACTTTGCGCCCGATGAGGGTGTTTACACGGTCTATACCGATCCCGACGATGTGGCATCGGTGGCCGAGGCGCTCACGAATGACGGCTATGAGCTGCTGAGCGCGCAGGTGGAGATGGTGCCGCAGAACACCATCAAGCTCACCGACGAGGGCGATATCAAGAATCTCCAGAAGATGCTCGACATGTTCGAGGACAACGAAGATGTCCAGAACGTGTGGCACAACTGGGAAGAGTAAAACTTCATACAAAAAAGCGACCGCGGCCGATCCGGCTGCGGTCGTTTTTTGCCAAAAAGATGAATATTTTGTGAACTTTTTGGTTGTAAATCGTAAAATAATGTGCTAGGATACAACCATGGGGGCGATACTTTCGCCCAGTGATATGAACGGAGGAAAAATAGATGAAATACTGCAGTCAATGCGGCAAAGAGCTGGTCGACGAGGCGGTCGTGTGCCCGAACTGCGGCTGCGCGGTGCAGGCGCCGGTGAATCCGCAGGAGGATAAACCGTCGACAGGTCTGAACATACTGGCGTTTTTGTTCCCGGTGATCGGCCTGATCCTGTTCCTGTGCTTCCAGAAGACGACGCCGGTGCGCGCCAAAGCGATCGGCAAATGGGCGCTGATTGGCTTTATCGTCGGCGTTGCGCTCTCGATCCTGAGCGGGGTTCTGGGCGCCTTAGCTTTATAACGTGTGTGTGCGGGTGAAATGCGGTGCATTTCACCCGCATTTTACATGCATCCGGTTTCAGAATTGACACAAAAAAGCTATCCTATGCTCCAAATGATTTTTGGAGGCGGTTGCATGAAGCGTCCAAAGCTCTGGGACGGTATTTCGACCATTCTGGTTCTGTTTGGTCTTGGGCTGTACGGCAGCAGCTGCTACTATGGCGTCTGGGCGCTGGTATATGCTGCGCTTGGGTGCGTCATTTTGGGCGTGCTCATCGCTGTGCGCACCCAGCGCTGCCCGTTTTGTCACCGCTACCTCGGCATGATGTTTTTCTCCGGCAAAAAGATGTACTGCCCGCATTGCGGCAGCGATGTGCACGCGGACAGAAATGTTTGACAGCACCGTCATTTTCCGCTATGCTGGATGCATCGAACATGCGAAAGCGGGGATACCATGAAACTTGGCCTGTGCCAGATGCCGGTCACGGCGTCCAAAACGGAAAATCATGCGACGATGCGCCGCTATGTGCACGATGCCGCTGCAGCCGGCTGTGATCTGGTCGTACTGCCGGAGATGTGGTGCTGTCCGTACAGCAACGCGGCGTTTGCGGAATACGCTGAACCGCAGGGCGGCGAGACATGGTGTCTGCTGCGTGATACGGCGCGGGAATATGATATCTGGCTCGTCGCGGGCTCCGTACCGGAGCGCGACGGGGACGCGATCTACAATACCTGCTACGTGTTTGACCCGCAGGGGGCGCAGCGGGCGAAGCACCGTAAGGTGCATCTGTTTGACATCGACGTGACGGGCGGCCAGCGATTTTTCGAGTCTGACACGCTCTCGCCCGGACAGCAATACACACTCGTGGACACACCGTTTGGCAAACTCGGCGTGGCGATCTGTTTTGACGTGCGCTTTGCTGAGCTCTTTCGCATTCTGGCACTCGAGGGCGCGCAGCTGATCGTGGTGCCGGCGGCGTTCAATATGACGACCGGCCCGGCGCACTGGGAGCTGCTGTTTCGCGCGCGGGCGCTGGATAACCAGTGCTTTGTCGCGGGCTGCGCTCCGGCGCGGGACGAGACGGCGGGCTATGTTTCCTATGCGTACTCGCTCGTGTGCGACCCGTGGGGGCGCGTACAGGCGCAGGCGGAGGCAGCGCCCGAGCTGCGGATCTGTGACATTGACCTTTCCGAGACGGACGCCGTCCGTGCGCAGATCCCGGTCCTGCGCGCGCGGCGCACCGACCTGTATCAGTTGAAATATGAAAAAGACTCGTGATTTCACGAGTCTTTTTCTGTAATGTCCGTGACGGTCATTTTCTGACCATTCACGCTGAATTTCACCTCATAGCCGCCAAATTCCAGCCCATAGACGCGGCTGGCGTCTGTCTGATACCGCGGGCGCGGATCTTGTGCGAGCACGCCGATGAGCGCGTCGCGCTTCTCAGCCGGGAAGCGGGACAGCAGCTCCGGCGGGATACTCACCGTCAGCGCATGCATCTCTATCTGCCCAGTGAAGCCTTCTGTTGCCTCCGGGCGGCAGTCGGCGTAGGGGATGTAGGGCTTGATATCATAGATCGGCGTGCCGTCCATCAGGTCTGCTCCGGCGACGTGGAGCACCGGCCCGCGCGCGTCCGAAAACTCGATCCGTTCCAGACGCACGCATGACAAACCGATCGGGTTTGGCCGGAACGGTGAGCGCGTGGCGAATACACCCATGCGCACATTACCGCCCAGGCGCGGCGGCCGCACAGTCGGCGACCAGCCGGCGCGCACATTTTCGGAAAACTCCCAGATGAGCCAGATGTGCGAGAACGCCTCCAGCCCGCGCACGGCATCACGGCTGCGAAACTCCGGCTCGAAAACGATCTCTGCCTGCAGGCTGTCGACCACGCCGCTCTGGCGCGGGACGCCGAACTTCGTGGCAAAGTCGCTGCGGATGCGGGCGATGGGCTTCATGCGTCCGCCTCCTCTGCCATCTGGCACACGTGGCGCACGCAGCATTGGTCACACATCGGCTTGCGCGCCGTGCACACGGCGCGGCCGTGCAGCACCAGCCGGTGGCAGAAGTCGGATGACTCCTCCGGCGGCAGGATCTTGCGCAGTGCGGTCTCGATCTTGACAGGGTCTTTCAGCCCGTCTACGAGGCCCATCCGGTTCGAGAGCCGGATGCAGTGCGTGTCCACGACCACGGCGGGCTTGCGGTACACGTCGCCAAGGATGAGATTGGCCGTTTTGCGCCCGACGCCGGGCAGGGAAGTGAGGGCCTCCATCGTGTCCGGCACGCGGCCGCCGTATTCCGCGACGAGCTTGCGCGCACACAGGACGATGTCCCGTGCCTTCGCCCGGTAAAAGCCGCAGGAATGGACATAGGGCTCTACGTCCTCCGGTTCGGCGGCGGCAAACGCCTCGAGCGTCGGGAAGCGTGCATACAGCACCGGCGTGACCTGGTTGACACGCTCATCTGTGCACTGCGCGGCCAGCCGCACGGCAAACAGCAGTTCATAATCTTTCTGATATTGCAGGGAGCAGTCCGCAGGGTAGGCCTGTGCCAGACAGCGGAGGATCTCCTGCACTTGTTCCGGTGTGCGCATATTGTTCACCTCTCCGGCAGTGTAGCACATTTTGCGCCGTCTGCCAAGTGCGGCGAGTTGCCAAGGCGTGCAAAATGCGGTATAATATCGCCATTGCATTACAGGAGGCGCGTTATGTACAGACCATTGGCGGATGAGATCCGGCCGACAACGCTCGACGATGTCGTCGGGCAAAAGCATATTCTGGGCCCGAACGGGATGCTCCGCCGCATCGTGGAGTCCGGGGAGATCCCGAACATGGTGTTTTACGGCCCGTCCGGCACCGGCAAGACCACGGTCGCGAGCATCATCGCGGCCAGCACGAACCGCACTCTGCGCCGCCTGAACGCCACGACCGCGAGCATTTCGGACATCCGCAATATCATTGCCGAGCTCGACACCATGCTCACGCCCGGCGGCGTGCTGCTGTATCTCGATGAGATCCAGTACTTCAACAAAAAGCAGCAGCAGTCGCTGCTGGAGTTCATGGAGGACGGCCGCATCACGGTCATCGCCTCCACGACGGAAAACCCGTATTTCTACGTCTATAACGCGGTGCTCAGCCGCAGCACGGTGTTTGAATTCAAGCAGGTGCCGGCCGCTGAGGTGGAAAAGGCCGTGCTGCGCGCGGTGTCCATTCTCAGTGCGCGGGAAAATGTTACGGCGGATATCGAGCCCGGTACGGCGGGGTATATCGCGTCCGTCTGCGGCGGCGATGTGCGCAAGGCGCTCAATGCGGTCGAGCTGCTCTTTTCGGCGGCGCCGAGAGAGGGAGATACCATTCGTCTCCTGCGCGCCGATGCAGAGAACATCACGCAGCGCAGCGCCATGCGCTATGACCGCGCGGGTGACGACCACTATGACGTCGTGTCTGCGCTCATGAAGTCGCTGCGCGGCTCGGATCCCGACGCGGCGCTGCACTATCTGGCGCGCCTGCTCGAGGCCGGAGATCTGATCGGCGCCTGCCGGCGCATCCTGTGCTCGGCGAGCGAGGACATCGGCCTTGCCTATCCACAGGCAGCAATGATTGTGAAATCCTGCGTTGACAGCGCATTGCAGCTCGGCCTGCCGGAGGCACGGCTGCCGCTGGCGGAGGCAGTGCTGCTGCTGGCCACTGCACCGAAGTCCAACTCCGTCGTCATGTCTATCGATGCGGCAATCGCTGACGTCCGGGCAGGGAAGGCGGGGCCCATCCCACGTGAGCTGCAGAACGTCCACGCCGACGGCACGGGCTTTGAGCGTGAGCAGGGCTACAAGTATCCGCACAGCTACCCGGGCCATTGGGTGCAGCAGCAGTACCTGCCCGACGAGCTGAAGGGAAAACATTATTATGAGTACGGTGATAACAAGACCGAACAGGCTGCACGCGCCTATTGGCAGCGTATCAAGGGGGAGTGAGCGATGGACATTCAGGTCGGCGATATTCTGACGATGAAAAAACAGCACCCCTGTGGCGAGAAACGCTGGGAGGTGCTGCGCATCGGCGCGGACTTCAAGCTGCGCTGCCTCGGCTGCGGGCGCGAGGTCATGGGCCCGCGCGCGAAGTTCGAGAAAATGGTCCGGCAGATCGACCGGAAAGAGGGATAAAAAACCGGAGGACATGTCCTCCGGTTTTTCTTTATCTGTGGAAGCCCTGGAAAAACAGTGCCACGGTGCCGGGTCCGACGTGCGAGCCAGTGACGGGCTCATAGCACACGGTCAGGCACTCGCCCGTGAAGCCGCGCTGACGCAGCGCATCGAGCAGAAACTGCGCGCCGGCTGCATCGTCTGCGTGCGCGATGCCGATCTCCTCGGACTTGTCGGCGACGAGCTTCTCGTAAAAGTCGGCCAGCGCGGTGAGCGACTGCTTGCGGCCGCGCGTCTTGCCGCACAGGACGATCTTGCCCTCGTCATCGCCGCGCAGCAACGGCTTGATCTTGAGCACGGTGCCGACGATGGCGGCAGCCTTGCTCACGCGGCCGCCGCGCTCCAGATAGGCGAGGTCATCGACCGTGAAGTACTGGCACATCGTATGGCGGCGGCGGGAGATCTGCTCGACGATCAGTGAGAAAGGCGCGCCGTTTTCGAGCATACGCGCGGCCTCGATCACCAGCAGCCCCTCGCCGAGCGAGGCGGCATAGGTGTCAATGGCGGCGATTTTCCGCTCCGGGAATTCTTCCTGCAGCTCCTGCACGGCCATGGCGGCCGCATGCGCCGTGCCGCTGATGCCGCCGGACATGCCGATATAGATTACGTCGTCTCCGGCGGCCAGTGCCGCATGCAGCGGCTCCAGAAAAGCGGCGAGGTTGATCATGGCGGTGGACACGGGCGCACCGCTGCGCATGGCGTCATAGTAGGCTTTCCCGTCGAAATCAACAGCAGGATCCTGATGCGCTTCAACGCCGTCGACGAAGTACGTCAGCGGAATGACGCGCAGGGAATATTTCTGAATGTAAGCAGCCGGCAGGTTTGCCGACGTGTCTGTGAAGATCTGGATCATGAGAGTGCTCCTTTGCTTGCTCAAAGTGCTGCACGGTGTGCGCTCTATATCCGTACACCCGCTGGCGCATAAATACAAGCTACTGTCATTTTTCCCTGTCTACGTTCCAATTTTACGGTCTCTACCGGAAAAAATGCGGCTCTACACGGCCGTAGAGCCACTCTACTCCCGAAAAACGGCGGTTTTTACCGCTAATCTCCCACAAAAAGGATGACGCAGGCAGAAATATCCCGCGGCCCGGTTCGGAGCCGCGGGATGCAGAATGGAAGTGAAATTTACTTGATGAGCTTCGCAACTTCCTCGGCGAGGTCGTCCTGACGCTTCTCAATGCCTTCGCCCTTCTCAAAGCGGGTGTAGTTCACGAGCTTGATGGAAGCGCCGACCTGCTTGGCGACGGCGGCGATGTGCTCCTCAACGGAGACTTTGTCGTCCTTAACGAACGGCTGCTGCAGCAGGCAGATCTCCTTGAAGTACTTGCCGATGCCGCCCATGACGATCTTCTCGATGATGGCGTCGGGCTTCTTGGCGTTCTTCGGATCTTCCTTGGCCTGCGCCAGGCGGATCTCTTTTTCCTTCTCGATGAAGTCTTCGGAGACGTCACTCTTATCCTTGTAGGTCGGGTTCAGAGCGGCGATCTGCATGGCGATGTCTTTGCCCAGCTCGACGACAGCAGCGTCGGTGGACTCGGTCTCGAGGTTGACAAGCACGGCGATGCGGCCGCCCATGTGGACATAGGGGACGTTCAGGCCGGTGTCGTAGCGTGCGAAGCGGCGAACCTTGATGTTCTCGCCGATGACGAGGACCTTATCGTTCTGCTCCTCGAGCACGGTCTTTCCGTTGCCGTAAGCGCAGGCATACAGCGCGTCGAGATCGGCCGGGTTCTCCTTGGCGACGACGGCGGCGACGCCCTTAACGTAGTCGACGAACAGATCGTTCTTGGCCACGAAGTCGGACTCCGCATTGACCTCGACGATCACGCCGATGCCATCAACGACGGCGGCGTAAGCCATACCCTCGGCGGCGATGCGGCCGGCCTTCTTCTGAGCGGCGGCGAGGCCCTTCTCACGGAGCCATTCCACAGCCTTATCAATATCGCCGTCAGCAGCGGTGAGGGCCTTTTTGCAGTCCATCATGCCGACGCCGGTCATTTCACGCAGATTTTTCACATCAGCAGCAGAAAATGCCATAATTCTTTCTCCTTTATTGTTTTATCAGAAGGGCGGGTACACGGCCCGCCCTTGCAGTTTTCAATTACTCTTCGACTTTCTGGGCCTCTTCCTCGGAAGCGGCTTCCTCAGCGTCGACACCCTGACGGCCTTCCTGCACGGCGTTGGCCATGGTGGAAGCGATCAGGCGGATGGCGCGGATCGCGTCGTCGTTCGCGGGGATGACGTAGTCGATCTCGTCCGGGTCGCAGTTGGTGTCGACGATGGCGACGATCGGGATGTGCAGCTTGCGGGCCTCCGCGATGGCATTGTGCTCCTTGCGGGGGTCAACGACGAACAGCGCGCCGGGGAGCTTCTTCATTTCCTTGACGCCGCCGAGGTACTTCTCGAGCTTCTCCATCTCGCCGAGCAGCTTCATGACTTCCTTCTTCGGGAGCATGTCGAAGGTGCCGTCTTCCTGCATCTTCTTAAGCTGTGCCAGACGGTCGATACGGGTACGCATGGTCTTGAAGTTGGTGAGCATGCCGCCGAGCCAGCGGGCATTGACATAGTACATGCCGACGCGGGAAGCTTCTTCCTTCACGGCGTCCGCAGCCTGCTTCTTGGTGCCGACGAAGAGGATGGTCTGGCCATTCTCTGCGAGGGTGCGCACGAAGCTGTAAGCCTCCTCGAGCTTTTTGACGGTCTTCTGCAGGTCAATGATGTAGATGCCATTGCGCTCACAGTAGATGTACTCCGCCATTTTCGGGTTCCATCTGCGGGTCTGGTGGCCGAAGTGGACACCGGCCTCGAGAAGCTGTTTCATAGATACGACTGCCATAGTTTTTTGTTTCCTCCTTTAATTAGTTGCTACCTCCGGGGGCGTCAACTGTGCCCGACCAGGCCGAAACCACATGGTCGCACATCGGTCCCCGTGCGTAATGCTCTGGTATTATACCAGAGAAATACGGGCAATGCAAGAGGGATTGCCCGTATTTTTGGCGTTTTTTCAGCTCATCCGAGATAATTCTGCCGCTTTTCCCGCCGGCGGCGCGGCTGCTGCGCCGCGACCTCTGCGAGAATGATATCCTCGCCCAATCTGGAGATGGATTCCCACGGCAGAATGTAGTCATCATCGCCGCTGAGCAGACCGCCGAGCTTTTTTTGCCCCGGCACGATCAGCGACACGATCTTGCCCTCTTCCAGGTCGATCTCCGCGTCGCAGACATAGCCGAGCCGCTGTCCGGTGGTCATGTCGATGACTTCTTTATATCGCAGATCGGATAAACAGCATTTCATGGTAACCCCTCCGCAGCGTTTTGGTACCAGTCTATGGCGCCTGGCGGCAGCTTATGAAGGGAAGATGTTCTTGCGGATCTTGCCGAGCGCGTTTTTCTCCAGCCGGGATACCTGGGCTTGACTGATGCCGATCTCACCGGCGACCTCCATCTGCGTCTTACCGGCGTAAAAGCGCAGGGAGAGGATCTTCTTCTCGCGCTCGTTGAGGTCGGAGATGGCGTTCGAGAGCGCCAGATGCTCCAGCCACTGCTCGTCCGTGTTTTTCGTGTCGCCGACCTGATCCATCACGCAGATGCTCTCGCCGCTGTCGGTGTAGATCGGCTCATAGAGCGAGATCGGGTCGCTGATGGCGTCGAGCGCGAATACGACGTCCCGACGCGGGATGTCCAGCTCCTTTGCGATCTCGTCGAGCGTCGGCTCGCGGCCGGAGGCGGCGGTCAGGCGCTCTTTTGCCTGCAGAACTTTGTAAGCGGTGTCGCGTGTGGAGCGGCTGACGCGGATGGGGCTGTTGTCGCGCAGGTAGCGCCGGATTTCCCCGGAAATCATGGGCACACCGTAGGTGGAAAAACGCACGTCGTGGTTTTCGGCGTCAAAATTATCGATGGCCTTGATCAGGCCGATGCAGCCGACCTGAAACAGGTCGTCCACGTTCTCACCGCGGCCGATGAATTTCTGGATCACGGACAGCACCAGCCGGAGGTTGCCGGCAATGAGCTGCTCGCGTGCGTCAGTGTCGCCGTGCTTTGCGCGGATGAGCAGTGCCCGGCAGGCGTCACTGCTCAGGACCTTCAGCTCGGCTGTGTTGACACCGCAGATCTCGACTTTTCCAAGCATAAAAAATTCCTCCCATCCGGTACACCGTAGTGTTTCCGGGTGGAAGGAATTTGATACATCGGCAGATTACTGCTCGATTGCCTCGTTCTCTTTCTTCTTTGCAAAGACCTTCTGCAGCCAATCCTTGCCGTCCACATAGCGGGAGACGATGAAGGACACGACATAGTCGCCGGCGGAGTTGACCATGGTCGCCGGAGGATCGACGAGGTTGCCGATCGCCAGCGCGATCGGGTAGGCAACAGCCAGCTGGTCGGGGAAGAAGATGGTGCAGACCACCAGCTCGCCGGTGCCGCCGCCGCCAGGAATACCGGACATGGCAACGGAGGAGAACACTGCCACGATGATGGCCAGAATGGCCTTTTCCGTCGTGAAGTCCAGTCCGAACACGCCGAACAGGAACGCGACCTTGATGATGGCACTCATGGCAGAGCCGTCCATGTGCATGGTGGCGCCCATGGGCAGCACGATGTCCGTGACGTCCTTGCTGATACCGGTCTCCTCCGCGACTTCCATGTTCGTCGGGATGGTCGCAACAGACGAGCAGGTACCGAACGACATCGCTGCCGGGCGGAACAGCTTGGAGAACATGATCTTTGCGCCGCCCTTGCCGCCGCCGAACTGAGCGTAGATCGGGAAGAAGACGAACATGTACACGAAGCTCATGACGTAGTAGATGATGAGCGTGCGGCTGTAGTCCGCGACGAGCTCCGGGCCGTAGGTGGCGACCAGATCGGCAAAGAAGCCGAAGAAGCCGATGGGGGCGTAGTAGGTGATGAGCTTTACGGTCTTCATGATGCAGCCCGTGATATCCTCGAGCAGCTGCGCGGTCTTCGTCTCGGGGCCGCCGTTCATCTGGACGCCGAAGCCGAACAGCACCGCCGCGACGATCAGAGGCAGGATGGCCTTGCGGCTCAGCAGCTCCATAAAGTCAGGCTTGGTAAAGAAGTTGACGATCATGTCGCCGAAGCCCAGCGTATCGCCGATCTCGCCTTCCGTGATGGTGTAGTGCCCATCCACGAGCGGGAAGATGCGGCAGACGATGTACATCAGGACACCGGCGATGGCCGCAGTGACCAGGAACGTTACAATGGTCACACCCATGATCTTGCCGGCGCGTTTGACGCTCTTCATATTGGCGATGGCGGAGGCGATGGAGCAGAACACCATCGGCACGACCACGCAGAACATCATGTTGATGAACAGCGTGCCCAGGAATTTGATCTTGCCGCCGAAGGTCGGGGCGAACGCGCCCACCAGACAGCCGGCCACGATGCCGGAGATCATGAAGATCAGGAATCCGTAAGTCTTGAGGAAAGACTTGGAACCGTTTGTCTTGGACATAAATGCAACACTCCCAGTGCGTAGTTTGCGCCGTAGTAGCAGCGCTTTGGTGACAGTATATACAATTCTCTGTTGCAATAATTGTACAAAAATGCTATCATACATTGCAAAAGATGCTTTGTTCGGAGGCGAGCCATGCAGCAGACCGATTATGAGCGCAGGGGATACCTGCATGAAGATTTCCGCCTGTTCCACCTGAGCAGCGCGCTGGCGGAGGACACGGCGTTCCACTATCACGAATTTCACAAGCTGGTGTTCTTTTTGGCCGGGCGCGGGAACTACATCGTCGAGGGACGCACGCACGCGCTGCGGCCGTATGACGTGGTGCTTGTGCGGCAGGGGGCGATCCACAAGGCACAGATCGACCCGAGTCAGCGTTACGAACGCGTGATCCTCTACATATCACCGGAGTTTCTCCGTACGCAGTCCACGGCCGACTCCAGCCTGGATGCCTGTTTCCGTCTGCCCGCGGATGGGCAGAGCTTTGTCCTGCGGCCGGAGGCCGGGCTGCGCGCGGCGCTGCTGCGCACACTGGATGCACTCGAGGCGGAAGAACAAAGCACGCGCTACGGGCATGACCTGCTTGCGCGGGCGCAGATGCTGCAGCTGCTGGTCATGCTCGGCCGCGGGCTGAACGATGACGAGATGAATTACGCTCCGTCCGAGCACTGCAACGAGAAGACGGCAGCCATTCTCGAATACCTCAACACGCACCTGACCGAGGACGTCAGCATCGATGCGCTGGCGGACACCTTTTACCTCAGCAAATATTATATGATGCGCATGTTCCGCGCCGAGACCGGCTTCACCATCCACGGCTACCTCACGGACAAACGCCTGCGTGTGGCGCGCGACCTCATCGCGCAGGGGATGCGCACGACGGATGCCTGCTTTCAGTGCGGCTATCATGACTATTCCGCCTTCTCGCGGGCGTACAAAAAACGGTTTCAGGTCAGCCCGCGGGAAGATCTGACGAAAGGAGCGCAGTGAACCATGCAGCTGCACCCAGAATATTATTACCAGCAGCTCCCGCCACAGGAACGAGCGGCCTATCACGGCATGCTGACCTGCCTGCAGGCGCTTGCGCCGTCGGCGCGCATCCCGCGTCTGCCGATGGAAACGCTCGGCACGCTCTTTTTCCAGCTCCGGCTGGATCATCCGGAGATCTTTTACGCCGTGGGCTTTTCGTGCCGCGCGGTGCCGGAGGCGGCGTTCGTGGAGTTCTGGCCGGAATACCGGTTTGAGAAAAAGCGCATCCGGGAGCACCGGCAGGCAATCGAAGCGCGTGTGACGCGCCTGTTGCGGCCGCTGCGCAGCCTGCCGCCGGTGGAGCAGGAGCGCGCGATCCATGATTTCATTGTGGAAAACGTCCGCTATGACAAGCTCGAAAAGCCGTATTCGCACGAGGTCATCGGCCCGCTGACCAACGGCGTCGGCGTGTGCGAGGGTATGGCCAAGACGGTCAAGCTGCTGTGTGATGGGCTCGGCCTGCCGTGCATGATCGCCGTCAGCGACCGGGACCGTGCCAATGGTGAACGCTACCTGCACGCCTGGAACATCGTCCAGCTCGGCGGGCAGTGCTATCATCTGGACGCCACGTTTGATAATTCCCTCAGCAAATACGGCCTGCGCTATGACTATTTCAATCTCGATGACACAAAGATCTTTCGCGACCACCGGCCGCTGCTGTATCCGGCCCCAGCCTGCACGGACGGCGGGCAGTTTTACTATAAGCTGCAGCACCAGTCCTGGACAAAGCCGGAGGAAGCCGTGCGCCGGGTCGATCAGGCGCTGCGCAAAAAGCAGCCGGGGCTGGTGTTCCACTGGCGCGGCGGGTATCTGACGCGCGAAGTGCTGGCAGAGCTGTGCACACAGATCGACGCAGCGGCACAGGCGCACGGCCGCGCGGCTGCCATCTCGGTCAACTGGCCGCAGGCGGTGCTGCAGGTGCGCTTCGTCGATACGGCCCAGCCGGTGGAAACGGAGACGCTCGAGGATATCTGAGACCTCTCTGCTCCGGGCAAACTGACGGAGTGGGAGGGCGATTTTGCCGCGTGCGTGCATGGAACGGCGAAAATGCCTCTGCCTTCTTGACACGTCCGCGAGCGGCTCCTACAATGAGTGCAATTTCAGGTTTCACAGGGAGGAATTCCAATGAAAAAGCCGTTTGTAACTGTGCAGCAGCTCGAGGACATCGCCGCACGCTATCCCACACCGTTTCACCTCTATGACGAGCAGGGTATCCGCGAGAATGCCCGCTGCCTGAAAGCCGCTTTTTCGTGGAATCCCGGCTACCGGGAGTATTTCGCCGTGAAGGCCACGCCCACGCCCGCCATTCTGAAAATCCTGCAGGAGGAGGGCTGCGGCTGCGACTGCTCGTCGCTCACAGAGCTGATGATGGCCGGGCGCATCGGCTGCACCGGCGAGCATATCATGTTCTCGTCCAACGAGACGCCGGCCGAGGATTACCGTCTGGCGGCAAAGCTCGGCGCGACCATCAATCTGGACGATATCACGCACGTGGACTTTCTGGAAAAGACCATTGGCTATATCCCGAAGCGGATCGGCTGCCGCTTCAATCCGGGCGGCACGCTCTCGCTCGGCGAGTCGCGCGAGGGTTTTCAGGTCATGGATAACCCCGGCGACGCCAAGTATGGCATGACGCGCGCGCAGATCACTGAGGCGTTCCGCATGCTCAAGGCCAAGGGTGCGGAGGAGTTCGGCATCCACGCATTTCTGGCATCCAATACGCTCTCCAACGCTTACTATCCCGCGCTGGCGCGCATCCTTTTCCAGCTCGCGGTGGAGCTGCAGCAGGAGACCGGCTGCCATATCACCTATATCAATCTCTCCGGCGGCGTGGGTATCCCGTACCGGCCGGAGGAGCCCGAAAACGACATTGCCGTCATCGGCGAGGGCGTGCGCAAGGTTTATGAGGAGATCCTCGTCCCGGCCGGCATGGGCGATGTTGCGCTGTACACGGAGCTCGGCCGCTTCATGCTCGCACCGTATGGCCATCTCGTGACGCGCACGATCCATGAAAAGCATATCTACAAGGAGTATATCGGCACGGATGCCTGCGCCTGCGACCTGATGCGCCCGGCCATGTATGGGTCTTACCACCACATCACGGTCATGGGCAAGGAGGAGGCGCCCTGCGACCATAAGTATGACATCGTCGGCGGCCTGTGCGAGAACAACGACAAGTTCGCCGTTGACCGCATGCTGCCGCGCATCGATATCGGTGATCTGCTGGTCATTCACGACGCCGGTGCCCACGGCCTCGCCATGGGCTATAATTACAACGGCAAGCTCCGCTGCGCGGAGGTGCTGCTGCAGCCGGACGGTTCCACGCGCCTGATCCGCCGTGCCGAAACGCCGGAAGATTATTTTGCCACCATGATCTGGGACGATTGAACGAAATAAAAAATCCGGGGACAACTGTCCCCGGATTTTTCTGTATGCTGCGGTCACATCACACGCACGCAGTCGCGCGTGATCTCTCCGAGCGTGTGCACGCCGCACATGGCCATCGTGTCGCGCAGCTCGCTGCCGATCTTTTCGATGTAGGTCGCCACGCCCTGCGCGCCGTCGCCGTAGACCATCGGCACGAATGGGCGGCCGATGAGCACGGCGTCCGCGCCGAGCGCCAGCGCCTTGAACACGTCCGTGCCGGTGCGGATGCCGCCGTCGACGAGAATCTTCATGCTGCCACCCACGGCGTCGGCAATCTCCGGCAGCACCTCGGCGCTGGCCGGGGTCTGGCCGAGCACGCGGCCGCCGTGGTTGGACACGATGATCGCTGCGGCACCCGCCTCAGCGGCCTTCTGCGCGCCGCGCACGGTCATGACGCCCTTGACGATGAACGGCATGCCGGCGTAACGGATGATCTCCGAGAGCTCCTGCACGGACTTGCTGCCGGCCGGCGGCGTCATATTCTTCAGGAAGGGGAGGCCCGCGCCGTCAATGTCCATGGCAACGGATTTGCAGCCGCTGGTTCTGGCCAGATCCAGCTTTTCAAAAACCAGTTCCTGATTCCACGGCTTGATCGTCGGCACGCCGACGCCGCCTGCGGCGCGGATGGCTTCCATCGCGCCCTGGAACACGGCAGCGTCCACACCGTCGCCGGTGAAGGCGGCGATGCCGCTGTCGGCACAGGCGTTGACGAGGATGCTGTTATACTCGCGGTCGGTGTACTTTTCGCCGTAGTGCAGCTTCATCGCGCCGAGCGGGGCCGCGAAAAACGGATAGCGGTACATAGTGCCGAACAGCTCCACAGCCGTATCGACCGGTTCATTCGGGCAGATGGTGTCCATGTTGACGCAGATCTTCTGCCAGGCGTCGAAGTTGCGGATAAAGCCGCTGCCGGGCGCTTTGGCGCCGGGGCCGGGGACCTGGTTGCCGCAGGCTTTGCCGTTGCAGACAGGGCAGGCCTTGCAGTACGGCCCGATGCAGGTGCGTGCGCTGTCGAGAATCTCTTTGTACTCCATGAGGGTACCTCCGTATATCTTTTTCTGTATTGATAGAGTCATGGTTTAAACGCCTGTGCCGTCGAACGCCGGAATCATGTCGCCGGTCGCGGCATCGAGGTCCTGATAAAAGCCGTCGGCGATCGGGCTCTCGATCAGGTATTGATACATTTCGTCGTTCAGTTCTGGGGAAATGGGGTGCTGCAGTTCCGGCCACTGCGCCAGATCGCCGACGGGCGTGTACTGGCTCATGAGGCTGAAGAGCACCTGACCGGGTGCGAACGTTTCCCCGACCCAGTCGATGACGCGGCGGGTGTTTTCCCCCTGCTGTGGCAGAATGAGGTGCCGGATGAGCACGCCGCGCTGCAGCATGCCGTCATCGTCGAGCCGGAACGGTCCGGTCTGGCGGTACATCTCCAGAATGGCGGCGCGCGCGACCTGCGGATAGTCCGCCGCGGCGGAGTAGCGCGCGGCCGGTCCCGACAGGGCGTATTTCAGGTCCGGCAGATATACCTGCACGAGCCCGTCGAGCATGCGCAGCGTCTCGACGCATTCGTAGCCCGAGCTGTTCCACACGACCGGGATGCCAAGCTCCAGCCCGGAGAGCGCCTCGGCGATCTGCCGCGTGTAGTGGCTCGGTGTGACGAGGTTGATGTTGTGCACGCCTTCATCGCGCAGGCGCAAAAAAATGTCGCGAAGCTGCGCGACGGTGATCTCTTTTCCGTGCTCTCCGCGGCTGATGGTGCGGTTCTGGCAGAATACGCACCGCAGATTGCAGCCCGAGAAGAACACCGCGCCGCTGCCGCGTGTGCCGGAAATGCACGGTTCCTCGCCGAAGTGCGGTGCGGCCCGCGCCACGACCGGCGTGTCCGGCACGGCGCAAAAGCCGAATTGCCCGCCCGCGCGGTCAACGCCGCAGCCGCGCGGACAGATGGAGCAAAGTTGTGTCATAATGCCTCCCGCGCACAGGATCTTGCGCGAAATCGATGGATTCTGTGGATATTATAAAGTTTTTTCATCCATTTCGCAACCATCTTGGGCATGTTTCATGAAAAGTTCAGAAATCCAGTGTGTTCCTGTGGTAGCTTTATTTAAAAGGGAGATTGCAAAAAAAGCGGCTTCGGGATAAAATAAGAAGCGATAAAATAGAAAAAATATGTAAGAGGAAAGCACTATGGTAGACATCGTTCTGGTGGAGCCGGAGATCCCGAACAATACCGGCGCCATCGCCCGCACCTGTGCCTGCACGGGCTCGCGGCTGCATCTGGTCAAACCGCTCGGGTTTGACATTTCCGATCGCGCGGTCAAGCGCGCCGGACTTGACTACTGGCATCTGGTCGATATCTCGGTCTATGAGAACATCGACGAGTGTTTTGCCAAAAACGGCGATGAGAACCTCTGGCTGCTCACGACAAAGGCAAGCGTGAGCTACGTGGACGCCGATCTCTCTACCCCGAACGTGACGCTCATGTTCGGCAAGGAGACAAAGGGCCTGCCGGAGTGGCTGCGCGAGCGCTATGCCGATCATTGCCTGCGCATCCCCATGCGCGCGGAGGCGCGCAGCCTGAATCTGTCCAACACTGCGGCGATCTTGTGCTATGAGGCGCTGCGCCAGCAGAACATGCTCGGGCAGATCGATCTGAATGTCTGAATACCATATCACACGCCTGTGTGAAATCACAAAACAGGAGGAAGCAAGATGAACTACAACAAAATGACCGTCAGGGACGTCCCGCTTTCCGGAAAAAAAGTGCTCCTGCGCTGCGACTTCAATGTCCCGCAGGACAAAACGACCGGCGAGATCACGAGCGATAAGCGCATCGTGGCCGCGCTGCCGACCATCCGCTATCTGCTCGACAACGGCGCCGCCGTGATCGCCTGCTCGCACCTCGGCAAGCCGAAGGGCACGTGGAAAGAGAGCCTCACGCTCGCCCCGGTGGCCAAGCGCCTGTCGGAGCTGCTGGGCATGGAAGTCATCTTCGCCAAGGACATCATCGGCGAGGACGCCAAGGCCAAGGCGGCTGCGCTGCAGCCGGGCCAGCTCCTGCTGCTGGAGAACCTGCGCTTTGATCCCCGCGAGGAGAAAAATGACCCCGAATTTGCCAGGGAGCTTGCCTCCATGGCGGAGATCTATGTCTCCGATGCGTTCGGCACGGTGCACCGCGCGCACGCTTCCACCGCCGGTGTTGCGGCGTATCTGCCCGCGTATGCCGGACTGCTGATCGAGAAGGAGCTGTCCGTCATGGGCAAGGCGCTCGAGGATCCGAAGCGCCCGTTTGTGGCCATCCTCGGCGGCGCGAAGGTGTCCGATAAGATCGGCGTCATCAACAATCTGCTCGAAAAGGCCGACACGATCATTATCGGCGGCGGCATGGCCTATACGTTCGTCAAGGCGCAGGGCGGCGAGATCGGCACGTCTCTGCTTGAGGCCGACAAGATGGACTATGCGCTCGAGATGATTCAGAAGGCGAAGGACTGCGGCGTGAAGCTGCTGCTCCCAGTGGACACCATGGCCGGCGATCAGTTTGCCGCCGACTGTGCGCGCAAGGTCGTGCCGACCAATGCCATCCCGGCCGACTGGATGGGCCTGGACATCGGCCCGGAAACCATCAAATTGTTCACGGAAGCCGTCAAGGGCGCCGGTACGGTCGTCTGGAACGGCCCGATGGGCGTGTTCGAGTTCCCAGCCTTTGCCGCCGGCACGGAATCCGTCGCGGCGGCGCTTGCGGAGTCCGGCGCGGTCACGATCGTCGGCGGCGGAGACTCGGCCGCTGCAGTCGAAAAGCTCGGCTTTGCCGATAAGATGACGCATATTTCCACCGGCGGCGGCGCTTCGCTGGAGTTCCTGGAAGGTAAGGAGCTGCCGGGCGTCGCGTGCCTGCTGGATAAGTAAGCCGCGGAAAGGAAGCATAAAACATGAATTTGAAAGAGAGAAAAGCAATCATCGCCGGCAACTGGAAGCTCAATAAGCGTGTGGCCGAGATTCCGGCCTTCACGCAGGAGCTGCAGGCGAATCTTCCCGTCGAGCGCTGCTGTGACGTGGTCATCTGCGCACCGTATCCGCTCATTGCCGCGCTGGAGACGGCGGGGCAGGGCTGCCATCTCGGCGTCGGCGCACAGGACGTGTCCGAGCACCAGCACGGCGCGTACACCGGCGAGGTGTCCGCCGAGCAGCTCAGCGACCTCGGCGCCCAGTACTGCATCGTCGGCCATAGCGAGCGCCGCAGCTACCACGGCGAGACCGACCTGCAGGTCAATACCAAAACGAAGATCCTGCTCGATAACAGCATCACGCCGATCATCTGTGTCGGCGAGAGCCTTGCGCAGCGCGAGCATGACCTGACCGAGACGTATGTGGCCTATCAGGTCGCGGCAGCCTTCTCCGGCCTCACGGCTGAGCAGGCCATGCACTGTGTCATCGCCTATGAGCCCCTGTGGGCCATCGGCACCGGCAACACCGCCACGAGCGCGCAGGCGCAGGAAGTCTGCGCCGCCATCCGCGCCACGCTCGGCAAGCTCTATGATCTCGAGACGGCCAAGACGGTCAGCATCCTTTACGGCGGATCTATGAACGCGGGCAATGCAGCCGAGCTGCTGGCCCAGCCGGATATTGACGGCGGCCTGATTGGCGGCGCGTCGCTCAAGCCGGTCGATTTCTCGAAGATCGTCGCCGCGACGGCGCAGGGAGCCTGCGAATGAGCAACGAGAAAGTCGCGCTTATCATCCTCGATGGCTACGGCATCGGCGAGCCGAACGGCGGCAACGCCATTTACATGGCCCAGACCCCGGTCATGGACAGTCTCCTTCAGCGCTGGCCGCACACGAAGCTGTCCGCCTCCGGGCTGGATGTCGGCCTGCCGGACGGTCAGATGGGCAACAGCGAGGTTGGTCACACGAACATCGGCTCAGGCCGCGTCGTGTTTCAGGATCTGCCGCGCATCACAAAGGCCATTGAGGACGGGACGTTTTTTGAGAATCCTGTCTATGGAGCTGCCCTTGATAACGCGGCGAACGGCAAGGCCCTGCACATTCTCGGTCTGCTGTCCGACGGCGGCGTGCACAGCCATATCCGGCACATTTTCACCATGGTGAAAATGGCGCACGACCGTGGAATCCAGCGGGTGTATCTGCACTGCTTCCTCGACGGGCGCGACGTCGCGCCCACGAGCGGCGCTGGCTATGTCCGGCAGCTGCGCGACTACTGTGCCGAGCTCGGCACCGGCAAGATCGCGACGCTGCAGGGCCGTTTCTACGGTATGGACCGCGATAAGCGCTGGGACCGCATCGAGGCCAGCTACAACGCTATGGTCTGCGGCGATGGCATACAGGATCCCGACCCTGTCCACGCGATGGAGGCCAGCTATGCCGCCGGCGTGACGGATGAATTCGTCAAGCCCGTCGTCTGCGTTCCGGATGGGCGCATTCAGTCCGGTGACAGCGTGATCTTCATGAATTTCCGCCCAGACCGTGCCCGGGAAATGACCTATGCGCTCACGCAGGCGGATTTTGATGGCTTCCGGCGCAAGACTGTTGCGGAAAACCTGCACTACGTCTGCACGACGCGCTACGACGAGAAGCTCACCGATCTTCCAATCGCATTCCCGCCCGAGGAGCTGCACGATACGCTCGGCGAGATCGTCAGCGCCCACGGCCTGCGCCAGCTGCGCATCGCGGAAACGGAGAAATACGCGCACGTCACGTTCTTCTTCAACGGCGGCACGGAGACACAGTACCCCGGCGAGGACCGCGTGCTCATCCCGTCACCGCGTGAGTATCCGACCTATGATCTCATCCCCGAGATGAGCGCCGTCAAGGTCAAGGACGAGCTTGTTAAGCGCATCCGCACCGGTACATATGACATGATCGTCTGCAACTTTGCCAACTGCGACATGGTCGGCCACACCGGCGTGATGTCTGCCGCCATTCAGGCGGTCGAGTGCGTGGACCGATGCCTCGGCGAGGTCGTTGCGGCGGCGCAGGAGATGGGCTACACGCTGCTCGTCACCGCTGACCACGGCAATGCCGACCGCATGGTCGAGCCGGATGGTTCGCCGAACACGGCGCACACGACGAATCTCGTGCCGCTGGTGCTCGTCGGCAGCAATCTGCTGCTGCGCCCGCACGGCCGTCTTTCCGATATCGCACCCACCATGCTCGAACTCATGCACATCGAGCCCAAACCCGCAATGACAGGCGAGAGCCTTATCGAAAAATCATAAAGGAGTATGAACATGAAGGATTATTTTGAAATTGTGGACGTCAGTGCCAGAGAAATTCTCGACTCCCGCGGCAACCCGACTGTGGAAGTGGAAGTCACGCTCGACGACGGCACCGTCGGCCGCGCGGCTGTTCCCTCCGGCGCTTCCACCGGTATCTACGAGGCCTGCGAGCTGCGTGACGGCGATAAGAGCCGTTACCTCGGCAAGGGCGTGCTCAAGGCCGTGGAGAACGTGAATGTCGAGATCGCAGAGGCGCTGCAGGGCATGAACGTCCTCGACCAGACCTCGATCGACAAGCTCCTCATCGAGCTCGACGGCACGCCGAACAAGACCCGTCTCGGCGCCAACGCCATCCTCGGCGTGTCCCTCGCATGCGCGAAGGCCGGCGCGCTGGCGACCGGCCAGAGCCTGTATAACTACATCGGCGGCTGCAACGCCAAGACGTTGCCCGTGCCGATGATGAACGTGCTCAACGGCGGCGCGCACGCCACCGGCAGCAACGTCGATATTCAGGAGTTCATGATCATGCCCGTCGGCGCCAAGAGCTTCTCTGAGGCGCTGCGCATGTGCTCGGAGGTGTTCCACGTGCTCAAGAAGGTCGTCCCGGCCTCCGGCGTGGGCGATGAGGGCGGCTACGCGCCGAACCTCGACAGCGACGAGGACGCGCTCAAGGCACTTGTCAAGGCCATCGAGCTGGCTGGCTATAAGCCGTATGACGACTTCATGATCGCTATCGACAGCGCCTGCTCCGAGTGGTTCAACGCCGAGGACGGCTGCTATCATCTGCCGAAGCGCGGCATCGTCATGACCCGCGAGCAGATGGTCGACATGTATGCCGACTTCGTGGAGAAGTACCCGATCATCTCCCTCGAGGACGGCATGGCCGAGGATGACTGGGAAGGCTGGAAGATGCTCATGGACCGCCTTGGAAAGAAGATCCAGCTCGTCGGCGACGATCTGTTTGTCACGAACGTCCAGCGCATCAAGAAGGGCATCGAGCTCGGCGCCGCCAATGCCGTGCTCATCAAGCTCAACCAGATCGGCACCCTGACCGAGACGCTCGACGCCATCCAGATGGCGCACCGCGCCGGCTGGACGGCCGTCGTCTCGCACCGCTCCGGCGAGACCGAGGACACCACGATCGCGGACATTTCCGTTGCCGTCAACGCTGGCCAGATCAAGACCGGCGCGCCGAGCCGCACCGACCGTGTCGCGAAGTACAACCAGCTCCTGCGCATCGAGGACGAGCTGTTTGATGTGGCGCAGTATCCCGGCAAGGATGCATTCTTCAGCATCAAAAAGTAATTTTCCCAAACCGGTATAAAAGGTGTTTGCGTGGGTGACAATACCCATGCAAACACCTTTTTTCTTGGAGGGAAACACGATGGAACCGAACAAGGACAAGAAACCGGAAAAGAAATTTGTACGCTTCATCGAAGGCAAGGGCTTCTACATAGCCCTCGTCCTGTGCGCAGCGGTGATCGGCGTTTCCGCCTGGTCACTGCTGGCGGGTACGAAGACTATGGATGACGGACGCAATCAGAACGCGGTGCTGGAAGTGACGCCCGTGCCGACGATCCCCGTGCCGGCGACACCTGTGCCCACGCCGGAGATGACACCGGAGCCGGAAATTCCGGCCGAGGACGCGGCCGCAACGGCAGCGCAGGACAAGTACGTCTGGCCGGTGGACGGCGCCGTGCTGCGGCCGTACGCCATGACGGCGCTGGCCTATGACGAGACCATGTCGGACTGGCGCACGCATGACGGCATTGACATTGAGGCCAAATACGGCACGGTCGTCTCGGCCATGGCGTCCGGCACGGTCACGAAGGTGTATTATGACGATCTGTATGGCACGACTGTTGTGACCGAGCGGGAGGACGGCCTGCGGTGCATGTACGCGAATCTTGAGTCGATCCCAACAGTAAATGTCGGCGATCAGGTCTCCGTTGGGGATACCATCGGCTCGGTCGGTGATTCTGCCGGCTGTGAGTCGGCGCAGGAGAGCCACCTGCATCTGTCGGTCGCGGCCTCTGGTCAGAGCGTGTCGCCGCTGGATTATCTGCCGCAAAAAAATTAAAAATTCGTGGCAAAACTTATTGACAACAGGAGCATTGTTTGGTACAATGCTCCTTGCGTTTGGCAGTTGCTGAGGCGCGAACAACATGGCGGCATAGCTCAGTTGGCCAGAGCATTCGGTTCATACCCGAAGTGTCCCCGGTTCGAATCCAGGTGCCGCTACCAAGGGGATGCTGCACCCGCAGCATCCCATCTTAGGCCCGTTGGTCAAGTGGTTAAGACACCGCCCTTTCACGGCGGTAACATGGGTTCGAGTCCCGTACGGGTCACCATTTGGAGGCTTAGCTCAGCTGGTTAGAGCGCATGCTTCACACGCATGAGGTCGATGGTTCGAGCCCATTAGTCTCCACCAGCAAAATCCTGTGTTCAAAGAACACAGGATTTTCTTATTTCAGGAGGTGCTTATGAAGCTGATCGCTCTGGATCTGGACGGGACTCTGCTCAATTCGGGCAAGGTCGTCTCCCGGCGGAATTTTGCCGCGCTTTCGCTCGCGGCCGAGCAGGGACATGTGATCGTCCCCGCGACCGGGCGCGCCCTCCGGGCGATTCCGGAGCAGGTGATGGCGTTTCCGTTCCTGCATTATGCCATTACGATCAATGGTGCGAAAGTGTCGGATATGCGCACCGGGGAAGCGCTCCTGCGCGCGGAGATCGCACTCGGCACCTGCCTGCGCCTGCTCGATTTTGCCGCGCGTTATGATGCGATGTATGACTGTTACTGGAACGATACCGGCTGGGCAGATCGGGCGTTCCTGGAGCGGGTGCGCTATTATAATGCCGATGAGGAAGTGGTCGCGCTTCTGCGGCGGACCCGCGCCCCGGTGGATGATCTGAAGGCTTTCCTGTGCGAAAACGGTCAGCCAGTGCAGAAGGTACAGCTCTGTTTTCGTGACATGGCCGAGCGCGAAGCGGCACGGTCAGAGATCGCAGCGGCGTTCCCGGAAATTCTGGTCACGTCGTCTTTTCGCAACAATCTGGAGCTTAACGCGGCCGATGCAGACAAGGGTAGGGCGCTGCTGTCGCTCGCGCAGCACTTGAGCATTCCAGCTGCGGATACCATCGCCTTCGGCGACAGCTCCAACGATCTGCGTATGCTGCGTGCAGCTGGCACGAGCGTTGCCATGGGCAATGCTGCGCCCGAGGTGCGCGCGGCCTGTGACTATGTGACCGAAACCAATGATTGCGACGGCGTGGCAGCGTTTCTCCATACACATGTTCTGCACTGAAAAATGAGATAGAAAAGGCCGTGTTCCGGAGAACACGGCCTTTTTTATCGGGTGATTACTTCTTGAGGTTGGCCTTGATGACCTCGCCCAGGATGGTCATGCCCTTTTCAATCTTCTCTTCGGGCATGCAGGAGTAGTTCAGGCGGATGCAATTGTTGTGGCCGGCGTCCGGGAAGAAGCCGTCGCCCGGGACGTACGCAACGTTACGCGCCAGGCACTGCTTTGCCATCTCGTTGGTGTTGATGTACTCCGGCAGCTCGACCCAGGTGAACAGACCGCCGTTGGGGTGCGTGAACTTCGCCTCGGGCGGGAACTCGCGCTCCATGGTCGCCATCATGACGTCGCGGCGTTTGCGGTAGCATTCCTTGATGGTGGCAACGTGCTCGTCCAGGTCGAACATGTCGATGAACTTGGAGACAACGAGCTGCGCCTCGGTGGAAGCCTGCAGGGAAGCGGCCTGCGCGAGGAAGTTGTACTTCTGGAGGATCTCGCCATCGGCGCAGACCCAGCCCAGACGGTAGCCGGGCGCCAGGATCTTGGAGAAGGTGCCAAGGAAGACAACGAGGCCCTTGGTGTCCATGCTCTTGAGCGCGGGCAGGTACTCGCCCTCGAAGCGGAGCTCGCCATAAGGGTTATCCTCAACGACGGGGATCTCGTACTTGTTGATGATGTCCATGAACTGCTTGCGGCGCTCGAGCGGCCAGGTGCGGCCGGACGGATTCTGGAAGTCGGGGATGACGTAGATCATCTTGACGTTCTCGGTCGTGGCAAGCACTTTCTCGAGCTCTTCCATGATCATGCCGTCGCCGTCGGTGGGGATGGCGACAAAGTTCGGCTCGCAGGCCTTGAAAGCGTTCAGAGCGCCAAGGTAGGACGGGCTCTCGATAATGACGACATCGCCCTTGTCGCAGAAAACACGCGCCGAGTAATCCAGACCCTGCTGAGAGCCGGAGGTCACGAGGATGTTGTCAGCGCTGGTCTTGATGTTGAGCTTTGCTTCCATGCGGTCGGCGATCTGCTGACGGAAGTGCTCGAAGCCGTTGGTGCTGGAGTACTGGAGCGCGATCTTGCCCTGCTCCTCGAGGACGGCGTCGGTCGCAGCCTTGATCTTGTCAACGGGGAAGAGCTCGGGAGCGGGCATGCCGCCGGCGAACGAGAGCACTTCCGGTTTGTTGGCCAGAGCAAGGAGCTCGCGGATCGCGGAACCCTTCAGCTGACTCATTCTGCTGGAAAACTGTACCATTCTAAATTTCCTCCTTATTTTGCAGGTAATGATGAACAAAATCATCGATTACATCTCAACTTATTTAAGCACATTTTCATAGTAAAGTAAACTGTTTCCACGAATTATGATAGAAATTTTCGTTTTCATAATTTTCCGTTCCGTTTTTATTTCTTGACATAGAACAAAAAATTCGATATGATGATGTGGCAAAGGGGTGTTGTGCATGATTGGAACCACGCTCAAAAAATTGTTGGATGAACGCGAGATCAAGGTCAATGAGTTCGCGCGGCAGATCCAGGTGCCCGCGCAGACGCTCTATAGCATCATCCGGCGCGACAATATGAAGATCGATTTTGAACTGCTTCTGCGCATCTGCGATGCGCTGCACGTCCCGCTGGAAACATTTTGCGGCACCGGAAGCACGGACCAGCCGACGCCCGAGGAGTGGGAGACGCTCTGGAAGCTGCGCCGTCTGGATGACCACGGCCGCTTTGTGACCATGCAGCTGCTGGATGCTGAGTGTGCGCGCCTGAAGGCCGCCGAGCAGCAGCCGGAGCAAAATAAGATCATCCCGCTGTATATGACGCCGGCTGCAGCCGGCTATGCCTCGCCGGCTTTGGGGGACGACTATGAGGATTATGCCGTCGCGGCAGATTCGGAGGCGGATTTCGCGGTGCGTATTGCGGGCGACAGCATGGAGCCGTATATTCACGACGATTCGATCGTGCTTGTTAAGCGCGGTGCCACGATCTGCGACGGGGACATCGGTCTGTTCTTCGTGGACGGTGACATGAAATGCAAGCAATATTGCCAGGACTACCTCGGCAATGTCTATCTGTTTTCGCTCAACCGCGCGCGCAAGGATGCGGATGTGACGATCAGCGCCTCGTCCGGCATCACCATTTGCTGCTTTGGCAAGGTGCTGCTCAAGGGCAAGATCCCGCTGCCGCAGGACTGAAAAGAAATGATTTTCGTGATGATACTGTCTGATGAAAAGAGCCTGCCGATGCCGACAGGCTCTTTTATGTTATTCGGCTTTCCTGTATAGGTCTCTCTCTGAAGCAGAATTGACATAAACATTGTAATCAAACGATGAGTAGTCACCGGCCGTAACATCCGATGCCTTTGAAATGTCACCATACGGAGCGTATGTGCAGGAAGCAATCGTGAACGCACCGTTGGTGTCGTCTCCGTCACAATATAGATACACCACAACCGCATTTATTTTGTGCGATCGAGTATAGTTGCTGGCAATGAATTTCACCATATCAGATAGCTGTTCGTCTGACATTGCATAGAGGTAGTCCTCAGAAGCCGTAACGCGAAGTGTCATCCGCTCCGCAGAGCTTGTGCTCGTGTCTTCGAACTCAGCGACTTTGTAGATATATCCTGATACTGTGACCGTTATCTCGTCCGTTTTCGCTCTGCCGTCTTTCGTTTGAGCGTAAACTGTAGCTGTTCCTGCTGATAGAGCATTAATCTTGTAATAAACACAAGTGTCAAGCACAGTTTCGTCATAAACGAATGTTGCCACCGCGGGGTCAGAGCTTACGAACTCGATATCGTCAATGGAGAAATCCTTTTTGCCATCGACCTTGAAGTAGCCCTTTGCAGAGTCACCCGCATCAAGCTCGACGTGCCCACTTGAAGCAACCAATTTTAGCGATGATATTCCGGTTGAAGTTGATTCGCTGCAAGCGGACATGGATAAAACGCATAGAAAAGCTGATAATAGTGCGAGCATTTTGCGCATATGAATCTCCTCCTATTCATATTCTTGGCCATCCGCCAATCGGCGGATGGCCATTTTGCGCATTCTTATGTATCAGCGGTACATGAACGAGTAGTCCACGTTCAGGTCGCTTCCGGTCCAGGAGCCGTCGAGCTTGCTGAGTACGCGCGCGTAGCCCTCCTCGTCCTCTTTGTACGGGCGCGGGCGGTAGTCGTTCTTGCTGTCTGTGCTCGACAGGCGGCAGGGGATGAGGTCATAACCGTCGATGGTCCAGCCGTCGCCGTCTTTTTTCACGGTCACCTGCGCGATCGCCGTGTCCACGTCGCGCGGCGCGGTGTTGCCGCCGAAGCTGAAATTGCCGAGGCTGTAGAAGATATAGCCGCCGTTGTAGGCTTCCATCTTCTGAAGGACGTGCGGGTGCGTGCCGAAAACGATGTGCGCGCCCGCGTCAATGGCTGCGTGAGCAAAGGATTCCTGATTTGCAGTCACCTTGTAGCTGCCCTCCGTGCCCCAGTGCGGTGCGAAGATCAGAATATCTGCGCCGGCGTCCTTGAGTTTCTCCATACCGGCGGTGATGTTGCTTTTGCTCAGGCCGGTCCACCCCGGACAGTAGATGCCGATCTTCAGTCCGTGCTCCGTCGTGACCACCTTGGATTCTCCGGAGGCCGCCCACGGAATGCCGGAGGCCTCCAGCGCAGCCTCCGTGTCCGTGACGCCTTTGGCGCCGAAGTCGTCCGTGTGGTTGTTGCCGAGCGTGACGCACTCGACGCTGCCCTGCACGAGAATATCCGCATAGGACGACGGGCCGCGGAAATAGAACAGGGAAGAGGACTTGAGCTTTTCATCCGAAAAGGTGCACTCGAGGTTCGCAAGTGTGAACTCATCCTGACTCAGATACTCCACCACGCCGGAAAACGGCCAGGAAGTCCCGTTTTTATCAATATAGCTGTCAAAATCGCGCCCGGTCTGGATCGAGGCGAGTGTGCAGTCGCCGACCATGGAGATGACAAACGTGTCCGGCTCCTTTGGCTTGTCGGCATTTTGCACAGGCAGGGGCGTGCCGGCGGAACTGCTGCGGTCAGGCATTGTGATTGGGTCCTTTGCCAGGACGCTGCAGGTCATGACCGTGACCCAAGCACCGAGCCCGATGGCGATCACGAGTATGATGATCAGAAAAATACCGGATTTGGAGAGCTTCATGGCGTCACCTTTTCAAAACAGACTAATGACAATATTATAAACGACCGGTCGGAAAATGTAAATATCGCATTTCGCTCTTGTCCGCGCGGCGTGTTCGGGGTACAATAGGGCGATATCATTTGGAGTGTAGATGCTATGGAACGAAATTATCCGAAAATTCTCGTCACGGACAAGGCGGCGCGCAGTCTGCGCAGCGGTCATCCGTGGGTTTATGCCGATGAAGTGCTGCAGGTGGACGCCGCCTGCGCCAATGGGCAGATCGTGGATGTGACCACGCGCAGTGGGCACTGGCTCGGCGCCGGGTTTTATAACAGTGCGTCCAAGATTCGCGTGCGCGTGCTCTCACGCAACGCGAATGACCGCTTTGACGAGGCATTCTGGACCCGGCGCATCCAGTATGCCGTTGATTACCGCCGCACGGTCATGGGGCAGGATTTCGATAACTGCCGCCTGATCTTCGGCGAATCAGACGGTTTTCCGGGCCTGACGGTCGATCGCTTCGGCCCGATTCTGGTCGCGCAGGTGCTCTCACTGGGCATGGAGCTGCGAAAAATGCAGCTGTTTGTACTCCTGTTGCAGGCGCTGCGCGCGGGCGGCGAACAAATCGACGCGATCTACGAGCGCAACGACGTCAAGCTCCGGCAGAAAGAGGGCCTGGAGCAGGGGACCGGTTTCGTGCCGCTCGACGGACTGCAGACGGACCTGGACGGACATGTAACGATCCGGGAAAACGGGATTCTGTACGACGTGGATTATATCCACGGACAGAAAACCGGGTTCTTTCTCGACCAGAAGTATAACCGCCGCGCGGCGGCGCAGCTCGCGCCGGGCAAGTGCGTGCTCGACTGCTTCACCCACACCGGCGCCTTCGGGCTCAACTGTGCAGCGGCGGGCGCGGCATCCGTCGTCTCGGTGGATGTATCGGAGGACGCGCTCGCGACTGCGCGGCACAACGCAGAGCTCAACGGTCTGCAGGACCGTGTGGAGTACCTCTGCGCTGATGTGTTTGATCTGCTCACAAAGCTGGCTGAGCAAAAGCGCGGGGCATATGATTATATCATCCTCGACCCGCCGGCCTTCACCAAGAGCAGCGCGACTGTGGCCAATGCTATCCGCGGCTATAAGGAGATCAATCTCAAAGCCATGCGCATCCTGCCGCGCGGCGGCTATCTTGCCACTTGCTCGTGCTCACACTTCATGACGGACGACCGTTTCCGCGCCATGCTGGCAGACGCCGCTAAAGACGCACAGGTTTCCCTGCGGCAGATCGAGGCGCGCCAGCAAGGACCGGATCATCCGATCCTCTGGAACGTGCCGGAGACGGATTACCTGAAGTTCTATCTGTTTCAAATCGTTTGACATAGACGAAAAAGTTGGACGACAAAAAGCCCGTTGGCAAACTGCCAACGGGCTTTTCCATGCTTGAATTTACAGCACGTTCATGAGGTTGAACGCAATGATCAGGCCGGCAAACACGATGGAGACCGTGGAGCAGAGCTTGATCAGGATGTTCAGGGACGGGCCGGAAGTATCCTTGAACGGGTCGCCGACGGTATCGCCAACGACAGCCGCCTTGTGCTGGGGGCTGCCCTTGCCGCCATGGTTGCCGCGCTCGATATACTTCTTCGCGTTGTCCCAGGCACCGCCCGCGTTGGACATGAACACGGCCATCGCAAAACCGGTGACGGACACGCCGCCGAGCAGACCGACAACGCCGGTGGGTCCAAGGATCAGGCCGGTGACGATCGGAACGACAACAGCCAGAATGGCTGGAGCGACCATCTCATGCAGGGCACCCTTGGTGCACAGGCTGACGCAGGCTGCGTAATCCGGGTCTGCCTTGTAGTCCATGATGCCGACGATCTCGCGGAACTGACGGCGCACTTCCACGACGATGGACTGCGCAGCGGTCTGCACAGCGCTCATGGTCAGTGCGGAGAACACGAAGGTGAGCATCGCGCCGATGAACAGGCCGACCAGAACGGACGGGCTCGTCAGCGTGAAGTTGAGGGTCTCGGGCGTGCGGGTCTGCACGATGTTGACGTAGGACACGAGCAGTGCCAGAGCCGTCAGGGAAGCAGAGCCGATCGCGAAGCCCTTGCCGGTGGCAGCGGTGGTGTTGCCGAGAGAATCAAGCGCGTCGGTGCGGTCGCGGACTTCTTCCGGCAGACCGGACATCTCGGCAATACCGCCGGCGTTGTCGGCAACGGGGCCGTAAGCGTCAGTAGCGAGGGTGATGCCGAGGGTGGAGAGCATGCCGACAGCGGCAATGCCAATGCCGTACAGGCCCTGGTTGAACTCAGCGGTGAACGCGCCGCTGGCGTCGATGATCGTGGTGGTGCCGCCTGCGCAGAAGTAGCTGAGCAGGATAGCAACAGAGACGATCAGGATGGAGGCCATGGTGGACTTCAGGCCCAGAGAGATGCCGCCGATGATGATCGTAGCAGAGCCAGTTTCGGAAGCGGCGGCCAGCTGCTGCGTGGGCTTATAGTTGTCAGAGGTGTAGTACTCGGTGAAGTAGCCGATGGCGCAGCCGCCGACGAGGCCGCAGAGGATGGCGACGTAAACGCCCCAGCAGTGCTGCTCGGGTCCGAGGATGAGGTAGGACAGGGGCAGGGCGAGCACAGCGGAGAGGGCGGCAGCCGTGTAGGTGCCGGTGCGCAGGCTCTTGAGCAGGGACATCTGGGTGGCGTCTTCCTTCGTCTTGATGAGGAAGGAACCGATCAGTGAGCAGATGATGCCGCAGACAGCCAGCGCGACGGGCAGCAGCATGCCGCTCCAGCCGTAGTTGGCGGCGGCGCTCAGCGCGAAGGTGGCAAGGATAGAGCCGACATAGGACTCATACAGGTCAGCGCCCATACCGGCAACGTCGCCGACGTTATCGCCAACGTTGTCCGCGATGGTCGCGGGGTTACGCGGGTCGTCTTCCGGAATACCGGCTTCGACTTTACCGACGAGGTCGGCGCCGACGTCAGCAGCCTTGGTGTAGATACCGCCGCCGACACGGGCAAACAGCGCCATGAAAGAAGCGCCCATGCCATTCATGACCATGATGTTGGCAAGCACGGTGGGATCGGTGATCTTGCCAATGTAGCGCAGGCCGATAAACCAGAGCGTAATGTCCAGAATGCCGAGGCCGACGACCGTGAAGCCCATGACCGTGCCGGAAGAGAAGGCAACGTTCAGGCCGTGGTTCAGGCTCTCGTGTGCGGCGTTGGCCGTGCGGGCATTGGCGGCAGTGGCGATCTTCATACCGATCAGGCCGGCGAGCATCGACCAGATACCACCGGTCAGGAAGGCAAACGGCGTCACTCTGGAGAGCATCTGGCCCTTGGAAGCAAAGGCGATGATCAGCAGGATGACAAATACGACTGCAAACACTTTTGCAACAGTGGAATACTGCTGTTTCAGGTAGGCGTTGGCACCGGCGCGGATCGAAGAAGCGATCTTGACCATCTTCTCGTCACCCTCAGAGCACTTCATAACTTTGCACTTCTGCAGGTAGGCGAAAATCAGGGCGAGCGCGGCTCCGACGAAGCCGATCCAGAATAGGTTATCCATGGTTTTTTCTCACTCCTAATAATTTGGGCTTTGGCCGGTGTTCTCTCTTCCATACGCCGGTCATCTGTCGTAATGACGTACATATATTAAACTAATCTGATCATAAAAGCAAATACTTCTTGCAAAAACGATGAATTTTTTTATAAAATTTTCGTTGGAATCGTGCACTTTGTATTTCTGCCAAAAAAGAAGAGGGAGAACCAGGCGATTCTCCCTCTTTTGGGGTGATTTCAGAAGCGATTACTTCTTGGCGAGACCCTTCTGACGAGCGTACTCGGCAGCGCCCAGAGCGCCCATCAGCTGCGGGTCGGTCTTCAGCTCAACGACTTTGAACTTCAGCACGTGCTCGATGGCCTGCTTCAGGCCCGCGTTCTTCGCGCAGCCGCCCGTCAGCGTGATGCTGTCGGTGGCGCCGGCCTTCTTGGCCATGACGAAGCAGCGCTTGGCGACGGCCATCTCGATGCCGGCAGCGATCTCGTCAGTCGGCTTGCCTTCGCCCACGAGGGTGATGACTTCGGACTCGGCGAAAACGGTGCACTGCGCCGTGATCGGGATGACGTTCTTCGCCGTCAGGGACAGGTTCGAGAACTCCGGCAGGCTCATCTCGAAGGAGCGGGCCATGGCC
>OHZS01000008.1_pt1 | contig 102246 bp, 72 predicted proteins | sample 1580521 | NCBI WGS metagenome assembly OHZS01 (sample SAMEA3882503, study PRJEB24775) | human gut metagenome | biome: human-associated habitat; feature: intestine environment; material: feces | place: Netherlands | collected 2009/2010
GTACTTTAATAGATAAAAAGCCGCGTCATTATGTACTAAATGCCATAGCAAACAAGTTGCTAAGGATCATATTCACCCTCGTGGAAAAAGGTGAATACTATGACGCAAACTTCATCAGGCAAGACCCAAGGGTCGTTAAATATAATTAACGTTAAAAAATACGCTCAAAGCTTGCTCAATTAGAGTAAAACAGGGCGTATTGGGTAATTTCAGCCGTACAGTTCAAACGTCTTCAGGAGTTGATGGTTGGCATCAGCAAGTTGTGGGTCGAAGAGGCTCTTTATGTAGATCATGGTGGTGGAGGTGCTGGTGTGTCCCAAAGCCTTGGAGATAAGTCGTACATCGAGGTCGTGCTGATAGGCAATGCTCGCCCAAGTGTGTCTCACCACATAGGAGGAAAGGGGCTGGCTGGCAGAGATGCGCTTCGACAGGCACGACAGGTTGTAGTTGTAGCGACGAAGCTGGTTTTGGTATTGCCCATGTGCCAATACTGCATCGGGAGAATTGATGATGGGAAAAACATACGGAGTATTGCTGTAAGCCTCATACTTTCTGATGATCTCGTTCATACACGGTTCTATCGCCACCACTATCTCTTGTCCTGTTTTGTGGCGGGCATAGTGAAATCTTCCGTTTCTGATTTGTTCCTTTCGCAGATAGGCAATATCTACGAAAGGCATTCCCATGGCATAAAAACTGAAGAGGAATATGTCGCGGGCAAAAGCAAGCGATGGCTTGTCTTCGAGATTGAGGTGGCTCAGCCGCAGAATGTCCTCTTCTTGTGCACTGCGTTTGCGAGTATGTTCCTTCCCAGTGAACACTTTGCGGAAAGGTTGCGTGTCGGCAGTCATCTGCAAGGCTACACCTCTATTATATAAGGTACGCAAGGAACGCATGTAGCACGAAATGGTGTTCATGCACAATCCCCGGTCTATAAGCCATCGTTGATAACGTTCCATTTCTTGCGGCAAAATGTCTGCCATTGTCCAGTCGTCTCTTTGCCAGAAAAGGGTCAGCGAGTTGGCTGCGGTGCGATAGTTGGCTGCAGTCTTGTAGCACTTTCGTGCCTCGGCGCTCTCTACCTCCTTACTGATGAAGTCCCAAGCAGGCTGTGCTTTGGAATTTGTTTTGTTCTCTGCACGATGCTTTCTACCTGGCAGGTGAAAGCCAAATTCTAACTTAAAATATACCATACTATAAAATCTTTTAGGGTTTATCTTTTGTCACTCAACTTTTACCACTTCAGAAGTTAGCGGAGTTAAAGAAAGTGATCGTTTCCTCCGGTCGGTTGGGAAGTTAAGGGACAACAGCTATGGAAGGAATTTTACTGAAGTTTCGCAAGTTTTATCCCACACGCCCTGAAAGGGCAGAAGCTCTTGGAACTTTTGGGCCTTCAGCCTGTACTTAAACCACTTGCGAAACTTGAGTGTTTTCAAGTCCACAAAAGCTGTTGTCTTAACTCCTTAACTCCTTAACTTCCTTAACTTCCCGATTAGCACATCGTTTTTTCCACCTCGGGGCACGAGGTGGAGACAAAGATATGAGAAAAGAATAAACTTTATACATTCATTTTTAAAAAAAGAGAGAGATTTATGGAAAAAAGACTCATGACGTTTATCGCCTGCCTGTTCCTTAGCATAGGAATGGCTTTGGCACAAACTCAAGTTTCCGGAACGGTCACCTCTTCCGAAGATGGCTCGCCAGTTATCGGCGCCAGCATCAAGGTGGTAGGCACCAATACCGGTACTGTTACCAACATTGATGGTAACTTCTCACTGAACGTATCAGCCAACGCGAAGTTGGAGGTATCGTACATCGGCATGGTCACCAAGACCGTCAAGGCCGCAAAGAACATGAAGATTGTATTGGATACTGACAGCAAATCACTTGACGAAGTGATGGTTGTTGCTTATGGTACTGAAAAGAAATCTGCCTTTACTGGTTCTGCTGCTGTAGTAGGTGCAGAAGAGATTGGTAAGGTTCAGGTAACCAACGTTGTTGATGCTTTGAAAGGTAAGGCCGCTGGTGTGCAGATGATAAAAGCTTCTGGTGCTCCTGGTTCTACTTCTACTATCCGTATACGTGGTATCAGCTCTATCAATGCTGGTAACGATCCTCTTATCGTAGTTGACGGTTCTCCATACGATGGCGATATCAACTCGATTAACCCTTCTGATATTGAAAGTATGACAGTATTGAAGGATGCTTCTTCTTCTGCTCTTTATGGTGCCCGTGGTGCTAATGGTGTTATCCTCATCACTACTAAGTCGGGTAAGGTAGGCGAAGGTATCATTACAGTGGATGCCAAGTGGGGTTCCAACTCTCGTGCTATTCCAGATTATGAGTTCGTGACAAGTCCTGCCAAATATTACGAAATGTGGTATGCCGGACTTAAGAACTATGCCATGGCTGATGCTAAAGGCAAGGATAAAGGAACTGCTATGACCAATGGTCTCGGATATAGTGAGACTGCTGCACATGAGTGGGCTAACAGTCAGGTGGCTGCTGCCGGCAACTATGGCTTGGGCTATCAGGTATTCAGTGTTCCTGAGGGTCAGGAGTTCATCGGTACCAATGGTCGTGTCAATCCTAATGCCACATTGGGTAACCTGGTGAATGGTTATTATCTGATTCCTGATGATTGGGTAGATGCTACTTTCAGCAACAGCCTGCGTCAGGAGTATACTGTTACAGCCAATGGTGCAAACGACCGTGGTTCTTTCTATACGTCAGTAAACTATCTTAGCTTTGATGGTCTTACTCCATCTTCAGACTATGAGCGTCTTGCTGCTCGTTTCAAGGCAGACTATAAGATTAAGAATTGGTTGAAGGTGGGTGCCAATGTAAGCTATACCCATTACGACATGAATGGTACAAACGATGAGGGTGAAGCAAGTTCAAGCGGAAACGTGTTTGCTTTGACCAATATGGCACCTATCTATCCTTTGTATAACCGCGATGCCAATGGCAACATCATTTTCGACAACAACAGTGGTATCAATAGCTATGACTATGGTGACGGTAAGGTAAACGGACAGAAGCGTCCTTATATGTCTCAATCAAACCCATTGTCTGACAACCAGTTGAACGTCCTCAACACCAATGGCAATACCTTGAATGCTACAGGAACTGTAGAGATCAGCCTGCCATACGACTTCAAGGTAACCTCTATCAATAGTGTTTACAATGACGAATATCGTGCCACACAGACCACCAACCCATACTATGGTCAGTATGCTTCTTCTAATGGTGTTGTTTACAAGAGTCATGGTCGTTCTACATCCTATAACTTGGAGCAGCGTTTGAACTGGGTTCATTCTTATGGCAACAATAACATTTCGGCTCAGTTGGGACATACCTATTATGATTATCGTGTTTACTCTTTGTCGGCTTCACGCAAGAATCAGTTCAGCCCAGACAATACCGAGTTGAACGGTGCGGTAGCTTCCAATGGTACACCTTCTTCTTCTATGACCCGTTACAACACAGAGAGCTATATGGCTCGTGCTTTGTACAACTGGAGCGAGAAATATTTTGGTCAGGTATCTTATGTTCGCCAGGCATCTTCTCGTTTTGCAAAGAATAACCGTTGGGGTAGCTTCTGGTCACTTGGTGGCGCATGGCTTATCTCTAAGGAAAACTGGTTCAAGGCTAAGTGGATTGACGAGTTGCGACTGAAGGCTTCTTATGGTCAGGTAGGTAACGATAATATTGGTGAATACCTTTACACCCAGCGTTATTCTATCAAGTCTTCAAGCGACAATGCCAGTTTGATACCATCTTCAGTGTTGAAGAATGAGGATATCAGCTGGGAGACAGGTGGTATGTTCAATGCTGGCGTAGAGTTCTCTATGTTTGGACGCCGTTTGAATGGTAATGTAGAGTTCTTCTCTCGCAAGACTTCTGATATGTTGTTTGCATTCTCTTTGCCAACCAGCTATGGTTATACCTCACAGTGGAGAAACATCGGCGATATGATGAACAATGGTATCGAGGTTTCTCTCGATGGTGATGTCATCCGTACCAAGGACTTGGTATGGTCATTGAACGTGAACTTCTCTTACGACCACAACTATGTAAGCAAGTTGCCTGATGATAACAAGACTTTGGTAAAGGATGGTCATGCAGGTTACTCTAATGGTTCTTACTTCGTGGGTGAGGACTTGCCACTTAACACTCTGTATCTGCACAAGTATGCAGGTGTTGACCCAGAAACAGGTATAGCTATGTACTGGAAAGACAAGACCGTGACAGACGAGAATGGCAAAGAAACTACTGAGATGGTAAAGGTTATGGATCCATCAGAGGCAAGCTTCTATCTCTGTGGCAGTACTCGTCCTGAGGTATTCGGTGGCTTCGGTACTTCTGTATCTTACAAGGGCTTCGATTTCTCAGCTCAGTTCTCTTATCAGCTTGGTGGCCAGATTTTGGACAGCAACTATCAGCAGGCTATGTCTTATAACCGTGGTCAGGCTTTCCATGTTGACTTGCTCAACGCCTGGACTCCAGAGAACAAGAATACCGATGTGCCTCGTTTGAACTTCATGGATGCCAAGAGTGGTTACGAAGCTGCTACTTCAGACCGCTTCCTGATCTCCGCATCATGTTTGTCACTCGACAATATCCAGTTGGGTTACACATTCCCAAAGACCTGGATGCAGAAACTTGGCTTGCAGAGCTTGCGTGTATATGCTACTGCTGATAATGTTTGGGTATGGTCAAAGCGTCAGGGACTGGATCCTCGTCAGAGCCTTTCTGGTGGTGCCAACTCTACTTACGCTCCATCTATCAGAACCATTTCTGGTGGTTTGACAGTTACATTCTAATAATATAAAATAGAGATTACAATGAACAAGATAAATAAGTATATAGCAGGTATGGGAGTGGCTGTCATGTCGCTTGCCACATTTAATAGCTGTATCGAAGAGGTTGATCCACAATCTTCTACTGTAATAGAAAGTCAGGTCAATCAGTCCTCTTCTGCTGTGAAAGCTTTGGTATGGGGCCTTCCTTATTATTTCAACGCTTGCGCAAGAGACTATCACTTCGAGTTTGGATATGGTGCGATGTTGCACATGCGCGATGTGATGACAGGCGACCTTCCCGTAAGCCCATCTCCTTCTGGATATGACTGGTTTGCTGAATATGAGCAGACAACTTTATTGAATCAGGACGCTCCTACGATATGGTATGTTTGGGCATATTATAATAAGTTTATTCAGAACACCAATGTTGCCCTCTCTGCGATCGCCAATGCCAACAAGACTGGTATGGAGGACAAGTATGCAGGCTATGAGGCTGTAGCCAAGGCTTTCCGTGCCATTGCTTACCTTGAGATGGCACAGATGTATGAGTTCAAGACCAATGATAAGTTTACTACTGGTGTAAATGCCGATGGTAACAACGTAGAAGGCTTGACAGTACCTATTGTTACCGAGAAGACTACATTGGAAGAGGCTCGCAACAACCCTCGTGCTACAAAAGAGGTAATGCAGCAGTTTATTCTTGATGACTTGACTTATGCTTTGGAGAACATCGACAAGTTCGATGATTCTGACAAGGTGTTCCCACATAAGGCTGAGGTTTATGGTCTGTTGGCCCGCTTCTATATGTGGAAAGAGGATTATCCCAAGGCTCAGGAGGCTGCCCGTAATGCCATCAACAACTATAGTGGCAGTCCGATGACACAGAGTGAGGCGCTGAGCAAGACTTCTGGTTTCAATGACTTGTCTAAGTTTATGTGGGGCGCTAAGCAGACCGATGCCAACGAAACCGTAAAGACCGGTATCATCAACTGGACTTCATGGATGAGCAACGAGACTTCTTTCGGTTATTCGGGTGCAGAGCCTTTCATAATGATTGATGCCAACATGTACGACCGTATCGGTAATTCTGACTGGCGTAAGCTGATGTGGAAGGCTCCTGAGGGCAGTCCTTTGGAAGGCAAGACCGAATGGATTAACTCAAAGACAGCTGAGAGCTATCCTGACTATGCGTCAGCCAAGTTCCGCCCAGTCAATGGCGACGGTGACAACTATACCGTAGGTGCAGCATCTGCTTATCCTGTGATGCGTGTTGAGGAAATGTATTTCATCGAGGCTGAGGCTGCAGCTCACCAGAATGCAGAGAAAGGCAAGGAACTTTTGGAGAAATTCATGAAGACTTATCGCAATAAGACTTATAGCTGCAGCAAGACCGATCAGGATGATGTCATCGAGGAAATCGTATTCCAGAAGCGTGTAGAGCTCTGGGGTGAGGGATTGACCTTCTTTGATATTAAGCGTTTGAACTATTCTGTAGAAAGAGGTTACCTTGGAACAAACTTTGGTCCTGGTACCAGATTCAATACTCAGGGTCGCCCAGCATGGATGAACTTTACCATCTACCGTACAGAAGCAGAGGACAATCCTGCATTGGAAGGTTGGAACAACCCTAACCCAACTTCTGCATATTCAGAGTGGACAGGAAAATAACACTTAAAAAGTAAAAATCATGAATAAGATATTTAGATATGCAAAAATCGCAATTGCTGCTCTGGTTACTGTTGCCATGGCTGCATGTACAAGCGATTACGAATATGATACACCTGAGGCTCTGAAGGGAGCCCAGGTATATTTCAGCAACACGCTCCCAAGTAAGATTGAGGTGAACAAAGAGTCTGGAAACTTCGATGTCACCTTGAGTCGACAGAACACAGAAGGAGAGCTTACCGTGCCACTGATGTTTACTGCAGATGAAGGCAATATCTATACGGTGCCTTCAACAGTGACTTTTGCTGACGGTGAGGCTACTGCAAATATCCACATTACTTTCAACCCCGACGAGTTGGTTTATGGTAACTACGTGGGTGGTACTATCAGTTTCGATGCTGACAACTTCTCTACTCCATTTGGTGCAACTTCTTACCAATTCAAAGCAGGTGCTTCTGCTTATGTAGATGTTGCCGGTGGCAAGGGTAATTTCCGTGATGGTATTATGTCTTCTCTTTATGGTATTGAGATGCTTGATTGGGATGTACAAATCCAGCAAGATGCCCATAACCCTGGTATCTACAGAGTGGTAGCTCCTTATGGTCAAAAGGGATGGAGTGGTGCAAACCCTTGGTACACAGCATTCGATGAGAACGAGAGCAATACCGATATGATTATCGACGCAACTGACCCTGACTTCGTATACATCAAGGGCACTTTCAATACAGGTGTAACCCTAAACAGTTCTGATGGAGTTATTTCTTACCTCTCGTTCGTACAATCCAATTTGGACAATGGCGTTTCTTTGGACGTTATCAAGGCGAAGAAACCAGAATGGTTTGGTACATTCAAGGATGGAGTATTTACATTCCCTGCTGGCAAGACCGCATATGCTTGCCTGAATGGAGAACCAGTTGCTTATGCCAATGCCGATGGCATGTTGCGTGTCGCAATGCCTGGTGTTGAACTCAAGGATTACAGTGTAGGCGTTGATTATCTCGGTCGTATGACTGATACAAACGATAAGGACAATGCCGTCTTCAACTTGACCTTTGGTGCTGATGTGACTACTGTCAAGTATGCCCTGGTAAAAGAGGGTGAAGACCTGAATAAAACTGAGAGCGGTATTATCGATGGTTCGGTAGAAGCTACAGAGATATCAGAGGCTGGCAGAGTGGAAGTTCCATTCGAGGAGTCTGGCAACTACTACTTGGTGACTGTATCTTATGAGAATGGTGAGGCAAAGGGTGCTGATGCAACTCCTATAACTCTCAAGTCGAGCAAGGATGCAGAAGAGCAGTTTGAAGAAGTGGCTTATGGCGTGTTTACTCTTGGCGTAGAGGACATCAGTGGTCCATTCTTCCCAAAAGAAGGACCTATGGGTTGCTTCCTTGAGAAGTTGGGTGGAACATCTCCTTATCCTTCTGAAGCAACATTGCTTCAGAGCAAGAGTGATCCTACACATTTCCGTATCACACCATGGTTAAATGAAGGATATGACTTTGATTTCACCTGGAACAAAGAAACAGGTGTCATCTCTGTCAGCAACAATAATTCTGGTGTCAAAGGTAATCAGGCTGGCGACCAGGTAATTGTTGATGATGTTGCGACTATGATAGGAGACGCTAATGCTTCTGCTGCTGGTGTGCTTAATTCTTATAAGGAGAATGTCTTCACCTTCAATTTGGTTTATCACTTAGGTGAGTCTATTTTCGCAATGGAAAAGGAGACTTTCGAGATTACCGCAACTGCTGAAAATGCAGCTAAGAAGGGTGTCAACAAAGTGGCTGCTTCACACCGTTCGTTCAACAACTTCTTTACAGGTAAACCTTATCAGATGAACAAGAAACTTGTCAACAGCAAGAAGGTTCATCTCAGATAATACGATTTTGAAATAAAACAGTAAGACTCTATACCTTGTGTCTTGGTATAGAGTCTTTTCTTTCTTAATAATATTTTTTGTATGAAATTTAAACTTTATCTTACGACTTGCTTATTGGTCTTGGGATTATCGTGTGCTCATGCTGTTCCAGCTAAGAAAGGAGTGAAGCGTACAATAAAACTTGCTGACGGAACTTCTGTGGTAGCAGAGCTTAAAGGTGATGAGTTCGCCTCTTATTGGCAGGCGGATGATGGTAAATGCTATGTGCAGGATATTGATTCCCGCACATTTAAGATTACAGATAAAGCACAGGTTGTGAACCGAGGTTTGGCAAAACGTCAAAAAGCCAATGATGAACGCATCAAACGCTTTGCCAAACGAGGACCGAAAAGAGAAATAACAGGTGCTTTCTCTCATTTTACAGGAACAAAGAAAGGACTAATCATCCTTGTCAATTTCAAGGATGTAAAGTTCGGCAGGACCCACACCCGCACCATGTTCGATAATATTGCCAACAAAATAGGCTTTACCAATAGTTTGGGATTCAAAGGCAGTGTGAAAGATTATTTCTTGGCACAAAGTAACGGACAGTTTGAATTGGATTTCGACGTGGTAGGTCCCTATACCTTGTCGCAAAACATGGCTTACTATGGCGCACACAGCAAGGATGGTCTACAGGATGTAAAGCCAGGACACATGATATTAGAAGCTTGCCAGATGGCTGATAAAGACGTAAACTATAAAGACTACGACTGGGATGGCGATGGCGAAGTAGACCAAGTATTTGTTATTTACGCAGGTTTCGGCGAGGCTGATGGAGGTTCCGAAGATACTATTTGGCCTCATGAAAGTCAATTGTCGACTTGGGTTGGCAAGCCTTATGAAACCAAGGATGGTGTTTCTGTAAACACCTATGCCTGTGGTAATGAGAATACGCATGACATGTTGGGACGAAGCCGCATCAATGGTATTGGCACCATCTGTCACGAGTTCTCTCACTGTTTGGGTTATCCTGACCTGTATGATACCAATTATGATGGAAATTTCGGCATGGGTTCCTTCGACCTGATGTGCTCTGGCAGCTATAATGGTGAGAGCTTCTGTCCTCCCAACTATTCAGCCTATGAGAAATGGATTGCAGGCTGGATAAAGCCCACCATACTGGACAAACCAGCATCTGTAAAAGGTATGCAGGCGCAGGATGTGAAGTACGGACAAGCATTTGTTGTCTATAATGATAACAACAAGAACGAGTATTATCTTATCGAGAACAGACAACAGAATGTAGGTATTTGGGACAAACAGTTGCCAGCCAGTGGCATGATGATTACCCATGTGGACTACGATGAGAATATCTGGGAGAATAACAAAGTCAATACCATTGTCAATTATAGCAACCAGTATGGACCAGAATATGCTTATCTTGACAACGATCATCAGCGCCTTACTATCTTCCATGCTGACAACGAAGAAGGTGCTTCTGCAAACTCGCAGGCTGGTGACTTGTATCCATTTAATGGCAACAACAGTCTTACCGATACCTCTTCGCCTGCTGCTACCATCTATCAGGGCGGATCGACCATGGGCAAGCCTATCACCAACATTACTCAGAATGAGGATGGAAGCATCGACTTCGACTTCATGGGTGGCAGTAACGACAATATCATCTCGGGTATTCACTTCGTAGAGAATGATGAGATGTCTTCCTTCGGCCAGGGTGTTTACTCTTTGGACGGTCGTTATATGGGCACTTCAGTCAACGGCCTTGACAAAGGCATATATATCGTGAACGGCAAGAAGATTGTCAAATAAAGTATGAAACAGAGAAATCTTATATTGCTTTTCTGTGCAGTCCTGTTGGTGGCAGGCTGTACGGAAAAGAAACAAAATCACATGAAATCATCCGACTTTGAAGTGAGTCAAGTACTTAAGGACTCCATGCCGGAGTCTGTTAAGTTGGATAGCGACCTGCTCTCTGATGCAGGTACCGTCGTTCCTTACTTCCCAGGAGGTCTGAAAGCCATGCGTGCTTTCATTGCCAAACATGTGCGTTATCCTGAGGCTGCCCGCACGTTGAAAAAGGAAGGCAGGGTTATCATTTCAGCTCAGGTAGACACCAAGGGCAATCTCTCTCAATACAAGGTGATGATGAGCGACGACCCTCTTTTCGACAAGGAGGCTTTGAGAATAGTTAAGTTGATGCCTCGCTTTGTGCCTGAGGGGAAAGGCAAGGTCGTTGCCGGCACTGTAAAGATTCCCGTCATGTTCAGATTGAAATAAAGCTGCCGCTTCCTTATCCTATCAAATACATTGCCCACCCATGGTTACTTACCATACCAAGGGACAGATATAAATACTTCGCCTTGTCTTTTGAAGAGTTACTTGATTTTTATTGCAACACTGAGTTAAGTGAGTCTTCTGATTTGGCAATCTCCTGGCAAAACAATTGTTGGCCCAGGTACTTATTCTTAAAAATAATTTTTAGTGTTGCAGAATTTATTAGTATTAATCAAACATTATGGGACACTTAATGAAGCAGTTTGGTATCGGCTTGCTGACCATGACTCTTGGTGCTGTTGGTACAACGGGGAGTCGTGCACAGGAGGTTTCTTACATTATTCCTACACCCAAAGCCGAGTTGCTGCAAACAGCGTCTAAAGCAAAATTATTAGCTGCTGCTAATAATGGTTTGAAGGCAAACTATAAGACGCCTGTACCTTTAGCTAACCTTGGAACCATTTCGCAAGGAGACAACGCCAGTTGTAATTACCTGTTCAAGCACAAGGACATCAATGGGGGAGCATGGCTGTTGGCTTCTTCCGACAAGAAAGCAAGTTATGTAAATCAATCGACAGGAAATGCTACCTCGTATCAATGGACTGTGCCAGGAAGCAGTGTGTCTTCTTTCACAAGTAGTGATATCCAGGTAAGCTATTCCAAGCCCGGTATCTATGCTATGCCTACCCTTACGGTGGGAAACGGCACAGAAACCAACAGTTATACTGCTCCTTATACTATAAAGGTGGGAGGCACTTCGGAGATAACAACCATCGACTGTCGCGAATGGGGTTCCACATATATGCTTTCTGCATGTGAGTATGGCAATGGTCAAGGATATGTTGGAGGAACCAATTCGGTAAATATTGTTGGTTGGGGTAATCTCTTTATGCTTGGAACTGATGAAGCCTTCCTTGACGGCATCAATGTTTATCTGCTTAAAAAGCCTACAAAGTATAAGGATGGTGCCAAATTGATAATTAAGGTATGGATGACCAATATTACAGATAAAGAAGCAAAGCTGATTTATCTACCTGTAGAGGCAGCAACTGTTTATATGAAGGATATCAAGGCAGATGGAGAAGATGGTGCTTGGTGTCCTATTTATGATGGTGCCCTTGCTCAGGTTAAGTTCTCTGAACCTCTTTCCATGTATGGTAAAACCACATTCTTTGTAAGTGTTGAGGGTTTCAGCAACGATCCTTCTACAGAAGACTTCGTCTTGCTAAAAGATATGGTGGGCAAGCAACTTGATGAGACACAGGTTTACTCATTGCTTAGTCACAATTCTTTTGCGCGTCAGAAAGGTGAGACCGACTATTTGCGTCCTATTAATATGTATGGTGGCGGTACGGGCAGCTTTGCCATTTGTCCTATCATTCGTATTCCAGATACTGCCGCAGGTATAAATGCAGCAACCACAACGAATAGCGAACGCCTCATTGCCCGTTTCTCTGACAGCAATACTATTGAAGTTACTTCTCCTGCTGATGGTCGTGTTACTATTGTCGATGCTGGTGGCACAACGCTTGCCAATGGTCATATAACCAGCGGAAAGGCTCAAATCAATGTGCCAAATGCTGGTCATGGACTCTACATCGTTTCAGGTCCTAACGGTCAGACTGCTAAAATCCTTAGATAGAGCTAAAAGCTATTATAATTATTTTTTAGGCTCTATTCAGTTATTTAGAAAATAATATATAGGTAAACATAAAAATTATAAACAATGAAGAATTTTACACGCAAAATTGCCAGCACCGCCTTGGTGGCTGTGCTTGGAGTATGTGGTGTCAATGCACAGACACATACATGGAAGAGTGTGAACACAGGAGACGGAACAACGTATGCTATCGACAAAGATGGTTCTCTATGGTCTTTCGGATGGAACGAATCTGGTCAGATGGGTATTGACGACAAGACCCAAAAGATTTCTGTACCAACACAGGTAGGAACTGATAAAGACTGGGCGATGACCAGTGCAGGACAGGCTTATGGCTTCTTTATCAAAAACGATGGTACATTGTGGGCTGTAGGTGACAATACAAATGGTGTGTCTGGTGTAGGCGATGGAGCTACCAGTCATAAAGTCCCCACACAGGTAGGTAAAGACAGCAACTGGAAAACAGTTAGCTGTGCACGCTTCTTCGGTCATACTGCTTCAGCTATCAAGACAGATGGTACTCTTTGGGCATGGGGTGACGGTCGCTCGGGACAACTTGGTATAGGTTCGTATAGCTCTAAGACCATCCCTACACAGGTTGGAACTGACAACAATTGGGCTCAGGTAAGCCTTGGTAATGATTTTACCATTGCTCTGAAAACCGATGGAACACTTTGGGGATGGGGTGCTAACCAGCAGAAACCCCTTATGAACAATTCGAAATATTGTAAAAGCCCTGTTCAATTGGGTACAGACAACGACTGGGCATATATCTTTGCTGTTGTTGAAACCGCTTATGCTATCAAGAAAGATGGCTCATTATGGGTGTGGGGCGACAATGGCAATAATATGGCTGGCATAAAAGATGCAGATATAGAAATGACTTCTACTCCTGCAAAAATCACATTCGGTGCAGGCGAGAAAGTCATTGCCATCACTGGCTGCGACAACAATCGTTATGTAGGTATTGGAGGTGAAGATGGAATTATCACCAAGATTTACTCATGGGGCTCTAATGTAGACGGTGCTCTCGGAGATGGAAGTGGTGTTCCTGTTGATGCCACAGAAGGTCAGGAAACCATTGTTGAGCCAGTTGTCGTAAAGCTTCCTGAAGGTGTTAAGGGCACTCAACTGGCAAGTGGCATCGGTTATTGTGTACTTCTGTCTACCGATGGTAAGATTTATGGTTGGGGCAAAAACCGTGCAGGACAGCTTGGTAACTATTGCTCAGAAGACCAGATGACCTACATTGCTCTTCCTACAGAATGTGCCGTTGAACAGGCTACAGAAGAAAAGGTGTATACAATCGATGCTGAAGAGATTCCTGCACAGCTCAATGATGCCAAGAAGCTCATTCTTACAGGCACATGGTCACAAGCTAAACTGCAAGCTCTTTCTACTGCCATTGGTAACAATACTGGCTTCCCACCTGTAGGCAACTCTACCATTGAGGAAATTGATATGAGCCAGGCCAAGATTGAAGCTAATACGTATGCTTATCTTTCTTCAGGTTTTGGCGCATTCCGTGGCCTTAATGCTCTTGTTACTGTTAAAATGCCAGCAGCAGAAGAGGCTGCTCATTTCAAGAGTTTGCGCTCTGCCTTCCAGAACTGCACAAGTCTGAAGAACATAGACATTTCTGACTGTGTAAACGTGACTAACCTCACAGATGCTTTCTTTGGTTCTGCGATTACAGAAGTAGACCTTTCTAAGTTTAATAATATCACAAGTTGTGAAAGCGCATTTGACAAATGCGAGAAACTCATTTCTGTAAAGTTGCCTGCTAAGATTACACTCGGCAAGTATCTCTTCGGCAGCAATTACTCTCTTGCCACTATCGACTGGAGTGCATATTCTGGCACAGAAGCTCCAAAGATGCCAAGTGGTTTGTTCCAGTATGTTGACGAGCAGAAAGATCTTAAGAATATTACTCTTATCGTTCCTGATGCTTTGGTTGAGTCATTCAAGGCAAATGCCGATTGGGCTAAGCTCAATGTGGTAGGTACTACCCCAACAGGTATTAGCGAGATTGTAACTAATACAGCATCAAGCAACACCATTTATACAATAGAAGGTGTGAAGATAGCTACCTCTAAGGCAAATTCTCTGTCTAAGGGTCTTTATATCATTAACGGAAAGAAGGTAATGGTTAAGTAAATCACAAGATTTATCTTAATTGCTTAAAAATAAAAGGAGAAATCCGTATTGCCCACCCATGGTTACTTACCGTACCAAGGGTGGGCATTGATGTTATCACAATCTTTTGATGGTTATTTTTAGGTTATTTCTGTCAAAAAGAAATGACTTTTGGCACTTTTTGCTTATCTTTGTGCCCGTAAACCATTAATAAGACAGATTTATGTTACGATTATTGTTTAGACTATGGTGGCTTCAGCAACGTCGCTCCTTCACCTGGAAGGATGCTGTTGTGGGTGGTTATCTCATCTTCGTTTATGTGATGGTGGGCTTGGGCTTCTACTTTGGAGCTACCCTCGATGGCGAGGAACTCTTCGAGGACGGAACTCCTGATGCTCTTTGTGCCATTTTGGTGTTGACAATGTTGGTGCCCGATATCATCCTGAAGGTGGTGATGAAGCACGACAGCACGGCCATGGACGATTATCTCAAGTCGCGACCTGTGCCCGAGAAGGTTTGGAACCGTTTCCTGCTGCTCACCAACCTTGCCAATTTCTGGAATTACGTCATGCCTGTGCTCATGCTCCCCATGCTTTTCTGGATGCTCAGCGTGCCTCAGGCCATTGTGGGCTATCTGCTGATGCAGGCTTTCTCTTTCATCAATGGCATTTATGTCACTTGCTATTATAAAACTACCGACTGGATGCTGCGCTGGCCCTTGCTGTTGGGCTGGATAGGTATGGGAGCCATCCTTACTGCCTATCTTGTATGTTTCGCCTGGATGCCGGGATTCTTGATCAACATCGGTATGGCTGTATGGGCTGTGCTCATCATCACCGGCTTGCTTTTCTATCTCTATAACCTGAAGATTTATAATGAGCACAAGCAGAAGACGTCCCGTTTCAGAAGTTTTGGCAAGACAACACTTTACAAGCTGCAGTACATCGGACTGCTTCGTGCCAAACGTGTGCGCAACATGGTGCTTGTCATGGTGATCATCTTCTTCCTCGATGCCCTGCTGATGGTGTTCCTGCCCGACGAAGGTACTGGTAATCAAGTTTCCTTGATCATGTATGTGGTGGGAGATGTATTGCTGCCTTCGGTAGTCTTGTCGCAGTGGACTTTTGGTATAGAGGCCAACTTCTTTCAGGGATTGATGACAAAACCTGTCAAGGTGGAACAACTGTTGCGCAACTGCTTCTACTTCTATCTGAGTATCAGCGGTGTGATGACGGTTCTCAGTTTGGTCTTCGTCTTCCTTTCTCCCGAAATAACGGTATTCACCTTGTTGGGCGCCATGGGTATGGCTGTGTTTGTCAACCTTTCCAATCTGCCTACCTGTCTCTTTTCGTCACGGTTGGAAATCTTCTCCAACTCGATGTTCAACATGCAGGGAGCCAACATGAAGATCAATCTTTATGGTATTGTCTTCTTGGTACCTTCAGGTCTTATGGCAGGTGTCTATTATCTGTGGGGAGCTGAGGTGTGGTGCATCGTCAGCGTAACTATGGCTGTCGTGTGCTTGTTGATTCATCGCAAGGTAATAGCACGTGTGGCAGCTATATACGATCGCAGACGCTATGAGCGCATGAAGAAATATATGGAGAATTAAGTTTTATGTTCAACGAATTAAAATGTACAGCAAAATGATTAAGATACAAAATCTCAAGAAAATATATAATGGCACAACCGTGCTGGATATAGAAAGCCTCGATATTGCCCAGGGCGAGTTGGTAGGATTGGTAGGTAACAACGGAGCAGGAAAGACCACCTTGCTGCGTCTTGTCCTCGACCTGATAAAGGCTGACGATGGTTATGTGGAGAGCGATGGCAAGAAGGTCAACGAGTCGGAAGATTGGAAAACCTATACGGGCAGCTATATTGACGGACGCTTCTTGGTCGACTTCCTGACCCCGGAGGAGTATTTCTCGTTTATAGGTGATGTCTATGGTATTGACGAAGAGACGATGAAGGAACGTCTGGCTCCTTTTGAGACGTTTATGCACGATGAAATCATGGAAACCAAGAAGTATCTGCGTGATTTCTCGCAGGGCAACCGCCAGAAGATAGGTATCATTGGCGCAATGATTGTCAACCCAAAGGTTCTCTTGCTCGACGAGCCTTTCAACTATCTCGACCCTTCTTCGCAGATGAACATTGCCCGACTGATTCATCAGGTGTGCAAGGAGCATGGCACTACCGTCATCATCTCCAGCCATAACCTCAACTTTGTGGCAGATATCTCTTCCCGCATCCTCCTGTTAGAGAAAGGTAAGCTCATAAAGGATCTGCAGAATACGGATGGTGCCGCTATCGCCGAACTCAACGAGTATTTCGGTATTCAGGCGGAGTAAAACGAGCATGCCGAGTAGGCATAAAATCCATATAGCTTTTTTTTTCTCTCTCTCTCTGAAGTTGGCCCTATAGCAACCAACGCTCGTTGCTATTAGGGGCAAGGCTTCGTCGCTACTAAGAGCGGAAAGGGGGCGGATGTTATTAGTATGCAGTTATAATACTGTATGAATGCCGTTAGAAGGCATACTGTGCGGTAAGCATTAGCTCGCGGGGACGCAACTCATAACTATTGGTCAGGGTGCTAACGCCGCTGTATGTAGTTTCGGCGTAACTCTTTTTGTTGAATATGTTACGAAGCTCTGCCGAAAGGCGGAGCTTTTTGATGCGCCAAACGGCCGTGGCATCCCCCAATAGGCAGTTTATATTGTCGCCTTCTTGCAGTTCGTTGCGATAATGCACGAGCGAGAAAGTAAGGTCGACGTTATGGATGGTAGCGGTGGCAGAGAGCTCTTGCCGCCAGTTGAATAGCGATGAATTCGCCGATTTTGCTCGTTTTGTGTTAAGTTTTGTGAACTCTCCTTCGTAGCTAAGCTGACACCATGAGGGCGAGAAGTCGATGGATGGGGTCAACGTATAGGTTTGGTTGGTGTAGTCGATGGTCTGATGGCTGGTATACTGTGTGCCTTTGCTATAGTTGTAGTCTGCCTTGAGTCGAGTCTTTAGGTGCCAGTCGTAGAAGCCCTTCGATACATAGAGCGAGGCACCAAGGTTGTCGCTCTTACTGTTCTGCTTATAAATGGCGGTGTAATAGTTGCCGTCTACGATGCGAAGGTCGGAGGCGGTGTTCTGCCAGTATCGGCTGGCGTTGATCGAGACACTGAAAAAGGTTTCTGTGATGGGGCGCTTGTAGTCGTAGCTCAGCTTGCCATATAGCGAACGGTTGATGGGAACGATGTCAGCCGAGGTATACCAGGAGCGATAACTTCGGCGATATTGGTCTATGGCATAGGTGGTGGGGCTGCCTGTCGAGGTGTTGTAGCCCGTGTAGAAAGTAAGCTCCCTGCGGAAATCTATTTTCTGGTTGAGATACACAAAGGGCGATGCGGTGAGGAGGGTCTTCTGCTGTCTGGTGAATCGTTCCCAGGTGAAGGTGGGCGAGAAGTACATCCTCAAGTCGCCATTCTTGTACTGCCAGAAGGGAGTCAGCTTTGCGCAGATGTCAATGTTGTGGTTCTTCTTTGCGTTGGAGGTTTGGTCGCCCACGATGATGTCCTTGAAGTCGATGCTGGCTTGATATCGTTGGCTCCAGTGAAATCTGCTTTTCTGCCACTCCACGGAATGGGCAGTATGCCATAGGTTGGTGCGTAGGCGGCTGCGGTCGTCGTTCACATACAGGTCGGCCACGCCATGATGGTAGTCGGCTATCGAGCGCCATGACAGTTGGCTCTTCTTCCATACGAAGAGGCGATAGAGGCTGCCTTCGATGTTGAGTTGTGGTATGCGTATGCGCTGGGTGAGCGCTTGGTTGATGGCGGATAGACCGTCGGTTTGTTGGGCATTCAGGCTGAAGTGCTCATTGCCATAGTGGGTGGCTTGGTTGAGCTTGTTTTCCCATTCTATGTTCAGTATGTCGCTCTTCATGGTCTTGCGTGTTTGTTCTGATGTCGTTACAGGCTCTTCGCCTCCAAGGTCGTAGATGGAGGTGTTCTCTCGGTTTTGTCTGACGATCGAACGCACGTAACTGGCCTCGAGTCGGGTTTCGGCATCCTGCTTGTTTTTGGAGATGTGATTGATTGAATATTTTTGAGAGGTATTGAAGCGCAATCGCTCCTCGTCGATAGGGGCTTCAAGGATTGGAGCTGAGAGCCATGCGGGGAGTGTGGCCGAGGATAACCGGTTGCTGTACGAGGCCAATTCATCGAGACTACCGCTTAGGTCTTTGCCTGTGCGATCGTAAGCGGCATCGTACATCATTTGTCTTTTCTTGCCTATCTGCATTAGGTTGACCTCGCCACCCACATAGGTGTTGTTACCTACTAATAGGTATGGCTTGATGGTAGGCATGAGCCGGTCGCGAGCACTGTCCTTGAGGGCAATATTCATGGCCACGTTGTCGGTATAGGTCTTGTTCTGCAATGCCTTGATAGGCTGGTCATGTTCGATGACTTCGGCCTTTTTTACATCTTTGGCCTTGATGTTCTCCTCCAGTTGGTTGTACTTGCCTCCCGTTAGGTCGAGACCTTCCACGGTGAATCGGTTGATGGGCTTGCCATTATAGTTGATCTGCCCATTCTTGGCCACATCCACACCGGGTAGTTTCTTCAGTACGTCTTTGAGCGAGTTGTCTCGTGCGTCGGCAAATCGTGTCAGGTCGAACGATACGGTGTCGCGGCCTGTGATGCGTGAGCCTTTTACCTGCACCTCTTTGAGCACGAATGCGGTGGAAGGCATGCTGATAATGGCTTCTTTGTTCGAAGAAATCGATGTTTTTGTCTTTTTGTAGCCCATGCAGGTAGCTTGCAGCATATCGCCCACGTGCCTTTCGTCGACAGATAGAACAAAAGAACCATCAGCCTTGCTTCGGGTAAACTTGATGGGTTTTCCATTGCGTAGCAAAGTGATGGAAACGTTAGGCAAGCGGTTGTGCGAAAGTGAATCTTCCACATAACCGCTTATTTCGGTTTGTGCTTGCAGCACCGTTGGTACCGCAAGCATCCATAACATTGTGATGAAAGCAGCAACAATTCTCTTCATACTCTATCTATTGTTTTTCTGTTTAGCAATGGCAAAGGTATCGTCTTCTTTGATTATAGCAAAAAAATGATATTTCTGAGATATTATCGCCGCCATTTTAGGGTATTATTACTTTATTAAAAACAGGTCTTACTATAGTTCTATAGGGTTGAAGACGTTTTTCTTATTCATGAACTTCTTTATGTCCACATCATTTCCGTGTTCGTCTTTCATTGCTACGATCTTGGTGGAAAGACCTTCCAACATCATGCCTGGCGTAAACTTCTCCTTGGCTTTTCTAAGTCCCTCTTGGCTGATTTCTTCTCTTTTTCCCTTGCCAATGGTTATCGGTTCTGCAGTTTTGACAGTACTCATGCCTATGGCTGTAAATTCATATTCGCGGTTTTCATCGTATGCCTTCAGTATCAGACCTGGCAGTCCGCAAAGTTTCCAAGGACCTTCTTGCATCGGGATGTCTTCGGCATACCATGCGTACCAAGTTCTGCCCTTGAATTTTGTTTTGGCCAACAAGCAGTGGTATCCTATGATGTCGGCTGTGCTGTCGCTAACGAGTTGCCAGTTGGGTATCTCTATGTTTTCCGTGCACTTATAGTTCTCCATGCCCACGGATTCTATGTGGGTGGATTGCCCGGTGGCAGGATAGTTCTTGTAATAGGAGAAAGGAAAGCGTCCTCCCTTTGGAAGGTCGGAGAAGTCGAAGTTGCCTGTCTTGGCCTTCTCTCTCATCAGCGAGTCTTTCAGTTGTTTCGTTCTGTCATAAAAGTAGGTCACCTTATTACCAATGTCGAGTCGCATCTCGCTTTCCGTATAGATGTATGGCTTGATGGATGGATTGTTTACCCATTTCCCCTCGTAGGTGATGCGATACTTGGTACTGTCAATGCTCTCTAAGTCACTGCCCTTCATTCCGTTAATGCTTACGGTAGTTCTTGTTTGGGCCGTTGCTGTTAGTTCTCCCATGAAGAGTATTGCTGCAATAGCTAAGATTATTTTCTTCATAATTATATCCTTTTATGTTAATCTGTATGCAAAAGTAATAAAAAAAAGTCGCTCTGCAAACAAAACATGCGTTTTAACATCTATTTGACAGACGTGATAAGACAGGGAAGGAAAACTTAAAAGCTACCGCTCGATTATTTCCAGATAGCATATCGAGGATAGCTGCTCAGCCCCTTTATCGCTCTATCGGATTGAACGGCTCGGCTTGCTTCGAGTGCAACAGGCGGTTGCCCTTGCCATCTTTGATGGTGATGTTGGCATATTTGCTGTCTTGCAGGAGGTAGCCGATGGGGTCGGCGCAATATTTCTTGTATATGGTGGTGAGCTGCTTGCGGTCGATGGGTTCGAAAGTCTTGCCTTTATAATATATAGGTGTGGTGGCATTGCCCTTCTTCAGGGCTATGGCGGTAAAGCAATAGTCGCCGTCCTTGTCGTAAGCCTTGAGAATCAGACCTGGCAGGCCTCCCAGCTTCCATGGCCCATTGTCCAGGGGAATGTCTTCGGCATACCATGCTGTCCATGTTCTGCCCTTGAAAGCGGTCACGGCCTGATGGCAGGGATAACCACAGATGGTGTCGGTACTGTCGGTGGGTTGCCAATCGATGTTTTCGATGGGCTCTACGCACAGGTATCGGTCGGCGGCAAAAAAGTCGAGATAGGCAGTCTTGCCTTGCTGGGGATAGTTCTTGTATAGTTTCCAGTTGATAGTACCAGAATTACCCGAGAAGTTGCTTTCTATACCTTTCTTCATGTTGTTGTAGATGAGCGAGTCTCTTTGGAAGATGGGGTAGCTGTAGAAGGCCGAATAGAGGTTGCCTATTTGCAGCAACATTTGCTCTGTAATGCGGTTAGTGTTGGTGCCTTGCTTATTATGATGGTTGCCGTATACATAGCTGAGGTCGTAAATGACTTGATACTTCTCTTGGTCGATGGAATCGCCCATACCGATGGACGATTCGTCGAACACATTAACGCCTTGGGCTTGGAGCATACAGGCATGGGCCAATGCCAACCAAGCGATGAATAATGCTTTTTTCATTGTCATGATGTTTTATAATGTTCTTTGCTGTTTGTCTGTATTCTGAATACAAAGGTAAGGTATTTAACTGATGAAGCCGCATAAAAATGTTACTGAGATGTTATGATGGTGTGTCTGGTTCTATTATTATCTTATTACGTTCCTTGGCTTTTAGCGATTTTATCCGTACCTTTGCAACCATGAACAAGAACATAAATCTCAAAATCGTGTGGGCGTTGTGCGGAGTGGCCATCCTGCTGCTTTTCTGCACACAGGCATACTGGCTTTATAACCAGTATCAGTATAGTTTAGACAAGACGGTGGACCAGTTCAAGGAAGACTGCGACAAGACGTTTAGGGATGTGTTCAAGACATATAAATTGCAGGCCGATAAAGGACATAAGAAGCACACGTTCAAAACCAAGATAGAAACCAAGTTTGATACAAAGAAGGTGCAGAAGGCTGTTACTACGCTCAGCTTTTGGGATAACAAAAAATATTTAGGCAAGGTGCAGAAAATAGGCATTACCAGTGATGATGCCTATGAGCTATACTCGCGCTATGCCGCTTTTAGGGAGCATAAGCCCACAGCCGCAACTTATCAGCCATACCTGGATAAAAAAGGGTATGGCAAGATAGAGGGCTTTAGGCAAGTAAATTATCCAGACGTATTTCTTGATAGCCATTTTGAGGTGACGGGACAATGGACGAGAACCGTAACAGTTCGTTATCAGACCAATCCTATGTTTCGACAAGGCATTGCTTTCGAGGTGATGATGTCGCCTGTGCCAGTTCTGAGATCCATGCTCTGGCAGTTGATAGGTAGTTTGCTGCTCTTTGTGATATTGGTGGGATGCCTTTATTATCTCGTCAAGACCATCGTGGTGCAGAAGCGTATTGATGCCATTCGCCATGCTTTTCTCAAAAACATGATTTATGAGATGAAACAGCCTTCGAACAATAAAAATAGCGATGAATCCGCAATTTCTATCGGCTCCATCGCTTTTTATTATACCCAAAACGAACTGCGTTGTGCCCACGAACGTGTCATAGTCACCTCTCGACAAGCCGAAATATTAAGGATGTTGGCCACGCATCCTAACCAACTGGTGGAGCGAGAAAGCATCCTCAACGAGGTATGGGGCGATGACTCTTATTCCAATTCCTTGGCTCTGAATGTGCAGATAACCTATCTGCGCCGAGCCCTCAGCTCGGATGCCTCAGTGAGTATCGAGGCGGTCATCAAGAAGGGATATATCTTGCGCACACCTACATTGCCTTGATTTGTTCCTTGGCTTTGCTCGTCAGCCGTGCTTTTTCCTTTCCCTCTTTCATTTTCGGTGCTTTCTGCAGGAAAATTCGAAGGTACAGGCGTGCCTTCAGATCGTCACCATCGGCTATATACATTTGTGCGGCATTGTAGTAGTTGAGAGGGTTGTCGCTATCGTCGTATTCGATGCATTGGGCGAAAGCATGTCCCGCATTTCCGAACTTTCCTTTATCGTAGTAGAGTTCTGCCAGTTGCTGGTTGATGTAGAGTGCACGTTCTCGTGGGTAGGCAACTTCTATAGAACGGTTCAGATTCTGAATGGCTAACTCCCGATATTCTTCCTTTTTTGCCTCCTGATCTGCCTTGCAGGCGTCAGCCAGCTTCTTGTAGTCCATTCCCAAGAAGTATAGGCTGTTCATGGTTGGGTCGTCTTTTAGGTCTACAGCTCTTTTCAGATAAGGTAGTGCCAGTTGGTATTTCTCTGTGTTGTAGTAGCATAGTCCTAACACAAAGTTTGATTCATAATTGTCGAATCCATCGGCTATAAGCTTCTTGTAATAGGGTATTGCCTGTTTGTATCTGAATTGCAGAAACAGCGAGTAGGCAAGCTCTTTATTGATGAGGATGTTGGTGGAATCCTGTTTCTCTACATACGATAAGGCGAAGGCCGAAACGTTTTCGGGCTCGTTGGAGTTGTTCCAGTGTGAAAGGAGTGTGGTAAACACCTCGCTGTCGTTGGGATACTTTAGTCTGATGCGAAGTCCCCAGTTATCTATTGCGGATTTGTTGCCAAGGTTCAGATTAGTAAAGAAGAGCATTCTCATGTCCTCGTGGTTGAGGCTGTCTTCGGGAATACTGTCCATACAGGCGATGGCTTTCTTGTTGTCGCCGCGCATTCGGTAGCAAGATGCTAATTTCCGTAATACAGGCAAGTCGCCAGGATGGGTGTTGAGATGTTGTTGATAAAACCCGATGGCATGCTGAGAGTCGTGCTCGGCCATGCAACTGTCGCCCTGGCTCACGAGTGCCGAACGTACAGGATTCTCGTTCTTGCCCTGCATTGTGAGGGCCAGAACGAGAATGTATGTTATTAATAATGTTTTTCTCATATTTTATTTATTAGCATTGGTTAGTGCTTCCTTCAGGGCTTCTATACCAGGGAAGCCAGTGTGCTGGTAGATTTTGTGTCCCTGTTTGTCGATGATTACGTAGGTAGGAATGGCATCAAAATTGTACTGCTTGCCCAACTCGGCGCTTTGGGGATTGCTGATACGAGTGTGAATGCCATGAATGTCGGGTATCATCTCGTTCCACTTGTCGATAGGCGAGGTGGCATCGGCAATGTATATGTAAACTATGTCTTTCATTTCTTCTTTGATAGGCTTGATGGATTTCATGGCAGCACGGCATGGCATGCACCATGTGTTCCAGAAGTCGATGAGGATGGTCTTGCCCTTGTAGGGAGCGATGAGGGTTTCGATAATCTTTCCGGCGGCCATCTTCTCGGGTATGTCGACGATGGAGAATGTGCCCTTGGCGGCAGCTTCTTCCCTCAACTTCTTCGAGGCTTCGGCATCGGCTTTCGCTTTTTGAGCTACTTGTTCATTCTTGGCCAGCAACAATTGTAATACGGGCTGGCAGGTAATCTCGGCTTTGGCGGCCTGGAGTTCTTCCTCGCTGAGCGGTGTGTTGGGGGCTGGCATGAAGGGATTGCTGCTGGTAAGTTTCTTGCCGTACTTGTCGGCCTTGATCAGGTTGTCGCTCAGCTCGTCATTGATAATGTGTATGCCGAGAGGCTTATTGTCCAGTTCGCAGTAATAGGGATAGTAACGCTGATTGACTGAGCGAAGGATGGACATTTTGGACAGTCCCTTAAAATAGGACGCCGAGTCGATGGGTGTTTCTAAGTTCTTTTGGGCTGTGCTGTCTTTGCTTATCATATTGCTCATGCTAAGGTATGTCTTGTAGCTCAAGAGGTGGCCTATGTAGTTGATGTCGAGTTGCACACGGGCATAAGTTTTGCAGGCTTTGCTCACCGCAGCCTTGTCGATGGCCTTCTTGTTGGCTTGATAAGTATCGACGATGAACTGCTTGTATTGCAGGGGTGTCATGCCTCTTATGTCATCGAAAAATGTTCGACCACTCGTCTCCAGATTGTCTTTGACGGTTTGCAACTCGGTGCAGAGGGCGGCATAGTCGCCATCAAATTTCACATTTGTAGAGTCGAGAGTGATGGTCAGCTTTCCTTCTGGAACCATGATGATGGGGATTGCTCGCTTGCCTATCTTCAGGTCTGCCTGGGTAGGCAGCACCAGATTTTCTGTGATGGCGAAGCCCTGTGTGCCATCGGCGTTCTTTCGCAGTTTGGTGTCGTAGGGACCGCCACTAAACGCTCCGTTGTATAAAATTATGCGCACGCGTTCCCTGGATCCAGGAGTGTAGTGGTCGAAGATGACATTTATTTGCGATGGACCGAAGTGGGGTGAAGTCGGTGGCAAAGTAATGGTGTTGTCCTTGGCCTGTGCGGTGAACCCGAATGAAAGAGCCAAGACCAGAAACAAGAGATGGCGACAGATGGTCGTCTTGCAGTAGTTGAATTGTGTCATACGAAATGTTGTTTTATGTAATAATTTGCAGCTACAAAAATAAGTATAATCTTGCAATCTTGCAAACGAATATTACAACAATGAGTGTTAGTATGTCTTGGTTATCAGGTGCTTAAACGTGATGTGTAACCATACAATTCTCTTTTTTGTAATCGACTTACACTTCACGGCTTATCACAGCCTCGAAGGAATCTACCTCGCAGTCACTCTTGATGCGCGACTTTCTTACTCTTATATTAGCCATCGAATATTGCATGATTTGCATCACCTCCTCGTCAGTTTTACCCATGTGGTAGAGTATGCAGAAGAGGCAATGTGATGGATTCAGATCATAGCAGGCAAGCCGTTTGCTGTATTTTTCGTCTATCATCCTGTAGCTGGCAAGTAGCTGCAGGATTCCCTGTTTGCCGATTTGACTGATGTTCTTGTTCTGTACTGCTTGCGAGTAGTATATGAGTCCCTGACTTATATCGGTCAGTTCGCCGATTTGTGTCTTGTACAATTCTATATCCTTGTCACGTCTTTTCAGTTTGCGTACTTGTGTGGTGATGTCATGATTCAGTTGCTCGCATCGTTCTGCAAGTGTTGCGTTCTCTACGTCTTTTAGCTGATGTAGCGAACTTTGTAGAGCGGCAATGGTGCTTTGGGCTTTTCGTATGCGTGAAACAGAAAGGTATGTCATTGTCAGCAATATGGCAAGCACGATGATGATGGCTACAAGAATCCAGTTCTTCGCTTGCGCATATCGGTAGTTGCTGTAACCTCCTTCATACATTAGTTTCACCTTTTGTTCCTTGTCTGCATTGCCTTGTCTTTCAATGAAGGGTTCTGACTGATGTATTAGTTTGACGATGTTGTCGGCAGTCGTTGTGTCACCCAGGTGTAAGTACACAAAGTAAAACGGTATGAGATATTCATACGAACCCAGGTACATGTAATTGGATAATTCCTCTATTTCCGGTTTATGGGCATTGAGAAATTTCTCTCCTTTGGGTGTCTTGCCGTATCTCCATAGAAAACGATACAGATCCACTGCAGTTTTGTGTTTTATACCACCATAGTTATCTGCCAGATTGATGTAATCCATGATGACGGAGTCGGGAGTGTTTCCTTGTTCTATCAGTTTTTGAAAATAATAGTTGTACATAGGCCCTAATGTACTGTCCTTGTTCTCGGGAATGGAGTAAGCGATGTCGAAAGCTTCTTCTGCCAACTGACGGTCTTGATTGTTCACGGCACGGTAGAGCGTCGCCCAGGCACGATGGGATATGTTGTGGCTTTGTCGTGCCTCGTCCTCGAGTTTTACGGTGTAGGAGTTGTCGTGAGTGATGCGGCACATCAGGTCGTAGAGGTCGAGCTTCTCTTTTTGACGCATGATGGAACTATATCTGCAGGCTTGCTTCAGTATTTGCAGCGTTTGTGTTGTGTCGTGAGTTGTGTTGAAAGTCATGGCGCCCTTATAATATAATGCACGCGCAAGCATAGGCTCATTGTTTTCTTTGGTAAAGATCTGTATGGCATCCTCAATGTCGGAATCTCGGCGCAATATATATACGCCTAAGATTTGGTATCTTATCTTGCAAGCCAGTAGTTTGTAGTACCCTTTGTTGTCGTTGCTGTCGGTTCTTTCCAAATATACCTTGGCTTGGGCGGGATAATAGTCAGCCATATCGTCTATTTCTTCGAACGACAGGCGATAGTGCGATGGAGTACAGCCGACAACGAAGGTCAGCAACAGGGAAAATAGAAATAATATGACCGTTTTCTTCATTCTGCCTGCAAAGGTAAACATTCTTTCTGAAAATCATATACAGATAGAGAAGAAATTTGTGCTGTGATTATCAGTTATATTCGCCCTCGGATATTTGATCTTGTAATGTAATCGCACGTGACATCAAACGAACCACTTCTTTCAGTTCATTGTAATTGTCTAAGCGCTTCTGGTTGATGGCATAACCCTTGATGATGTATTGCTTCAAGATAGAGGTTGCCCAACGGCGAAAAGAGGTCGCATTCTTGCTGTTTACTCTGTACCCTACCGAAATAATCATGTCAAGATTGTAATAAGGGATGTCACGAACGATTTGTCTCTTACCCTCAAAGCGAACTTGTGCATTTTTTGCACAAGTTGACTTTTCGTATAGTTCTTGACTCTTGTAAATGTTGCGAATGTGTCGTGTAACAGATGTTCTGTCAACAGCAAACAACTCTGCCATTTGGCTTTGTGTAAGCCAAACGGTATCATTCTCTAATTTTACATTCAGTTCTATGTTGCCCTCTGTGGAACGATAGATTTCGACGGGGAAATTTCTCTGCTCTTTTCTGCTTATATCTATAGCCACAAATGAGGAATGCTGTGTCCTGATACTGAACAATATGTTAATCATATATGCTTAATCGGTTAAAACATGACGAAAAGATAGATTTTTGAGGAATAAAAGATAGAAAAAAGTTGGCTTTTCGTCCCGATTTTATTAAATTTGCAGACGATAAGACAGCATATTGCTAAGCTAATAACTAAACACTATAACGTAAATGATGAAGTACAAGAAAATGGTTCTTACAGTGGCAGTTGGAGCCTTGTCGGTAACAATGACGGCACAGACTGCGCCACAACTCAATGCCAACAACATTGAGGAAGTAATCAAGGCAATGACCTTGGAAGAGAAAGCCCAGCTCTTAGTGGGAGGTGGCAACGATGGATTCGTAGGAAGCGGAGCCATGTTGGGACACCAGAAGAAGTTCGTTCCTGGTGCTGCAGGAACGACAGTGGCTATTCCGCGTTTGGGAATTCCTGCTACGGTGCAGTGTGATGGTCCGGCAGGAGTGCATATAGATGCACATCGCGAGGGCGACAGCCGTAACTATTATGCCACAGGTTTCCCCGTAGGAACCTGTCTGGCCTCTACCTGGAACACCGATTTGGTGCGCAAAGTGGGCGAAGCCATCGGTAATGAGACCTTGGAGTATGGCTGTGATGTGGTTTTAGGACCAGGCATGAACCTGCATCGCAATCCGCTTTGTGGCAGAAACTTTGAGTATTACTCTGAAGACCCTGTTGTGACAGGTCTTATGGGAACTGCCTTTGTGCTCGGTGTGCAGAGTCAGGGTGTGGGCGTGAGTGCCAAGCATTTTGCTGTGAACTCACAGGAAAGTGACCGTACCCGTGTGGATGAGCGTCTGAGTCAGCGTGCTTTGCGTGAGCTTTATCTCAAGGGCTTTGAGATGATGGTGCGCAAGAGCAATCCTTGGACCATCATGTCGGCGTATAATAAGGTGAACGGTGTCTATGCTCAAGGCAACAAAGATCTCTTGACCAACATCCTGCGTAACGACTGGGGATATAAGGGAATCGTCGAGACCGACTGGATTGGTAAGCGTGAAGACCTGCCTGTAGAACAGGAGGTGGCTGCTGGCAACGACCTGATGATGCCGGGCTATCCTGCACAGGTAAAAGATATAGTAAACGCGGTGAAATCGGGCAAATTGGACGTAAATGACGTTGACCGCAACGTGCGCCGTATGTTGGAATACATCGTGAAGACTCCACGTTTCAAGGGGTATAAATATAGTGGCGAGCCCGACCTCAAGGCTCATGCTGCCATTACCCGCCAGAGCAGCACCGAGGGTATGGTGCTCTTGAAGAACAATGCAGCTCTCCCTATCCGTGGCTTGAAGACGGTGGCTCTCTTCGGTGTCAACTCCTACGACTTTATGTCGGGTGGACTTGGTAGTGGAGCTGTCAATGTAGGTTATTCTGTAGATATGGTTACTGGACTGAAGAACATTGGCGTGGCTACTACTCCGCAGCTCACAGAAATCTATCAGAACTATGTGAAATATGCCAAGGCAAAGCTCAAGGCAGACAAGAATCCAATGATGTGGTTCCTGGATCAAGGACAACCAAAGCTCGATGAAATCGATATAACTGAGCGATGTGTGGCCAATGAGGAGCCTAAGGCTGATGCCGCCATCATCACCATCGGACGTCAGGCTGGTGAGGGTATGGACCGTCAGATCAATGGTGAGTTCAACCTCAGTAAGACGGAACAGGATATGATTTTCCGTGTTTCTGATGCCTTCCATGCTAAAGGCAAGAAGGTGATTGTCATCATCAACTCAGGATCTGTCATGGAAACAGCAAGTTGGCGCGACCGTGTGGATGCCATCCTCGTGGCATGGCAACCCGGTATTGAAGGCGGTAACTCTGTGGCCGACATCCTGACAGGAAAGGTGAATCCATCGGGCAAACTGACCATGACTTGGCCTATTGCAGCGACAGATCATCCTTCTACTGCCAACTTCGCCAAGGAGTATGATATGTACACCTATAAGAATATGGAAGGCTGGGGAAAGGGCAATATCCCTGGCGTAGACTTCAGCAATCATGAAGAAGACATCTACGTGGGCTATCGCTACTTCGATACTTTCAAGAAGGATGTGGCTTATCCTTTCGGTTACGGTCTGAGTTATACTACTTTCGAGATGGGCAAGCCTTCTGTCAAGGCTAACGGCAAGAACATAGAGGTAAGTGTAACCGTCAAGAATACTGGCAAGGTTGCTGGCAAGCAGGTGGCACAGGTTTATGTCACCGCTCCTAAGGGTGCTTACGAGAAGCCTGCCAAGGAACTTAAAGCCTTTGGCAAGACCCGTGAGTTGAAGCCAGGTGAGAGCCAGACTTTGAAGATGACTCTCGAGAAGCGCGACTTGGCAAGCTTTGATGAAGCTAACAGTCAGTGGAAGGTTGACGCTGGCAATTATCTGTTCCAGGTGGGAACCGATGTGGAGAACATCAAGGGAATTGCTACATTAAAAGTGGCTGAATACACCGAGAAAACAAGCAGAGCCTGCGCTCCTAATGTTCAGTTGAATTATCTGAAGCAGAAGTAACTTTAATTGTGTAAGCAGAAGTATCTCTTCTCGTGTAAGAAGTAATACTTCATCACGTACAACTATGTACTCTGCCCAACGTTATGGGCAACTTTGCCCATAACGTTGGGCAGAGTTGTTCAATACGATGGGCAAAAATGCCCATAACGATGGGCAGATACTAATAAAGCCTTTCGCAGACTTTGTTCTCCTCTTCTTTCAGCCCTCCTGCATGATTGTCTTGACAGTTGATAGTTCTCAGTTTCTATAGAAAAGAACAGCTTTTCCGGTTGTTTTTTAGGAAAAGTGTAGTTTTTCTTATTGTTATTTGTAGGAAAAGTGTAGTTTTTGCTTGGTCGTTTCGTAGGAAAAGTGTATATTTGCGCCTGTAAAATCATAGGAAAAGTGTAAATATGCTTTATAGAAAGATTGAAAAATATATTATAAGTCACTTACAATCAGGGTCTGACAAGATTTTGATTATAGATGGTGCACGCCAAATAGGTAAGTCCTTTATCATTCGTGAAGTCGGAAAGAAGCTTTTTCCCAACTACATTGAGATAAATATGGAGACAGACAAGCTTGGAGACAGGACTTTTGCCGATGCTAAGACGGTGGATGATTTCTATTTGGCTTTGAGTACGGTGGCAGGTGATAGGATGAAGGAAAAGAATAACACTTTGGTGTTTATTGATGAGATTCAGGCCTACGACCATCTGCTTACTTTACTTAAGTTCCTGCGCGAAGATAACAAGTTTACTTATATAGCCAGCGGCTCGTTACTGGGTGTTACACTCAAGACAACTTCCTCTGTTCCTTTGGGCAGTATCATCATCCGGCACATGTATCCATTGGACTTCGAGGAGTTTTTGATAGCCAATGGTGTAGGACAACTGGTGCTTGATACGATTCGCAAGAAGTTTGCTTCAAGGGAGTCGATGCCGGAAGCTATCCATAACAAACTGCTCGATTTGTTCAAGAAGTATCTCTTGGTAGGAGGCTTGCCTGATGCCGTCAACGAATTCCTGGCTACCAAGAATATCACAGTCATTCGTACCATACAGAATGAAATTCATCACCTCTATGGTGTGGATGCGGCCCGTTATGAGGAAATGCACAATCGCCTGAAGATTCAGCGCATCTACAGTATGATTCCTTCTAACTTGGAAAACAAGAAGAAGCGAGTAGTGGTGACGGATATTGAGGACAAGAAGGGAAAGCGAATGGGTGATTATGTCGAGGAGTTCGACTATCTGATTTCTTCGGGCATTGCGTTGGAAGTGAAGGCCATCAGCAAGCCAAGTTTCCCCTTGATAGAGAATAGTGGTAAAAATCTGCTCAAACTTTATATGAACGATGTGGGTATTCTGACCAGTATTTTCTTTGACACCAACATCAAGGCGGTGATGGATGATGTGGCAAGCATCAATCTTGGTTCCGTTTATGAGACTGTGGTGGCGCAGGAACTGAAGGCGCATGGTTTCAATCTTTATTATTACGACAATAAGAAAACTGGAGAGGTGGATTATCTGATAGATGACATGGAGCATCTGTCAGTCCTTCCGCTCGAAATCAAGTCGGGTAAGGATTATCAGGTACACAGTGCTTTGGATAAGTTCTTGCAAATCAAGGAATACAACATCCAGGACGCCTTCGTTCTCTCGAATGCTCAGCAGGTGGAACAGAAGAATGGCATCACTTATCTGCCTATCTATTATATAATGTGTATAGAACCGAAGGAGATGGAAAATAAAGTGTTGTAGAAATACTTTTTCTTGTGTTTATACCCATATCGGAAGCCTTGATGGGCAGAGGTCGGGCAGACATATATACAGATAAGGCATATCTGTATGCTTGCTTCGGTTTTGACATTCTGGAACTTCGCAATTAGTTATGTTACTTCCCTTTCTGTATATTTTCTCCTTAGAGAGCACAAATGTGCCCTCAGGCAGGGCACATTTGTGCCATAAGTAGGCATTTTCCCTGCAGCAGTATTTATAAAAAAGGGTTTTTAGCGTAATCCATTTCAAAAAAGCAACAAGTCGAAAACAAGAGTCTTATCGTTTTACACCTCCTGTATCGTATTTAGTTTAATTGATGTTAATTATGGATGGTTTGACACAAATAAATCGGTTAAGGCTTTGGCGTTTCTGAATAATGTAGTATTTTCGTATTGTCAATATAAATGTTTACATCATGGTAAAGAATATTGCATCATTTATCTTGCTGGTTGTAATTTGCGTCTCTTGTGGCAAGCATGAGTATCCATCTGCTTTGGTGGAGGCTGACAGTTTGTGTTATTCTAATCCCAAACTGTCATTGGAGAAACTCGCCCAAATCCGAAAAGATTTAGATACAACAAATACTGCGGATTGGATGTATTTCCGTTTAGTAAAGTTAAAGGCACAAGACAAAGCTTACATCCCTCATTCTGATTTGACAAATTTGAACCAAATGATATCTTATTATGAGGGCAAGGGGGATAAGAAAATGTTGCCTGAAATATATTACTTGGCAGGTTCGACCTATTTTGATTTACACGACTCACCACAAGCATTGGATTATTATCATAAGGTCTTGGATAACATTACAGCCGATGATAATTTGCGCCTGTGGGGAATTACACATGCGCAAATTGGTTATGTCATGCTTTATCAAGGCAATTATATGTCTGCAGTTCAACATTTTAAAGAGTCTTATTTCGTTGATTCTTTAAGAAATGATGTAGAGGGAATGATTTATGACTTGCGAGATTTGGGCTATTCTTATTCAAGTACTGAGAAATTGGATAGTGCGATTTTTTATAGCCATAAAGCTTTACAGCTTTCTTTGAAAATAAAAAATTCAAAAATGGCAAATAATGCAATGTCAAGTTTGGTGGGAATTTATTTGGACTCTCGTTTTTGTAATGTTGATTCTGTTGCCAAATACATTAACCCTATGCTTAATGATGTTGAGCCTGAAGATAGAAGCGGTGTGTATTGCGTTGCGATGAAATATTATATGTTGCGTAATATGCCGGATTCCGTCAATTATTATATTAAAAAAATTGAACAGTATGGAGAAATATATGCTAAATATTCGGCTTGTTGCTTGAAAATAGAATCTGCATTGAAAAGAAAAGGAAACAATAGAGATATGCAAACTTGGAATCAACTTATTTGTTATCGAGATTCTGTGGACAAAATTACCAAAACAGAGGCTGTTTCCAAATGCCAGTCTCTTTATGATTATACACAAAGAGAAAAAGAAAACGTTAGGTTGAAGAGTGAGAATGAAAGGCATAAATTGTTGTTGGTCATATTGGGATTGTGTACCTGTCTTGTCCTAATTGGTTTCTATGTATATTACAAGAATAGCAAGAACGCCAAGATAGAACAGAAAAGACAGATGGAGGAGTTGCAGCATCTTTTGGAAAAAAGTGCATCACAAGGGTCAACAAATAAAGATGCTTTGGCTCGAATGAAAGAGACTGAGATTTACTCTTTGTTACTCAATAAGATGAAAGTAAATCAGAATATCACTCAAGCAGAGTGGTCGGAATTGGACCAAGCTATCAATCAATATTTTGTGGATTTCAAACTTAAACTCTATCGTATATGTAATTTGTCAGATTTGGAGTACCAAATATGCTTGTTGCTGAAGTTAGAGGTATCTTTATCTGATATATCAACACTTGTTCATCGAGAACCTTCTGCATTAACTATGTCCAGAAAACGTTTGTTCACGAAAATGTTTAAAAAAGAGGGTAAAGCAGAAGAATTAGACTCGTTCATTCGTTCCGTCTGATGTGAAACTATTCACATTGCTAAAAGTGACCTTATTGTAAATGTTTGGATGATAGTTACTTATAAAAAGTGAAAGATTTGTGAACGGATTCTAACTCGATAACTCTCACTTTTTTCATACTTTTGCATTATCATAATTTTTTGCGTATGAAAAAAGTAAGTTTAATTAATCTTATGTGCTTAGTGGCACTAAGCGTGTTGTTGGCAAGCTGTAAGGACGATGATGCGCCTTATTTCGAGCGGAGCGGCTATTTGTTGGATTGTTTCTTGGACGCAGATGAGGAGTATTCTTTGGAGGATGCTGTTGGACGAACCTTGGATTCATCGTGCAGTATTTCTAATGAGAATGATGGTGTGGCAGAGTTGCTAGTGGATCAAGAAACTGGTAATCATATCATTGTACCCAAGAAGATTGGTCGTACTCGTGTCAAATTAATGAGAGGTGAAGAAAAGGTTTCTATTACTGTTGTGGTAAAGACAGAGGCTATAGACTTCTGGAGAATAACAGACCGAATCGAAAAAATAGATTGCGCTTCTGATTTGAAGGAGATTATACGTGCTGATATGTATGAGTCGCAAGTTCTTCCGCAACTGAAGGTAAATGATGATGTTTATTTCGGTTATGGTAGTAAAGGAAGATGGAATATGAGTTATTCCAGCAATCGTGATGAATTAAGGGACTTTTATGTGGATTATGCAAAAGGAGATACTGAATACAAGTTCTATGCTTGGCCTGACATGGATAAGAAGCAGGCCTTTACTTTCTCGCTGGATGAAGTGAGACGACCTTCTGGTGGAGAACCTACGAAGTATGGAACTTTTACTTGTGACTTGACGGATTACTATCAACAGAAGTATGGACAGGACAAAGTGAAACGAGTGGTGCTGTCGTATAAAGTAGTAAGCTTTCGAATGATTATTTAGATGTGTTCGCCTGTCCTGTGCATGCTCATAAGAGCTACTTGCGACAGAAGAAATGATCCTTTCCGCAGAAATAAGGAGAAATCCTGAGATAGTCCATGGCCTTTGCCGTCAGCAAACAACCGCAGACGGTGAAGGCCACAGCTGTTATTGTGAAGAGGATGACCGTAGGGTCGAAAGTGAACAAAGGCACAAAGAGCTTGGTGATGATGGTGAAAGCCGGCGAGAACAACAGGATGGGGAGGGTGTTCTTTCCGATGACGAACGCTCCTTTCCTGAAGAGCTGGGGCATGAATCTATATACCGTCAGCCAGAATACTGTCATCACGTAGGTGAGCCACAGGCTGCGGACCAGGACAGGATAAGTACTCTGCCAGGAAGTAATGCCCACGATGGTGACGATGATGGCAAACAATGACGGGCGGAAGACACTCAGGAACGGCACGCGAAGGAGCTTGATGCCCACACCAATGGTGAAGAAGATGCAGCAATGCCAGGAGATGATGTCCAACCAAACCACAAAAATACCGATGAAGGCAACCGTGAGCAGCAGGGCTCCTATCTTGATTTTGTTGCGGTAAAGCCATGAAACGGCATAATAGGCCACATAGCCGATGATGAGGTTGTGGATGTACCAGTATGGCCCCAGTGGCTCCATGGCGAGTTTACGCAGAAAGACGAGTATGTCGAGCCTGTCGATATGCTCATTGATGGGCAGTATCGAAGCCAGGATGATGTAGAGGCCCTCCATGACGATGTAGGGCACAAACCACCATTTCACCTTTTGGCAGAATTCGGTAAATGGCTTGTCGACATGAGCCAGGAAACCCGAGATGACAAAGAAGACAGGCGTAGTATAGAGCAGAAAGAACTCCTTGAGCCAGGGGTAGGTCTGTCCCAAATAAACCAAGTGTATCATGATGACGTGCAGGATGAACACACACTTCAGAAAGTCTAATTGTACGATTCTATTCTTCATTGATAAAAAGACATTGTTCTGAAGATATAACGCAACAAGTCTTTTTTTATTATTTTTCATGAGCCTTGCTTTGCCGTTTCGGTGAAATTGCTTAACTTTGCACGCAGAATTCGAATTTTTATATCTTTAATGTAATTATGGCAAAAAAAGCTCTTTTGATGATTCTCGATGGATGGGGAATCGGACAGCATGGCAAGGGTGACGTAATCTATAATACGCCAACTCCTTACCTGGATTATTTGACAGCAGTTTCAGCACACTCTCAGCTCCAGGCTTGCGGTGAAAACGTAGGCTTGCCTGAAGGACAGATGGGTAACTCGGAGGTAGGTCACCTCAATATCGGCGCAGGTCGTGTGGTATATCAGGACCTCGTTAAGATCAACAAGGCTTGCGAAAGCGGTGATATTCTGAAGAATCAGGAAATCATCAACGCTTACAGCTATGCTCAGAAGACAGGCAAGAAGCTCCACCTGATGGGTCTTACCTCTACTGGCGGCGTGCACTCTTCTCTCAACCACCTCTACAAGTTGATTGAGATTTCTAAGGAATATGGTTTGAAGAATACATACGTTCACTGTTTCATGGACGGCCGTGATACCGACCCAAAGAGCGGTAAGGGCTTCATCGAGCAGGTTCAGGCTTGTTGCGAGAAGAACGATGCTCATATCGCAAGCATCGTAGGTCGTTTCTATGCTATGGACCGTGACAAGCGCTGGAACCGTGTGAAAGAGGCTTACGACCTGCTCGTAGAGGGCAAGGGCAAGCAGGCAGACGATATGGTAAAGGCTATGCAGGAAAGCTACGATGAGGACGTGACCGACGAGTTCATCAAGCCAATCTGCAACTCTACCGTTGACGGCACCATACAGGAAGGTGATGTCATTATCTTCATCAACTACCGTAACGACCGTGCCAAGGAGCTGACCCAGGTGTTGACTCAGCAGGATATGCCAGAGGAAGGCATGCACACCATCAAGGACCTGCAGTACTACTGCATGACTCCATACGATGCAAGCTTTAAGGGTGTACACATCCTCTTCCCTAAGGAAAATGTAATGGATACTCTTGGTGAGTACCTGAGCAAGCAGGGCAAGAAGCAGCTCCATACAGCTGAGACAGAGAAGTATGCGCACGTGACATTCTTCTTCAATGGTGGCCGTGAGACACCTTATGAGGGTGAGGACCGTATCCTCGTGCCTTCTCCAAAGGTTGCTACCTACGACTTGAAGCCAGAGATGAGCGCTTACGAGGTGAAGGACAAGTTGGTGGGTGCCATCAATACACAGGAGTATGACTTCATCGTTGTCAACTTCGCCAATGGTGATATGGTAGGCCACACCGGTATCTATAATGCTATTGCCAAGGCTGTTCATGCTGTAGACAACTGCGTAAAGGATGTTATCGAGGCAGCTAAGGCCAACGATTATGAGGCTATCATCATCGCTGACCACGGAAATGCTGATCATGCCATCAATGCTGACGGTACTCCAAACACCGCCCACTCGCTGAACCCAGTGCCATTCATCTATGTAACAGACAACAACTCAGCTACTGTTAAGGATGGTCGTCTGGCCGACGTGGCTCCTTCTATCCTCCATATCATGGGCTTGGAGCAGCCTGCTGACATGACAGGTGAGAACTTGATTTCTGACAATAAGTAAAATACGATTTTATATACCTATAAAAAGTATCCTAAGATACTTGACCAAGTAATATAAGATACTTGCGCAAGTATCTTGAGATACTTTTAAATTTATATTAAGCATGAACGTAAAGATAGAAGACAGCTGGAGACAGCACATAGGTGACGAGTTCGAGAAGCAGTATTTTGTCGATCTCAGCAACTTTGTACGAGAGGAATATCTGCATACGCCTTGTTATCCTCCCGGACGCCTGATATTCAATGCCTTCAATCTTTGCCCTTTTGATGATGTAAAGGTGGTGATTATCGGTCAGGATCCTTACCATGAGCCAGGACAGGCTATGGGACTGAGTTTCTCTGTACCCGAAGGAGTCACTTTTCCACCATCGTTGATGAATATCTTTAAGGAAATACAGATGGATCTTGGTATTCCGATGCCTGCTACAGGTGATCTGACCCGCTGGGCCAAACAGGGAGTGTTATTGCTCAATGCCACCCTGACAGTTAGAGCCCATCAGGCTGCGAGCCATCAGCGCAAGGGATGGGAACAGTTTACGGATGCTGCTATCAAGGCTCTCAGCAGGGACAAGGAGCATCTGGTATTTATTCTTTGGGGAGGCTATGCCCGCAGCAAGGCTTCACTCATCGACTCTTCGCGCCATCTGATATTGCAGAGCGTGCATCCTTCGCCATTATCTGCCAACCGCGGCGGATGGTTTGGCAATCATCATTTCTCCCGCTGTAACGAATATCTCAGACAGAATGGGATAGAACCGATACAATGGTAGAGGCAGCAGAAAAGAGGTTATACATATTTATATATACAGGAAACATTTATGAACAAAGACGAACTGCGTATTCTTCAGGTGGGTGATGTGCTGGTATCACCTAATATTATTACTGAAAAATTCTGTTGCGACCTTGATGCCTGCAAGGGAGAGTGCTGTATCGAAGGCGATGCCGGTGCTCCTGTAAGTCTCGACGAGATTATGGAGATAGAGAATATGCTCGATGTCGTTTGGGAAGACCTGTCGGCTTCGGCACAGGCTGTCATAGATAAGCAGGGTGTGGCGTATACGGATATAGAAGGCGACTTGGTGACGAGCATCGTCAATGGCAAGGACTGCGTATTTACCTGCTATCAGGACCTGAAAGACATGAACGACGGGCACACCATACAGAACTGCTGTCTTTGTGCCTTGGAGCGTGCCTATCGTGAGGGAAAGTCTAAGTTCATGAAACCCATCTCATGTGCCTTGTATCCCATTCGTGCCAAACACTTTGGCAACGGGGTATATGGTTTGAACTATAACCAATGGAAGATCTGTAAGGCAGCCGTGAAGAAGGGCGAGGAGTTGAACCTGCCCGTATATAAGTTCCTCGAAGGCCCTCTTGTCAAACGATTTGGACAAGAGTGGTATGACGAACTGTGTGCTGTAGCCCGTGAGTTGGGCTATTAGTAGATTTCCAATCCTTCTATTTTCTGTATCTGACTCTTGCGGAAATGGCGGTCGCCCTTGATGGTGATGGATTTTTGCCGGCTCGTGCTGAGACGGCGGAAGGCTTGTTCGTCCATTTCGCCACTGCAGATATATACCAGTCCGTTTATCTCAAGTCTTTCTCCCTTCTTGGCCTCGCGCAGTGTGATGCGTACGGAGCCTTGGAAGAAACGGTCGAAGTCGTAGTGGAGGCCTAAAGAATCTTCGTATTCGGCAATAGGCGACAGTACATGTCTTAGCCTGTTGACATAGGCAGGGTAAGTGGGTAGTGTGGTGTAGATGCCCCTGGTCTCTTTCAAAAGTCTGTGCACGGGCTTTTCGGATTCTTGGAAGAAGAAGTCGGAGGCTTTCCAGTTGTTGTCATATTGTCTGTTGTCGAAAACCTCTATGGTGTTTCCTATGTTGTCTTGCGTTATCCGGTTGCCTTTAGACAGGCTGCAGCTCCAGGATTCGTCGGCTTGTTGATAGAACGCCGAGCCGTTATGGCTTGTTCCATAATAATCCAATGTTAGTTGTTTGCTGGCAGCATTCTGTGAATATGCTGTAGCCTGAGGGCATGGCGCATACCATACGGCTATGGTATTGGAGTCTGGTCGCAGATAACGAGTCACATCGTAGGTATGCAGAAGGATTCCCTGCGGAGTTGTGTTTCTGTAGTAGACTTCTCTCGATACATTTCTCTCGTTGATATATACCTTGCAGCTGCCCATACTGGCAAAGGTGATATATGCCTGTTGGGGACGGTGCTTGGTGATATAAGTATGGCGGAACATCACCTCGGTGCTGTCGTCGGGAAAGGGATAAGAAATCCAGTGGGTACCGAACTCTTGACTATACGAGTTCAGTACCCAGAGGATAGAGAATATGATACAAATGATTTTGCGTATCATTTATTTGAAAGTTATTATTATCGTCACTTGGTTGCAGCCTTTTATTTGACCGTCTTGGTCTCACCAGCCTTGAAATGCAGTTTTTTCTGCTTGCCGTTGTAGCAAACGGTGAGCACGCCAGCCTGATGGCTGGTAATCTTGGCTTTGGCAACCTTCCGATTCTTCCAACTGAGGTCGATCTTGTAGTTGCCACGCGCCTTGATACCGTTTATCTCGCCAGTATTCCATACTTCAGGGAGTGATGGCAGCAGTTCCATCGTGTCGCCATCACACTGCATCAGCATCTCACAGATACCAGCAGTTCCACCAAAGTTTCCATCAATCTGGAAGGGTGGGTGAGCATCAAAGAGGTTGGGATAAGTGCCTCCGGAAGAATGGTTCTTTAACGTGTTGGGACTGACATAGTTGAGCAGTTTGCGCAGAATGGCGTACGACTTGTCGGCTCTGTGCAGACGAGCCCACAGACAGATGCGCCATCCTGTACTCCAACCAGTAGAGTTGTCGCCCTTGATCTCCAACGATTTGGATGCGGCTGCAGCAATTTCAGGAGTCTTGGCTAATGTGATATGGTTGAAAGGATACAGACCTAAGAGATGAGACTGATGGCGATGTTGCCAATCCCGGTCGTCCCAGTCGTAGTACCATTCTTGCAGATTACCCCTCTTGCCTATTTGATAAGGATGCAAACGATTGATGGCATCTTGCAGAGTAGCCTGATATGCAAGGTCGGTATTGAGTGCCTTTGCTCCCTTGATGGTATTCCTGAAGAGCTCGTGAATGATGGCAAGATCGGCAGTTCCTCCATATAGGGTGCTTCCCTTGTAGCCTTTGTCTGTTATATATTGTGCCTCAGGTGAGGTGGAAGGGGCTGTGATGAGTTCGCCCGGCTTCTTGGGGTTGTCGATAAGCCACTTCAGCATGAAGTCGGAAGCACCTTTCATCAGTGGGTAAGCTGTCTGGCGCAGGAAGTCGAGATCGCGTGTGTAGTCATAGTGATCCCAAAGAGTCTGTACGAGCCAGGCTCCACCCATGTTCCAGTTGCTCCACTTGGGGCTTTCTTTTTTGGTGCCTACAGGATTACTCATGGCCCATGCATCGGTATTATGTCCGGCACACCAGCCTTCCTCTATACCATAAAAATGCTTGGCGGTGTACTTTCCTGTTGCGGCAAGGGCCTTTACCAGTCCTTCTACAGGCATGGTGAGTTCTGAGAGGTTGGCTACTTCTGCAGGCCAGTAGTTCTCTTCCAGATTGATGTTGGTGGTATAGTTTCCTCGCCATGGCGACAGACGGGTTGGTGCCCACAGGCCTTGCAGGTTGGCAGGAACACCCGGAGTGCGTGAGCAACTGATGAGCAGGTATCTGCCAAATTGGAAATAGAGCATCTCGAGATATGGGTTTTGTTCCTGCTTCTTTGTATAGTCGAGGAGTTGTTGCTCCGTGTTGCGCTGAGTGTCGTATCGGGCTCCTTTCAGTATGAAACGGGTGCGGTCGAAAAATTGTTTGTAGTCGTTTACATGACGTTGGCGTAGCTCGGGATAAGTATAGTTGACCAGATGCCAGGCGTCATCTGCCACCTTTTCTATATATGGAGCTCCTTCGGTCACGGGATGCTTGTCGAAACCATTATAGCTGGTCTCGTTTACGAAGTATATGATGGCCTCGCTCACGCCCTGTAGGTGCAGGGTAGAGTCGGTAGGCGTGATACTTCCATCTGTGTTTCGTATGCTCAGTATGGAGCAGAAATGCGTGCTGTTCTCTGGCTCTCCTATGGCATGACCAGTAAGTGTGAGCTGGTTGCCTGAAGCTTTTACCTGATGAGGGATAAGCGATGTAAGCGAGATGTCGCAGTTGATGGCTTGTTTCTGTGATGCGGTGAGCCTGATGGCTATCACTTTATCTGGATGTGATGCGAAGTACTCCCTGGTGTAGTTAACCCCTTCACGGCTATAGCGAAGTGTGGCTATGGCGCTGTCGAGACTGAGCTGACGGTAGTACTGGGTGGCTTGTCCTGGGTTCTGGTCCTTGATGTTGATGATGGTAAGAGGCTGGTAATACTCCGAATTGTGCCCTTGCACATGCAGCTGAAGTGAGTCGGCAGCCTTGTAATCTTCTCTGAAGAGTGCTTCCCTTATCTTAGGAATCCACTTGTAGGCTTCGCCTCCTTCCTGCCTGTCAACAGGTTTCCCCGTCCACAGGGTGATGTCGTTGAGGTAAATAGAATCGTTGTTGGCGCCTCCATATATGAGGGCTCCCAACTTGCCGTTGCCTATAGGCAAGGACTCTTCGAAGACTGTTGCAGGCTTGGTGTACCATAAGTTGAATGGCAACTTGTCCTGTGCAAGTCCTGGTAAACTGTTGGCTAAGAGTAGCGCTGAGAAAACAAACTTTCTCATGGTTTTGGGATTTAAGTACTAAAAGGGCGGACATTCTTGATAAGAAGTCCGCCCTGGTATAAATGGTTTAATTAAGCGTCAATATTAGCGTAGGTTGCGTTCTGCTCGATAAACTCACGGCGTGGCTCTACATCGTCTCCCATCAGCATAGAGAAGATCTCATCAGCATGAGCTGCATTCTCGATGGTGACTTGTTTGAGGAGTCGTGTCTTTGGGTCCATGGTGGTTTCCCAGAGCTGCTCGGGGTTCATCTCACCCAAACCTTTGTATCGCTGAGTGTGGATGTTCTTGTCTTCCACGCCTTCGCCATACTTGTCGATAAAGGCCTGGCGCTGCTGTTCTGTATAGCAGTATTCGCTCACCTTGTTCTTGAAAGAACATTTGTACAGTGGTGGAGTGGCGATATAGAGGTGTCCCTCCTCGATAACCTTTGGCATGAAGCGATAGAACAATGTCATAATCAGGGTGTCGATGTGTGAACCATCGACATCGGCATCCGTCATGATAATAATCTTGTCGTATCTCAACTTGTCTGTGTTGGCCTCCTTGCTGTCTTCTCCGTCTACTCCGAAGCGGACTCCGATGCTCTGGATGATGTTCATTACTGACTCCGCCTCGAACACCTTATGCCATTGCACCTTCTCTACGTTAAGAATCTTACCGCGCAAAGGAAGAATAGCCTGATGGAAGCGGTCGCGTCCCTGCTTGGCAGAACCACCAGCCGAGTCACCCTCGACAAGGAAAATCTCGCACTCCTTAGGATCCTTGATAGAGCAGTCGGCCAATTTGCCTGGCAGACCTCCACCTGTCATAAAGTTCTTGCGCTGTACACTCTCGCGTGCCTTGCGTGCTGCGATACGTGCTGTAGCAGCCAAGACCACTTTTTCACAAATCTTCTTTGCCTCGTCTGGATGTTCCTCTAAATAGTCGGTCAAAGCTTCATTGACAGCCTGTTGTACGGCACCCTGCACCTCGCTGTTTCCAAGCTTGGTCTTGGTCTGACCTTCAAACTGCGGCTCAGCGACCTTGATAGAGATGACAGCTGTAAGACCCTCACGGAAATCTTCAGGTGCAATCTCGACCTTGGCTTTCTCAATCTGCTTGGCTATGGTTGGCTCTGCTTCTGCGTATGCTTTCAGTGTGCGGGTGAGCGCCATGCGGAAACCAGTGAGGTGGGTTCCACCCTCGATGGTGTTGATATTGTTTACATACGAGTGAATATTCTCGCTGTAATCAGTATTATACATGATGGCAATTTCGATAGGAATGCCCTGCTTTTCTGTCTTCAGATAGATGACGTCGTCGAAGAGATGAGTGCGGTGACGGTCTACATAGCGAACGAATTCCTTCAAACCGTCCTTGGCATGGAACACCATCTGTTTTGTTTTTCCCTCTTCGTCGGGACGAAGGTCTGTCAGCGTTATCTTGATACCGGCATTAAGGAATGCCAACTCACGCATGCGGCTTGCAATAATATCCCATTTGTATACTGTAGTGGTGAAGATGGTTGGGTCTGGCCAGAACTGCTGGCGTGTACCACGCTTGTCGGTCTCGCCAATCACCTTTACAGGATAGAGAGGCTTTCCCTTTTCGTATTCCTGCTGGTAGATCTTGCCTCCACGGAACACCTGAGACATCATGTGTGTTGACAGAGCATTAACGCAACTAACACCCACACCGTGCAAACCTCCGGAAACTTTGTAGGAACCTTTGTCGAACTTACCTCCGGCATGGAGTACTGTCATTACTACTTCGAGAGCAGACTTGTGCAATTTTTCATGCTCGTCTACAGGAATACCACGTCCGTTATCTTCTACTGTGATAGAGTTGTCTTCGTTGATAGTAACCTCTATGTCTGTACAGTAACCTGCCATGGCCTCGTCGATAGAGTTGTCTACAGTCTCATTTACCAAGTGATGCAGACCTTTCTCGGAGATGTCACCGATGTACATCGCAGGACGTTTGCGAACAGCCTCAAGTCCTTCGAGAACTTGGATGTTGCTCGCTGAATAATTATTTGCGTTGTTTTGATTTTCTGCCATTTCTTTGTTTAGTATTATTTCCGTGCAAAGATAACAAAAAAAAGCGAGAAAAGGGATAGAATGTTGCTAAAAAACCACAAAAAGCGATGCTTATTTTTTTATTTTTCCCTTTTATATTCAAAAGGGTCGTTTATGCTCCTTTTGTGGGTGAGTTCCTGGATGTTTGGTAAACAAATTAAGGCTGCAATCCTTTCGGAATGCAGCCTTATGTATGTTTATCTCCTAATTTGAGATTAGCCCAACTTAGCGATATGCTGAGCAAGACCAGACTTCAAGTTAGCAGCCTTGTTGCTGTGGATGATGTTGATCTTAGCCAACTTGTCTAAAAGCTTCTGAACAGTAGGATACAGCTTTGTAGCCTCTTCCTTATCTGTCATGTTGCGCAACTTGCGTACAGCGTTACGCATGGTCTTTGCATAATACTTATTGTGCAGAGACTTCTTTTTGTCCTGACGGATTCTCTTGATTGATGATTTATGATTTGCCATCTTTTTTTATTATTATATATTCTACTTGTAGTCCCTAGCAGAGTCGAACTGCTCTTTAGAGAATGAAAATCTCTCGTCCTAACCGATAGACGAAGGGACCATTTGTTGTTTGCGGGTGCAAAGTTACTACATTTTTTTTGTTCTCACAAATTTTTTATGTGGAATTTTTCTTCAAATGCATATTTTTTCGTATTTTTGCCATAGTTTTGGTAAAAAAGGCGATTAAATGGTTATAAAAACGAAAGCTGTTGTGCTACATGTGGTTAAATTCGGTGACAATCAACTTGTTGTTGATTTTCTTACCGAGGCATTGGGGCGTTTGTCTTTTATGATTCGTCTGCCCAAATCGGCGAAGGCTAAGGTGAAGCGTCAGTATTTTCAACCTCTTTCTGTTTTGTCCTTAGAGTTTGATTATCGTCCTAAGGCCAGTCTGCAACGGCTCAAGGATGTTTTCATTGCTGTTCCTTTTACAGATATTCCGGTTTCGCCCTATAAAATGTCTATGGCGATGTTCCTTTCTGAGTTCTTGTATTATACTACACGCCACGAGCAGGAGAACGTTTCCTTGTTCAGTTTTGTAGTGAGCAGTCTGCAATGGTTGGACTTGGCGCGTGAAGGGTTTGCCAACTTCCATATCGTTTTCATGATTCGTCTTACCTTGTTCTTGGGAATTGCGCCCAATGTGGAAGATGCGTCACAAGGTGGTTGCTTCGACCTGAGTGAGGGAATGTTTGTTGCCCCAGCATCTGTACATTCGATGTTCTTGTCGAAAGATGATTCTTTGCGGATGCGCGATTTGATGAGGCTTCGCTTTCAAACAATGCACCTCTACACAATGTCACGGCAGGAGCGTAACAGATGTGTAGAGGTGATTATAAGTTATTATCGGTTGCATATGCCCGATTTTCCCGAATTGAAAACTCTCCCTATATTGAAGGAACTGTTTGTTTAAGCGAAACTGATGACACCCTTTACTGGTTCGTCGCCCTCTTCTTTCTTGGTGGTTTCCTGCTGACCGGAGGCGATGTGGCGAATGTCTTCAAGCATCTGACGTGTACGCTTGTAGGTTGGAGTATCTTCCACTTGCATGATGACGTCCTCGTTGTCCAGGTCTTCAGGACGGAAGAGGAAGATATGTGGATGACGCTTGTACTGAGGTGTATTGCCGTCAGAACCATAGTAATGTTTTCTGCGGTCTTCTCGCTCAGCTCTTTTCTCTTCCTGTTCGGCGATTCTGCGTGTCTCTTCCTCTGTATGTTTTCTGAGATGTACGTTCATACCGTCTACATCCTCTATGCCGAATCCTGTTGCAAGAACAGTCACTTTTACCTTGTTGCCCAGCTCGGGGTCGATAGCCAATCCCCATTTCAGTTCGAAGTCGTCGCCAAAGTTGCCCATGAAGTCGTTGACGTCATTCATCTCGTCCATGGTGAGACCTGTGTTGTCTTTTCTCTCACTCGAGAAGGCAATGCTGAGAAGAATCTTCTTGGAGTTGAACACATCGTTGTCGTTGAGCAATGGCGAGTTGAGCGCATCCTCGATGGCTTTCTTTACTCTGCCTTCTCCCTCGCCATAACCTGTACTCATGATTGCCACGCCACCATCTTTCAATACTGTCTTCACATCGTTGAAGTCGAGGTTGATGAGTCCGTGTACGGTAATGATTTCGGCGATACTCTTGGCTGCAATGCTCAGTGTGTCGTCTGCTTTGCCGAAAGCATCGAGCACAGCCAGTTCTGGATAAATCTGACGCAGGCGCTCATTGTTGATAACGAGCAGAGCATCGACGTGCTTTGACATTTCCTCAACACCATCCAGAGCTTGGTCTATCTTCTTAGTTCCCTCGAAACGGAAGGGGATTGTAACGATACCTACGGTAAGAATACCTAATTCCTTGCTTACTCTTGCTATGACTGGAGCTGCACCAGTACCGGTGCCGCCACCCATACCAGCTGTGATGAAGGTCATCTTGGTACCATCATTCAGCATGTTTTTGATGTCGTCCAATGTTTCTTCGGCTGCCTCGCGTGCTTTTTCTGGTTTGTTGCCGGCACCAAGTCCTTCCTTGCCTAATTGGAGATGTACGGGCACAGGAGAGTCGTTGAGAGCTTGATTGTCGGTGTTGCAGAGTACGAAACTCACATCATGGATGCCCTCTTTATACATGTGATTGACTGCATTACCGCCGCCACCGCCTACACCAATTACCTTGATGATGCTGTTCTCTTTCTCTGGTTCTCCAAAATCCAGAATATGTGGAGTGTTATCTTGCATGATGAATATCTATATTAAATTTGTTGTTTGTATATATATATTAAAGAGGTGTAACTATTCTTCCTCAGAAATACTGTCTTCGACGAATTTCTTCAAGAATCGGAAGCCTCTGTGGAAGATGCTCTTCTCTTTCTTCTCTTTCTTGATTCGCTCAGCCTCCTCTTCGGCAGCTTTTCTTGCAGCCTCTTCCTCTTCTTCTATTTTCTTACGTGCCTCCTCTTCTGCTTTCTGCTTTTCGGCAGCAGTGAGAACTACGCCTGTTCCAACTGTATCGTTAGGATTTCGTGGAGTCTTATGTACATCATTGACAGTGGTGTGACCATCCTGATTGAACAGGTCGGTGTTGATTTCGTCGCCAGCACAGTTCATATTGCCTTTTGCCAACAATCCAAGAACAGTGTTCATCGTTCCGTCGTGGTTGGTGTATCTTGGATCTTTCGAGTTGACTGTCTGGTTGATGAACTTGGCAATTCTAATTTTGTCGATATGAGTGTGCATCTTGAAGGCCCTGCCAATCTCTGGCATATTGCTGCCACCTCCGGTAAGGATGATGCCACCCAGCAGTTTGTCGGCATATTCTGCTGGAACTTGGAACCATACATTCTCCACGATTTCCTCAACACGTGCTTCCACAATCTCTATAAACTTTTTGCTTTCTACTACACGGTCTTTGTCTATCGGGTAGTTGAGTGTCGGGTCGATATTGCTGTTCTCTGTATAAGCCTTGCCATATTTGAGCTTCATCTTCTCGGCATCCTGTTCCTCGATTTGCAGGCTGGTGATGTCTTTTGTGATATTGTTGCCTCCCAGTGGGATGACTGAGAGATGACGCAAGATGCCCTTGCTGTAGACTGATACTGTAGTGGTGTCGGCACCTAAGTCGACAAGCATACAACCCGCTCTCTTCTCAGAGTCTGTCAGTATATGGTCGGCCAATGCCAGAGGTGCAAGATACATCTCGGCAATAGAGATGTGGGCATTCTCGAAACATGTGTTGATGTTGTTGTAGAAAGTCCTGCGCCACAGGATATTCAGGAAGATGCCCTCGAGGTGAGAACACTGTATGCCAACAGGATCCAGCTGGTGCTGGCTGTCTATCTTGTATTCTTGGGTGATGGCATCAAGGATTTCCTGGTCTGGATAGGTCATGTTGCGGTTGATGTCCATCAACTCGTTGATCATTTCCTGTGTGATGATGGTGTGCTCAGGCAGGTCTTTCACGATCACGTTCTTGATACTGCGGATAGAACGGCCACCCACACCGACATAAACCTGTCGGATATCTTGCTTCAGTATTGCCTTCAACTTTTTGATGATATTGGTCAGGCAAAGACATGTCTGGTTGATATTGTATATCACACCTTTCCTGATGCAAGAAGACGAGTCTTCCTCCACTGTGGCAAGAACCGTGATGCTTCCATCCAGGTTCTTTTGTCCTGCTATACCTGTCATCTTTGATGAACCAAGTTCAATTGCTACGATAAATTCCTTTGGCATAGTTGTATCTATTTATCTATTTTTTATTTGCTGTGTTGTTTATTGCTGCCTCTTTTTGCAGATAATCTGGTTGTCGAACTCGATGTTGATGTACGAGTATTTGTTCCATCCTGCCTGTGAGAGTCCGTATTTGTAGAATTTCTCCAATCTGTCCATTTTCTTATTGACAAAATTGTTGATATCCTCTTCTCTCTTCCTCTTTGAGCTGCATTCAGGCAGGCGTCCTATATATACAATGTGGTTGCCTACTCTGGGTACCAGTTCTATGCTTCTGTCGGGCAGAACATTGATTTGCTCTATCTGGTTTCTCCATAACTCGTTGACCATAAGCGATTTGCTTAATAGTGAGATGTAGTTCTGTGCAAACCATTTGTTGATCTGCCCTGTCGCAACAATGAGGTCGCTTGTATATTTGGTATTCGGCATCACCTGATAGTGGTCGTCAATATAGTAGTCCTCGTTGTTGGCGCTCTTTATCCGCACGATAGGCATTCGCTGTGTCAGATGGATGTCGACAAGGCCGTTTTGTGTCTTGTAGCATTCTGCTGTCTTGACAAAAGGACTGGTCTTCAGTGTCTCTTCTATTTTGCGGGCACTGATGTCGGTCATCTTCTTCTTCAGAGGGTACAGTTGCTTTGCTTCTAACCTTTTCTTTATTTCTTTAGCGTTCAGAAAACCATTCGTCATCTCGTCTTGTATGTTGATGTTCACCTTTGTGCAGACTTTCTTGCTTTCATCAGGTTTGTTAAACTTGGTGATAGCGAAAGTCAGGTAAACGCCGAGCATGAGGTCGAGCAAGATGATAATAGTCTTCTTCCAATTGATGCGCATTATATTTTTTCCTTTAGAATTTTTTCTATTTCAGGGACATAGTTGTCCAAGTCGCCAGCTCCGAGTATGACGAGCACGTCGAAGTCTCTGCTTCTTACGAGGTCGAGAACATCTTCCTTATGAATCATACTCTTCTCTACGCCTGGTTTGAGGTTGTCGTAGATGAGTTTGGAGGTGACTCCTGGTATGGGTTGCTCTCTTGCAGGATAGATGTCGCAGAGGATTACTTCGTCGAGCATGCTCAGACTGTCGGCAAAGTCCTTGTAGAAATCTCTTGTACGGGTGTACAGATGAGGCTGGAAGATAGCTGTTATCTTACGGTTCTTGTACAACTCGCTTAGGCTCTTTGCACTCTGGTAAATCTCCTTGGGGTGATGAGCATAGTCGGAAAGCAGTACCAACTTGTCGGTCTTAATCTTGAAGTCGAAGCGGCGAACCACTCCCTCGTAAGTCTTCATGCCCTGTCGCAACTCTTCTGCTGTGCAGCCATTGAGCTGTGCCATGGCCATAGCTGCCACTCCATTCTCTATATTGATAGGAACGGGTTGTCCTAAGATAACACCGGGCACGTTCTCAATAGGAGAAACAAAGTCGAATGTGATTTCGCCGTTGTCGATCTTGATGTTCTCGGCATGGAAGTCTCCTTTGTCGAGGCTGTATTCATATACGCGAACGCCTTCCTGTACATGCTGTTTCATCTCCAGGTTTTTGTGGATGATGAGGGCACCGCCAGGCTGGATGAGTTCTGTATAATGGCGGAAACTCTCCAAGTAGGCTTCCTTTGTGCCATAGATGTCAAGATGGTCGGGGTCGGTAGCTGTAATGACGCTCATCCAGGGACGAAGCCAGTGGAAACTGCGGTCGAACTCATCAGCCTCAATGACTACATAGTCGCTCTTGTCGGACAGGATGTAGTTGGTTCCATAGTTCTTTGAAATGCCTCCGAGGAATGCGTTGCAGTCGATATGACTCTCGTGCATGATGTGTGCGCACATGGTGGAAGTGGATGTCTTGCCATGAGTACCGGCCACGCATAGTCCTTTGTGTGTGCGGGTGAGTGTGCCCAATACCTGAGCACGTTTCTCGATGGTGAATCCATTCTGCTGGAAGTATACAAGCTCCTGATGGGTGGCGGGGATGGCAGGTGTGTAGATGACCAGCGTGTTCTTGGCATCCTTGCATGCTGAAGGAATCAGTTCCACATTCTCCTCATAGTGGATGAGCATACCTTCCTTTTCCAGTTCGTGTGTCAACTCGGATGGAGTCTTGTCGTAACCGGCTACGGTGAGCCCTTTCTTTAAGAAATATCTGGCGATGGCGCTCATTCCGATGCCGCCTGCTCCTACGAAATATACTGATTTTATATCTTTGATTTCCATTATTTTGTTGCTAATTTTATGACTTCGTCGGCGATGACGTCGGCAGAGTTCTTCAGTCCTAATTTCTTGATATTCTCGCTCATAGAAGCGAGTTTCTGTGCATCCTCAACTATGCCGACAGCCTTCTTGATGAGTACTGCCGGTGCGTCGGCATCCTTCACATAGATGGCTGCATCCTTGTTGACCAGTGCCATGGCGTTCTTGGTCTGATGATCTTCTGCTACATTCGGGCTTGGTACCAAGATGACAGGCTTGCCGATAAGGCAGAACTCGCTGATACTGCTGGCTCCTGCACGACTTATGACAAGGTCGGCTGCCTGATAGGCTGCCCCCATGTCGCTAATGAAATCGGTAACCTTCAGCATAGGAAGGTCTTTGCCTTTGAGCTGATTGACGATGCTCTCGTGGTAGTACTTACCTGTTTGCCAGATAAACTGTACGCCACTTTTTTCTATGATGTCCAGGTTCTGCAAGACACTTTCGTTGATGGTTCTTGCACCTAAGCTTCCGCCTACGAGCAGAATTGTCTTCTTTTCAGGGTTCAGACCGAACTGCTTGCGTGCTTCCTCTTTAGTGAGAGTGGTGCTCAGCACATTCTGTCTTACGGGATTACCTGTCATGATAATCTTGTCGGCAGGGAAGAAACGCTCCATTCCCTCATACGCCACACATATCTTCTGGGCTTTTTTGGCCAGAAGCTTGTTGGTTACTCCGGCATAAGAGTTCTGCTCTTGAATGAGGCAGGGAATACCTTTGCTGGCACACACGTTGAGAGTTGGACCGCTTGCATAGCCTCCAACTCCTACTGCTGCCATTGGCTTGAAATCCTTGATGATCTTCTTAGCCATTCTTTGGCTTTTCCAGATTCTGAAAAGTACAGCGAAGTTCTTGAGCAAGTGTTTGCGGTCGAATCCGCAAATGGGCAAGCCTTTGATCTCGTATCCTGCTGCAGGGACACGTTGCATTTCCATTCTGCCTTTAGCCCCGACAAACAATATTTTTGCATCAGGACGCTTGGCTTTAATTGCGTTGGCAATAGATACGGCAGGGAAGATGTGTCCACCAGTTCCACCGCCACTAATGATAATTCTTAGCTCGTTATTCATATTTTTTCAGTTTCTATCGCAAAGGTAAATAAAAAAATCCATTTTATGGCATTTTTTATTTAAAATGTTGTTCTTTTTTATGCTGTAGCCAATTTTGGGTCAGTCTGCCTGTCATCTGCTCCTTCTTTCTTCTTGGCTGTTCTGCTGATGCTTAGGATAATACCCACATACATGCAGTTGATGATGGATGATGTTCCACCTCGGCTGATAAGAGGAAGTGGCTGTCCGGTAACAGGAGCGAGTCCTACGGCTACTGCCATGTTGAAAAGGGCCTGTGTGACGAGAAGAATGGCAAGTCCCATGGCAAGAAATGCCGGGAAATTGTTCTCACACCGGTTGGCTATTCTTCCTGTTCTGAAGAGCAGGATGATATATAGGAATGCGACAAAGAGTCCTCCCGGCACCCCCATCTCCTCAATGATGATGGCATAGATGAAGTCGGAGAAGGCCTGCGACAGGAAGTCGCGTTCTACAGAGTTTCCCGGACCTTTGCCCATGACGTTGGATGAGGCAATGGCAATATTGGCATGAGCCACCTGAGCATCCTTGTCAAGGTCTACTTCCTCTGGCGACACAGGCTTTGTGTCGAGGAAGTGGTCGATACGGGCTTTCCATGTATCCATACGGTGGAACATCTTCTGTACGGTATTCTTCTTCTCAGGTTGCTCTGTCGCTACCTGTTCGGTAAAGGTGTCGTTTGTCTTTGCCAACTTCTCTTCGTCATGCCCCAACAGCATGACCATCGAGATGGCGAAGACGATGGTGAGCAGTACAATACCAGCAAGCTTTCCGAGCAGTTTACCAGGCACTCTTCCTATGATCATCATGAAGAAAATGGTGATACACAAGAGCATGGCTGTAGACATATTCTCGAGCATGATGGGGAAAATCATAACGGCGCTGATTGTCAGGATGTATTTGAATGCCCGCTTGTCAGCTCCGTTCTCGTTCTGCATGGCACTTAGAATCTGTGCTACTGCAAGTACGAGTGTTCCCTTGGCTATCTCGGAAGGCTGAAACTGGATGCCCACGAGGCTGATCCATCTGGATGCGCCATTGGTAGACTGTCCAGCCAACAGTACCCACAGAAGTAAGACTATAGAGATAAAAATCATGAAAGGAGTTACGATTTTGAAATACTTGCACTTGACCTTCAGCATGCAAATCATGACGAAGACACCGCCAACCAGGATAGCCATGTGCTTGATGACTGGCCCCATGAAGTTTCCGCTCTTGTACGACAGCGTACTTGAGGCTGAGTAAACCTCAATGATGCTGATCATACAGAGGAAGAAAAACACCATCCAGATGACTTTGTCTCCCTTGAATATGTTACCTATTTTGTTGCTCATTTCTCTTTTTTGTCTTCCTCTTTGTCTTTAGTCTTTCTGTCTTTTACAGTTGTCGGGCAAGTGTCTTGAACTGTTCGCCTCTGTCTTCCATGTTTTTGAACAGGTCGAAGCTTGCACAACATGGACTCAGCAGAACAGTGTCGCCTTCTTTTGCCATCTTGTGGCAAGCTGCGATACAGTCTTTCATGCTGTGAGTATCACAAACAGGAATGCCAAGACAGTCGAAATTGTCGTGCAACTTCTTGTTGTCGGCTCCCAAATATACCAGTCCTACACACTTTTGCTTTACCAGTTCTGTGATGTGGCTGTAGTCGTTGCCCTTGTCCTTTCCTCCCAAGATCAGGATGGTAGGTGTCTTCATGCTTTCGAGTGCATACCAGCAGGCGTCTACGTTGGTAGCCTTTGAGTCGTTGATGTATTGCACGCCGTTCACCTTGCATACTTTCTCCAGGCGGTGTTCCACGCCAGGAAAGTCGCCCAGGCTCTTGCGGATCGTAGCCTCGTCAATTCCTGCAATATGGCAGGCAAGTCCTGCTGCCAGGCTGTTGTAGATATTGTGTTTGCCTGTAAGGCTCAGCTCAGCTTCTGGCATGGCGAAAGGAGTTGGGTAGTCGAGTTTGTAGAGTCCGTCCTCTATGTATCCTACACATCCTTCCTCCTTGTTCTCAGCAAACGGACAGATTCTTGACTTCAGATTGTATTTCTCTATCTCTTTCTTCACGATGGGATCGTCGTTCCAATAGATGAAACTGTCTTCTTCAGTCTGATTTTGTGTGATACGCATCTTGGCGTCCACATAGTTTTGCATGCAGAAGTCGTAACGGTCCAGGTGGTCGGGTGTGATGTTGAGAAGGATGGCTATGTTGGCGCGGAACTTGTACATATTGTCAAGCTGGAAACTGCTCAGCTCGATGATGTAGTACTTGTGTGGCTCCTCTGCAACCTGGAGGGCAAGGCTGTTTCCGATGTTTCCTGCCAGACCTGCATCCATGCCTGCCGCCTTGAAGATGTGGTATATGAGTGATGTGGTTGTGGTCTTGCCATTGCTGCCAGTGATGCACACCATCTTGGCGTCAGTATATCTTGCGGCAAACTCTATCTCGCTGATGATAGGTGTGCCCTGCGCCATCAGTTTCTGAATCATGGGAGCCTCTTTAGGAATACCCGGGCTCTTGATGATTTCGTTGGCATTCAGTATTTTCTCTTCTGTATGGTGGCCTTCTTCCCATTCTATCTGGTGGTCATCAAGCAGCTTTTTGTATTTGTCCTTGATTTTTGACATGTCGGATACAAATACATCAAAACCTTCTTTCTTGGCAAGTACGGCAGCTCCTGCTCCGCTTTCGCCAGCACCTAAAATTACAATTCTACTCATATTTTTTATCTTATCTTCAATGTTATAATTGTTAAGGCAGCAAGAATGATGGTGATAATCCAGAAACGGATTGTTATCTTTGATTCGTGGATGGCACCATGTGGCTTCTTGATGAGATACTTACACTCAGGGTCGAGCTGGCTGTCCTGTGTTCTGAAGTTGTCGTGGATAGGCGTTCTCTTGAAGATGCGCTGCTTGATACCTTTATGCTTGCCTAATTTATAGTAGTATACCTGTACGATGACGCTGAGGCTTTCTACGAAGAAGATGCCACAGAGAATAGGTAGCATGAGCTCTTTGTGGATGATGATGGCTCCCACGGCAATAATGCCGCCAATGGTCAGCGAGCCTGTATCGCCCATGAATACTTGCGCGGGATAGGCATTGTACCACAGAAAGCCAATCAATGCTCCAATGAAGGCGCAGAAGAATACTACGAGCTCCTCGGAGCCAGGTATGTACATGATGTTGAGGTAGGCGGCATATTGGATGTGGGAAGACACATAGGCCAGTATGCCCAATGCCACACCTATGATGGCAGAGTTGCCTGCACACATTCCGTCCATACCGTCATTCAGGTTGGCTCCGTTGGATACGGCGGTCACGACAAAGATAGTCATCAGGACGAAGAGAATCCATCCTGCTGCCGTCTTGTATTTGCCGCAGAATCCCATGATGCGTGAGTAGTCAAGGTTGTGCCCCTTGATAAATGGTATGGTGGTCTTCAGCGACTTGGTAGACTCTGCCCTGTGCTTGACGACCATCTCCTGTCCCTGACGCTCGATGGCTAAGTTCTCGTTCATCTTGACATCAGGTGAGGCCCACAGCACCAAGCCAACGATAAGTCCGATGCCGAGCTGTCCCACTATCTTGTATTTTCCTTTCAGTCCTTCCTTGTCGCGCTTGAAGATCTTGATGAAGTCGTCCATACCTCCCAGGAATCCCAGCCATACGGTGGTGATGAGCATCAGTATCAGATAGATGTTGCGCAAACGTCCCAACAGCAGTACCGGTATGAGTATTGCCATGATGATGATGACGCCACCCATGGATGGAACTCCTATCTTCTTGACACCAAATGGGTCGATGCTGGCATCGCGCTGAGTTTCAGTTATCTGCTTGCTTTTGAGGTATTTGATGAACTTCTCGCCAAACCAAGCAGAGATAACCAACGAAAGAATGAGAGCCAGGAGGGCACGGAAAGAGATGTAACCCCACATGTGGGAGCCGGAAATGCCCCATTGCTCTAAAAATCTAAAGAGATAGTATAACATTTTCTTCTTTTATTATTTCTTGTTAATACCGAAGATGCCGCGAATCACTTCCTTGTCGTCGAAGTGGTGTTTCACGCCCTTGATTTCCTGGTAGTCCTCGTGGCCTTTGCCTGCCACCAGAATCACATCGCCCTTCTTTGCCATCATGCATGCTGTGCGGATGGCCTCTTTGCGGTCTACGATGCTGATGACTTTCTTCATCTGCTGCTCGTTCAGACCAGCCAACATGTCGTTGATGATGTCCTGTGGCTCCTCGAAACGGGGATTGTCGCTGGTGATAATCACCTTGTCGCTTTGTTTGACGGCTTCTTGTGCCATGAGTGGTCGCTTGCCCTTGTCGCGGTTTCCGCCTGCACCACATACGGTGATGACTTCTCCCTTTCCGTTGAGCACCTCATGTATGGCATTGAGCACATTCTCGAGAGCATCGGGAGTATGAGCATAGTCAACGATGGCTGTGTAGCCTTCTGGTGACTGGATGGGTTCGAGACGTCCGTTCACGCTGTGCAGTGTGCTCAGTACTACAAGCACATCTTCTGGCTTTTTGCCCAGCATGATGGCTGTGCCATATACTGCCAGCAGATTGCTTACGTTGAATTTACCGATAAACTGCACGCCTACTTCTCTGCCGTCCACATCTAAGTACATGCCTCCGAAGTGGCATTCCAGAATTCTTGCCTTGAAATCGGCCATGCTCCGTGTAGAGTACGTCTTGATGGTGGCTTTTGTGTTCTGTACCATGATCATGCCGTTCTTGTCATCGGCATTGGTAATGGCAAAGGCCGACTTTGGCAGACCGTCGAAGAAGGCCTTCTTGGCATTGCGATAGTTCTCGAAAGTCTTGTGATAGTCGAGATGGTCGCGTGTGAGGTTGGTGAAGATGCCGCCTGTGAATGTCAGACCGCCGATACGCTTTTGTGCTATGGCGTGCGAAGAGCATTCCATAAAGGCATACTCGCATCCTGCTTCTACCATTTTGCTCAGCAGGAGGTTGAGCTCGATTGGGTCGGGAGTGGTGTGGTCGGCAGGAATAGCTTCGTCCTCGATATAGTTGCAGACGGTAGACAGCAAGCCGCACTTATGTCCGAACTTGCGGAACATATTATATAATAAGGTGGCGATGGTGGTCTTTCCGTTTGTTCCAGTCACACCCACCAGCTTCAGTTTCTTGGATGGATCGCCATAGAACAGGGTGGCAACTTTTCCCACTGCGTCCTCTGTAGATTCTACTTTCACGTAGGTGACGCCTTCCACCTTCTCCTCCGGCATGTCTTCGCACAGAATGGATTTGGCGCCAAGCTCGATGGCTTTGGGTATAAACTTGTGACCATCTACTTGCGTTCCCTTTATGGCAACGAACAAATGGCTATCTTTGATTTTTCGAGAGTCAATGTTCACTCCTGTAACCTCGATCTCCACATCGCCTGCTATTTCCACAGGCTGAATGTTCTTGAGTAAATCTTGTAGTTTCATATTCTGTTTCTTTGATGTTTCTATACATTATTATATATTATAGGTCGAGTGTGAGTGCGCAGACTTGTCCTTTCTTGATTCTTGTTCCTGGTACAAGACTTTGTTTTACTACTTTTCCACGACCGTAAATTCTGGTCTTTATGCCTCGGCTTTCCATCATGAAGATAGCGTCTCTTGCTCCCATGCCCGATACATCGGGTACGGCATTCTTGCTGTATTGCTTCTCCTTGATGAGCAGTACTTTCTTCTTTCCTTCCTTCTCGGCCTTTCCCCATATAGGATTGCCTGTTGCATAACTGCCCGACCAATTGGTGGCGGTGTTTATTCCGAGATGCTTCAGCACATAGTCGGCAGCCAGTATGTTGCCTGACTTTACATCTGGCAAGAAGACTGAGGCTGAGTCGCGGGCATCTTTCACATCGAGTTTCAGACTCTGTGCCATGATGCCTTCTGAAATTTCATGAAAGACCTTTCCACTCATCGTGCCGCCCGAAGCTGGGAGCCCCGATTTCTGAATGCAGACGATGCAGCTGTATTGAGGAGCATCGGCAGGGAAATAGCCTGCGAAACTGACGAGGTAGTTTGTTCCTCCGTTCTTGTATCCTCCCGCACCTTTAGATATCTGGGCTGTACCCGTCTTGCCTGCCACCTTGAAATTGGGTGAGCCTGCCTTACGTCCCAATCCCACACTTACCACTTGCTCCAAGATGGTCTGCAGTTCTTTGATGCTTTTTTCTTTGGCTATCTGTGGTCGCATGACTTCTACTGGGAACTCTTTGAGGGTTTCTCCGTTCTTCACCACTTTGGTGACGAAGCGCGGACGAACCATCTTTCCGTTGTTGGCTACTGCGTTGTAGAATGTCAGCGTGCTGATGGGCGGAACCTGTGTCTCGTATCCTATACTCATCCATGGCAGGGCAGTCTTGCTCCAGTTGACGTATTGCCCACGGCTGTTCTTGCGAGGCATACGGATGATGGCAGGTGTAGAGCCCACCAATGGTATTCTCAGATTGTCTCTCAGTCCGAGACGGTCTATTCCCTGCACAAACTTCTCTGGATGTTTGTGGTAATGGTCGTCTATGATTCGGCTTACTCCGATATTGGAGCTGTACCACAGGGTCTTCGCAAAGGTAAGCATTCCGTAGCCTCCCTTTCTCCAGTTATGGTCTTTCATGTCTCGACCATACATGTTCCATACGCCGTTTCCTGTCTCCACTCGGCACAGGGTGTCAACCACTCCGTCGTCCAAGGCTACAAGCAGCGAGGCTGGCTTGAATACAGAGCCTGGCTCCAGCAAGTCGCTGACGGCATGGTTTCTTACTTCCCGATATTCGCCGTCATCACACTTCTCCAGGTTGACGATGGCTTTCACATCTCCCGTATGCACTTCCATGACGATGGCTACGCCCACATTTCCGTTTATTTCCTTCAACTCCTGCTCTAATGAGCGTTCTGCCAGGTCTTGCATGCTCACGTTGATGGTGGTCACGATGTCGGCTCCGTCTATAGGTGGCGTGTCGGTAATGTTCAGGTATTTGTTAAGCACTTTCTTGCGCTGCACGATTCCGTTGGTTCCTCTCAGGATGGAGTCGTATGAGAGTTCCAGTCCGAAGCGGGCAGTATCCTTGGCACCAAACAAGGCTCCGATGGTTCTGCCAGCCAGTCCTCCGAATCCACGTGTTCGGGCGTTGTATTCTTCCCAATGGAAACCGCTGCTGTTCTTTCCCAGGTTGAATACCGGCAGGGCTTTCACCTCGGTGAACGTGTTGTAGTTGATGCGGCGTGGATATAAAGACCAGTGTCGGCTTTGTTTCTTTCTTCCCTCGTCTATGTGTCGCTTGAATTCGGTGAATGTCAGTTCGGGGAAAATCTTACTCAGCCCCATACAGATGGAGTCTTCCTTGACGTCCCACAGTGAGTCGTTGCCAGCTTCTTTGAGTGCCTTGAAGTCCATGAAGAGCTTATATTCAGGCAGCGAGCTGGCCATCAACTGTCCGTCGCAACTAAGGATGTTTCCTCGGGTAGGCTTCACGGTTACAGAATCTTTCTTCTGTCGCTGTGCCACCTTCATCCAGTAGTCGCGCTTGGCTGTTGCTATGTATATGGATTTTCCTACGATGCAGAGTGCAAAGACCGTCATGACGATGGCTATGGCGCTGTATCGTGGCATCACTCTCTTATTGTCAAATTTACTCATTCTCCGGTACGTTTATGATGTATGGTGGCTGAGTGGCAATGTGCAGGACGCTGTTTTTGTTGTTCTGCAGCATTTTCAGCACGTTGCTCTCTCGGCTTCTTTCTGTTATCTGGCTGCTGCTCGACAGGGCTTTGTATTTGGCGTTCTGCAGTTCCTCCTGCAGTTGGTCTATCTCTATCATGTCCTGTTGTATGCTGTATCTGTTGGATATGTATATGATGATAAAGAACACCACTAACACGATGAGCCATATCTGCCGGCGTATCACTTGTGCCGTCAGAATGTCGCCGCCCAAAATCTTTCTCAGGGTGAAGCTCGACGATAGGGGCGCCTCGTCTTCTATGGCTTGTTTGGCGATGGCTTCCTTGAGCGACTCCTCGTGTTCCTTTTCCTCAGCCGGCTCCTTTGGATCGTCTGAGTCTTGCGAGTCTTGGGGCTTTTGTGAGGCTTTCGTTTCTTTTGCCTCTTTTGCCTTCTTGCCCAGCTCTTGAGGAGCGGGTGTCTCGGCAGTCTTGCTGTCGGTCTTCGCTTCCTGGTCTTCCTTTATTTCTTTTTCTTTCATCTCTTTTCTGCAATTCTAAGTTTGGCGCTTCGGCTTCTTGGGTTTCTCTCTTGCTCTTCCTGGTCGGGGATGATGACCTTGTTGTTGATGAGTCTGAAGGGAGATTCTATTCTTCCGTAGAAGTCCTGCACTACTTTTCCCTCTGGGTTTCCCGTCTTCATCACGTTTTTCACGATTCGGTCTTCCAGCGAGTGGTAAGTGATGACCGACAGTCTTCCGCCTGGTTTCAGGATTTCTGTCGCAGCCTTGAGCATTTCCTTCAGGGCGTCCATCTCGTGGTTTACCTCTATTCGCAGGGCCTGGAACAGTTTGGCCATGTCTTTTTTCTCTCGCTCGCGCTTGAAGAAAGGCTCCACTACGTGTATGAAGTCGGTCGTTGTCTCTATCTTTTGGCTGCTTCTTGCTTTGACGATAGCTGCAGCTATGCGCCGGGCGTTGCGCAGTTCGCCGTACAGGTAGAAGATGTCTGCAAGTGCCTCCTCCTCGTATTCGTTTACGATATCGGCAGCAGTCTTGCCCGCTCTTTTGTTCATTCTCATGTCGAGCGGAGAGTCGAAGCGGAAGGAGAAGCCTCTGCTCTCATCATCGAAATGATGGCTCGATACACCCAGGTCGGCAAGCAACCCGTCAATACCTTCCTCGCCATAGTAGCGCATCCAGTTCTTCAGGTATCTGAAGTTGGAGCATACGAAGGTGAAGTGCTCATTGGGGATGACGTTCTGTTCGGCGTCGGCGTCTTGGTCGAAGCTGTACAGGTGACCGTTGTCGGCTATTCGTGAGAGTATCTCCTTAGAGTGGCCTCCGCCTCCAAAAGTAACGTCCACATACACTCCTCCAGGATGTATGGACAGACCGTCTACGCTTTCTTTGAGAAGCACAGGCACGTGGTATGTATTGTTGTCGATTAATCGCATGTGTACCTATTTTAAATAAGAATTCGGGTTCAAAGATACACAAAAATCCTCATATCTGTTTACTTTTTCTTGCAAAATTTATAAAACTTAATAAAATGAGGTCGCTTTTTGTCTTGTGTCAAGAGTTGGCGAGAGTTCTTTCAGAATGCTTAAAGTGAGCTTCAGACATAAAAATGAAAGCCAAAAGCTATATAAATCGACTGTTTTTTCATCAAAAACATCGTATTTTATCATTTTTTCATCAAAAATGGCACGTATTTAAAAAAGTTGAGTTATTTTTGCACGTACTTTAGATGTTTTTACAGCAAACATGAGCGAATCTATAGAGAAAACGATTGACATAAGCAGGATTTTGAAGAGCAAGATGGGAGCAAAGGCAAAGTTTGTGCCCTCTTTTCTTGTGTCCTGGCTCAAGAAGACCGTTCACGAGGATGAAGTGAACCGCTTCTTGTGGGAAAGTCGTCATCTTCAGGGTACCGAGTGGCTTACTGAGTGCGTGAAGTATCTCAAGATGAACATACAATTGGAGGGAGTGGAGAATCTGCCCGACAAGAACGATGGCAAGCTTTATACCTTCGTGTCCAATCATCCGTTGGGAGGACAGGACGGCGTGGCGCTTGGCTCCATCATTGGCACCCATTATGACGGAAAGTTCCGTTATCTTGTGAACGACCTGCTTCTTAATCTGCCAGGTCTCAAGCCCGTCAGTATAGGCATCAACAAGACGGGACGCCAGAGCCGTGACTTCCCCCGTATGGTGGAGGCCGGTTTCCAGAGCGACAATCACATGCTGATGTTCCCTGCAGGTCTCAACAGCCGCAAACAACCAGATGGCAGTATTCGCGACTTGCCCTGGAAAAAGACATTTATCTCAAAGAGTGTGGAGTATCAGCGCGATGTGGTGCCTATCCATTTCAGCGGACAGAACTCGGAGCGCTTCTATCGCATCGCCCGATTCAGCGACAAGTATTTGCCTTTCAACTTAGCCATGCTTTTCTTGGTCGACGAGATGTACCGGAACGTGGGAAAGGACTTCCGTATCGCCTTTGGCAAGCCCATACCCTGGCAGACCTTCGACAAGAGCAAGACTCCCACAGAATGGGCGCAATATGTAAAAGACAAAGTTTACGAATTATAGAAAGTTACATCATAGATTATGGAAGAAGATATAATCCAGCCAATAGACAGGGACTTGTTGAAGAGTGAGCTCACTCCCGACAAGCAGCTTCGTATGACAAACAAGAGTCATAACGAAATCTATATCGTGACAGCCAACGACTCTCCCAATGTGTTGAAGGAGATAGGCCGTCTTCGTGAAATCGCATTCCGTACAGCAGGAGGCGGCTCGGGCAAGTCGATGGATTTGGACGAGTTCGACTTTGGAGATAATTGTTATAAGCAGCTCATCGTGTGGAATCCTGAGGCCGACGAGATTATTGGCGGTTATCGTTATCTCTTGGGTAAAGACTGGAAACTCGATGCTAAAGGACAGCCTATATTGGCTACGAGTCATATGTTCCATTTCTCAGACAAGTTCCTTAAGGAGTACATGCCTTATACCGTGGAGTTGGGACGTTCCTTTGTCTCATTGGAATATCAGAATGTGCGCATGAACAGCAAGAGCATCTTTGCGCTCGACAACCTGTGGGATGGTCTGGGAGCTCTTACTGTGCTCTATCCCGAGCTGAAATATTTCTTTGGCAAGATGACGATGTATCCGTCTTACATTCGCCGTGGTCGCGACATGATTCTCTATTTCCTCAAGAAGCATTTCGATGATAAGGAGAATCTTGTTATCCCGATGAAACCATTGAAAATAGAGACTCCAGAGAGTGAGCTGAAGGCGCTCTTTACCGAAGATGACTTCCGTGCCGACTATCGCATTCTCAATCGCGAGGTACGTGAGTTGGGCTACAACATTCCCCCTTTGGTGAATGCTTATATGAATCTCAGTCCTACGATGAAGCTTTTCGGCACAGCCATCAATTATGGTTTTGGTGATGTGGAGGAAACTGGTATTCTGATTGCTGTCGACGAGATCTTGGAAGAAAAGCGTGTGCGCCATATCAACAGTTTCATAGCCGAGCATCCGGAGGCGTTGAAGATAACAAGTGGCGCCAACAATATTATTTATAAGGAAAAGGAAGGCGAGTAAACCTTATCCGTTTTATAAAAGATATTCAACTTCCGAGTGGAGTGAAAGTTGGAGAAGTAAAACAAGATACTAAAGAAGCGTTTCGTTCATTCGAGGCGCTTTTTTAGTATTCTTGTTTATGAATGTCTGCGATTTTTAACTTGCTAATAAAACGAAGTTGCTTGAGATGGACAATGCAAGTACTTGTTTTTTCTATTTTTTCTGCTGAAAAGCTTTAGTATATATATTCATCGGGGCGCTTTGGTTAACTGCGAAAAAATAATTTCCCAGTTGGGAAAAAATATTTTTCCAGTTGGGCAGATTCTTTTTCCCAGTTATGTGGTGCTTTTCGGACGATTATTGCATGAATATACAGTATAAATATGCGTTCGTATTTTCCGTTTCTCTCCCTCACGCCCTATACGATAGGCAGGCTGATACCGTTTATCTTCTGATAGATGTCGAGGGCGTAAATGTCGGTCATTCCGCTGATATAGTCGATGACAGCCATGATTCGCTCCTCTATATTCTCGTTGTTGATGTCGTACTGACTGCTTACCCGTCGCAACAGTTGTTGAGAGTCGAAACGTTCGGGCGTGATAGCTGCATTGACAAACACCTCCATAAGTGTAGCCATAATCTTGTAACCTGACAGTTCGATGTCGAGTACAGGCTTGCTGTGGTAAATCTTTGCAAACGAAGTCTTCTCGCATTCTTTGTAGGCATTTCGCTGTTGCTCGGCGATATGGTCGATGAGGCTTCCCTCGAATGTTCCTGCCAAAATCTCCTTCTCATGCTCCAGGAAGGCCGTTACACATTCGTTCTCCAGTCGGCCGATGGCGCTGGCTCTCATGTAGACCACCTTTTCGTTCTCGTCGGTCACGCCTTCTTCCTTGATTCGCTCCTTAATCTTATTTTGGGTTTCCTTGTCGAAGAATCCCAACAGCAGTCTCTCCGTCTCTTCGTAAGACAGGATCTTGAGTTTGTGGGAGTCTTCGATGTCCATGATTTCGTAGCAGATGTCGTCGGCAGCCTCTACCATATATACCAACGGATGACGGGCGTATCTTAGAGGCTCACCAGGTTTTGACTTGCAAAAAATGCCCAATTCATCGGCCACTTTCTGGTACGAGTCCTTTTCCAAGGTGAAGAAACCGAACTTGCCATGACTTCCAGCCAACTGGCTGGCGAATGGATATTTTACGATAGAAGCCAGCATGGAGTAGGTCATGACGAAGCCGCCTTTGCGTCTTCCCTTGAATTGGTGGGTCAGTATGCGGAAGGCATTGGCGTTGCCTTCGAAGTGAGTAATATCTTGCCAAAACTCCGGTGAAACCAGCTCTTTTACTGCTTTTCCTGCTCCCTCGCTGAAGAAAGTTTGTATGGCTTTCTCTCCAGAATGACCGAAAGGAGGATTGCCCAAGTCGTGTGCCAGGCAGGCTGCGCTCACGATAGTTCCTATTTCCTCAAAGAGAGTATCCTTCAGTTCTGGGCGCTTTTCTATGATACGTTTCGAGATGTCGTTGCCCAACGACATTCCTACACTCGATACTTCCAGACTGTGGGTCAGTCGGTTGTGTACAAAGATAGAACCAGGCAAGGGGAAAACCTGAGTCTTGTTTTGCAGTCGTCTGAAAGCCGACGAGAAGATGAGCCTGTCGTAGTCGCGTTTGAACTCCGACCGGTCGTCGTGGCGCTCGGCATGCTTATGCTCCTGTCCGAAACGCTTGTTAGATATGAGTTTAATCCATTCCATATCGCAAAAATACAGCAATCCTGACACAATACAAAATAAAAAAGCATTTATTTTTTATAAAATCTATCATTTTCGTCATGAAAATGCCTAAATGTGCCCGAAAAACATTATTTTTGCATCTTAAAAGAAAGAACATGATGAAAGTACAAATTATCAACCGTGGGCATCAGCCGTTGCCAGCTTATGCCACACCCCAGAGCGCAGGTATGGATCTGCGTGCTAATATCGACGAATCTATCGTGCTTCACCCCATGGAACGCTGGCTTGTACCTACAGGTCTTTTCATGGCTTTGCCAGCAGGCTTCGAGGCACAGATACGTCCTCGCAGTGGGTTGGCATTGAAACATGGCATTACTGTTCTTAATACCCCCGGCACGATTGATGCCGATTATCGAGGCGAGATCATGGTTCTGCTCATCAACTTCTCGCAGACCGACTTTGTCATCAATGATGGTGAGCGTATTGCCCAAATGGTGATTGCCAAGCACGAAAATGCTGAATTCATCGAAGTAGAGACGCTCGATGAAACCGAGAGAGGTGCTGGTGGCTATGGTCATACAGGTGTAAAATAAATATAGATACATTCAATTAATCTGTTGTGAATAGAATCAATATTTTGAGACAAGTATTCTTGGGCTTCATAAGCTTTATGGCATTCCTGACAGCTATGCCCGTGCAGGCTGCCGATGGTTTGACGGGCAATGACCGCAAGCGTTACGACTACTTCTTTCAGGAGGCGGCCCGTCTTCAGGCTTTGGGTCGTTACGGCGATGCATTCGAGCTTTTTGAGCATGCCCGCAAGATCAATCCACGTGCTGCTGAGGTGTATTTCTATCAGTCGATGTACTATCAGCAGATGAAGCAAGACTCCTTGGCTCAAGACTGTCTGGCGCGTGCCATCACCTTGGCTCCGTCCAATCTTACCTTTCGCGAGCGGATGGCACAGTATTATGTTGCCAACCAGCAGTACGACAAGGCTATCGAAGCTTATGAAGGCATCTTCGCTCAGAATCACGACAATACCGATGCGCTCTATATGCTGTTGCGCCTTTATCAGCAGCAGAAAGAATATCCACAGATGCTGAAAACCCTCAACCGCTTGGAGACAGAAGAGGGCGAGAACGAGAAGTTCACGCTTGAGAAGATGCACATCTACGAGTTGATGAACGATCCCAAGTCAGCCTACAAGGAACTCAAGTCGCTGACCGAGGCGCATCCGCTTGATATGATTTATAAAACCATGTTGGGCAACTGGCTTATGGAACACCAGCGCCGGAAAGAGGCCTACAAGTTGTTTACCCATGTGCTCGAAGAAGAGCCTGACAACTCGTATGCCCAGATGTCGCTCTACGACTATTATAATGCCACCGACCAGAAAGAACAGGCTCACGCCATGCTCGACCGCATTCTGTTGGGCAAGAAGACTGACCTGGATACCAAGTTGATGATGATTCGCTCGTTCATACAGGATAACGAGAGCCATGGTGCCGATTCAACCCAAGTCATCGCTCTTTTCGACAGAATGCTGGCTCAGCCCAAGCCCTCGGCAGACATCGCTGAGTTCCGTGCTGCCTATATGAATATTAAGAAAATGCCGATGGATACGGTCAATGCCGCTTACCGCAAGGTGCTCGAGATAGCTCCCGACCGTAGTGAGTCGCGCATCCAACTCATTCAGAATCTATGGGAAAAGAAAGACTACGACGAGGTTATCCGCCTGTCTAATGCTGCCCATGACTACAATCCGGAAGAGATGGTATTCTATTACTTTGGCGGTATGGCGCACTATATGAAGCATGAGGAAGATGCCACTCTTGAAGAGTTCCGCCGCGGAGTGGGACAGATCAACAGCAAGAGCTCTCCCGATTTGGTGTCCGACCTTTATATGATCATGGGCGACATCCTTCATGGCAAGAACCGTCAGGCAGAAGCTTTTGCCGCTTACGATTCCTGTCTGCATTGGAAACCCGACAATGTTCCAGGACTCAACAATTATGCTTACTACATCAGTCAGACGGGCAAGAACCTGCAGAAGGCAGAGTTGATGAGCTACAAGACCATCAAGGCAGAGCCCAAGAACTCCACCTATCTTGATACTTATGCGTGGATTCTTTTTATGGAGGAACGTTATGCTGAGGCCAAAACCTATATCGACCAAACCTTGGCGTATAGTGATTCAACGGCCGACAACAGTACCATTATTGAGCATGCAGGCGACATTTATGCCATGAACGGACTTACCGGCCAGGCTGTGGCCTACTGGAAGCAGGCACAGAAAGGCAGCCAGGACCCTGATGCTCTGAAGGTGAAAATCGAGTGCAGGAAATATATGACAGAAAGTGAAATCATTAAATATAAGCGAAAATGGAAAAAAACAAAATAATGAAACTGGCAGCATTCTGTCTGCCCTTGATGTTGCTGGCATCGTGTGGCACCAAGAAACAAATTATCTCTGATGGCGTGAGCAACAAGAACTTGCCACATCAGGAGGTGAAAAGTGTAGAGACCGAACGCATGCAGAAACTGGCTTTTGTACAGAAGGTGTCCGACAATCAGGTGTACGCTAAGAACATTACGGGCAGCATAAACTTCACCATCCGCATGGGAGAGAAGAAAATTTCGGTAGATGGTGCGCTTCGAATGCGTAAGGACGATGTGATACGTCTACAGTTGTATGCTCCCATCCTGGGCTTCGAGATTGGCCGTCTGGAGTTTACCCCCGATTATGTGCTCATCATCGACCGTTATCACAAACAGTATATCAAGGCCGACTATAATCATGTAGACTTCCTGCAGAAGCAGGGCATCAATTTCTATTCGTTGCAAGCGCTGTTCTGGAATCAGCTTCTCTTGCCTGGAGCCAAGCAGGTGAAGGAGTCTGATCTGAAGAAGTTTGATGCCGATTTGGCTGTAGAGGGAAACGAAGTGCCAGTCACCTTGAAGAATGGCAACATGACGTATGCCTGGACTTCCCAGCGTGCCACAGGTCGTATAGACAAAGCCGACGTGGAGTATGTCAGTTCGCAGCATGGCACATCGGGAGTGCATATTCGTTATGACAACTTCCGCGCCGTAGGTGTCAAGATGTTCCCAGCCTTGTTGGATATGACTCTTGTCACTAATGCAACCCGCCAGAAGAAGGAGGTCAATCTCGTTATCAAGATGAACGAGGTGAAGACCGACAGCAACTGGGAGTCGCGTTCCGAAGTTTCGAGCAAGTACAAGCAAGTATCGGCAGAAGACGTGCTGAATAAAATAATGAGTCTGTAAATGAAACGTATATTATTGATTATTCTGGCCTTGTCGTTTGTCTTGACTCCTTATGCGCAGAAGACTGCACAAAGAAAGAAGACTGCCACAACGGCAAGAACGGTAAGAACCCAAAAGAAAACCCCAAAAAAGAAGCCTGTGAAAAGGCGCCAATCCAAGGCTCCCACACGGGCAGAGAAGAAAGCCGCCTATAGCAATGCTTCCATTCGAGGATTGCAGGGACAGCGTGCCAACATACAAAAGAAAATCAAGGAGCAGGAGAGAGCTCTCCGCCGCAATCAGGCCGACGTGAAGAAACGTCTGCAAGACCTCATGGTGCTTAATGGCGAAATCGACCAGCGACAGAAAAACATCGATGGTATACAGCAGGATATCCACCACATCGATGGCAATATCGGCTTGCTTAATACTCAGCTCAAAACCCTTGAACAGCAGTTGCAGGACCGAAAGAACAAGTATATCCGTTCTATGCGCTATATGACCCGTCATCACTCTGTGCAAGACAAGCTCATGTTTATCTTCAGCGCCAAGAACCTTACGCAGATGTATCGCCGCCTGTCGTTCATACGTCAGTATTCTGCCTATCAGAAGGCACAGGGCGAGGCGGTAAAGGCCAAGCAGAAGCAGGTGACCGAGAAGCACAAGCAACTGCAGGTGGTGAAGGGACATAAGAACAACCTTTTATATAAAGGTCAGCAAGAGAAAACTGCGCTCGAAGGCAAGCAGACCGAGCAACAGCAAGTGGTGCAGGGATTGCAGAAGCAACAGAAAACCATTCAGGCTGTTATTGCTGATCAGCGCAAGAAGGATGCTGCTATCAATGCGCAGATTGACCGTCTGATAGCCATTGAGGTAGAGAAAGCGCGTGCCCGTGCGGCAGCTGAGGCTAAGCGTAAGGCTGAAGCTCAGGCGGCAGCACAGCGTAGGCGTGAGGAACTGGCTCGTCGAAAGGCACAGGCCGAGGCTGAGGCGCGTGAGAATGCCCGCCGTATAGAGGAAGCACGGCGCAAGGAACGTGAGGCCGAATTGGCTCGTCAGCGTGCTGCAGAAGAGAATCGTAAGGCTCAGGAGTTGGCTCGTAAGGCCCAGGAGGAAGCTCGTCTGCAAGCCGAAAACAGCGCTAAGGCCAGAGCTCAGGATAAGGCACGTGCCCGTGCAGAGAAGGCTGCCCGTGCGGCTGCTGAACAAGCCAACCGACAGGCCAGAGCTGAACAGGCTGCTCGTGAGGCTGAGGCCGACAGACGAGCTGCAGAGTTGAAGGCAAAAACTGATGAGGCACGCAACCGCAAAGAGTTGGCAAGCGCCCGCCGGGAAGCCAATGATGCTGCTACTCTCAGTACGGTAGACCGTATGTTGAGTGGAGGTTTTGAGGCCAACCGTGGTCGCCTTCCTATGCCTATCACAGGAACTTACAAGATAGTGAGTCATTTCGGACAATACAATGTACAGGGCCTTTCCGGCGTTACCCTCGACAATAAGGGTATCAACCTTTTGGGCAAACCCGGTTGCGTGGCTCGTAGCATCTACGATGGTGAGGTAAGTGCCGTCTTTGGTTATGGAGGCATGTGGAATGTCCTTGTTCGCCATGGTGCCTATATCTCTGTATATTGTAACCTCAAGTCGGTGAGTGTTCACAAGGGCCAGAAGGTAAGTACCCGTCAGGCTTTAGGTGCCGTGGGTGCCGACAATATCCTGCAGTTCCAGTTGCGCAAGGAAACAGCCAAACTCAATCCCGAGGCATGGCTTGCCCGTTAATGTAAACTTCTCTAACTTCCGTACATGCGAAAGTTTGATTAAAATATTCTTTGAAGGAGAGGTAGTACTTACTTGCCCAAGTGAGCACTACCTCTTTTTTGTATTGCTTCAATAATATGGTGGATTTCCTTGAAACCGTGCAAACGATTGCTCATGGAATAAGCATTTTTTTCCTGATAAACTAAGTGGTCTATCAAAACTTATTTCTATTTTTGCCAACGTTTGAACTAATAACTTATCAACTTAACATATTATTTTATGCAAAAATTTTCTACGATGCTTTGTACTTTGGCAATGCTTTTCGGCATGATGATGGCTCCGGGAAATGCTCTCGCTGCTGTTACCGCCGATGATTATACGCCAATAGTTACAGAAAATGAGATCTCCGTGTTCTTGGAGACAAGTTATGATAATGCCAAGATTTGGGCCTGGAATGACAAGGTAAAACAGTTTACTACTGCTGCTTGGCCTGGAGATGCCATGACCCTGGTGGGAACTAAAGGTGGCAAGAATGTCTTTAAATGGACATATACAGCTGGTACTGAAATTCCTACAGGTGTGATTTTTACTCATGATGGTGAGCAGAAACTGAATGGCGGTGATCAGGAATTCAAGAATCATGGTTATTACGTAGAAGGTAAATATGAAAAGACGATTACCCCTGGCCCTGAAGGCAAGGTAATGGTCTTCTTCGATAATTCCACAGCCAACCTCGCAGATGTATATTGCTATATCTACGACGGTACAAAGGCGGCTCAGGAATGGCCTGGATTGAAGATGAGTCTTGACAACGAGACTGAGTACAATGGCAAGAAGGGCTATTATACAGTAGAAGTCCCTGCTGCTTTTGTCACAGGCTATTTCGTAATCAACAACGGACAGAATGGCTCTGTTCTCACAGGCGAGACGGTTTACGTAAACGGACAGGCTTCCTCTATCGAAAACACCGTTCTTCAGGAGGTGCAGAAGGCAGAGGACAATTCTTGGTACACCTTGACAGGTATGCGTATCGGCAAGCCTGCTCAGCCAGGTCTCTATATTCACAATGGTAAGAAAGTAATCATCAGAAAATAATAGCAGATTATGAAAAAGACAATCAATTATGGTCTCCTGATGTTGGTGATGCTGTTCAGCATGGCATCCAACATCTTTGCAGACAACAAATACGGTCTTAAAGACAATATTCAGGATGGTGTCATCCTTCATTGTTTCGACTGGACGTTGGCAGATATCCAGGAAGAAATTCCTAATATCGCCAAGGCAGGCTTTACTGCCGTTCAGACTTCTCCTGTTCACGAAAGAGCAGGTAAAGGATCCGTCTGGTATGATGTTTATCGTCCATACGATTTTAAGATAGGTAATGGTCTTGGTACTGAAGCTGACCTGAAGGCCCTCTGTGCTAAGGCTCATAAGTATGGTGTCAAGGTGATTGTGGATGTGGTTGCCAACCATACCGACCATCCTAACGTGGCTGAACGCTTGAAGGACGAGAGTCTTTATCATGAACGATTTGGTGTGGGTAACTGGCACGACCGTCATCAGGTGACATTTGGCATGATTGGTATGTGGGACCTCGATACCAACAATCCTACTGTGCAAGCCATCATCAAACAATACATCCAGGATTTGAAGGCCTGTGGTGTGGATGGTGTACGTTGGGATGCTATCAAGCACATTGGTTTGCCTTCTGAGGGTGACTCTTTTATGCAGAATGTGGTGGATCAGGAGATGTACAACTATGGTGAGATCCTTGACAGTACTGGTGGTGATGATAATGTCCTTTTCCCTGAGTATCAGACCTACATGAGCATTACTGATAATGGTTATGGTAATGGATTTGCCAATTCCTTTGCCGGTGGTTCTATCAACGAATCTGTTGGCAATTTCAATCAGAGAAATGCAAAGACAGAAAAGTTGGTTTATTGGGGTGAAAGCCATGATACTTATGCCAACGATGGTGGTGAGTCAAAAAATAAGAGTCAGAATGTTATCGACCGTGCGTATGCAGTCGTAGCAGGTAACAATGGAGCTACCGCTCTTTATTTCTCCCGTCCTGCTCAGAAGGCAAAGAATGATATCAAATTTGGCGATAAGGGAAGTGTTCACTTCAAAGATGCCGAAGTGGCTCAGGTAAACCACATGCACAATGTTTGTGCCGGCGAGCCTAACTATTATGTAAAAGGTAATGGCGTTTGTGCTCAGGTTCGTAAGAGTGGCGCTATTATCGTATTGGGAAGTGGTTCTGACCGTGACGTGACTGTAGCCAATGGTGCTGGCGACGGCAAGTGGCTCAAGTCTGGTACTTATAAGGATATGGTAGGCGGTGGTGCTTTCACCGTCAATGCTTCTACAATCTCTGGTCATGTTGGCGAGTCAGGTATTGCTGTCATCTATAATGCTGGTCCTATCGTGCTGACTCCTGAGGTCGTTTTCAATCCAGCTGATGGTACAGCCTTCTCTGATGAGTCTCTCACTGTGACTGCTACTCCTTTGAATGCTGTTTCTGCCTGGATTCAGGTGAATGATGGTGCTAAGCAGACTTTTACTGCTGCCAAGCAGTTTACTGTAGGTGCTGATGTTGCCTATGGTAAGAATGTTACTATCACTTGGGGTGCAACCGACAAGGATGGCAAGACCGAAAGTGGTTCGGTAACTTACAAGAAAGTGAAGGCTTATGTTCCTGAATTGGGCAAGGCTGATGAAATTTCCTGTTTCTTGGAGACATCTAAAGCGGCAGCAGCCGTATATGTATGGAATGACAAGGTTAGTCCTGTAATTGAGCATGCTGGTGCATGGAATGATGCTATCAATAAAAAGTTGCCTCTTGTAGGTAAGAGTGTTTCTGGAAAGAATGTCTTCAAGTGGACTTATGATGGCACCGAGACAACTGCTCCTACTCAAATCATTTTCTTGGATGGTAATGGAAATAAGATAACTGCTGACGTGGAGTTTGTCAACCACGGCTACTATGTTGACGGAACATACAGCACTACTGTGACCAAGGTACATGAAGATGAGATAGTTGATCCAGAGTATGTTTATTATGACAATGCTTCCAACTGGGAGAATGTTTATTGCTACTTCTATAATGGTAAAACATCTTCTTCTGTATGGCCAGGTGTAAAGATGACTTACGATGCTTCTGCTTCTCATAATGGTAAGACAGGATGGTATAAGGCAACGATTCCTGCAGCATACCTCAATGCTAAGTTCTTTATCAACGATGGTACTCCTGGTACTGCTATCAATGGCGCAAATGCTTCTGCTGAAAAGGTAGTAAACGAAGGTGCTGTAGTGACACCAACTCCAAACCCAAACCCAGAGTCAAATCCAACTCCAACTCCAGAACCAGAGCCTGAGCCAACTCCAGAACCAGAGCCTGAGCCAACTCCAACACCTACCCCTGATCCACAGAATCTGGATGCTCAGTATCAGACCAATCCAAATGGTGCAGGTGTTAAGAAAACCATTACTGTAGATGGTGATATCAGCGATTGGGATGAGAGTATGATTATAGCACAGGGTGCTGCCAATGACGACCCACGTGTATATATGGATGCTGCCATGCACGAGAATCCTGTCGATCTCTATGCACTTTATGGTTGCTATGACGATAATAACCTCTATCTGATGTGGGAGATGACCAACGTTCAAGATGTGGTAGCTCCAGAAGCTGATTTTCCACTCAGTAATGGTCTGCTGTTCAAAAATTACAATATGCCATTCTTTATCGGCATCAACACCAATAATGCCTCTACAAGAATAGGCAATCATTGTAAGACTACAGCAGGTGGAACTCTATGGGATAGTGGCATTACTTGCGAAAGCCCAGTCAACAAGGTAGTGGTATTCTCAACCAATAACACCAATGGTCCATTCATTTATGGTGGAAGCAGCGCAGGACTGAATGCTTTGGAAGAGGTTGCCTATAAAGAGACAGGTGTTGTTGTGAAGTATGGTATGGGTATTCTCAGCAAGAAGATAAATGGTATTAAAGAATGCTATGGTGAGTCACAAAATCGTCTTATTGGTGATATGACAAAGGGTACATCTACTTATGTAGATTTCAATACCTTAGGACACAAGTCTTCCCAATACGATTTCCATTACGAAATCTCGATTCCTTTAGCTAAGCTTGGTGTTACAGCTGCCGATGTGGCAAGCAAGGGATTGGGTGTGATGTTAGTAGCTACCTTTGGTACAAGTGGTATGGACTGTCTGCCTTACGACACAAGTATGAGCGACAATGCCGATCAGTCTTATTCAAAAGATCCTTCTACTACAAGAGAGAAGGAAGATGACGACAATATCACCGTTCCTTTCGCTTATATCGGTAAGGCCTTGTAATGTCATATATATTAAGTTATAATAGATGAATAGAGTAGAGCTCTTAGATGGCAACGCCATCTAAGAGCTCTTTGTATTTGGCAATAGCATCAGCTATTTCGCTGATTCTGATAAATTCGTCTGCGGAATGGGAGCGGGAAGACTCGCCTGGTCCCAACTTGAAGGAAGGAAATGGCATCAGAGCCTGGTCGCTAAGGGTAGGACTACCGAAAGGCTTCATTCTCATGGCTACACATTTCTTAATAAGAGGATGCTCAGGATCAATACGGGATGATTTTAGACGGAAACTATGAGCCTTTACTTCGCTCTTCACGTGCTGGCAGATAAAATGATAGACTTCCTCATTGTCATAAAATTCATTGGTGCGGATATCTACCAGCATCGTACACTTGTCGGGAATCACATTGTGCTGGGTTCCTGCGTTGACTACGGTAAGTGTCATCTTGGTAGGACCTAAGAAAGGACTCACCTTCTCAAACTCGTAATCACGAATCCAGCGCATGTCGTCCAATGCCTCGTAGATGGCATTCACGCCTTCGTTTCGGGCTGCATGTCCGCTTTTTCCGTGCGCTATCACGTCTAATACCATCAGTCCCTTCTCTGCCACGGCAGGCTGCATGCCCGTAGGCTCACCCACAATAGCCAGGTCGATTTTTGGCAAGAGAGGCAAGGCTCGGCTGATGCCGTCTTTGCCAGACACTTCCTCTTCGGCCGATGCTAAATAGATAAGGTTGTAGTTCTGTGTTTTCTCTGTCAGCATCCGGAATGTCTGCAGTAGTGAGCACAGACCGCCTCCACAGTCGTTGCTGCCCAGACCATAAAGCGTGTCGCCCTCTATTGTAGGAGCAAAGGGATCGCGCCTCCATGAATCGACAGGCTTCACGGTGTCTATATGGGCATTGAGTAGCAAAGTGGGCTTCTGCTCGTCGAAGTGTGGGTCAATCACCCATACATTGTTGGCTTCACGATGTGGCGTGAAACCATAGTTGCGAAGGGCTTTCTCCATGATGTCGGCGGCATCCTTCTCGTTGCGACTTGTCGAAGGGGTAGCAATCAGCTGGCTGAGCAACCCGATGGCGTCTCTTACATATTCCTCTTGTGTCATCATATCTGTCTCTCTTAGTCTTATTTGTGATGCAAAGTTAAGCTAAAACGGGATAAGGACAAAATAAAATTCCGATTTATTTTGTTTTCTTAATGTTTTCTATTATCTTTGCATCCAATAATTAAACATTATGCTTATGCAAGTCAAAAGTCATCTTTCGGTACTGATTCACGATTTGGCCAATAAATATGGCGATAAAACTGCACTTACGTTCAAGAAGTTTGGCAGCGACAAGTGGCAGTCTGTGTCATGGAATCAGTTTTCGCTGAGAGTGAAACAGGTGAGCAATGCTTTGCTGAACATCGGTGCAAAGCCGCATGACAAGATTGCTGTTTTCTCCCAGAATTGCGTGCATTATCTCTATACCGACTTTGGTGCTTATGGCATCAAGGTGTGCTCGATTCCCTTTTATGCTACCAGCAGCGAGCAGCAGATACAATATATGATTACCGACGGACAGGTACGCTTCCTCTTTGTAGGCGAGCAGGATCAGTACGACAAGGCACATCGTGTCTTTGCTCTCTGTCCTTCGTTGGAGCGTATCATCATCTTCGACTCCAGCGTGCGCATCAGTACTCACGACCCGGCTGCCCTTTACTTCAAGGACTTCATCAAGTTGGGCGAGAACCTGCCTCGACAGACTGAGGTGGAGGCTTTGTATCAGTCGGCAAGCATGGATGATATGGCTAACATCCTTTATACCAGTGGTACTACCGGTGACAGCAAGGGAGTCATGCTGACCTATGGACAGTATGATGCAGCCCTGAGAGCCAACGACGAGGTAGTGCCTGTTTCCGAGAAAGACCGTGTCATCAATTTTCTGCCATTTACCCATATCTTTGAGCGTGGATGGGCTTACCTCTGTTTGAGCGAGGGAGCACAGTTGTTTATCAACACTTATCCGCACGAGATTCAGGAGAGCATGCGCCAGGTACATCCTTCCTGTATGTGCAGCGTGCCCCGCTTTTGGGAGAAGGTGTATATTGCCGTAAAGGCCAAGATGGATGAGGCTGGTTCTGTACAGAAGAAACTTTTCTATCATGCTCTTGCTGTAGGTCGCAAGCGCAATATAGAGTATATTGCCAATGGCAAGCGTCCTCCTTTGACACTCGAGTTGGAATATAAGATTATCAACAAGACCATCCTGAGCATGGTGCGTAAGCAGTTGGGCTTGGAACATCCTAATATATTCCCCACAGCAGGTGCCTATGTGAGTCCGGAAGTCGAGGAGTTTATTCTCTCTGTCGGTATCGGCATGGTCGTAGGCTATGGCTTGACCGAGAGTCTTGCCACGGTATCGTGCGTGCATCTCGACAAGAAGTTTACCATCGGTTCTGTTGGTCGCCCTATCTCCAGCATCCAGATCAAGATAGGCGAGGACAACGAGATATTGCTCAAGGGTCCAACCATTACAAAGGGTTATTATCATCGCGACACCACCAATGCCAAGGTGTTCGATGAGGAAGGTTTCTTCCATACTGGCGATGCCGGATATATGAAGGATGGAGAGCTGTTCCTCACCGAGCGCATCAAGGACTTGTTCAAGACTTCCAATGGCAAGTATATCGCTCCCCAGCAGGTGGAGTCGCTGTTGCTTGTTGACAAGTTTATCGACCAGGTGGCTGTCATTGCTGACCAGCGCAAGTTTGTGTCTGCACTCATCGTACCGGAGTTTCGACTTGTTGAGGACTGGGCACGCGAGCATCATATCGTCTTTAGCAGTCGTGAGGATCTTTGTGCCAACGAACAGGTGAAGAAGATGCTGCAGGAGCGCATCAATACCTTGCAACAACAGTTGGCCTATTACGAGCAGATCAAGCGTATCACACTCTTGCCTCATCACTTCTCTATGGAGTCGGGCGAGTTGACCAATACGCTGAAGATCCGCCGCCCTATTATCAATAAAAACTATCAGGCAGAGATTGACAAAATGTATGAGGAGTAATATGCAGCATAAGGCTATTGGCTAAAAACTCCATTGAGACTGAAGAAATAAGCGGTAACGGATTTGACTGCTATAACTTCAATAATTTATAATAAATTAATGATAACAGCTGACCAATTGAAGGATGTGATGGAGCGCGCTGACGCCCTGCATCGCTATCTCAATATAGACCAGAAACAGGTGGAGTTCGAGGAAGAACAACTCCGCACACAGGCTCCCGATTTCTGGGAGGACCCAAAGTATGCCCAGGAACAGATGAAGAAAGTGAAGGGTATACAGAAGTGGATAGACGGCTACAAGACCGTGCGCCAGTATGCAGACGAGCTGCAGTTGGCTTTCGACTTCTACAAAGACGAAATGGTGACCGAGGAAGAGGTAGACGCCGACTACGATAAGGCCATCAAGGCCATAGAGGACTTGGAGTTGAAGAACATGCTGCGCCAGAAGGAAGACCCGATGGACTGTGTGCTGAAGATCAACTCTGGTGCCGGTGGTACCGAGAGCCAGGATTGGGCTTCCATGCTGATGCGTATGTATATGCGCTGGGCTGAGGCTCATGGCTACAAAGTGACCATTACCGATATACAGGAAGGCGATGAGGCAGGTATCAAGAGTGTTACCATGACGATAGAAGGCAACGAGTATGCCTATGGTTATCTGAAGAGCGAGAATGGTGTGCATCGTCTGGTGCGTGTGTCGCCTTTCAATGCTCAGGGCAAGCGTATGACCAGTTTCGCAAGTGTCTTCGTTACGCCGTTGGTCGACGAGACTATTGAGGTATATGTAGACCCAGCTAAGTTGTCATGGGATACCTTCCGCTCCAGTGGTGCCGGAGGTCAGAATGTCAACAAGGTGGAGTCGGGTGTGCGTCTGCGTTATTGGTATACTGATCCTGACACAGGTGAGGAAGAGGAAATCCTCATCGAGAATACCGAAACGCGCGACCAGCCTAAGAACCGTGCCAAGGCTCTGCTTCTCTTGAAAAGTCAACTCTATGACCGCGCCATGAAGAAGCGCCTTGAGGCGAAGGCGAAGATAGAGGCAGGCAAGAAGAAGATAGAGTGGGGAAGTCAGATTCGCAGTTATGTGTTCGATGACCGTCGTGTCAAAGACCATCGCACCAACTATCAGACATCCGATGTCGATGGCGTGATGGATGGCAAGATAGACGGATTCATCAAGGCTTACCTGATGGAGTTCCCCTCTGAGAATGAAGAATAGTAATAACCTAATAATATAGAACGACTATGAGTAGTAATAAAGAATTAAGAAAGTCAAAGCATGCTGCTTACGAGAAGAAGCAGGCTGAAAAGGGTGAGAGAATCATCAAGTGGATATTTTTCGTGCTGATAGCATTGGCCATTTGTTTTGCCATCTATTCGGCTACTATCGTGTAACGGATCATATCCTGACATAACAGAAATAAAAAATGAGTGGACTGGAAATAGAGAGAAAGTTCCTTGTCAAGAAAGGCGACGCATACAAGAGCGCCGCCTTTTCTGATAGTCATATTCAGCAGGGCTATATCCCTGCGCAGGGAGCTACGGTGAGAGTGCGCACACGCGACGACAAGGCTTACCTTACCATCAAGGGTAAGTCGGTGAATGGTGGCATGACGCGTTATGAGTTTGAAAAAGAAATCACGCTCGACGAGGCACAGCATCTGCTGCAGTTGTGCCAGGGTGGCGTCATCGACAAGCGCCGCTATCTGGTAAAGAGTGGCAATCATGTCTTTGAGGTCGACGAGTTCTATGGCGACAACCTGGGACTGGTCATGGCAGAGGTGGAACTGGGCAGTGAGGATGAGGCCTACGAGAAGCCCGACTTCATAGGTCGTGAGGTGACGGGCGACAAACGTTTTTACAATTCTCATTTGCTTGTCAATCCCTTCTGCAAGTGGCGTGACAGTCTGCCGGAAGAATAGTTTTTTACTGATTAAGTAACCTTGCTCTATTAGTATCAAGTTGCCTTTTTGCAGTCAATTTGCATTTTTACTTTCAATTTATACGTTTATATGCAAAATATTTTATAATTTTGCAGTCGTATTATGGAGAAAGGATAAAAATGACAGAATTAGATAGAGGTAGTTTTGGTAGCAAGATAGGATTGATTCTTGCTACTGCGGGTGGTGCTGTAGGTTTAGGCAATGTATGGCGCTTTCCTTATATGGCAGGCCAGGAAGGTGGTGCTGCCTTCATCTTGGTTTATATAGGGTGTGTGCTCCTTTTGGGCATTCCCTGTATGATTTCCGAGTTTATCATAGGCCGTCATGGTGCTTCGAATACAGCCCGTGCCTATACCAAGCTGTCGAAAGGAAAGGCCTGGAAGTGGGTGGGCTACTTGGAGGTGCTTACCGGTTTCCTTATTACGGGCTATTATGCCGTCGTGTCGGGCTGGTGCCTACAGTATGTGTATGCCAGCATCATGGGCGAGCTGCATGGCGATCCAACCTTTGTAGCAGAGTACTTCAAGGAGTTCTCTGCCGATCCTATACGGCCTGTCATGTGGACGGTAGTCATCTTTCTGATTTGTCATTTTGTGATTATCCATGGTGTTCGTGGAGGTATTGAGAAGGCGTCAAAGATTATGATGCCCGTCTTGTTCATCCTCCTGCTTATCATCGTGGTGGCAGCCTGCCTGTTGCCTAATGCCGGAAAGGGCGTTGAGTTCTTGCTGAAGCCCGACTTCTCCAAGGTGGACAACGGCGTTTTCTTGGGTGCCTTGGGGCAGTCGTTCTATTCGCTCAGCATCGGTATGGGTTGTATCTGTACCTATGCTTCCTATTTCAGCCGACAGACCAATCTGTTCAAGACAGCTCTGCAGATATCGGTCATCGACTTCATGGTGGCTATACTTGCCGGACTGATGATCTTCCCTGCGGCTTTCTCTGTGGGAGTTTCGCCCGACAGTGGCCCGTCGCTCATCTTCATCACCCTGCCCAATGTGTTTAATGAGGCTTTTGCCGCAGTACCTGTCTTAGGCTGGATTATCTCGCTGTTGTTTTATGTGCTTTTGTCCTTGGCGGCTCTTACATCGCTCATGTCACTCCATGAGGTTAACACCTCTTTCTTCTATGAGGAGCTGAAGATAGGCCGCAAGAGTGGCGCTTTGATTGTCACCGTGTCTTGTGCGGTGATAGGTGCTTTCTGCTCGCTGTCTTTAGGGGCTACAGATGCGCTCACGTTTGCCGGCAAGTCGTTGTTCGACTGGTTCGACTTTGTCACGGGGCAGGTGTTCCTGCCTGTAGCAGGCTTCCTTACCTGTCTGTTCGTAGGCTGGTATGTGCCCAAGAAGCTGGTCAGGGACGAGTTTACCAACTGGGGAACATTGAAGGGAAATCTCTTCTTCGTCTATCTGTTCTTGGTGCGTTTCGTGTGCCCAGTATTCATCCTTTTGGTATTCCTCAATCAGTTGGGACTTCTCGAAGGCATTCTGTAAGGGGGTAAATCAATCATATCAACCGTATAAAAAAAGAAAAAATGGAAAACAGCAGAGGCAGCTTTGGCAGCAAGTTGGGCGTGATCCTTGCTACGGCAGGATCGGCAGTGGGCTTGGGCAATATATGGCGCTTTCCCTATATGACAGGGCAGAATGGTGGCGCAGCCTTCATTCTTATCTATCTGGTGTGTATCTTTATGTTGGGCATTCCCGGCATGGTGGCTGAGTTTATCATCGGTCGTCATTCTGCTGCCAATGCTGCGCGGTCGTACAAGAATCTTTCCAACGGCAAGCCCTGGGGCGTTATCGGCTACATGGGTGTCTTTACTTCAATGATTATCCTGGGCTTCTATGCAGTGGTGGCTGGCTGGTGCCTGCAGTATCTCTATGCCAGCATCATGGCCGAGGTGCAGGGCGATGCCAATTTCGTAAAGGAGTACTTTGCCTCTTTCTCTTCGGATGCGGTGCGGCCCACTTTGTGGACCATCGCCTTCATCCTGCTGACTCATGTGGTCGTGGTCAAGGGTGTACGCAATGGTATAGAGCGTGCTTCCAAGATACTGATGCCGCTGCTCTTTGTGCTGTTGGTGGTGCTGGTAGTTGCTTCCTGCTCTTTGCAGGGAGCCTGGAAGGGTGTGGAGTTCTTGCTGAAGCCCGATTTCTCTAAGGTAGACCCGAATGTGATGATAGAGGCTTTGGGACAGGCTTTCTTCTCGCTGAGTCTTGGCACGGCCTGCCTTTGTACCTATGCCTCCTACTTCAGCCGTCAGACCAATCTTCTCAAAACTGCCACACAGATAGCTTTCCTCGATACGCTGATAGCCATCCTGGCAGGACTGATGATTTTTCCTGCAGCCTTCTCCGTGGGCGTGCAGCCCGACAGCGGTCCGTCGCTTATCTTCATCACCCTGCCCAATGTGTTCAATGAGGCTTTTGCTTCCATGCCTGTGGTGGGTTATGTCATCTCGGTGCTTTTCTATGCCCTGCTTGTGTTGGCGGCGCTTACCTCTACCATCTCCATGCACGAGATAGGTACGGCTTTTTTCTATGAGGAGATGCATATCTCCCGCCGTAGTGGAGCCTGGATAGAGACGGTGGCTTGTTGTGTGATAGGTATCTTCTGTGCCTTGTCTTGTGGTGCGGTTCCCGAACTCACCTTCTTTGGCAAGTCGTTTCTCAACTGTTGCGATAATCTCACGGCACAATGGCTCATGCCGGTGGCTTCTTTCTTCACCTGTATCTTTGTGGGATGGTATATTCCTAAGAAGGTAGTGCATGACGAGTTTACCAATTGGTCAACCCTTCGTGGCAGGTTCTTTGGCGTTTATCTTTTCATGGTTCGTTTCGTCTGCCCTCTTTGCATCCTCATTATTTTCCTGCATCAGTTGGGCGTACTTTAACGCTTCGTCTGTCATTCGTCAATCTTCGCATTTTACGTGAACCAAATCCGCATTTTATTCGTACGACACGTAAGGTTCCAGACGTTCTATCTGTGCAGGAGGAAAAGTCTTGAGGAGCGATAATTGCCGCAGACTCTTAATGGGACCATGCAGTCGGCGATAGTCGCAGATATCGCGTGCCTGGTAGAAGTTGAGATAGGGATGTCGGCGAAGCTGACTCATTGAGAGCTTGTTGATCTTCAGTTTCGTTATCTTGTCTTTCTCTACTTGCATGAATGACAGCGCCTCTTCAGGGAAACCTTCTATCTCCATCAGTTGGTTGGCATTGACGTATCCACCCAAGCGCTCCCGGTATCTCACGATGGCACGTGAGTATGCGCTTCCGATACCTGGAATCTTCTTCAGCTCGGTGGTGTCGGCAGAGTTCAGGCTGACATGCTCGCCGGCTTTCAACTTCTGTGGATAACTGTAAATCTTCTCTTCGGTCTTCTCGCCAGTAGCTTGGCCTTTCTCCGTTTTCCCTTCTTCTCTCGCTTGTCGGTTGTAAGCGTAGTCTTTTTGCTGTCCGTAGTAGTCGGATGCCGGTCGGTAGTCTTCACCTATTATTATATAGGGGCGTAAGGTCTCGTATTGTTTCTTGGTGAGACCATAAAGACGGGCAAAGTCTTCGGGTCGTCTGTAGATACCACCCTTGGCACGGTAACGGTAGATGCTTCTCACCTGCCATTCCTGCAACCCCAGCCTGAGCAGGTCGGTGCTGTCGGCTGTATTGGGATCGAAGGCGAAAACTTCGTGTATCTCTTCGTCTACCTTATAATATAAAGGATGTTCCTTGTCTACGCGTTCCGGGTGCTGGGTGAGGGTAGAGTCGGCAACTCCCTGGCGGGAACCGTCGTCCTCGCCTCCGATGAAGATAATAAGTGAGCAAATGATAGCTATTATCATCAATATGACGATAATTGCGTTTCGATCGTTGCGTTGAAGATAAAATATACTTCTCATAAAAGTCGGGATTAGGCGACTCGAACGCCCGACCCCTACGTCCCGAACGTAGTGCGCTACCAACTGCGCTACTTTCCGATTTTGGTAGTGCAAAGGTAGGAACATTTTGTGAAATATCCAAGCGGTAGCCCAAAAAATTACTTCTTTATGACTTTACGCGCCCGTCCGTCGGAGCCAACTTCGATGTAAACCCCTGCAGGCAACTGATGGAGTGGGGTGGTGGTCGTAACCTTTTGACCGGTCGTATTGTAGATAGCTCTGCTTGTGACAGGGGCGCTGGTGGGGCAATCACCCACCCCCGTGAGCCACCAAGTGTAATAAGCCATCAAGCTGTCCACAGTGGCTACGCGTGTGGCCAGGTGTTGCAGTGTTTCCTCCACCTGGGTGTGCAGACTGTTCTGTACTTGCAAATTGGTGTTCTGCTGCGCATTGCAAGTCAGTCGTATGGTTTCGAATGCAGTAGTGTTGCGTTGTTCAAAAGTATGAAGGCGGTTGGCCACCTCGGCGTAAATGCTGTTGTGCACCTCGTTCCATACGTCAACGTAGGCCTGCACAAAATCGGGGCGCGTAAACAACTTGTTGTAGTAAAAGCAAATGGCATAGTGCGGCACGCTCCATTCGTCGTCGGGCGTGCTGAACGAAGAGTCAAAATCCCACGGCGTAGCCATTTTCAGTTTTGACGTTTCGGGGTGCAGCGGGTCAAGGTTTTGGCGGTACATATACATGTTGCTGCCCCAAGCGTCCTTCGTGCCCAGATAGTCGTGTGCCAGCACCCATCGTGCAAAAGAGTGCAAGTCGGCAATACTGTCCAAGGGGCGGTTGTTGTAAAGCGAGTCCTCAAAAGCCTCAATACAGTTTGCAATCTCGTCCCTTTTTCCGGCATTTATATCGTCCAAGTCGGGGTACTTGAAAGTCCAGCCCATGGAGCTCTCCTGGTGTGAGGTTTTGAAATAAGCACCGTCGGCATTCCACCAATAGGCGTCGTTCTCGGCTATAAAGCCACTATCGTCCACCTGTATGCGCCCGTCACCACGTGCGATGGCCTCAATAAGGTAGTATATGCCGCGGTATTTCCCGTTCAAGTATACCTCTGCACAAAGTTTCCCTCTGGCGCCCATTCCGCACCCGTGGCGCGGCTCACTTCGGTGCCAACCAGTGGCAAAATACACGTTTGTTGGTTGGCAAACACCTTCGAATGCCATGTGCCGCGCAGCAGCACCCAATCCTTATGTTTGTATACTTTGCTGCCCCGCATCAGCAGGTCGGCCTTTTTTACCAACTTTATTTTGTAAGGCAGTTGCTCCTTGGCTGAGGCCGCCGATGTGTTGCCGCGCACCTTGATGGACATTCCCGATGTGCCCTCGGCCCATTCGCCGCTATCGTAGAGCGTGTCCGTGCCAGTAGTCATAACCATTCGTCCCATCACTTTGGTACGGTTGCAAATGCCCACACCTGTGCCCCCCTCGGGTGGGTAAACTATTTCGAAGGTCGGTTCTTCGCCATCGATGGTTGTGATGTAAAGAGTTACGGGGCGTGGGTCGCCCGACGTGTTAAGGCTTTTCGCGCTGTTGTCTGCGGTATACGTCATTATAGCGTGGCAGCATACCGCCTGGCATACTGTCACGAAGAACATGATAAATCGTAGCAAAATGTGTCTGTGTTAGTTCAGCTTGTATATATAAAACGTGTAGTGCGTTGTGTCCTCAGCACAGGAGCTGGGGGGGGCTTACCGGCTTACTTCTTCACCGTCACGTCAATCACAATTTTCGGGTGGTCGGGGTCGTTGGTGATAAGCAGCACGCGACGGCGGCCCTTGAAGTATGATGTGTTGGTGCTGATCGTAATCTTCATTTTCTCGGTGTGGCCCGGGTCGATGCGGCGTTTGTTCAAACTCACGCTGATGCCAGGGTTATACACCTGCAAGGCGCTGATAACCAATGGTGTTTTGCCCGTATTGGTCAACATTACCTGTCCGGTCACCTTCTTCTTCTTGCCCAACGGGCCGAGGGTGAGGTGTGTGCTGTCAAGCTGAGCCACGGGTGCAAGGGCGTGTTGCGTGGGCGTGTCGAAAAAGTCGGGCAGCAGTGTGGCCGACACGTTTATTTCCGTTTCCTTGCTCACGCGGTCGCCCATAAAGCGGCTCAGGTAGATGCTTGTTTGCGTCAGTCCCATGGTGTGCAGTTCGTTGCTGTTGAGTGTGAGCAATATGCGTCCCACACGTCCGGGGCGAATCACAGCCGGGTCGGCCTGTGCCGTCAAGTATTTTGGCAAGTGCATCAGTTCGGGTCGGAACGACTTTTTGCTTGAGTTGAGAATATACAGCACATAGGTGGGCGAGTCGCCGCGGTTCACGTCGTCAAACTCCACATCGTCCGTACTCAAGTAGTATTCGCCCACTTTGTAGGGATATTCGGTGGTAGCCTCGGCGTTAGTCATCGACACCACGCCCATCAGCGACAAGTAGTGCGGTTGTTGGTCAAGATTGGTGTACACGGCCAGCCCCTTGTTAAAGTGGCCCAGCATCTCGGCATTGTAGGTGGCCTTGATGTAGCCCGTGCTGCCAGGCCCTATGGCCGTGGTAGTCCATTCGGCATTGGTGCAGCCGCAGTCGGTGCGCACGTTGGTTATGAGCAAGTCCTGAGTGCCCTTGTTTATCACCTTGAAAGTGGCAGTTTGCGGCACATGCCAAAGCAGGGTGCCAAGTTCCTGAGTTGTATGGTCAAATTCTATTTTAGGCTGTGCCATTGCAGCCATTGAGGCCACGAGGGCAAAAGCCAGCAGCAGTATATGTTTCATGATGACAGTTTGCAGAGAATGCGTAATAAAATTGCGTTGCAAATTTAAGAAAAAAAAGTGAGACTGCATTTGGTATCAATATAAGTTGCTATCTTCGCAGAACATAATAGACCCCGTTGACGGATTTCTTTGTTAACCCGTTACCTCGTTAACCAAGAGATCCGCCAACGGATTAGAACAAGCAAACACAAGTCAATGAAATTCATATCGTGGAATGTAAACGGCCTGCGTGCCTGCGATGGCAAGGGCTTTAGAGAGAGTTTTGCAGCGCTCGATGCCGACTTTTTTTGTCTGCAAGAGACGAAGATGCAGCCCCATCAGCTCGACATGGCGTTTGAGGGCTATGAGTCGTATTGGAATTCGGCCGAAAAGAAAGGCTATTCGGGCACAGCCATTTTTACGCGTCACAAACCGTTGAACGTGACTTATGGCCTTGGCATTGAGGAGCACGACCACGAAGGCCGTGTCATCACCCTCGAAATGCCGCAGTTCTACCTTGTCACCGTGTACACCCCCAACTCGCAGGATGGCCTGCGTCGGCTCGACTACCGCATGACGTGGGACGATGCCTTCCGCCAATATTTGCTGTCGCTCGACGCCAAGAAACCCGTGGTGGTGTGTGGCGACTTGAATGTGGCACATGAGGAGATTGATCTGAAAAATCCGAAGACCAATCGTGGGAATGCCGGTTTTACGGACGAAGAGAGAAGCTGTTTTTCCAAAGTACTGGAAAATGGATTTATCGACACTTTCCGCTATTTTTATCCGGAGCAGACCGGAATCTATTCCTGGTGGTCTTACAGATTCCAGGCGAGGGCGAAAAATGCCGGATGGAGAATTGACTATTTCGTGGTGTCACAGTGCCTGCAGGACAGACTGGCGGATGCGAAGATCCACACGGAAGTTCCGGGATCGGATCATTGTCCGATCGAGCTTGATATACAATAGGCAGAAGACTGCAAAAGGAGACCTATGAGCTTACGTTTCTATTTCGGACCTTCCGGGTCCGGCAAGAGTCACAGAATCTATGAAGAGATCATGCAGCGGGCGGCGCAGGAGCCGGGGAGGAATTTCCTGATCATCGTGCCGGATCAGTTCACCATGCAGACCCAGAAGGATCTGGTCATGCGCAGTGACAGAGGTGGTATCCTGAATATCGATGTCTTAAGCTTCGGCAGACTCAGCCATCGTATCCTGGAGGAAGTAGGAACGAAGGAAATGCCTGTACTGGATGACACCGGCAAAAGCCTGGTGCTGCAGAAGATCGCGGCAGATCTGAAGGAGCAGCTGCCTGCCATGGGAAGCCTGTTGCATAAGCAGGGCTATATCCATGAGGTAAAAAGTGCTATCTCCGAATTCATGCAGTACGGCATCAGCACACAGGATATGGATAAACTGATCGCCAGCGCCGAAAAAAGGGGCGCACTGGCAATGAAGCTCAGAGACTTAAAGACTCTGTACCGGGGATTTCAGGATTATATCAGAGACCATTTTATCACCACAGAGGAGACACTGGATGTGCTGCGCAGATCCCTGGTAAAGTCGAAGATCCTTCCGGACAGTGTGGTGGTATTCGATGGCTTTACGGGATTTACCCCCATACAGAACCGCCTGATCCAGGAACTGATGCGGGTGTGCGAGGAGACCATTGTCACTGTGACCATCGGTGCAGAAGAAGACCCTTATCAGATGGACGGCGAGCAGAAATTGTTCCATCTGAGTAAAAAGACAGTGGCGGATCTGGTGAAGCTGGCGGCGGAGGCAGAGGTGACACGAGGGGAAGATGTATTTGTAAAGGGCGGTCCCAACCGTTTCACCGAGGCACCGGCGTTATGTTATCTGGAGCAGAACCTGTTCCGTTATCAGTATGAGCCGTATACGGAGAAACAGTGTGAGATCCGTATGTTCGAGGCACTTTCTCCCAGAGAGGAAGTCCATCAGACGGCATTGTATATCCGGAAACTGATCCGGGAAGAAGGACTTACTTACCGGGATATTGCTGTGGTCATCGGAGATCTGGAGGGGTACGCTTCCTATGTGGAGACGGAATTCGGGCAGCTGGAGATTCCCTGTTTTCTGGACAGGACCAGAGGGATTGTCTTAAATCCCATGATCGAATACATCAAAAGCGCCTTGCAGTTATATATCAAGGATTTTTCGTATGATACGGTGTTTCATTTTCTGCGCAGCGGCATGGCGGATATCTCCAGAGAGGAAATTGACGAACTGGAGAATTATGTGATCCGCACCGGGGCGAGAGGGTATCGCACCTACAGCCGCCTGTTCACACGAAAAACTGAGGAGATGCAGCAAGGCAGTGGGCAGGAAGACACAGAGCGGGCGGAAGAGACCATGGAGCGTCTGAACCGTATCAGACAGCAGTTTGCGGATACCGTGGAGATCCTGCATATGGCTCCCCGGGCAAAAGCCGGCGAGTATGTGGATCACCTGTATGATTTTCTGGAGCAGAATCAGGTACAGCAAAAGCTTTTGAATTATCAACAGCGGTTCGAGCAGGAGGGCGACCTGGCGAAAGCCAGGGAATATGCACAGATCTACCGTCTGGTCATGGATCTGCTGGATCAAATCTATGAACTTTTGGGTGAGGAAGAGATTTCCCTACAGGAATTTGCGGATATTTTAGAGGCTGGTTTTGGCGAGATCACAGTAGGTACGATTCCGCAGAATGTGGATCGTATTGTGGTGGGTGATATGGAGCGGACCCGCTTAAAACAGGTTAAAGTACTGTTTTTCCTGGGGGTAAATGATGGAAACATTCCGAAAAATGCCTCCAAGGGCGGCATTATCTCCGATATGGACAGAGAATTTTTAATCGAATCCGGAACAGAAATGGCACCGAGTCCCAGACAACAGATGTACATTCAGAGACTGTATTTGTATCTGAATATGACGAAACCCTCAGAACGGCTGTATCTGTCTTATGCCAAGGTAAACAGTGATGGGAAGGGAATCCGTCCGTCTTACCTGATCGATACGGTACGGAAGCTTTTTCCGCAGCTTGCTGTGGAATATCCCCAGAACCGCAGCCGCTTAGAGCAGATCGAGGGCAGACAGGAAGGTGCCAGATATCTGGCGGAGGAACTGCGGGAATATGCGGACGGAACGCTGCGGGAAGAGGAACGGCAGGATTTTTATCTCATGTACCGTGCCTATGAAGCAGATCCGGAGGGCAGAGACCGTCTGACGGCGGCAGCATTTAGAAGATATAAGGAGAGCGGTCTGTCAAGGATCGTGGCGAGAGCATTGTACGGCAGGCAGCTGGAGAACAGTGTGAGCCGCTTAGAGACCTATGCTGCCTGCGCATGCAGACATTTCCTGCAATATGGCCTGTCTCTGCAGGAGAGAGAAGAATTTGGCTTTGAAGTGTCGGATATGGGAAATGTGTATCATGCGGTACTGGAGAATTTCGCAGGAAAACTTGCAGAATCCGGTCGGACATGGTGGGATTTTGATGAAAATTTTGCAACTCAGGCAATCAAAGAAGCAGTGGAAGGTTATGCTGCGACTTATGGGGAGACCGTTCTGTACAGTTCTGCGAGGAATGAATATGCTATTACCCGGATGAGCAGGATCCTGACCCGGACGGTGCTGACACTGCAGCAGCATCTGAAGCAGGGAAGCTTTCAGCCGGACGATTATGAGTTGTCCTTCCGGTTTGCGGAGGATCTGGACAGTATTCATGTGGATCTGTCTGAAGAAGAGAAGATGCACCTGCAGGGACGCATTGACCGTATCGATGTATCGGAGGACGCGGAGCATGTCTATGTCAAGGTCATCGATTACAAGTCCGGCAATAAGAAATTCGACCTGGCGGCACTGTACTACGGCCTGCAGCTGCAGCTGGTGGTATATATGAATGCGGCAATGGAGCTGGAGAGCAGAAAGCATCCGGATAAGGAGATCGTACCGGCGGCACTGCTGTATTATCATATTGATGATCCTACGATAGAGACTCCGGTGGAACTGACCCAGGAGCAGATCAACGAAGAGATTCTGACAAAGCTTCGCATGAACGGTGTGGTGAACAGCGATCCCGCCGTGGTGGAACGTTTGGATCGATTTTTACAGGACAAGTCCAAAGTCATTCCGGTGGAAAAGAAAAAGGACGGAAGCTTCAGTGCCAGATCCGGAATCTTAAGCCGTGAGGAGCTGCATGTGGTATCTGCTTATGTGGATACGAAGATACGCCAGATTGGCAGGGAGATCCTGGACGGTAAAATAGCGGCAAATCCTTACGAAAAAGGAAATGAGGAAGCATGTACCTATTGCGCCTATAAAAAGGTCTGCGGCTTTGACGGCAGTATTCCCGGATATGAGAAGAGGCAGCTGGAGGATCTGGATAAGCAGACGCTGATGCAGCGGATGCAGGAGACGACGGAAGCGTAGGATAAAAGAAACAGGAACAGAGGTAGCGTATGGGAATGAAATTCACCCCGGAACAACAAAGAGTGATCGAACTGCATAACAGCAATATTCTGGTATCGGCGGCCGCGGGAAGCGGTAAGACAGCAGTGCTGGTGGAACGTATCATCCGCATGATCTGTGACGGAGAACATCCGGCGGATATTGACAGATTACTGATCGTGACATTTACCAATGCCGCTGCAGCGGAAATGAGAGAACGGATCGCCGCGGGCATCATTGCCAGACTGGAGGCGGATCCCGGCAACGAGCATATCCAGAAGCAGTCTGCACTTCTGCACAATGCGCAGATCACTACTATCGACAGCTTCAGCCTGTTCCTGATCCGGAACCATTTTAATGAGATCGGTCTGGATCCGGATTTCCGCGTGGCAGACGAGGGAGAGATCAAGCTGCTTCAGCAGGAAGTACTGGCGCAGCTGTTAGAGGATGCCTATGCAGGGAATTTTGTTCCGGAAGAGGCTCTGACATCCCGGGAAGGTTATGGTAATGAAGGAACAGTTCCGGAAATGGAAGCCCCGGAACAGTTCCATGCCTGTGTGGAGTATTTCTGCCCGGGAGGCAGGGAGAGCGTGCTGGAGCAGCATATTCTGAATCTGTCCCGGTATGCGGGAAGTTTTCCCTGGCCGGAGGAATGGCTGGAGGAGCGCAAAAATGACTATGCCGCAGGAGATATGGAAGCACTGGTTCACAGCGATTACGGACAATATCTGACGGAACGGGTGAACCGTACCGTGGAGGGATGCCTGGAAAAACTGCGGGAAGTAAAGCGGCTGTGTGAACTACCGGACGGCCCGTATATGTACGGAGAACTGACGGAGGCAGAGATCGAGCAGCTGGAGAGACTGACATCCTGTAAGGATCTGGAGGAACAGGCGGCCAAAGTTCCTGCGGTGACTTTCGCACGGCTCCCTTCTAAAAAGGACGACAGTGTGGATCCCGCCAAACGGGAACTGGCAAAGGCAATTCGAAACAGTGTGAAGGATACCTTAAGTGACCTTTCAGAGAGCTATTTTAAGACCCCGTTAGAACTGGCGGTGGAGCAGGGAAAAGCCTGCAGGGAGCCGCTTCGGATGCTGCTTGACCTGGTACTGGAATTCGACAGAAGGCTTCTCGCAGCCAAGCAGGAGAGACATCTGATCGACTTTTCCGATATGGAGCATTATGCGCTGCAGATCCTGTTAAAGCGGGAAAAAGTGGAAGAATCCAGTGGCACAGGGACGGATCGTACCGAAACGAAATATCGGATTGTGCCAAGTGACGTTGCAATGGAGTACCGCCAGTATTTTCAGGAGATCCTTATTGATGAATATCAGGACAGTAATCTGGTGCAGGAGTATCTGTTAAGCGCTATCTCCGGGGAAGAAGAGGGTCGTTACAACCGTTTCATGGTAGGTGATGTGAAGCAGAGCATCTATAAATTCCGTCTGGCGAGACCGGAACTGTTTCTGGAAAAATACGACACTTATCAGGAGACCGGGGATCTGTGCCGGATCGACCTGGCGAAGAACTTCCGAAGCCGTATTCAGGTGGTGGATGCGGTCAATGGTGTATTTTCCCGGATCATGAGCAGGGAGATCGGCGGGATCGCCTATGATGACAAGGCGGCACTGTATCCAGGAGCAGTGTATCCTGCACAGGAGGATCCCGCCTACGGCAGCGAACTGCTACTGATCCGCAAGCCGGAAAAGGGAGAGCGCGAAGAGAGCGGCATCGGAGAGCAGCATGCCGAGGGTGCGGGAGTCCTTGTGGATTACGATAATGTACGACAGTTGGAAGCGCTCGCCATTGCCGCCCGTATAAAACAGTTGAAGGGCAGTCTGCAGGTGATGGAGAAATCCACGGGAGAACTGCGTCCGGTGCGGTATTCGGATATGGTCATCCTGCTTCGCACCACCAGCGGCTGGGACGAAGAATTCAAAAAGATACTGGAACAGCAGGGAATCCCTGTCTACATCACATCTAAGACCGGATATTTCGGGGCGCTGGAGGTGCAGGAGCTGTTGCAGTTTTTGCGGGTGCTGGACAATCCGAGACAGGATATCCCGCTGTTTGGCGTGATGCAGTCCGTCTTTGGTGGATTCACCCAGGAAGAGATCGCGCAGATCCGCAGTGGCGGGGAAGGGCATTCCAGAAAACGGATGACACTGTATGAGGCACTGAAGGAAGTGGCACAGAGCGGCCGGACGGTGGAAGAGGGAGAAGAGATATCAGCGGGCGAAAGCGCCGGTGAAGAAGCAGAGCTTTCACAAAAGGCAGATACCTTCTTACAACGGATTGGCCACTACCGTGACCTGACTCCTTTCACCTCGATCCGTGACCTGTTGCAGCGAATACTTGACGATTATGATTATCTGAATTATGTGACGGCACTTCCCGCCGGCAGCAAGCGGCGTGCAAATGTGGAGATGCTGCTTACGAAGGCATCCGCTTTCGAGAAGACCAGTTATTTCGGACTGTTTCATTTTATCCGTTATATGGAGCAACTGGAAAAATATGACGTGGATTACGGGGAAGCGGATACTCTGGATGAAAATGCAGATGTGGTCAGGATCATGAGTATCCACAAAAGTAAAGGACTGGAATTCCCGGTGGTATTTGTCTCCGGACTGTCGAAACGTTTCAACATGCAGGATGCGAACCAATCCCTGATCGTGGACATGGATCTGGGAGTTGCGGTGGATTATGTAGATTCCGTACGGCGTATTAAAAATAAGACTCTCCGCCGGACAGTCCTGTCTGCAAAAATGAAGGAAGATAATCTGGCGGAGGAATTGCGCGTGCTCTACGTGGCACTGACCCGTGCCAGAGAGAAGCTGATCTTAACAGCGGTATTGGACAAGGCCGACGAAAAGTGGGAGTTGGCGCAGATGACCGGACAGGAGAGGCTGACTTATCTGGATTTCTGTGAGGCGGGAAGCTATATGGATTTCCTGCTGCCGATCCTGCCGCAGACGGGAATTGCGGTGAAAACACTGAGAACGGAGGACCTGGCGGTAGAAGAGCTCCGAGAGCAGCTGCGCATGGGTGATCGCAGAGAACAGCTGCGGCTGATAGCCTGTGGAGAGACAACTTTGACCGGGGACCCGGAAGAAAATGAGCGGAAGCTTATGTATCTGCGGGAGCGTTTTGCTTATCAATATCCACATCCCGGGTTACAAAAGCTGTATACCAAGACAACAGTGTCAGAGTTAAAGATCGCAGCCATGGCGGAAAAGGACGAGGCGGCATTCCATACCTTTGAAGAAAAAGAAGTGGTTCCCTATATCCCGGGATTCCGCAGAGAGCAGGAGAAGGTCAGCGGTGCAGTGCGCGGAAATGCTTTCCACCGTGTCATGGAGCTTCTGGATTTCACATATCTATTCACAGAATCCGGGATGTTCACCGGATGTCCGAACAACTATGAGGAATATCGCAGAGGACTGGATAAGAATCGGTTACAGAACCGACTGGAAGAATTCTTACAGCGGGAAACGATATCTTTACGCCTGACGGAGGAATATGCCAAAGCAGTCAGTCTGCCGAAGATCCTCAATTTCCTGGAACAGGAGCTGGCATACCGCATGTGGCGTGCGCAGGAACAGGGGCTTCTATACAGAGAGCAGCCTTTCGTGCTGGGAATTGATGCAAAACGCCTGGATCCGGACCTGCCCGAGGGAGAAAAGGTGCTCATTCAGGGTATTATCGACGTCTTTTTCATAGAAGACGGTGAGATTGTTCTGCTGGACTACAAGACCGATGTGATCGACTCCCTGGAAGCTCTCTGGAACCGCTACAACGTCCAGATTCAGTACTATGAGGAAGCGTTGACGAAGCTGATGCAGATGCCTGTGAAGGAGCGGATCCTGTATTCCTTCTACTTGGAAAAATATGAGTAAAAAGGAGATATCCACAATGGATATCTCCTTTCAGATTGTAGACAAAGCTCCTTCCTGTGAGGGAGCTTTGTCTACAGTCTGTTTATTTATCGTTATTTTTACCGTTATCTTCTCTTTTCCGAATCATGCCTCTTACTTTTTATAGTACCATCTTCCTGTATAGGGTGCAAGTCGTCACTGATGGTTCGTATAAATAATTTTACGCGTTTTTGCTGTATTTTTTAAGGCGCAAGATTTGTATAATTCCGATAATTGTAGTATACTGTAGGAAAAGAATTTTCGTAACACATCAGTTCACCATGTATTACAGAAAAGAGGTTATATTTCAAATGAAAAAGCAAAGCAAAGTAACCAGTCAGTCTGCCATGCTGCAGCAAAACACAAGATCAACCTATCGGATACTGATCATCAGCATCGTTATGCTGATCCTGTTCATCGGATCCAACATGTATCTGAGCCGGATCAATTCCCAGCAGCTGGAAGCTACCATGTATCTGAACCAGTATCGTCTGGGTTCCAAGACGCTGACCGCTGCCGTACAGTCTTACGCAGTCACCGGAGACCAGACCTACTATGACAATTATATGAAGGAATTAAACGAGGACAAAAATCGTGACATTGCCTGGGAAGGTCTTCAGAAAGACGGTCTGACCGACAATGAATGGGCACTGTTAAACCATATTGCTGAAATGTCCAACGGTCTGGTTCCTCTGGAAGAAGAAGCCATGGATAAGGCCGGTTCCGGAGATACACAAGCAGCTATTTCTTATGTATTTGGTGAGGAATATGAATCTACCGTACAGGAGATCACTGCAACCACAGATAATTGTATCAATGATATCCAGGCACGTATGGCTCAGAAGCAAAATACTCTGAATCTGATAATGATCACTACCATGGTGATTTTCATTCTCTGCTTCCTGACCATTGCCCGCAAGATTGTCACCACACTGACCTTTGCAAAACAGGAACTGCTGATTCCCATTGTAAAAGTATCCGAGCAGATGAAAGTACTTGCGCAGGGACATTTTGACAGCCGTCTGGATCTGCCGGAGGATGACAGTGAAGTCGGCATCATGGTGAAGGCCGTTCATTTCATGAACGACAACTTTACCAAGATGATCACCGAGATTTCCGAGATCTTAGGTCAGATGGGTCAGGGCAATTACCGTGTAGAGCCTACGGAAGAATATGTCGGTGACTTTGTACAGATCAAGGATTCCATGGTGAAGATCATTGCCGATATGAAGAAGACACTGTCCACCATTCAGGTCAGCGCACAGGAGATCGATGGTGGTTCCGAGCAGCTGGCACAGGCAGCTACCGATCTGGCAGAAGGTTGTACCGCACAGGCCTCCAAGATTTCCGAAGCATCCCAGATGATCGACGCTATGGCAAAGAGTATTGAAGAAAAAGCCAGAGTTGCACAGGAGACCGCAGATATCTCCAAGCAGTCCGCACAGACGGTTGCTGATGGCAATGCCAAGATGCAGGAACTGAAAGTCGCAATCGGTGAGATCAGTAAATGTTCCGAGGAGATTCATTCTATCATTCAGGTCATTGAGGATATCGCTTCCCAGACCAACCTCCTGTCACTGAATGCCTCCATCGAGGCTGCCCGTGCCGGAGAAGCAGGCCGCGGATTTGCTGTCGTAGCCGAGCAGGTCAAGAATCTGGCGGAACAGTCCACCGAGGCTGCCGGAGAGACCACAAAGCTGATCGAGAGCACCATCGATGCTGTCAACAAGGGAATCGCCATTGCAGAAGAAACCGAAGCCAGCATGGATCAGGTAATGGAAGAAGCCGAGGCTTCTACCAAGCGTATGGTTGATATGGCACAGGCCCTTCAGGCTGAAGTGTCCAGCGTCCAGCAGATCGATGAAAACATCGCTCATGTGGCCGGAATCGTGGACAACAACTCCGCATCTTCTCAGGAGACCGCCGCTGTCAGCGAAGAACAGTCCGCGCAGGTACATACTATGTTACAGCTGATGCATCAGTTCCAGATCTAGTTTTCAGAATGATAAAGCCTGAGTGCTTCTAAAGAAGCCTCAGGCTCAGACTGTAGACAAAGCTCCTTCCTGTGAGGGAGCTTTTCTTGTGTCATGACTGCAAAAATTATGTACTTACAAGCATATAAGAAGTAGTGAAAATGCCGTATTTACGGGACTTTTCACTACTTTTTTGGTATAATGAAAGTATCAAAATAAAGGCGGTGTTTCCTATGATGACACAGAATGCAGATAAGAAAAGAGAGCAGATTCAGATGTTCTGCATGGATGACCTTGTTCCGCAGGATCATCTGCTGCGCCTGATTGACCAGGCAATCGACTGGAGTTTTATCTATGATCTTGTGATCGATAAATACAGTGCAGACAATGGCCGCCCCAGCATGGATCCGGTCATGCTCATTAAAATTCCATTCATCCAGTATCTGTACGGCATCCGAAGCATGCGCCAGACAGTAAAAGAAATCGAAGTCAATGTCGCATACCGATGGTTCCTCGGTCTGGAAATGATGGACAAGGTTCCCCATTTCTCTACGTTTGGAAAGAATTATACCAGACGCTTTAAGGATACTGATCTTTTTGAACAGATCTTTTCCCGTATCCTGCAGGAATGCTATAAATACAGACTGATCGATCCTTCCGAGGTCTTCGTGGATGCCACCCATGTAAAAGCACGGGCAAACAGCAAAAAGATGCGGAAACGGATTGCAGATGAGGAAGCACTGTTCTTCGAAGAGCAGTTAAAGAAGGAAATCAACGAAGACCGGGAAGCGCATGGGAAAAAGCCTCTGAAAGAAAAGAAGGAAGATCCTAAAGATCCCCCCTCCTGTGGTGGCGGCTCTGATGGAAAAGAAGAAAAAACGGTCAAGGAAAGTACAACGGATCCGGAAAGCGGATGGTTCCGAAAGGGTGAGCATAAAAATGTTTTTGCGTATTCCGTGCAGACAGCCTGTGACAAAAACGGATGGATTCTGGGTTATAGTGTAAATCCCGGCAACCAGCATGACAGCCGGACATTTAAATCCCTGTATGATAAGATAAAAGACATTGGCATTCAGACACTGGTAGCCGATGCAGGATACAAAACACCAGCGATAGCAAAGTTACTTCTGGATGATGGTATCACACCGCTTCTACCGTATAAACGCCCCATGACCAAAGATGGTTTTTTCAAAAAAGCCGAGTATGTGTATGATGAATATTTTGACTGCTATGTATGCCCGAATGATCAGGTGCTGACTTATCATACGACGAACCGTTCCGGATACCGGGAATACAAGAGCTGCGGAATCGTCTGTGAAGGATGTCCATATCTGAAGCAGTGCACAGAAAGCAGGGATCATGTGAAGGTAGTGACCCGGCATATCTGGGAGCCGTACATGGAAAAGTGTGAGGATATCCGGCATACGATTGGGATGAAGGAAGTGTATGCGCAACGGAAAGAGACCGTAGAGCGCCTCTTCGGAACAGCAAAAGAAAACCACGGATTCCGCTATACACAGATGATAGGAAAAGCCCGGATGGAAATGAAAGTCGGGCTTACGTTTGCCTGCATGAATCTGAAAAAACTGGCAAAGATGATAGCCAGGAAGGGAAAAAGGGGAGCCCAAAAGTGTTTATTATTGATCAAGTACACACTTTTTGAACCGAAAACAAGAAAAACGCTTCTGGAGTGCTGACCAAAAGCGTTTTGTCTACAGTCTGATCCCTCCGTCTTATGACGAAGGGATCTCATTCTTCTCTATACTTCCACACCATCTTCCGGCAGTCCCTTTAAGAACGCCACAGCCACCGGCAATGACAAAACCGCAGATAAAATATCGGACACCGGCTGTGACCACTGGATGCCCCGAATTCCCCAGAACGCCGTCAGGATCAGCAGTGCCGGAATGTAGATGGTGCCACTTCGGAAGGAGGCTAAGATCGTCGCCCTGCCGCCCTTTCCAATGGACTGAAACAGCATGTTGCCGCAGATACATACCGGGATAAACGGAAGCGTCAGGCACTGGATCTGCAACGCATAAAATGCAATCTCATAGGCATCCATATCCGTAAGGAATTGCAGCAACAGCTCTCTGCGGAACACATACACCACACCTGCGAACACTGCCATGGTTACCAGGCTGGCACACAGGGTGAACCAAAACGCTTTCTTTACGCGGGAATACTTCTTTGCCCCATAATTGAAGGAGGATACCGGCTGGAAGCCCTGACCGATACCCAGTGCCACACTGAATACGAAATTGAAAATACGGGATACCACGCTCATGGCAGCAATGGCAATATCTCCGTAGACTGCCGCCTGCGCATTCAGCACCATGGTTGACACGCTGGCCAGTCCCTGCCGCATCATACTGGGGAAGCCTGCTGTAAGAATGTTCTTATGTACCGCAAATTCCCAGGTAAAATATTTCGGTGTCAGGCTGCTCTGGATCTTTCCACGTAGGAAAAAGAATAACAGGATTCCAAAGGATACGTACTGGGAGATCATAGTGGAAAGTGCTGCTCCCCGGATACCAAGATTTAACCCCCACATAAGAATGGCATCTCCCGCCATATTTAAAATACCGCCGGAGGCCAGTCCTACCATCGCCAGATTGGCATAGCCTTCATACCGGAGCACATTGTTCATCACACAGCTGGATGCCATTGCCGGTGCCGACACCAAAATATAGAAAGCATAGATTCTCGCATAGGGAAGGATGGTCTCCGTACTTCCAAGCAATCTGCACAATCCGTTCAGATCCACAATACCGATCACCGCGATCAGCACTCCGGCTCCCACCGCCAAATAAAATCCCGTTGCGGAAAAAGCTTTCGCCCGCTCCTTTTCATGAGCTCCTAACAACCGGCTGATATTGCTTCCGGCGCCATGACCGAACATGAATCCGAACGCCTGAATAATTGCCATCAAGCCAAACACCACGCCTACCGCTCCGGTAGCACTGGTGCCTAACTGGCTTACGAACCAGGTATCCACCATATTATACAGATTCGTGATCAGCATACTGATGGTAGTCGGCAGTCCCAGCTCCAGGACCAACCGTGCTACCGGTTCCTCGGTGAGCCGTTTATATTGTTTCTCCTCTTTTGACAATGTTGTATCACTCATATCACATAGCTCCTATATCATTACCACAGTTTCCATTCGGTTCTCTCTATGGTTTTACACTATTCTATGCCACAGTAATCCGCAGGCTGCTTCTGCCCGGTTTGAAATCATAATCCGTACCCATTCATCGTATCGCCAAAATAGCGTCTGCCCTACCGGCACGACGCTATTATAGATGATTCTCTTTGAAAATGTAAGCCCTTCCAGCTGTTTTTACTTAAATTTTATGTTCAGCATCACAGTTTCTCACTGAAATAGCTCTTATAGCCCTCACCGAAGATCTCCGTGGCACTGGTGACGATCATAAATGCCAGGGGATCCTCTTCCTTTACGATCTCCTCTGCCTTGGGAGAAATGTTTTTCTTCATGGCGCACATAATGACGCTCTTCTCCTTGCCGCTGTAAGCACCACTGCCCTGTACATAAGTCACACCAATATCCAGCTCCTCCAAAAGTCTCCCTGCAATCTTCTCTGCATGGTCGCTGATAATATAGATCAGCTTCGCCTCATCACGACCGTACAATACCACATCCAGCACCACTGATGTGATAATGACCACGATACCGGCATACAGTGCCTTGTCAACATTCCGGAATACAAATGCCGATGCTATGACGATAACCACATCTGTCAGGAAAAACAATGCTCCCGTCTTGAGGTACGGGAACTTTAGTCGCAGCAGCTTGATAATAATATCTGTTCCTCCCGTAGTGGATCCGGCCTTGAACACCCAGCCCATGGATACTGCCATCAGGGCACTTCCGGCCAGAGAGGCAAGTAATGGATCTGTGGTCACTGCTCCTACCGGTGTCAGCAGGTTTGTAAACAGTGATGTCATTGCCGTACAATAGATCGTCGACAAAATAAACCGCAATCCGAATTTCCAGATACCGATCAGTAGGATCGGTATGTTGATGAGTAACATCCAGGTACCTGTCTCAATTCCGAACAAACGGTTTAAAATAATGGCAATACCGGTGATACCCCCGGGTGCCAGAGAGTTCGGATCCAAAAACATGCTGACGGATACCGCATAGACAAAAGAAGCCACCGTGATCATTACATAATCCCGAAACATCTGCAGTGGTGTCTTTTTATCCAGTCTCTGTATTTCCAGTTCTTTTTCAGTCTTTTTCGCCATATTTCTCTCCATTTCCACACATAAAAGCCGCATACCTATAATATGCGGCTTTTATCAGTGATGCATTCACTTCTTTTCTAAGAAACTATGCAGCGACATCTGCATGACTCTGCACAATTATATATTTGCTCTGACCACCTTGGGCTGATAGCCTTCTTTTTCCAGAGCGGCAATGATCTCATTCTTATGCTCGGTACCGAATGCTTCCAGTGTGATACGCAGTTCCACGGCAGCGCTGCGGTTGATGGATACAAACTGGTTGTGCTCCAGCTTGATGACATTACCGTTAACGCCGGCAATGATACCGGATACTCTGCACAGCTCACCGGGCTTGTCGGGAAGCAATACGGATACGGTGAAGATACGGTCTCTTAAGATCAGACCCTGCTGTACTACGGAGGACATGGTGATGACATCCATATTACCGCCGCTCAAGATAGATACAATACGCTTATCCTTCACATTTAACTGCTTTAAGGCTGCCACGGTCAGCAGTCCGGAATTCTCCACGATCATCTTGTGGTTCTCCACCATATCCAGGAAGGCTACTACCAGATCCTCATCCTCCACGGTGATCACGTCGTCCAGATTCTTCTGTAAGTACGGGAAAATCTTACTTCCGGGAGTCTTAACCGCAGTACCGTCTGCAATGGTGTTGACCTTTGGCAGGGTGGTTACCTTGCCGTTCTTTAAGGATACCTGCATGCAGTTAGCTCCCGCAGGTTCCACACCGATGACCTTGATCTTCGGGTTCAGCAGTTTTGCCAGTGTGGAGACACCGGTTGCCAGTCCGCCGCCACCAATAGGAACTAAAATGTAGTCTACCAGGGGAAGCTCTTTGAATATCTCCATGGCAATGGTCCCCTGACCGGTCGCTACAGTCAGATCATCAAACGGATGAATGAAGGTATATCCGTGCTCTTCTGCCAGTTCATATGCTTTTGCACATGCCTCATCATAGACATCACCGTGCAGTACTACCTCTGCACCGTACCCTCTGGTACGGTTTACCTTGATCAAAGGTGTGGTGGTGGGCATTACGATGGTTGCCTTGCTGCCGTAGCATTTTGCTGCATAAGCAACGCCCTGGGCATGGTTGCCCGCTGAGGCGGTAATCAGTCCCTTGGCACGCTCTTCATCGGTCAGTGTGCTCATTTTGTAATAAGCGCCTCTTAACTTGTAGGCTCCGGTAAACTGTAAGTTCTCGGGCTTTAAGTATACACGGTTGCCGGTCTGGGCGCTGAGGTAGGGGCTCTCGATGAGCTTGGTCTCCTGGGTGACTTCCTTGACCTTGAGGGAGGCCTCCTCAAAGGCCTCGAGCGTGAGCATCTCTGCCATGGGCATCCTTTGTTTCTGCGCAGGGTCTCTGCGGGCCTGTGGTGCGTGGTTTGCCTATAGTAGGACAACGCGCGCTCCCGACTGGACGCGCTTCTCGCCTTTTTTTGAGAGGAGAAACCCTTGCAGCCTGAGACTCCCGCGGGCGTGACGCCGGGCGTGACGCCGGCCGCGACGCCGCTCTTCCAGATTCACGACGCCGACGTGGTGCGCGGCGACAGGACCATCCTTCACGTCGATGACTTCCGGCTTGTCGAGGTCGAG